>Ga0187778_10000367_pt1 | contig 32324 bp, 31 predicted proteins | sample 1015_Q2_SP5_20_M_FD_132418 | JGI IMG/M metagenome (GOLD analysis project Ga0187778, IMG submission 132418) | Tropical peat soil microbial communities from peatlands in Department of Meta, Colombia - 1015_Q2_SP5_20_MG | ecosystem: Environmental > Terrestrial > Soil > Wetlands > Peat | place... | reverse complement strand
TTATTTAGCATATCCTTGACTTCAAATCTTTTACCCAAATACCTTTTCGCGATCGACTTAACTTGTGAAACATTTACTGTGAATATCGGGAACCCTTTCGAGTGAAGGTATTTATTGACTTCGATTTGTCCAAAATCTGATATCACGATGCTTGGCGTTCCCTGCAAAGCCGCTTCTCTTGATATGGTTCCACCCGCACTTACGACGAGGTCAGCTTGTCCGGCCAAACTCGCGGAATCAACGAAACTGTCTGCAATCGTAATCTTCTTGTTTTCTGGTTTGCTGTAGCGCGGTAGGAACAGAAGGTTTCCGAGTGGAGCCAGTTTTTCAGCGAGCTTAATCGTGTTATCGTCCTTGCTACATGCGTATGCTGCTTTGGTTTCAATCTGCCTCACGACTATGAGCGGTCTTCGAAAATTGCAGGATGTGGTAGGCTTGGCGTCTTGGATCCATGCTACTTCGTCCACTCCTTTGAACTGGACGATTTTCCGTGCGCCATAAGTCTCGAAGAATCTCTTAGGAATTGCCTCTGAGACTACGACCATGTTTGCTAGCGGTACGGTCAGTCTGTTCGCGGCTTCAGCATGCGGCGTATCAGCAGTTAGAATTGAGGGAATATTCAGTCCGAAAGCAAATCGGCACAACTCTATAGAGGGAGATGAAATCGCAAGTTCAGGAACCTTGTCCTCGAAAAGTTTCGTGAATTGTAGTATGCGTTCGGCGCTTTCTTGAAGCCTTGTCAAGAGTGAAGCGGGGTCATACCTCCCAACGACAACAGGGTTTTCGCCCAGAAGTTTAGCCAAAGCCAGAGTGTCAGGATGCTCTCGAGTGGTGAATACAACTTCGTGCCCAAGTTTCCTGAGATGTTTGGCTACTGCCACACCATATCTTACATGCTTGCCCGTGCATGCATCATACCAAATCCTCATTCTCTCACCCTAGCGGCGGGCTTCAGTGAACCCCTTCCTTTTTGACTCGTACTCCTTCAGGGACATAGCCTTCTTTGCAGGCACGCCCATAACAACCATGTTAGGCTCAACATCCTTAGTAACGACGCTTCCCCCAGCGACAATAGCGTTCTCGCCGACAACAACGTTAGGGAGTATCGTAACCCCTCCACCTACGATTACCCCATTTTTTATCGTAACCGGAGTCAAGAGTTGGCTCACCGGATATCTGTCATTAAGCAAGCTAGTGTTAGGCGCAATGAAAACGTTGTCTCCGACAATGCACCCGTTTGAAATCGTTACGTGAGCTTGTATATTGCAGTCTTTGCCCACCTTTACGTTTTTGCCAATATCAACAAAACTGCCAATGACCGTTCTTTCATCTATCCTAGTGTTATCTCCTATCACCACATAATTCCAGATGATAACATTCTCTCCGAGTTGGACATTTTTGCCGATAATGACGCCTCTTCCTAGTCTAGGCTTAGACATGATTTTTTCCTTCAGTTTCATTGTTCATAGGATTGGGATGTTTAAATAGTTTGACGGTTTAGTTGATGTTTCCATCGGAGGGCATGAGCCTTGGCCAAAAAAGTCGTTCTCGTAGTCGGGTTAGGTGAAATCGGTCTTCCAATCTATGAATTGCTAAGAGAGACAGGACGATTCACCGTCAGCGCGCATCAACAATGAAGTAGAAAAGATCGAGAAAAGGACTGAAGCCCTAGAAGACTATATCAAGAAAAAAGGGTTAACCATAGAGTGACGGGTTCTTCTTCACGTCCTCAACCAATTCAGATAATCCTTGTTTCAGAGTCACCTGGGTTTTCCAGCCTATGGATTTTATACGAGAAATGTCCGCTTGTCTTCGAGTAACGAGTTTGCCTGAAGCAGGGAATGGTTTGTAGACAGGCTTCACTTTACTGCCCACTATCTGCGCAAGCAGTCTGAACAGGTCATTAACAGATGTGGATTCTCCGCTTGCAACGTTGAATATTTCATTGGCCCGTTTAGTAGTCATCGCAAGATAGTTTGCTTCAACTATGTCTCGAACGTTCACGAAATCCATCGTCTGTTCCCCGTCACCGTGAATAGTGGGCGACTCGTTGACCATCATTTTCTTTATAAAGTTCACGATTACTGAAGTGTAGTATGCGTCAGTGCTCTGTCTAGCCCCGTAGACGTTGAAATACCTCAGGATGTTGTGCTCTACTCCTGAAATCTTCAGCAAAAACTCATCCGATATCTTGCTGACACAGTACGGTGTCAACGGGCTCAGTTTGTCGTCTTCATTCGTGGGAAAGTGAGTTGCATTGCCATATACAGAAGCAGAACTGGCAAAAATCACCCTCTTGACGCCTAGTTCCTTAGCGATCTTGAAAACATTGTAGCTCCCGTCTATGTTCACGCTCAAACATTCTTCAGGGTGTGCAAAACAGTAGTTTATGCACAGGCTAGCCTCGTGAAAAACATACTCAGCGTTCTTCATACAATCTCGAACAGTTTGCTCATCCCTCACATCACCTTGAACAAACTTGGCCGTTCCTTTTGAAACAAGATCGTTGATATACTCGGTTTTGCCACGAGCCAAATTGTCTAACAAAACAGGGAAATATCCCTCGTCCACTAGCCTATGGGCTAAATGCGAACCTATAAAACCTGCACCACCAGTTATCAGAATTCTCTCTCTCATCGTCCAGATCTCCTTCTTACTTCAAAAGTAGTCCTAGGTCGAATTATAGTGTTTGCCTCAATGTCGTGGTCAATGTAGCTCAGAGCACCGATTACTGCTTTGTCCCCAATATGAATATGCGGGTTTTTCTTGCTGACGCAAACGACCGCGTTAGAACCTATGTATGCCCCCTTCCCGATTTCAATTGAACCGTGCACCGAGTTAGACTTGTCCGCAGCAACATCATTCATGTATTCACCGTCAGTGGTGAAAGTCGATGGAATCAAAGTACAATGGAAGTTCAAAGTCGAAAACTCTTTCATAGTCACGTCACCACCGCCGGCAATCACAGCGCAGGGACAAATCTCTGCGCCCTCTCTCATCGTCAGATTGCGCGCGCCGATAAACGTAAACTGCCCTACTCGACAGTTGATGCCAATGTCAATTGAATGCTGATCGTCATCGACAATCGAAACAGGCTGATAGACGATGGCACCTGGGCCTATCTTAATCATGCTATTTCCTCGATAGTTTCCAGCAGTTCATCTATCTCTTCTTCAGTTCTCGGGTATCTGTGCCAGTCAATCCAGAAAGAATTCTCAACCAGCGACTCGGCGAATGGACAAGCGCGTTTGAACTTCTGATAGAATCGTACGTCACCAATCAGTTTAGTTTGACCCTTGCTAACGTTTCTTCTAGGCACACCGTTCTCTATACCCTTCTTGTTCAAAGCCTCTATCAGCCTAGAAACAAACTCATCCCTAGAAAATCGCTTTCCCTTATAGACGCACCCAAGCAGGTACCGCGTTGACTTCACATGTGCCGGCGGCTCAGGAACGGACAGAAACGAAGGCAATCTTGAAAGCAAATATTCTGCCTTCTTTATCTGCCAGTCAACGAGCATATCTAACTTTGACATTTGAGACAAGCCCACTACAGCGTTGAGCTCTGACATTCGAAAGTTGAAGCAGAAATAGTCTACGTCGGTGTATCGATCACCGTGGTTTCTGATATTCCTGCATTTCTGAGCGAGGTCATCATCATCCACGACCACTATCCCGCCTTCGCCAGTTCCGATCGTTTTTGTTCTACCTCCACCTATCGAAAAACAACCAACATCGCCGAGGCTTCCACAGCGTTTTCCTCTATACTCTGAACCTAGAGCATGGCTAGCATCCTCAATGATGAAAACCTTTTCAGACAGATCATCTATAACGTCTCTTATCTTCTGCATCTCACACGGGACACCCAGCAAGTGAACCGTTATCACTGCTCTGAGGTTTTTCTTGCCTTCAATCGCTTTCTCCAAATCCGAATGGGATAGATTCCCATACTTGTCCGAATCTACAAAGACAGGTTTCGCGCCCGCTAGAACAATTGGTGCGACAGAGCCGATGTGAGTGTACGCAGGAACAGCAACGTAGTCTCCCGGCCCAACTCCACAAGCCCTGAGACCAACATAGATTGACGCTGAACCGCTTGAGACAGCAATACCATTCTTTCTACCACAGAACCGCGCGAATTCAGTCTGAAACTCCTGTAGATACTCCCCCCCAGTAGCGCTACCAAACCAGCCACTGATGTCTTTACCTCTGAGCCGCTCAACAACCCAATTCCAGTCGATCAACGCCTTATCTTCCTTCATGATCCATCATCAGCCATCCAGTTTCTTTTGACCAACTTGCCTTCGCTCAATATAAGCAAATATTCCATAGTTGGAGCATATAAATGCATTATCTTTTTCCCTCAAGGGGGCGCATAACAACTCCGACAATAGCCATCCTCAGGAACAAGGGTTTGGAAATAATTTGTGCCCAGTATCATCCTATCGATTCAGTTGGAGAAAGGCATAAGAATCACGCGTACTGGTTCAAATAAGAACCTCGGAACGCGTGAAAACATGAAGCTGGTCATGATCAATGATTGCGCTAGCGTCGGAGAAACACTTCTTAAGTACATGCCAGCCACCGTAGAAAAGCAGCACATAAAACGAACTAGAGGCACCTGGAGCAAGACTTTCGGTGTGGCATATGAAATCTTGAAAGCCAAGGGCGACCTATACCATGCCAACTATCTGCTTCAAGACTGCTACATCGCGTCGATTCTCGGAAAGAAGCCCTTAGTAGGATATGCCATGGGCAGTGACGTCAGAGCCTATTCACAACATTGGATGTGGGGCAGGATAGTCCGACACAACGTCAAAGCCTGTGACAAAATTTTGGTGAGCACACCAGATCTCATAAGCATAGGAAAGCGATACCGAAAGGACATTGAATATTTACCTCCTCCGGTCGACACTGAACTTTTCCATGCCAAACCTCTTGTTTCCCATAGCGGGAAGAAAAGAGTGCTCATTGCAAGCAATGTGGACTGGCAAGGAAAAGGAACAGACATCGCAATAAGAGCCCTAAGCAAAATGACAAATGAAGTGGATGTCAGCATCATCGCCCATGGATCTGACCTCAAAAAAACGATTGATTTAGCTTCTTCCCTCGGGTTGAGTTTGAACGTCCTACCCAAAGTCTCTCATGATCAAATGAATCGATACTACTGGGATGCTGACCTAGTAATGGATCAGTTCCTCTGCGAATGCCCAGGAATGACTTCTTTGGAAGCGATTACCTGTGGCAGGCCTGCAGTGACAAACGTGTCTCCAATCATGCCTGAACTTGAAGAATTCCCTTTGAAGAATGTCAACTCTGCCGAAAAAATAGTGGAGACAATAAGAGAAACTTTCACGAACCCTGAGATACTTGCAAAGGAACAACGTTACGTGGCTGCAAACCACAGAATTGACGTTGTCGTCAACAAACTTATGACCATTTATGATTCGATTTTGAAGCGCTAATAAACCTGTCCTGAAACGGGATGCAACATCTTAAAATCATCAATGCCAGAGAAACAATCGTCTTTATTAACTAAATCTATTCCCACTGCCTATACTCATTTCTTTCTGGGTAAGATTTGAACCGCACGCCGTATCGTCTGAGTTCATTCCTAAGCCTCTCGCTCAAAATCGTCGGTTCGCCAAATACGTGCCGTTCGGGAAGGTTGAAACGAACCCAATCTCCTTTCTCGTTAAGAAGCCATATTTCGTCGTCAACTTCCCTGTAAGAGACAGCGGCGTTCTCTACGTCGTTTACAAAATGCTTGAGAAAATCGCCTATCAGCTGTTTCTTCTCCTGCTTGGTGAACTTCTTAGGATAACAATTCTCTCTAATGACCCTCGCAGGGATTCCGACCGCTAAGCACCCAGGCGGTAGATCCTTCGTGACGACAGCTCCCGCTCCGACCACGACATTGTCACCGATTTGAACGTTGGGATTGACGATGGCGTACGGTAGCCAAACATGACTCCCAATCGTAATTGGACCAAACTCGGCTGGAAAACCATCGATCATCGACAAATATGCACCATGAGTATAGATCTTTGTCTCAATCCCCATTCCAACTTCATTGCCGATTATGACAGGCCTCGCTGTATTTATCATTCCATAGTTACCTAAGTGCACCCAGTAGCCTACCTTGAGACTGCTAGTCTTCTCAAAACAGCTTCCACCACCGATGTGACAGTGATGGCCACTCCAGAATTCTGCCCCAATTTCGATATTTCGCCCTTCTAAGATGAAATTGTCACCGATTATACTTCTATCGCCCACAACAAGGTTCTGCTGAACGTTAATTATTACATTGTTTCCAATCGTAACGTTGTCTCCAAGGACAATTTTACCGCTGCCCAAAATGCGCAGGTTATCGCCGAACTTGCACCCCTTCCCTTTCAACAGACTATCCAATTCAGACCGCTTTTCTTTCTCCATGGCACTCACCATATTCATAAGACTTTATACTTTTCAAGATACTCTTCTAGGCTATCTCCGTCCCACCAGTGCGGATGAATCGCAACTTGAATGCGGTCGCACCGCTCGATCCACTTGCACAAACAACCCTCTCGCCACCTCTTGTTAGAATCCGAAATATATTTTATTTCTGAAAAGAATTTTGGTAAGTAAGGATCGTTGAACTTTCGTTTAATGCTGTCGATTTTCGGGTTAGCCAAGGATGGCTGATGAGGAGCGATGCTCCTAATCTTCATGTTGAACATGCGATTTAGCAACTCGATCTCGAATAGTATCGTGTCCTCAACAGGCAAACCATGCTTTGCATAGAACACAGGTTCATAGTGAAGACCGATTTCTTGATCAAGTTTAGCAATTTCCAGAATAGCGTCATATGCGAGTTGCCGGAACGGGTTGTACGGACCATGAACTCTGATGAAAAAAGTTGCAGAAATCCCCAAATCATGATTTATTTTAGCCATCTTCAATGCTTTCTGCACCTGAGCGTCCACGTCGTGTCTCAGCAGGACAAAACGTTTGGCTGGATTCTCTGGAAAATCACCGAACGTGTAGAACACATGTGTTTCTTTGGTCTTCGTTAATGTCTCGATGTAATGATGATACGTAAAATCACAATTGCTCATGTCAGCTTTTGCACTTCTTTCTGTTTCTGAGGCATGACAGTTATATATGCTTAACCAAGCAGGCCTAGACTTCAAGATAGTCCACAGTTCGGTTGCAGCCGACGTATAAATCTAGAAAAGCAGTTATATCAACGCGGATCGTAAGATTCGCTTGGAATCGAAACCGAGGATAAGGAAAATCGTTGATCCTGTTCAGAATAGATGTTGACTACCCATACCCTTCAAGACCCCTGAGCTTCTTATACACTGCATTCGACATCAAATTAAGCAGAGATTATCTACGCAACCCGAAGGCAATTGCAAAGATGATAAACGAGACAGGCGAATCTGTGAAGGCCTACTGGTTCTTCACGGTAAAAACTATACCAGATGAAGAACTCTTGAGACTTCTAAGCAATCCAAGACATGAAGTATCTCTCCACGTTGTTAATGATCCATACGCCGAACTGAAAACGATGGAAGCCACCACCCACAGCAAAATCCATTACTACACTATCCACGGCACCGCACGGGTCCTAGCACGCCTAATGTGGAGGAGAAAAGGAAGAGAGACAGAAATCCCAAAAAATTATCCTCTGGAAGACTTTACGAAGAGTCCAACACGTAGCTTTGCCCTGGATAGCATGTGCTTCTATCAACCTGAAGATCAAGTGGTCAAAACTATTAAAGAAAGAGCGGGAACCGACTTCATCCTTTATTTTCATCCCATCTGGCTTTTCCAAAAGGGAAAGATTAACCACAGAGGGCCGTTCTACCAAGCTCTCAGAACGATCCTGGGAGTTGATGCCGAACTAGCCAGCGTAACGCCGCGCAGAAAGCTCTTCTTCAATATCGCCAGGAACTGGGAAGAATACACAAAGGACATCGTTCCAACCTCGGAGCTTCTCGAAAAACTGAAAGAACAAGGCGCAGATATTTTCAGTTTTCTAGAAAGAAACTGGTGTTATCAGCTTTCGCATCCCGCGAAAACGTGGGCCAAAGCAAGCGATAATGTTGCTCTCCTACACTTAACAGACTATGAAAAATGGTGGAAGGTCATCGGGAAAAAGACACGCAACATGATTCGCAAAGCAGAAAAAAGTGGAATTAGAACTGTCGTAGCCGAGCCAAACGAGAACCTTGCGAAAGGCATGTGGAGAATCTACAACGAAACTCCGATTAGACAAGAAAGAGCCTTCCCGCACTATGGAGTGACTCTCGAAACAGTCACAAAAGGCTTAGCATCTGCAAAGAACGCCATATATGTAGGGGCATATTTGCAAGATGAACTCGCAGGATTCGTGCAGCTCATTCACGGAGACAAAATAACGATCATATCGCAAATACTGTCCATGCAAAAATACTCGGACAAAGCCTTGAACAACGCGCTTGTTGCCAAAGCAATTGAAGTATCTGCAAACCAGCACGAACAATGGATCATGTATGGGAGAATGGGAAACCATCCGTCATTAGACAGGTTCAAACAGAGCAATGGATTCACTCGAAAAGAGCTAACTAGATACTATATACCCATAACAGGAAAAGGCAGAGTGGCAATCAGCCTTGGCCTGCAAAAAGAAATCAAAGACAGCATGCCTCAAGCGATAAAGTATCCGCTGTTTCCGATCTACAACTGGATCAGCAGAACGAAAGCAAAGGTTAAATGGCGATTCAATCAGAGACGAACGATCTGAAGCCTCATTCCTTACAAAAAACACATCAACGCGATTCTGAGCCTCTCAGATCTTTCTGCAGTGAGACCGTTCGCCATGCCAAGTTCCAAACACAATCATAGCAAGATGAGGAGTTACTGATTCTAAGTGATATGCGTTCCGAGCGTCTGACTAGCCAGAAAAAGCAGAGAATGAGAAAAAACATGAAATAATGTATACCTATATAAGACCTAACAACGTCTATTCATGAAAGACGTGGATCGAAAACAACCTTTCGTGAGATGAACCCTGTTGATCATCAGCAAAACTCCCCTACGTTTGACCTTGGGTGGCGGTGGAACTGATTTGCCTCCATACTACTCTATGTACGGAGGATTTGTCGTGACCACCGCTTTGGACAAGTACATATACTTGATGGTCAAACGCAGGTTCGAAGAGGAAATCAGGTTAAGCTACTCTATAACTGAAATTGTTAACTCAGTAGATGACATTAGACACCCTGTTGTCAGGGAAGGATTGAAGTTTCTAGGGTTGACCAGCTATCTGGAGATAGTTTCGATAGCAGATTTGCCCGCTGAGACTGGACTAGGATCCTCAGGAAGCTTCACCGTCAGCCTTCTGCATGCTATTCACTCGTTTAAAGACGAGAATCCTTCACGGAAAAAACTTGCTGAAGAGGCTTGTTTCTTAGAGATGGACATTCTTAAAGAACCAAGTGGCGTACAAGATCCTTACATAGCAGCCTTCGGGGGGTTCATATGTCTGGATATATCCAAGGATGGTAAAGTTGAAGTTTCGCCTCTGAAAATCTCAGAAGATACTATTCATGAGCTCCAGAACAATTTGGTTTTCTTCTATACAGGGCTAAAGAGGAGTTCTGCTATGGTGCTTCAAGATCAAAGGACATCCATCTTAAATGACGACTCTAAGGCTCTGGATTCAATGCATCACATCAAGGAGATAGGCTTCAAAGTTAAAAAAACTCTCGAAAATGGAAACTTGTCCGAGTTTGGAAGACTTCAGCATGAACACTGGCTGGCAAAAAAGGGCACATCTTCGAAAATCTCAAACGATCCGATAGACAAATACTATCAGAAGGGAATGAAAAATGGAGCTCTAGGAGGCAAGCTGGTCGGCGCCGGCGGCGGAGGATTCCTCATGTTCTACTGCGAGAACGACAAGGACAAGTTGAGAAAAGCGATGTCAAAAGAAGGCTTAGTTGAAGTCAGGTTCAACTTTGAACCTTCGGGCTCGAAAATAATCATAAACATTTAGTGATCTCATGAAGCGCGACGACTTTATTACGCAATACCTCCACAAGGTTGAATCAATAGCCAGACAAGTATCGCAAGAAGACATCAGCAAAGTAATAGAACTTCTGTTCAAAGCTTGGAAAGAAGACAGACAAGTGTTTCTTGCAGGAAATGGAGGTTCCGCTCCAACGGCGTCTCATTTTGCCAGCGACTTGGCGAAGTTCACATCTGTCGAAGGCCAGAAAAGATTCAGAGCAATCTCCCTGGTGGATAACGTGTCTCTGATTTCGGCGCTCACAAATGATCTAGGCTGGGACAATGTTTACTCTGAACAGCTCAAGAACCTGATGCAAAAAGGGGACATCTTCGTTGCCATAAGTGTTCACGGTGGCTCTGGAGCAGACGTGGCTGGTCTTTGGTCACAGAACCTTTTGAAGGCGGCCAAGTTAATCAAAGATAATGGCGGCAAGGTTGTTGGTATGGCTGGTTTCGACGGAGGAGCCCTGAAACAGATCGCTGACGCCTGCATAGTGGTACCTATAGACTCCACGCCACAAGTGGAAGGTTTCCACTCTGTCTTATCGCATCTTATATGCGATAGACTGCGCGATTTGATAGGAGAGTTATGAAATGAAACGCATAATCCTGTGGGTAGATACTGAAAACAGCGAAGTTAGTCAAACTCTCAAGAACCTTAAAAAATTTCTGAATACAGCAGCAACAAAGTATAGCATCGTCGATGTATGCGAAATCGCAGAACTTGGAGACAGCAAATGAGTACAGCAGTATTTCTCGATCGAGACGGTGTCATAAACCAGATTGCCTATTTTCCAGAATTAGGATTGCTAGACTCTCCTCTAAACACTAAACAGTTCAAACTACTGCCCAAGACAGCCGAGGCTATAGCAGTTTTTAACCGTTTGAATCTCAAGGTCATAGTTGTTTCGAATCAGCCTGCAATTGCAAAGGGGAAAATGACACTCGACGCCTTTGAAAAAATAAGGCTCAAAATGAAAAGAGAACTTGAAAAGAAAGGCGCACATTTGGATGATGAATACTATTGTTTTCATCATCCCTCAGCAAAAATCGCCAAATACAAGGTCAAATGCGATTGCAGGAAGCCAAAACCTGGCCTGTTTCTGAAAGCTGCAAAAGATTACGCCTTGGATCTGAGAAAAAGCTACGTGGTTGGTGACAGTCTCACGGATATCAAAGCCGGCGAGAGTGTTGGCTGCCGAACGATCTTGATCGGCTCTCTGAAATGTGATCTTTGCAAACTCATGGAACTCAACGACGTCAAACCCGACCATATCGTTTCCGACTTATTAGACGCATCGAAAACTATAGAGAAGGAAATCAATTCAAGAGTTAGCCGAAGTAAACAATATCAAGAACTTGTCACACGTCCAAAATCAATATGAGGTGAATAAGAATGGAGATATTCCTTGACACGGCAAGCGTGAAAGAAATAAAAGATATTCTGCCCTGGGGAATAATCACAGGTATTACAACAAACCAAAAAATATTCTTGGCTGAGAAAGGCGTGAACTTCAAAGACAGGGTGCTAGAGATCCTGTCTTTGGTAGATGGACCAATTAGTGTGGAGCTAACCAAGACCGCGGAAAATGATGACGAATTAATCAAAGAAGCAAAAGAATACTCACATTGGAGCCCAAAAAACATCGTAATCAAAGTTCCCATGTTTGGAGACGGCCGTGGACTTCGAATTGTAAACAGGCTCAAAAAAGAAAAAATCAAGACAAACATGACCTGCATGATAACCACGAATCAAGTAATGCTAGCAGCAAAAGCTGGTGCCACCTATGCAAGCATTTTCTATAACCGCGTGAAAGACTCAGGCCTTGACCCAAACAAGGTCATAGAGGAGTCAAAGAGGATAATAGAAAAAGGGCATCTTCGAACGAAGATTATCGTAGGCAGCATCAGAAAACCTGAAGACGTCACCGAGGCGGCAGTGGCGGGAGCCCACATCATAACCATACCCTACAAAATTCTAGTCCAGATGCCCTTTCACCAGAAGACAGAGGACACCTGCAAAGAATTTGACCAAGCGTGGACGGAGTTCAAGAAGGCTGAAACCTCAACGTGACCCACAAGTTGATTGCTATCGTCCTTGCAGGAGGATACGCCAAGAGACTTTGGCCACTGACCCTGAACGAACCTAAAGCTCTTCTGTCCATCGCCGGCAAACCCATAATCAACTATATCATCGACAAGCTTGTCACACTTGAACCGCCAGTATCCGAAATTATCATATCAACAAACCTGAAGTTTCTTCCAAATTTCGAAGAATGGCTGAAAAACAATCGATACCACAAAGTAAGAATCATAGCGGAAAAGTCCCACAGCGAAAAAGAAAAACCAGGCGCCATAAAAGCTCTTGCTGACATTGTAAGCAAGATAGGCAGAAGCGAAGCCCTAGTCACAGCCGGTGACAGCTTGTTCACCGACAGACTTGAAGGTTTCATCCGTTTCTTCCACGGAAGAAATGCTGCAACCATAGCCGTATATCGTGCAAAGAACCTCGAGGAGACTAAGAGAGGCTCCACAATAACGATGGATGATACCAACCGAATTCTGGAATTCGTGGAAAAACCCTCTAACCCCACAGGCACCCTCGTCGGTGCGTGCCTCTATGCTTTTCCAATCGAGATAAGCAGAAGATTCAAAGAATATCTTTCTCTCGGGTACGCAAGAGATGAGCCTGGAAGATTTATTCAGTGGCTTCATCTGCAAGAACCTGTTTATGGCTATCTGCTCAAGGACTATCTATGGGACATAGGAACAATAGACTCATACAGAGCAGCCAACGAATTCTTCGTTCGGAACAAAGTCTGAAGCTGCTTACGAGTTGAAAACTTTCACCATTAGCTGAAGATCCCACATTTCATCCTCAAGCTCAGAAAGCAAGAAGAACGACAATCCAACTGATGTCAGCAAGTGCAATTTAAACCACACGAAAAAGCTATGAAACTGGCAGTAATAGATCCTCCTTGCAAAAATGGGTTCTACGGATGAAGAACATGCGCAAGATATCATTAACTATAATAAACCAAATTTACAGAGGATTAAGCCTCCCAGAGAATTGCGTAGGAATCGGTGAATCCAAATGAAAGTGCTCGTAACAGGCGGCGCCGGCTTTATCGGGAGCCATTTGGTGGAGCGCCTGGTTGAAGAAGGACACCAAGTTATCGTATTTGATGATTTCAGCAGAGGCTCTAAGAAAAACCTGTCTTCAGTTGAGGATAAAATCGAAATACGCCGCGTTGACGTTTCGTCACATCTTGATAGTTTTCCAAAGGTGAACATAGTCTACCACTTAGCAGCTGATTCGATTATAGAAAAAGATAATGCTAATTCTTATCAGCGCAACATTCTTGGTATGCTGCAAATTTTGGAGTCTATAATGGGCAACAAAATTGACAAGTTGGTATTCTCTAGTAGCGCAAGCGTTTATGGCGGTACGAAATGTACAGTTAGTCCTGTTTTGTTCTATGGCGCCAGCAAAATAGCGTGCGAGCAATTGATCAGGGTGTACGCAGAGAAATACGGATTAAAGTATTGGACTTACAGATTTGGGAACGTTGTAGGTTCTCGCATGGACCACGGTGTCATTCATGACTTTCTAGAACAATATAAGAAATACGGTGAAATCCGCATGCATGGAGATGGCTCCCAAGTCAGAAGCTTCATTTACATAGATGACTTGTTAAATGCGCTAATAACATCTGAAGAAAGACCTTGTGATGTTTACGACATAGCTAGCAAAGACAACACTAATGTCATGAGAGTTGCAGACATAGTGAAAGACACTTTAAAACTGAAAAAACTGAATATCAAACACTTACCAAGATGGCAGGGCGATGCAGACTACTGTTTTCCAGATAGTGCCAGGCTAGAAGCCACGGGATGGAGAGCAAACTTGAATAGTGAACAGGCGGTCAGAAAAGCGTCTGAGAAATTGGCCAAAGAGATATTGTAGAAGCTTGCTCCATGCTTATCTGAGAGGACACTAACTGATTTAAGCGGGCAAGATATCCATTCAGCAAAGTATGCAACAAGGAAGATAGGTATAATTGAAATGAAAATCTTGTGCGTCATCCTGAGTTTGCCTGAACAGTTGAAGTTTGACACCATAAAGTCGGTTTTGGCGCAATCCGTTCCTGTTGAAATGATCGTCCTCCTTACGAAGAAGTCTAAAAAGCCATTGCTGATTGAACGTATTCCAGACGCACTAAACGAAGGATTTGGGCACATAAACCTGTCACACTTCGATTACATTCTGAGATTAGACGGAGACACTATTCTAGGAAAAGATTTTCTCAAAAACAATCTTGTTGGAGAGCCAGATTGTTTGGGATGTGGGTATGCTTTTTTGATCAAAGTTCAGCCTTTTTTGGAACTCATGAATGGCAAATTTCATCCATTATGTGATGACACATACTTGGGCACGAAGTTCCTTCAGTATGGAAAAAAATCTGAAGGAGGATTCAAAGAATGGCCATTATACAGTGGCCCGCATGAATCTTTAGATGTGAAATATCTGATAGATCGAGGAAAGTTGGAGTACATGCTCGGATGGACACCTTTTCACATCGCAGAAAGCGTGATGTGGAATCACGGAACTAATTGGAAAAGTGTGTTTGCAGTTGGTGGCTACGTCATAGCATGGCTAAGGAGAACTGAAAAACTGGACATAGCAGATTTCGTTAGAAGCTATCAAGTCAGACGTGAAGTCACGCATGTTTCACAGTTTTTTAGAAAAGTAGCGAAAATATGACCGAGAGCGCATCAAATAATCTGCCCTGGCGCGCGTCAATGGAATTAACTCTTGGAATAAACCGTTTTTCCCACAACTTTCAGCATATACTTAGAGTCAACAAGATTTCATTTCGCATGAATGATTCTGAGCCTCATCGCATCGACTAGATTCGCCAAGAAACATAAATCGTCAGCAGTTTCTTCAAATCAAGTGTCGTCTCACGATTCACCAGAAATTCACACTTCTTCTTTTACGTAGCAGGTTCACGGTTTGCATGCATTGAAGCTGGACCCAAAACAGATATTTTCGCGCTGCTAATGTTTCTCTAAAACTGCTATCGGTGGCTGTTTGCAAGAATCTGAGATCAGAACCCACTATTCAGGAGCCATAATATTCATTGCCAAACTGATCACAGTGGCAACTGGCATCATTTTCACGGTGATTGTGCTAAATTCATTGTCGGAGTCGGATTATGGAGCTATGGGAGCGTTTTTGAACATCATAATCCCTTATTTCACCATATTATCTGGACCCATAACATTCTGGACGATGCGTTTTGCAGCCCGAAATAAAGAAGGCGCAACCAAGACAAGCATCGTCGGAAACTTGGGCGTGAGCGTGATAGCCACCCTTGTCTATTTTGCAGCACTTCCGATTTTTACGACTTCTCAGCAATTGGCGAAATACTTGTTAGTTTACCTAGTGGCCGCGGCGCAGATCGTAGAGACATACCTGATTGGAGCTTTTGAGGCTGATCTACAGGCTAGGAGACCACACTTCGTAGGCTATGGGCTACTAATCGGTGAAATAATGAAGGTTTTGTTCGTTTATTTCCTGGTTGCGAAACTGCAGTGGGGACTTCTAGGGGCAATGGCTAGTCTGACAGTAGCTTTTGCCACAAAGATGGCGTTTTACTTCAAACTAGTGTTAGAGGAACTAAAACAAAAGATCGTGTTCGCCTACATGAAAGAATGGCTAAAGGGATCAGTTTTCACGTTGTATAATGTTGTTGGTAATCAAATCGCAGTGATAGTATTTGTTATGCTAGTTTATTACGGAGGAACAACTGGATATGGTTACTACTACGCCTCCTCGCAAATTGCAAGCATCATTGCATACTCGACTTTTCTTGCCTTTGCCTTGACGCCAAAACTTCTGGCTGATCCGAACATTGACGAAGTTACGGCTTCGCTGAAGTACGTATTGATGTTCGCTATTCCGATGACAGCGGGCGTCCTAACCATACCTAACTCGTATCTCCTCTTCTTAAAGGAAAATGGGGAACTCACTATTGCTACGCCCATTCTAATAATACTGGCGATAGATGCCCTAGTCTCGACGATTTCAACGATCTGGACATATGTTCTCTACGGAATTGAAAAAGTTGACGAAAAAGCAGAAATACCTTTCAAACAAGTCGCCCGCAGCCGACTCTTCATTGCTTTTTCTCTACCTTACATTCACTCGGCGATAACCCTGCCAATAACCTTCTACGCCTTGACAAACTTGGCCGGCAGCAACTTGGTGCTAATCGCAATGTACGTTACAGGAATCAACCTCGCGGCACGTTCGATCTCATTTCTAATTCTGTACACTCTCATGCGAGAAGACATCAAGATTAGAATTCCGTGGAAAAACATAGGAAAATACGTTGTCGCTTCGGCAATCATGGCATTGGTCCTGTTCCTAGCGCACCCAGTAAGCAGGCTTTCAACTATACTCTTCACTGGGATTGGGGCAATAATCTATGTAACGGTGCTGATAATTGCGGACGAAGAAACTCGAAAGCTGGCACATGCGGTAATGAAGGCGATCGGGAGGTAATGGTCCACTCGCGAATACAACCAGAAATTCCAATACAAAATTTGCATAATGACGACAATTGACGAAAAATGCTAGGGCCGCTTGACATACCGATGGAATCTGTCAAAACCATTTTGAAACAGCTATGACAAAAGCTCTAACAAAAGTGAATTTAGTTCCTCTTTATTTTTAAGGCCTCTGAAAATCGCCTTTCCACTTCCGTAAACTCGAAAAGAAAAACTCTGGTAGGCAAGTTCGAAAATTATGCCTCCGATAGACTTTTTCACAGACGCCTTTCCAATGATCTTTTTGATTGCTTCGTCCTTCTTATCATATTTGAAAATAACTATGACATCTTGCTCTTTACCACATGTGCCTTCGGTTCTGGCTACATAGTCTTCAACTTTCACCATTAGAATCGTTCTATCTCCTTCAATACTTTGGTGAACTGGTCAATTTCTTCAAGTGTATTGTATACGTAGAAGCTTGCCCTTACGGAAGAACTTAAGCCAAACGTCTCGTGCAACGGTTGTGCACAGTGAAAGCCACTTCTTACCATGATTCCGTAGTTGTCAAGGAACAAGGCGATATCATGTGAGCTTAAGCCGTCAACGCCGAATGGAACTATGCCACACTTAATAGATGTGTTTTTTGTCCCGTAAATTTTGACCTTTTTACAACATGCTTCCATCCGCGGGATAACATATTCGGTTAAAATCTCTTCGTGAGACTTCACGCTTCCCATGCCTATTCGTTTCAGATATCGTATGGCCTCCATCAGACCAACGGCGCCACATGCATTTGGAGTTCCTGCCTCAAACTTCCAAGGTAAAACGTTCCAAGAGATTGAACAATGCTTTGTTTTCTCGTTGTAGGAGACTTCTTTGATCATTTCGCCTCCTCCGTGGAAAGGTTCCATCTTCTGAAGAATTTCTTGCTTACCATACAAGACGCCAATCCCTGTAGGTCCAAGCATTTTATGGCCGGAGAAAGCTAGAAAGTCAGCATCCAGATCCTTGATGTTGACGGGCAAATGCGGAACTGACTGTGCCCCATCAATCAGCACGAGGGCACCGTAATCATGCGCGGATTTCGCGATTCTCTTTACGTCGTTAATTATGCCTGTGACGTTCGAAACGTGAGACAGGCAGACCATTTTTGTTTTCTTAGAGAGAAGGTTTTCAAAAGATTCACAATTCAGGGTTCCGTCATCATTTACTTCAATGTATTTCATCTTGTTGCCTGTTATTCTTGAGATTATTTCCCATGGCACGATGTTGCTGTGGTGCTCCATCAGTGAGACTAGGACCTCATCCTCTTTCTTCAAGTTGTGAAGCCCCCAAGCGTATGCGACGAGGTTTATCGCTTCTGTTGTGCCTCTTACGAAAACTATTTCCTCCATGTCCTTTGCGTGAATGAACTCGGCAACCTCTTCATGTGCTTCTTCATAGAGTTCTGATGCTTCTAGGGAAAGCGTATGTACGGCCCTGTGGACGTTTGCATTATGTTTTTCGTAGAAGTCTTTGATAGCGTCGATCACTTGTCGTGGTTTCTGCGAAGTCGCTGCGTTGTCAAAGTAGATCATCTGTTTTCCGTTGATTCTCCGCTTAAGTATAGGAAAATCTTCACGGATCTTTTGGGCGTCCAGCATTATTTTTCTTCTTCCAGCTTCATTCTCTTCGAAAGAGCCTTCGCTAATTCCTCTTCTTCCAGCGCCTGCTTCTCTTCAAAGCTTGGTTCTTTCTGAAGCCAACAGGGACATGCTCCCTTCTGCTCGTAAAACTTCCTGATAGCTCTCTTAAGCGCACCGACAGCCAGAATGCCACAGTGAAATTTTATGCTCGGTAGACCGCCCACAGATTCGGCCACGCTTTTGTACGAGATATTCCAAGCGTCTTCAAGTTTGAGCCCTTTGATCATCTCAGTAACTATACTAGATGTGGCAATGTTCGCCGCACACCCATAGCTTTCAAAAGATGCTTTTTCGATCACGTCTTCTTTATTGATCTTCAAGTAGAACGTTATCATGTCACCGCAAACTGGGTTTCCAGCAATTGCAGTTACAGTAGCATCATCCATCTTTCCAAGGTTCTTGGGGTTCCTGAATAATTCTAGAATTTTCGGGTTATATGGTAAGGGGGCGCGAGACATCTCATTGTGCTCCTGTTGAACCAGTTATTCCTCTAATCCTTTGAACAGCCTTCGGAATTACTTTCAAAGCGTAGCTTATGTCTTCTTCTGTATGCATCCTCGTGATCTTCATCAGTATACTACCATGGGCCTGATCAAACTTTCTGCCGATGGCGACCAGAACGTGACTCGGCTGCAATAGTCTTCTTGAACAAGCACTGCCACTTGAAGCGTAAACACCATTTAGGCTCAATTCAATCGTAAGTGCTTCTCCTTCACATCTCAGAAAGCTTATGTTAACGTTGTCCGGCGCCCTCTTTTCCCCAACGGGTCCGTTGAGCAAGACTTCCGGTATTTCACGAGTAATTCGATCAATCAACCTGTCTCGCAGTTTTTGCATGTATGCAGCGTTTTCCTCGAAATTGTCGAATGCCAATTCGGATGCCTTCGCGAAACCAACGATCAAAGGCGTGTTCTCTAGCCCAGGCCACAGCCTCTGCGTACCTATCTGCCCTTCCAAGATCCTCTCAACGTTAACATGCTCCTTCACGTATAGAACGCCAATTCCGCGGGGTCCCAAGATTTTATAGCTGCTCACGGTTGCGAGGTCCAAATCCAAATTCTGCACGTTAAACGGAACCTTTCCATAAGCGTCGGACGCATCCGTGTGAAAAATCGTCTCAGGATTTTCATCCTTGACAAGCTTTACAGCCTCCTTGATAGGTTGGATTGTTCCTATTTCATGATTTACTGTGGACAAGCTCACAAGAATTGTTTCCTTGTCCACAGCCTCTTTGAGTTTTTCAAGGTTTATCAACCCTTCCACATCAACAGGAATCTTAGTCAGAGTAAACCCGCGTTTCTGAAGCATCTCCGCAACATTTAACACTCCTAAAGGTTCAACCTCTGAAATTACAATCTTTCCGCCCTTGGCACTCTTTGATAGAACTGTTCCCATCAACGCAAGATTGTCAGCTTCGGTTTCTCCAGGTGTAAAGTTGATGTTTTCAAGCGTTCCACAACCTAGGAAAGAAGCCACCATCTGAGTGGACTCCATTATTGTTTCAAAAGCTTCCCAACCAGGTTTGTGAGTAAGTGTGGGGTTACCAAAACCGCGGCGATTATAATATGGAATCATTGCCTTGATAACTTCGTTAGGCACGATGCTCGAATTCTCGTTATCCAAGTAAACCTCTCGCTTCAAATTTTCGTGTGCCTTGAGCAGTTCCTTGACGTTTTCAATCATGCAGCGTATTCACCAGCTTAAACCGAATGACTAATTGTCTCATTAACGCAGCTACTGCTAAAAAAACATAACCCAGAAAGAACACGGATTACACGTAACATTTTAAATTGCTCCAAAGTAATCTCTTTTGAAAGATAGGAGATGGGCTCTTTCCTGTGAAAATAATGGATCTATCTTTGCCAGAATCAGTTAAGGAGCTAATTACAAAAGAGGGCATCAAAGACCTTTTTCCACCCCAAGAAGAAGCTATAAAGGCTGGAGCCCTTGAGGGAAAAAACCTTATCTTGGCCAGTCCAACCGCCTCAGGAAAGACTCTAATTGCTGAGCTGTGCTCGCTGAAACACGTGCTGGAAAGAAAAGGAAAGGTCATCTATCTTACGCCGCTACGAGCTTTGGCCAACGAGAAGTTTGACGAGTTCAAGAAGTACGCAGCATTGACGAGAAAGGATGGAAGACACATTAGAATAGGCATCAGCACGGGTGATTTTGACAGCACCGACGCTTGGCTCGAAAGATATGATATAATAATCACCACAAATGAAAAGTCAGATTCCCTCTTACGACATAGAACCAAGTGGATGGATGAGATTTCTTTAGTAGTCGCTGACGAAGTCCACTTGCTGAATGATGCTGAAAGAGGCCCGACTCTTGAAGTAGTTTTGGCCAGACTCATGCAGGTTAACCCGAACATTCAGATTCTAGCGTTGAGCGCAACAATTAATAACGTTGATGAAATCGCTGCCTGGTTGAAAGCAGAACACGTCACCACAGAGTGGAGACCAATTGCTCTCAAAGAAGGAGTACTTCTGCACGATGAAATACAATATAAAGATGGTGACGCAAGAAGAATTGAGAAGCAGACGCAAGATTCCTCGTCAAACTTAGTCTTGAACACCATAAAGTCTGGCGGACAATCACTTGTTTTCGCTTCAACACGAAAGAACGCCGTCACGCTAGCCAAGAAGTTTGCAGGAGAAATCGATGAGATTCTGTCTAAACCCGCCAAACGCTCATTGGAGCAAGAAGCTGAGAAGATTCTGATGGCTGGCGAACGAACAAGGATAAGCGAATCGCTCGCAGAGCTAGTTAAGCGTGGCGCTGCCTTCCATCATGCAGGCTTGGGCGGCAGCCACCGCAGAATAGTAGAAGATCTATTCAGGCAGGGAAAAATCAAGGTCTTGACGGCTACGCCCACGTTGGCGTTCGGCGTGAACCTGCCGGCCAGAACTGTTGTAATTCAAGACTATAGACGATATGAACCTGGATACGGCTATTATCCAATAAGTGTTCTTGAGTATAAGCAAATGGCAGGCAGAGCCGGAAGACCAAAATACGACAGGTTCGGAGAAGCCATACTCATAGCGAAGACTCCTGACGAGGCTGACTACCTCACAGAAAGTTATATTCTTGCGCGTCCAGAACGCATTTGGTCTAGATTAGCTGTCGAAAAGATCATGCGGTCGCATGTGCTCGCAACTGTAGCTTCGGATTTTGCACACACGGAACAGGGACTTTACGAGTTCTTCGGAAGGACATTCTACGCACATCAATACGACACAGAGGCAATCAAAGGCTTGATAGCCAATATTCTCAGGTACCTTTACGATGAGGGAATGATTGAAGTTCTTCGCGATGAAATCAACGCTACAAAGTTCGGTATCCGAGTCAGCGAGCTCTACATCGATCCTGCCTCAGCCGTCATAATCCGTGACTCGTTGAAGCGAGAACCAGACTGCTTTACGGAACTGAGTCTTCTTCAAATGATTGCGCACACGCCAGACATGGGACCAGTGTTGAGACCGTACTCCCGAGAGATAGACGAACTGGCAGTTTTTATGGATGAACACAAGGCCGAGTTTCTGACCGATTTGCCTAGTGAGTGGGAAGACACAGTGGCCTATGAATCGTTTCTCGGCGAAGTAAAGACTGCCATGACGCTACTGGCGTGGATCGATGAGCTCAGCGAAGACCAGATCATCGAAAGATTCACGGTGCAGCCTGGAGACCTCTACAGAACCATCGACAACACGAAATGGCTCCTCCACGCAACACACGAGTTGGCTACGCTCTTGGGGAACAAGCAAATAATACCGAAAACCGGCGAGCTTGAGGCAAGAGTGGCCAAAGGCGTCAAGAAAGAATTGCTACCTCTTGTCAGACTTGAAGGAGTAGGACGCGCCCGCGGCCGTATAATGTACAATGCAGGCTATGCAACCATTGAGGACATAAAACACGCAGAACTAAACGATCTGACTAGCCTGCCGCTTATAGGGCCGAGACTCGCGAAGAAAATAAAGGAACAAGTCGGCGGATTCGTGAAGAAAGAAACATGGGAGAAACTCGATAAAGAGGACGAATGGAAACAAACGGCACTCACCGAATACTGAACACCGCCGTTCAACATTCAGAAGCGGGTTGCTCTTTCTTTCCAATCACGAACTCAACCTGTCTCATCGCTGTTCCCAAATAGTTTCTCGGATTCAATGCGTGATCAAGCTCTTCTTCACTCAGCTTCCTACTGACAATATGGTTTCTGAGAAGAATCTCCCTAAAAGGCCGCTTCTCAACGTCACTTTTCAAAGCTAACTTTCTCAGAAGCTCATGAGCATCCTGCCGGTTCATTCCTTTCTTGACCAGAGCAGTCATCACGGCTTCAGACAAGGCACGCCCCTGCGTGAGCTCAATGTTCTTCAGCATACGGTGTTCATCAACGCGTAGGTTGTCAATGACATTGATCATCAACGAAAGCATATGGTCGACCAATATGAATGCTTCTGGAATAATGAATCGTTCTGCTGAAGATTGAGTCAGGTCTCTCTCATGCCATGTAACAACATTTTCCAAAGCAGGAATCACAAGGCTCCTGACTATTCGAGCCAGACCGCATACTGTTTCACAGGTCTCTGGGTTCTGCTTGTTAGGCATCGTTGAACTGCCAACCTGTTTCTCACCCTCAAATGCCTCAAAGAGCTCGGCAATTTCTGGCCTCTGCAATTCCCGAATTTCCGTCGCAAAATTCTCAAGAGAGGCAGCGACAATAGCTAAGAGACTCACAAGTTCCGCATGGCGGTCCCGCTGCACGATTTGACTTGAAATCTCTGCCACTTCAATTCCGAGTCTGCGCATAACAAGCTTCTGAATTTCCATAGCGTGAGGGCCAAGAGCTGCCTGCGTTCCGACAGCCCCGCTCATTTTCCCAACTATGACGCGTTTTTCACACCCTTTCAACCGTTGAATATGCCGCGAAATCTCACATTTCCAGAGCGCAAATTTGAAACCAAGCGTGATAGGCAGTGCATGTTGACCATGCGTTCTTCCCATCATCAAAGTCTGCTTGTACCGATTGGCCTTGTTCCATAAGATTTTCTCGAGATCGTGCAATCTCTGTTCGATGAGCTCCAGAGATTCCTTCAACTGAAGCGCATTTGCGGTGTCAACAATGTCGTAGCTTGTCGCCCCGAGATGCACAAAGGCTCCGCTTTGTCCACTTGCCTCTGCCAAAGCTCTGACTAAAGCAGCAACATCATGCCGTATTTCATGTTCAATCTCTTTTATTCGGCTTAGCTTAACCCGCTCCAAAAGAGCTGAAGCCATAATTTTCTCTGCATCTTTCTTAGATATGTCGCCGACTTGGCCATGTGCCCAAGCCAGAGCAGCCTCCACATCTAGCATCTTTTGGACACGCGTCTCCTCTTCGAATATCCTTTTCATTTCAGGAGTTCCGTAGCGACCCGTGTCTATGGGAAGGATGGGCAAACAGGTTCCACCCTGCAAGAAGATAGACGCATTGAAGATTAATGCTTTACCTAAAGCTGTAGCTTCAGACTGAACTGAACGCGACACCATCTTTAATTCAATCCTTTTCACGCCACGATGCTTCTTGGGCCATAACACGCTTAATTTATGAGCCATACTTTGTTTACTACGACAGCACAACTCTAACGTCTGAAGACATGAATTGATTGGAAGGTTAGCGAATAATGACGGAATTAATTGCAGTTGTGAACAGGCAAGGATGGGATGCAACAGAGGCAGCCGTCACCATGCTGAGCGCACTGTCATCTGCAGGCGCTGACGCTTTCAGCATAGCCTCACCTTCATACATGAAATCAGAAAGAACGATTCATGCGCTGAGGCAACACTGCTTAAACTCGAAAACGATAATCGGATGCAAATCTCCAAGAAACCTGCAGTCAGAAAAGCCGCAACCAATGATGCTGAAGAGTGCGGCAATGGTCCTTGCGGGAAGAATCTACACTACAAAAGGGATTTTCAAGATCGAACCCTCCACGTTTGACTTGCAGAGACAAGGCAAAGAAGCAGCCAAAAGTTTTGTGGAGAATTCATTCGGTGATTACGTTTTCGCACTGGCAGAGTCTTCAACGCTTGTAGCAGGCAGAGACGCCGCAGGTGCATGTCCACTCTATTATGGCGAAAACGCAGAGTTTGCAGCCTTGGCATCTGAACGCAAGGCATTATGGAAAATAGGAATTGATAAAAGCTACTCTTTTCCTCCGGGCCATGTAGCGGTTGTCGACCAAGAAAACTTCAAATTGGAACCAGTCAAAATTCTCTCATACTCAGAACCGAAACAAATGACTATGGCAGACGCGGTCAATGAGTTAGAATCACTTCTTCGATATTCTGTTGTGCAGAGAATTTCAAATTTGAAAGAAGTATGTATCGCTTTCTCGGGCGGCTTAGACAGCAGCATAATAGCATTGTTCGCCAGAAACACCAAATGCAACGTACAACTGATCCATGTAAGCCTTGAAGATCAAAAAGAGACAGAGTATGCTAGAAAAGCCGCTGAGATCCTGAAATTGCCAATTCACATTCGATTATTCAAAGAAGAAGACGTGCAAAACGACCTTCGAAAGGTTTTGTGGCTCATTGAGGAAGCTGACCCCATCAAGACAGGGGTAGGCATTCCGATTTATTGGGCGGCTGAACAAGCAGCAGAAATAGGATTCAAAGTGATGTTGGCTGGACAGGGTGCGGATGAGCTCTTTGGCGGGTACAAAAGATACGTGGATGATTATTCTTTGGGTAGCGAAAAGGTTAGGGAGAGAATATTCAACGACATCGTTAGAATCTACGATAATAACCTAGAAAGAGACTCCAAAATTTGCTGTTATCATAATGTCGAACTGAGACTTCCCTTTGCAGCTTTTGAAGTGGCGGAATTCGCCACTGCCATACCGGTCAACTTGAAAATAGACTCTGAGAAGGACACCATGCGAAAGCTCGTTCTGAGGAAAGCGGCACAGAATGCGGGTCTTCCTGAGATGATTTCGATGAAACCGAAGAAGGCAGTTCAGTATACAACTGGAGTGGATAAAACTCTTAAGAAAATGGCCAAGAGAGAGGGCGTTTCTGTCAGAACGTTCTTGCAGAAAATGTTCAACAGGATATTCGGCGAGGCTTCTTTGAAATGAGAAAGACAGCTGTTGTTTTCTCGCCTGTTTTCACGAAGCATGATCCAGGCATGGATCATCCCGAATCTGCGCGACGAGTAACGGCAGTCATTAGAGAGATTGAAAAGAGAAAAGTAGACTTTGATGCCAGGCTTCAGTTCGTGCAACCTGAAAAGGCCAACAGAGAAGATGTCAAATTGGTCCATGCCAGAGAATATATCAGGCTTGTTGAAGCTGTTTGCAGAGCAGGCGGCGGTCCTTTAGATTCAGAGGACACGGTGGCTTCTCCAGACAGTTTCGAAGTCGCTCTCTACGCTGTCGGAGGAGCATTGAAAGCCGTCAACCTTGTCATGGAAAGAAAGTTTGAGAATGCCTTCGCCCTAGTTCGTCCGCCGGGGCATCATGCAGAAAGGTTCCGCGCTTTTGGCTTCTGCATTTTCAACAACATAGCGATTGCAGCGCAAATCTTGATCAAGAAGTATGAATTGAACAGAGTGCTCATATTGGACATAGATGCCCACCATGGAAACGGCACACAAAAACAGTTTTACGATACGCAAAAGGTTCTCTACATGAGCCTACATGAGGACCCGACCGATTTTCCCAGAGCAGGCTTCATAGATGAGGTTGGAAGAGGGGAAGGAGCAGGCTACACCGTAAATATCCCGCTTCCTTACGGCACAGGAGACCACGTGTACCTGCGGGCAGTCAGAGAGATAGTGACGCCGATAGTGCGTCAATATAAACCCGAATTCATACTAGTGTCTGCGGGTTTTGACGGTCACTATTTAGATCCCATAGGAAATCTTTCTCTTTCAGCCAAATGCCTTGAACAAGTACTTGAAACAGTAACTGGCCTAGCGTCGAGATTTTGCAATGGTAAGCTCGTAAGCGTTCTTGAAGGAGGTTACAACGTGAAGACCCTTGGGCAACTAGCGGTCATGGCGATCGCAAAGATGAGCCTAACAGAGATGAAAATAGCGGAGAGACCTCCAATAATCAAGAGAAATGCGATATCTCAAGGCGGAAAAATCATAGATGAAACAAAGAAAACTCAAAGTAGTTTTTGGAGGATGTATTGACGTGAGTGTGTGTCGATGCGAGAAATTCTTGCGCTACTCTACAACTTGGATTGCTGCTTCGGGACACTGAACTTCGCAGGCTCTGCACACTAGGCATTCGTCAGGTTTGATAGCAGCTGATTTTCCATCTTTTACTTCGTAAACACCCACTGGGCACGTGTCAACACATGTTCCGCACCCGGTACATTTGTGGTTGTCAACTACTATTTTGACCATTGTCGTTCTTCTCCTCTCTAGAGTTTAGTTTTCCATTGAAAAACTTGCAGAAGAATAAAAGTGTTTAGGTGATTTACGAGGTTTCTTCACGTAGTCTTAAGAGGATTCCGTTAATCGTGGTTTCAGCTCTTTCCTTCTTACGCTGATAGTCGGCTAGACGGTTTCGGTAAGCCTCTAATGACAGTTCTCCGCGATTGTGAAGAGATTCAGCATTCTTTACGTTGGTCTTTACTTCACCTATTTCAGCTTCGGCGACTTCAAGCTGCAGCATCAATCCTGAGTATTTGCCGCCGGCAACTCGCATTCTCTCCTTGGATTCATTCAGCTTTCTCTGCGCTGCGTCCAAACGTGTCTCCAAGGTTATTCTCATGACTTTGTATCTGCGTCTTGGGATCCTGCCTTTTTCCATCCTTGCTTCCAGAGACTCCAATTCTCGATCTATCTTCATCTTCTCCTCATAAGTGTCTACAAAAGCCCTGAGGAAATCAGGGCCCAGTTTCAATGATGTTGTAGACAATGGAATTTTAGGGAGGATCTTAGGTCTTCGCCTGGTTGCAGCAACAAAGATGCAACCAACCGTGGCGATTGCCCATAACCAAATGGTCGGGCGAAATGATGACCAAAATGGATTATATCCGTAGCTGACACTAAGGCTCACCGAATTCAATACAACTACTCCTTGTTGGGTCAATGTGACTGATTCCTGGTAGATGCCTCTTCCAATACTATTAACGGCTAGAGTGGAATTCGTCTCAATCTCATTCATCGAAGCACCTTCGGGGAAAATAATCGTGATCAATGCCTCATCGAGGTAATAATTTTCATATTTGAACAAGGAGAGGTTTAAAGCAGAATTCGTGGAGCTGCGTGTAATAACGTTTTCAGGCCAAGAATACTTTGCGACAAACAGTGTGGAGTTGCCTGTTGTGGCATTTATGTTAAAATCGACTTCATACAGGCCCGTCTTGGCATCAACTTGCGTGATAGATAAGGTCCTTCCTAACACATCGGTAGCTTCGACATTGGAAGCTTCAAGGGGCAGAAACACCTGAAAACCAGACAAATCCGACTCGGCCTCGTTTGTCATGTAATAAGTGTCGGCGCCATCCACTTCACCGGTCCCGCTCACTGTGATGACACGACTCAGGCTGGCAATATCAACCATCAACTGGCTTTGTTCGGTTAGGTTGAAGTCCAGTGTCGCCGGCAAACGAGTCAGTTCAGGAAGATTCGGCTGATCGTATGTGAACCCGCTTACCGTTCCACCTATGTACACGGCACCCTGGGGTACCATTATTGATACGTTGCAGAGAGCAGCTTCTTTCATCAAACTTGGATATGCTGGGAAATTTAGTTCGTACAGAGTCGAATTTGGCGTCTGCGTAAGGAGACTGTAGGAAAGGACAAACCCCACGGTGAAAACTTGGGGCGTTCCATGTGGAAAGTCGATCGTCACACCATAGAAGCCTGCATGGCCATTCAAGGGGGTGTTAAGAGTAACCGGAAAACTGCTTGAATCGTTGAAAGCTACAGATTTTAGGACATCTTGGCCGTATTGGTCTGGAAAACCCATTAGAAAATCATTCGGGGCTCCAGTCACGTTGTTCAGCTCGAATGTGTCATTTATGAATACGTATCCGTTATACATGATTGTCACTGTGTGAAAGACTTGTCCTATACTGTAATCCGCCTCAGCCTCCACAGGTCTAATTCCCATTGTGACAAAAACCAGCATCATGCTCGCTATGATCAGGACGCCAAACAGTAACGCTGTCTTTCTCATTTTGCACTTCCCCGTTTCACTCTGAACATCGAGGCTGTTTATGTATTGATCAGCCCATTTATTTACTTTTGGAAACACAGAACATTTGTTGCGTATATATTTAACCATGCTTGGAACGAATATCGACAGAGAAAGGTGGACCGTCGTTTGGTCCAGCGAACCTAAAGCTGACCTATAGAGCCTTGGTTACAATTCTCCATGCCTAAGGTAATAGTCACGTTCCTTCTTGGACCCAAAGCTTCTCAAACCCGTTTCTTTCAATTGCTTTCTGAGCTTAGCAGCATATTGTGTTTCGATTTCCCCTCTTTTTTCCATGTAGTCAATTATTTCCTCAGCTTGTTTGCTCGTATCGCAACGACGAATGAAGTCTATCACGTCAGGCACGTAATGAACGTAGCTTTTTGAGGACACATTTTCTCCTGTTCGTGCATTTGTTCGGATGGAGCTTATCGGAACATTGTTGTCGTCGCGATCCAGCTCTTTGGCAAGTTCTGGAAACATTTTTTTCAATGCCTCCTTGGTAAAGGTCATGTAGACACCCCTAGACGTGACAGTGTAAGTGTATTATCATAAAATTGCATTATTTAAACAGCCATCGAACAGATTTCGGTTCTTATCGTGTCTGAACAAAGAGACTAGCTTGATAATCGCCTGAGAACGATAACATCTGAGAGGTTTACACTATCCTCGATCTGTAGCTAATAGCTCATCTAGAAGTGAACGAATCGCCGCGTAGGATTTTCTTTGAGCAGTCTCTTGAGCTCTCCAATTCGAAGTCCAACTATCTGGTCCCCATATATTTCACATTTCACTTTTGTTCCAACTTCTTGCGGACTGGCAACTTTGATCTCGATCATTTCTTTAGTTAGAGACTCAGCGTGAATGTGAAATGAACCTTTCCATTTTCCTTTTTTTGTCACGATTACTTGTTCAGCATCGGTTATTCTAATTCTATTCTTTTTCAACGTATTCAAGACATCATCGAATTGATCGTGGTAAACGATGATGTCTATGTCACTGTTATGATTTATGGTGCCGCGCCAGACACTTCCCACGAGTACTGGACTGTAAGCCTTTAGAAGACGCATAAACGCTAGAGCTTCCTGACGCATTCGGATCAGTCGCTCCTGTCTAGCTTGACCCTCACGTCCTCCGGCTATTCTGTCGAGTTCAATAGCAACTTCAAGATTTGAAGGAAGAAAGCGAGACCCCAATGCACTTGCCGCGTTCACCTTCGCCTGCTTATACTCCTTTTCTACTCCAGAATAGAGAAGACCCGCAGCTTCTCTGGCGATCCTTGTTCTTAAGCTTAGACTTGCAGGATACAACTATTCACCGTATATGGACTCAACATTTTATTGTTTGCTCGTATATTTCCAGTGTCCTCTCAGCAATTTTGTCCCAAGTGAATTCATTCAGGACCCTGCGTCTTCCATTCTTGCCAAGCCATTTGGTCTTCTCAGGACTTTCCAGAGTATTGCTTATGCCCCAGGCAATGTCTGACGGATTGTTTGGGTTCACGTGGAAACCACACTGTTCTTCGCCGCAGCAGACCACTATTTCCCGCATGCCGCTGACCCCAGCCCCACCTACGACGACTGGGCGTTCCATACTCATTGCTTCGAGGGCAACGATTCCAAAGGGCTCGTAGAGGCTTGGAAAAACGGCTACGTCGCACGCGGCATAGTGCAGGATTCGTTCCTCTTCCGGTATGAAATCGAATCGGAATTTCACGTAGTCTTGCATTTTCGTGGCTTTCACAAGGTTGGTCAAGTATTCCTGAAGGTCGCCTAGGCCGACGATGACTAGTCTTGCTTTTGGTGTTTTCTGCAGTACGTGTGGCATTGCCATTATGAGCTTGTCAACTCCTTTCACTCCGACCAGCCTGCCTAGAAAGAGGATCATGAATTCATCGTCTTTTATACCGTAGAATCCCCTGACCTTCTTTATCTGTTCTGCATTAACGGCTTCAGGACTGTATTTTTGGGGGTCAACCCCGTTGTAACAAACTTGAATCTTTTCTTTCGGAAAGCCAAGCTTTGTAAGTTCATCTTTCATCGCGTATGAAACGGTGACGATTACATCAGCAGCCATTGCACAATGAAGTTCAATGTTGCTCACGACTTCTGAGCCGTTGCCGAGCGTTCTTCCTTTCTCCGTTGAATGTACGTGGAACGCCAGGGGTAATCCTGCTTCCTTTTTGACCGTTATTCCACCCATCGCTGAGAGCCAGTCGTGTGCTACTACGATGTCGTATTTTATGCCCTCTTTCTTTATGAGTTCGTTGATGAGTTTCGAAGCGCTGAGGTAGTTGTACACGAGAATTTTGGAGAACATGTGGAGGCCTCTGCCCCATTTCTTGATGTCTTCAGCTATCACATCTGGAAGCGAATCTGAAACGTCAATATGTATGGGACGGTGAATCTCTATACCTCGCCAAATCTCTCTTGTGGGAAGACTGCCAGCATCATCGTTCATCGTGAAAATGGTGATGTCATTATCCATCAGAACGAACTTTCGCGTGATTTCAGCCGCGTACGTTCCTAGACCTCCCACAATTTTTGGAGGATATTCGTAGACTAGCACTGCCAGCTTCATGAAGTTACACCGTGTCCGCTCACATAAGCGTTGGCTAATGTTACAGAAGCATGTTTATTTACCTTACTAACGTACGCTCAATGTTTGAGTGCCCTGACCGCCAGGCGACTTCGAAGCTTCCCATCAGCCTTCATCTCGTGCAAGTCTATGGTGAGAATGGCGAAGCCCTCGAAGAGTTCTTGAAGCTCTTCTTCATTGGTAAAATGATGGATTACGCCTTTTTCATGGCCTTCTGTTTCCATGAACGTCTCATTTTCAATTTCGATGCCTTTTCCATGACTATATGTTCTCCTTGATAGGAAGTCAATCAGAATCATACCATCTTCGCTTAGCACTCTCTTTATTTCCAGAAGAGTCTGTTGAATTCCCCTCAGTTTTTGATGATGGATTGCGCGAGTGCAGATTACGGCTTCGAAGGTTGAATCAACGAAAGGGAGAGCGTTCATGGCGGACCTGACGAGGCCTGCGGTCAAATTCTCCTTGTTGAGCCTTTCTCTGGTCATTTTCAGGCCTGTCCCGGAAATGTCAGTCCCAGTTACTTCTAAGCCTTTTCTAGCCATGTAGACTACATGTCTTCCTCCGCCGCAGGCAAGGTCAAGAACCCGTATCTTGTTGTTCCCTTGCCGATACGTGAAGTCGATAACGATCCCATCTGGTTCTTCAGGGCTGTATTCTTTTTCTAGCAGTATTTTGTCCCATTCAGTCAATGATCGCACCGCCCGGTAGATCCCTGTGAGCCACCCAAGCTAATAGGCATATTTACTGTCAATTGCCAAAACAAAGATCTCGGACCACGTGAACATACTAATTATCAGAACCCGCTGTCTCGTTTGCAGAAAAACAGGTAAGATTTAAAGCTTGCAGACAAGTACAGTAAGGGATCAGGAGTAGGCAAAGATGAGTATATCACCTGTTAAACGACTCATCCTCGAAACTATGTGGATGTTGGACAAGCCTGCAAGAGCTACTGAGATAGCGAAGGATACGGGAGTAAACTTTCCCTCGGTCATGATGCACATAATAGGGCTTACACGCTTAGGTCTTGCAGCATCAGCTGAAAAAGGATTCTACCTGATAACGGATGAAGGAAAGAAGAGTCTTGGACTTCCGGAAATCGACAAGGCAAAAGCGATCGAGATCCTGGCATATTTGCCGCTGGAGAAATCATTTCATTTTTATGCAGACTATGGAAAGCCATTGGGCATTCATGCTGCAAGCCTTCAGGACTTTTGCGATAAAATAGCGAATTTGGACGCAAGTTCCAT
>Ga0187778_10000365_pt1 | contig 32463 bp, 31 predicted proteins | sample 1015_Q2_SP5_20_M_FD_132418 | JGI IMG/M metagenome (GOLD analysis project Ga0187778, IMG submission 132418) | Tropical peat soil microbial communities from peatlands in Department of Meta, Colombia - 1015_Q2_SP5_20_MG | ecosystem: Environmental > Terrestrial > Soil > Wetlands > Peat | place... | reverse complement strand
GGACTTGCGGTAATGCTGCTGTGGAACACCCTGGTCCCGGCGCTGTTTCGCGGCCCGCAGCTTCAGTACTGGCAGGCGGTGGGGCTGCTGATTCTCTGCCGGCTGCTGTTCGGCGGACTGCGCCGGGGCGGCGGGCACGGGCACTGGCGGCAGCGCCTGTGGCGCGAGCGCTGGGAGCGGATGACACCGGAAGAGCGTCAACGACTGCGCGAGCGCTTCATGAGCCGCTGCGGTCACGGCGGCGACTCCGCTGACACGACCACGGCGGCACCGGCCCCCTGACATACGTTCCGCGGCGGTTGACTCCGCGCGCGCGCCAACCTCAACATGCGCGCCGTGAACGTCGCGACCATGACCGCGGTCGAGATTCGCGAGCCCGGCCCGCCGGAGGTGTTGCGCGCCGTGCAGCGCCCGGTGCCTGAGCCCGGCCCAGGAGAGGTGTTGATTCGCGTCGCGGCCGCCGGTGTCAACCGGCCCGATGTGCTGCAGCGCAAGGGACTCTATCCGCCGCCCCCTGGGATCACCGACATTCCCGGTCTCGAGGTCGCCGGGGAGGTGGTGCGACTCGGCGACGGCGTGCGCGAGCCCGCGCTCGGCGCGAAGGTGTGTGCGCTGGTCGCAGGGGGCGGCTACGCGCAGTACGTGAGTGCGCCGGCGGTTCAGTGCCTGCCGGTGCCGCCGCCCCTGACGCTCGAGGAGGCGGCGGCGCTGCCCGAGACCTTCTTCACGGTGTGGCATAACGTCTTCGAGCGCGCGCGGCTGCAGCGCGCCGAGACATTCCTGGTGCACGGCGGCTCGAGCGGCATCGGCACGACGGCCATCCTGCTCGGCAAGGCGTTCGGGGCACGTGTGATCATCACCGCCGGCAGCGAGCAGAAATGCGCTGCATGTCGCGAGCTCGGCGCGGACCTCGCCATCAACTACCGCGAGAGCGACTTCGTCGAGGCGACGCTGCGCGGTACCGACGCCCGCGGCGCCGACGTCATCCTCGACATGGTGGGCGGAGACTACCTCCCCCGCAACGTCGCCGCGGCGGCCGTCGAAGGCAGAATCGCGCTGATCGCGACCCAGGGTGGGGCCAAGTGCGAGCTCGATCTGCGACCGCTGCTGGTGAAGCGGCTGACCATCACCGCCTCGGGCCTGCGGCCGCAGCCGATCGCGAACAAAGGACGCATCGCCGCGGCGCTGCGGCAGAACGTGTGGCCGCTGTTTGCCTCACAGCGACTCAAGCCCGTGATCTACGCGCGCTTTCCGCTCGCGGATGCGGCCGCGGCGCACAAACTGATGGAGTCAGGGGCGCACATCGGCAAGATCGTGCTCAGCGCCTGAAGGCAGCCGGGGCGCGCGAAATTCCCCACGGCCGGCACCGAATTGCCGTAACCTTGGCACGCCGCGATCGACACAAGAAGCGACGGACAACCTCCGCATGAGTATCTCTCCCTTTGGTCTGCTGCCGCTGCCGCTGTGGGGCTATTTCCTGGTGACGTTCCTCACCATCCAGACCATGTTTCTCGGCGTCACGCTCTACCTGCACCGCGACCAGTCGCACGGTGGGCTGATCCTGCATCCGCTGCTGCGGCACGCGTTCCGCTTCTGGCTGTGGTTCAGCTCCGGGGTGATCACCCGCGAGTGGGTCGCGGTCCACCGCTGCCACCACACACATGCCGACCGGCGCGGCGACCCACACAGCCCGCTCATCTTCGGCCTGCGGCGGGTGCTGTTCGAGGGAGCGGAGCTGTACCGGGAGGCGGCGCGCGACCGGCGGCTGCTCGAGCGCTATGGACGCGGCACGCCGGACGACTGGCTCGAGCGGCATCTCTACAGCGCGCGCCCTTACACCGGGGTCGTGCTCTTCACGCTCGTGCACCTCGCTCTCTTCGGCGTGGCCGGGATTACCATGATCGCCGTGCACCTCGCCGCCATGCCCTTCTTCGCGGCCGGAGTGATCAACGGCCTTGGCCACGCGGTGGGCTACCGCAGCTTCGAGATGCCGTGCACCGCGACCAATCTGCTGCCCTGGGGGCTGCTGCTCGGCGGGGAGGAGCTGCACAACAATCACCATGCCTTCCCGCGCTCGGCCCGCTTCGCCGTGCAGCCGTGGGAGATCGACAGTGGCTGGCTGTGGGTCCGCCTCTTCAGCGCGCTCGGCCTCGCGCGGGTGCGCTGGCTAGCGCCACGACCGCGTCTTGCGCTCTGTCGCCGCGAGCTCGACGCCGAGACGGTGAAAGCGCTGTTCACCAATCGCCTGCACGTGCTGCGCGCGTACGGGCGGCGGGTGGTGGTTCCGGTGTGCCGCGAGCTCGCGCAGCGCGAGCCGCAGGGCGCGCTGCCGGCGGGTGCCGGCAAACTCCTCATCCGCCATCCGGCGCTGCTCGCAGAAGAGGCGCGCCGCAAGCTCCGCGAGCTGCTCGAGCGCTACGAAGTGCTGCGCGGTGTGGTCGAGTACCGCGAGGGTCTGCAGCAGCTGTGGAACGAGACCTCGGCAAATCCGGCACGCGCGCTCGCGCAGCTGCGCGACTGGTGCAGCCGCGCCGAGGCGAGCGGCATCCGCGCGCTGCGGGAGTTCGCGCAGGGCCTTCCCGCCTACGCGCGCACCTGAGCCTTCCTCAGCGCGAGGGGAGGCTCGCCGTGCGCGTCACCGTACGCATGGCGAAACTCGAATGCACGCGCGCGACGCTCGGCAGTCGCGTGAGATGCTGGTTGTGCACGCGCTCGAAATCCGCCATGTCCGTCACCACGAGGCGCAGCAGATAGTCATGCTCGCCCGTCATGAGATAGCACTCCATCACCTCGGGCACTTTGCGCACCGCGCTCTCGAACGCCTCGAGCCCCGCCTGGCTCTGCCGGTCGAGCGTAATGCTCACGAACACGTTCACCGGAAAGCCCGCCTTGTGCTGGTCGATGAGGGCGGTGTAGCCCTGAATGAGTCCCGACTCCTCGAGGGCGCGCACGCGGCGCAGGCACGCCGACTCCGACAGGCTCACCTTCTCGGCGAGCAGCGTATTGGTGATCCGCGCGTCCTGCTGCAGGAGCCGCAGGATGGCGCGATCGTAGCGGTCTAGCTCCATAGACGCAATAATCCGTCCATAAATTGGTCTGCAACAGCAGATTCTGCCACAAAGACGCCCGGGCGGCGCCTGTTTCGCAAGGCGCCGCCGCTGCCCTCCCCCTAGTCTGGTGGGCAAAACAAGCAGGGGTCACCTGCCATGCGTATCGGCGTACCGCGCGAAATCAAGGTTCACGAATACCGCGTCGGCCTCGTGCCGGCGGGCGTGCGCGAGTTGAGCGCCGCCGGACACGAAGTGCTCATCGAGACCGGCGCGGGCAACGGCATCGGGGTCGACGATGCGCAGTTTCACGCGGCCGGGGCGGCGATTGCCGCGCGCGCGGCCGAGGTTTTCGAGCGCGCCGACATGGTCATCAAGGTGAAAGAGCCGCAACCGGTCGAGTGCGAGATGCTGCGCCGGGGCCAGGTGCTCTTCACCTATCTGCACCTCGCCGCTGACCCGGCGCAGGCGGCGGCCCTCATGAGGTCGGGCGCCACCGCGATCGCCTACGAGACGGTGACCGGGCGCAACGGCACGCTGCCGCTCTTGACGCCGATGAGCGAAGTTGCCGGACGGATGTCGATACAGGTGGGCGCAGCGAGTCTGCAGAAAGCCAACGGCGGCTTTGGCGTGCTGCTCGGCGGGGTGCCGGGCGTGCCGCCGGCGAAGGTGGTGATTCTCGGCGGCGGAGTCTCCGGCACGCACGCGGCGGAAATGGCCGTGGGGCTGCGCGCCGATGTCACCGTGGTCGACCGCTCGGTCGATCGACTGCGCGAGCTCTCGGCGATGTTTGGCTCGACGCTGCGCACCGCGTACTCGACGACCGCGACGATCGAGCGGCTGGTGCGCGATGCCGATCTGTTGATCGGTGCGGTGCTGGTGGCCGGGGCGGCGGCTCCGAAGCTCGTGACCCGCGCGATGGTGAAGACCATGAAGCCGGGTGCGGTGCTGGTCGATATCTCGATCGACCAGGGCGGTTGCTTCGAGACCAGTCATCCGACCACGCACGCCGAGCCGACCTTCATGGTGGACGGTGTCATTCACTATTGCGTGGCCAATATGCCCGGCGCCGTTCCGCGCACCTCGACGCTCGCGCTCACCAACGCGACGCTGCCCTATGCACGCGCACTGGCAGACCTCGGCTGGCAGGCGGCGTTCAAACGCGATCCGGGGCTGGCGGCCGGCCTCAACGTGTACGACGGGCACATCACGCACGAGGCGGTGGCCCGCGCGCTCGGCCTCAAGGCCCGCCCGTACGGCTGAGCCGCGGCACCGGCCGAGGTCTCCACAAAGGGAGGTGGCTGCCGTGGGCGCGTGCCGCTAGGCTACGGGCGCTCAGATCCAACACTTGCGGAGGTTTCCGTGACGAAGATTGCGCTGCCGGTCATGCTGGCACTCGTGGCAGGCCCGGCCATCGCCGGCCCCGTGACCTATCAGGTGGACCCGTCGCACACGTATCCGAGCTTCGCGGCGGATCACTTCGGCGGGCTATCGGTGTGGCGCGGCAAGTTCGACAAGTCTTCCGGGACGATCGTGCTGGACAAGGACCGGGGTACGGGCACCGTGGACATCACGGTGGACACCTCCTCGATCGACTTCGGCATGCCGAAGCTCAACGAGCATGCGAGGTCCGCCGAGATGTTCGACGTCGAAAAGTATCCGACCGCGAACTACAAGGGCACGTTCACGGGCTTCAAGAACGGCGTGCCCACCAAGATCGACGGCCAGTTCACCCTGCACGGCATCACCCGACCGCTCACTCTCACCATCAACCAGTTCAAGTGCACCACCTCGTTCCCCAACGATAAGCGTGAGCACTGCGGAGCGGATGCCTCGGCTACGCTCAACCGTGCGGACTACGGCATCGACTACGGGCAGAAGTACGGCTTCAACATGGACGTTCATCTCGCCATCCAGGTTGAGGGGATCCGGGCGAGCTGAAAGGGCGCGCGGGCGACCCCCCACGCCCTCTCAGTCAATGCTGGCTGCGGCTTCGCTGGCGAGCGCGAGCGAGGCCGTGAGTCCCGGTGATTCGATGCCGAAGAGGTTGAGCACACCGGGGACCCCATGCGTCGTCGCGCCGTCGATGCGAAAGTCCGCGGCATCCTCGCCGGGACCCGAGATCTTCGGGCGTATGCCGGCGTAGCCGGGCTCGAGCATGCCCTCGGCAAGCCCGGGCCAGTACCGGCGGATCGCTGCGTAGAACGCGACGCCGCGGCCGGCGTCGACGCTGAAGTCATCGTCCACCCCGACCCATTCGAGATCCGGCCCAAAGCGCGCTCTGCCCGCCAGATCGAGCGTCAGGTGTATGCCGAGAGCGCCGGAGTGCTGGGGCAGCGGATAAATGAGGCGCCGAAACGGGGCGGGCGCGGTGAGCGTGAAGTAGCTGCCCTTGGCGAAGTAGGCGCGGGGGATGTGCTGCGCGGGGAATCCCTCGATGAGGCGCGCGAGCGAGGGCGCTTGCACCCCGGCGCAGTTGAGGAGCAGCCGCGCCCGCAGCGCCGGCTCGGCGCCGTTCACGCCGATCGAAATCCCACGATCCTCGAGCACCAGGCGCGTGACGCTGCTGCGGCAGGCGAGCGTTGCGCCGCGCGCCTCGGCCTCGGCGAGCAGCGCCAGCATGTAGGTGTGCGCGTCGATGATGCCGGTGAGCGGCGAATGCAGCGCGCCGGCACAGGAAAGCTCGGGTTCGAGCGAGAGCGCGGCGGCGCGGTCGAGCAGCTCGACCTCAACGCCATTGGCGCGCGCGGTGGCGGCGATCGTCGCGAGCCGCGCAACTTCGGCGGCATCGGCCGCCACGACGAGCTTCCCGCAACGGCGATGCGCAATCGCGCGGGTGCGGCAGAACTCATACAGCCGCTCGCGGCCGGCGACGCACAGCCGCGCCTTGAGCGAGCCCGGCGGGTAGTAAAGGCCCGCGTGGATCACCTCGCTGTTGCGCGAGCTCGCGCCGGTACCGAAGCGTGGGGCCGCCTCGAGAATCAGCGTCTCACGACCGCGCGCGGCGATCTCGCGCGCCAGCGCGAGCCCCACGACGCCGGCGCCGATCACCACGACGTCCACGGCTTCCATCAACAGCGAGTGTAGCCGCGGCGCCGTACAATGCGGCACCGCCCTTTGCGCGCTGCCCGAGGCACCGCCCGAGAGGACAAGCCGTGTCGGCCGTCAACTACGAGCTCGAAGGCGACGTCGCCGTGCTCACCATCGCGCATCCGCCGGTCAATGCGCTGGCGTTCCCCGTGCGCGAGGGTCTGATGCACGGCCTCGAGCGCGCCGCGGCCGATCCGGCGGTGCAGGCGATCGTCATCGCCGGCGCCGGCGGCACGTTCGCCGCCGGCGCGGACATCAACGAGATCGCCTCCGGGCTGGTGCTGAAGCCCCCCATCACGCGCGAGATCCAGGCGCGCATGGAGCAATCGCACAAGCCGATCGTCGCGGCGATCGAGGGTGTCGCACTCGGCGGTGGGTTCGAGCTGGCGCTTGCCTGTCACTGGCGGGTGGCCGCAGGCGGCGCGAAGGTCGGCTTGCCGGAAGTGCGGCTCGGCCTCATCCCCGGAGCGGGCGGCACGCTGCGCTTCACCCGCCTCGCAGGTCCCGCGGCGGCGCTCGAGGCGATCACGAGCGGCGCGCAGATTCCCGCCGCACGGGCGCTCGAGCTGGGCCTCGTCGATGCGGTAGTGGAGGAGGCACGCGCCGGCGCCATCGCCTTTGCGCGAGAGGCCGTCGCCGGGCGCCGGCCGCTGCGGATTGCGGGCGAGGTGAGCGAGCACATCCGCGGCATCGATGCGCAGCTGTTCGCGGCATTTCGCGCGAAGATCGCGACCAAGGCCCGCGGTCAGCTCGCGCCGTGGCGCATCATCGATAGTATCGAGGCGGCCTGCACGCAGCCGAAAGAGGAGGCGCTGCGCCTCGAGCGCGAGTACTTCATGGAGTGCCGCGACAGCCCGCAGCGGCGCGCCCTGGTGCACGTGTTCTTCGCCGAGCGCGAGGCACGGCGCATTCCCGGGCTGCCGGCGGGCGTGCAGCCGCTGCCGGTGCGCCGGGCGGCGGTGATCGGCGCCGGCACCATGGGCGGCGGCATCGCCATGAGCTTCGCGAACGCCGGCATCCCGGTGGCGGTGCTCGAGCTGTCACCCGAGGCGCTCGAGCGGGGACTCGCGGTCGTGCGCAAGAACTACGCCGCCTCGGTGGCGCGCGGGAGTCTTGCGCAGGCAAGCGCCGCTGAGGCGCTCGCGCGGATCCGCGGCGTCAGCGACTACGCTGCCCTCGGCGATGCGGACATCGTCGTCGAGGCGGTATACGAGGATCTGAAGGTCAAGCAGGCGGTGTTCGCACGGCTCGATGAGGTCGCCGCCGCGCACGCGATCCTCGCCACCAATACCTCGACGCTCGACATCGACGCCATCGCCGCGAGCACCTCACGGCCCGAGAAGGTCGTGGGCACGCACTTCTTCAGTCCGGCGAACGTCATGAAGCTCCTGGAGAACGTGCGTGGCGCGCGCACCTCGGCCGAGACCATCGCCACCGTCATGGCGCTCGGCCGCACGCTCGGCAAGGTGCCGGTGCTCGCCGGCAACTGCGATGGCTTCATCGGCAACCGCATGCTCGCCTTCTACGGCGCGGAGGCTGAGTTTTTGCTGGAGGAGGGCGCGACCCCCGAGCAGGTCGATCGCGTGATCGAGGGCTTCGGTTTCGCGATGGGGCCGTTCGCCATGCGCGACCTCGCCGGCAACGACGTCGGCCTTCTGGTGCGCAAGGGGCGCAAGCTCCCCGCCGATGAGCGCTGGTCGCCGATCCTCGAGCGCATCGTTGCGGACGGTAGGCTCGGGCAGAAGAGCGGCCGCGGGTTCTATCGCTACGAGGGACGCACGCGGCTCCCGGATCCGGCGGTGACCGCCCTGGTCGAGGCGGTGTCGCGCGAGCTCGGCATCCCCCGGCGCAACATCCCCGATGAGGAGATTCTCGAGCGCCTGCTGCACCCGCTGGTCAACGAAGGTGCGCGCATCGTCGCGGAAGGCATCGCCATCCGTGCGAGCGACATCGACGTGGTGTACGTGAACGGCTACGGGTTCCCCGCTTACCGGGGCGGGCCGATGTTCTGGGCGGAGCAGTCGGGGCTCAAGCGCGTGGTGGAGACGATGCGCACCCTCGCGCCCACGCACGGTGCACGCTGGCGCCCGGCGCCGCTGCTCGAGCGCCTCGCGGCCGGCGGCGAGGGCTGGGACAGCCTGAGCGCCGCGAAGGACCGTTGCTGAGCTTCGGCGGCGGCAAGCGCAACGGCGAGGTAGCGGTGTGGCACGCTCACCTGGCGGCAGCGCTGCTCTCGCTCAGCGCACTCGAGGGCGCCGCTCGCGATGCGCCCACGGCACCGCCCATGGCGCACCTCCCGGACAGCGTCGCCGCGTGGGCCGGCGGGGCGCAGCTGCTCGCCGGGCTCGGCGATTTCCATCGCGGCGTCAGCACCACTTCTGCGCTGGCACAGCAGTATTTCGATCAGGGCATGCGGCTGCTGTGGGCGTTCAATCACGATGAGGCGACGCGCTCCTTTGCCAAGGCGGCGGCGCTCGATCCGGGCTGCGCGGCCTGTTACTGGGGCGCGGCGCTCACCGTGGGACCGAACTACAACATTCCTTCTATGAGTGCCGTGCGCGCCGCCGTCGCCTGGGAGGCGCTGCAACAGGCGCGCCAGCACGCCGCAGGGGCGTCGACGGTCGAGCAGGCGCTCATCGAGGCGCTCACCGCACGCTATCCGGGCCCACAGCCGCTCGCAGGCGAGGAACTGACGAGTGTGCTCAGCGCCTATGCCACCGCGATGCGCGCGGTCGCCGCGCGCTTTCCGGACGATGACGACGTGCAGACGCTTTGCGCGGAAGCACAGATGAACGTGCACGCCTGGAAGCTGTGGCGTGCCGACGGCGAGCCCGCGCCCGGCACGCTCGACATCGCGGCACGGCTCGAGGCCGTTCTGCGCCGCGACCCCAGGCACCCGGGCGCCAACCACTACTACATCCACGTGATGGAGGCCTCGCCGCACCCTGAGGCAGCGCTCGCCGCCGCCGAGCGGCTGCGCGGCCTCATGCCAGCCGCGGGTCACCTCGAGCACATGCCGGCGCACATCATGCAGCGGGTCGGCCGTTACGAGGATGCGGCCGAGGCCAACCGCCGCGGCGTGGCGGCCGATGAGGCCTACCTGGGAGTTGCCAAGCCGCCCGACTACTACCTCATGTACCTGGCGCACAACTACGCCTTTCTCGCCTACGCGGCCGCCATGGAAGGCCGCAAGGCGGAGACGCTCGCCGCGGTGCAGGGCGTCGTGCACGCGCTGCCGCCCGAGGCCGAGCTCGCGATGGGCGGCTCGGGCTGGAATCTCACGCAGCAGTATGCGGCGCTGGTGAGATTCGGGCTGTGGGACGAAATGATTGCGCTCAGTCCGCCCGACCCACGGGCGAAGGGCCTCCTCGCGGGCTACCTTTACGGGCGCGGTGTGGCACTCGCGGCGCGCGGCAGGACCGACGAGGCGCAGAGCGCACTTACCGCGCTGCGCTCGCTCGGCGCGCAGACGCCCGAGGAGCCGCTTGCGAGCGTGCTGCGCGTGGCGGAGCCTGTCGTCGCCGCTCGCATCGCCGCCACCGAGGAGCGGCGCGATGTGGCGATCGCGCTCCTCACGCAGGCCGTCGCGGCCGAGGACCGCCTTCCCTACAACGAGCCCGCCGACTGGTTCTTCCCGGTGCGCCACCTGCTCGGCGCACAGCTGCTCATCGCCGGCAAGCCCGCCGCGGCCGAGCGCGTCTACCGCGAGGACCTGCGGCGCAATCCCGCCAACGGCTGGGCGCTCTACGGCCTTGCGGCGGCGCTGCGCGCGCAGCACCGCCCGCACGCTGCGGCACAGGTCACGAACGAATTCTCTGCCAGCTGGCGGCACGCCGACGTGCGTCTCGTGGCTTCGGCGTTTTGGTTTGCCGGCCCCGATACCACCCACTGCGAATGCCAGCGCCAGGCCTCAAGCGAGCGGCAAGCGCGTGGTGAACTTCTTGGTCCGTAGCACGAAGCTCGTGTTGACTGAGCGCACCGCCTTAAGCTGCAGCAGCTGCGTCGACAGGAAGTGCTCGTAGGCCTCGATACCGGCCGCCACGATGCGCAGCAGGTAGTCGTTGGCGCCGCTCATCGAATGACACTCGAGCACCTCGGGACGCTCCGTCACGAACTGATCGAACTGCCGCACCGACTCGGGATGGTGGTTCTCGAGCGAGACCACCGCGTAGGCGAGGATCGGCAGCCCGATGGCGGGTGCACGAAGCAGCGTCGCGTAGCCGTCGATGAATCCCGCCTGCTCGAGTCGCCGCAGGCGCCGCCAGCACGGTGCAGCCGAGAGACCCACGCGCTTGGCGAGGTCCTGGTTGGAGATGCGCGCATCGGCCTGCAGCTCCTCGAGGATCCGGCGGTCGAGTCGATCGAGCGTACGCGCCGCAGGTGCCGCAGGTGCAGATGTGGCTTTCATGGAGCAAGAATATTGCCAAATCAACGCCGTGAGTGGCAACCGAAGCAAGGTAATTTCATGGATTCGGGCATAAACTGCGCCATCCATCCGGGGAACCTCCATGCCTGCACGGGCCACCTTGATGCCGGATCCCTCCCCCGCGGCCGTCCCCGAGCTGCATACCGACTGGCGGCGGGTGACGTCGCTCCTGCAGGCCTCGCGGGCCCTCGATGACATCGAAGAGACGCGGCTGCTGCCCGAGCGCAAGGTGCTCTATCAGTTCTCGGCGCGCGGCCACGATCTCGCGCAGATCCTGCTCGGCTTGCAGCTCACCGACCCCCACGACGGCGTGACCGTCTACTACCGCTCGCGCCCCCTGATGCTCTCGCTCGGCGTGAGCCTCGAGGATGCCGCCGCAGGCCCGCTCGCCCGCAGCGGCGCCTTCAGCGGTGGCCGCGACATCGGTGTGGTCTTCAACCGGCCTGGCCACGGCGCCGCGACAGTGCTGCCCGCCTGCGGTGGAGTCGGGGCGCAGTACACGCCGGCCGCCGGCTGGGCGCAGGCGGTCCGTTACCGGCACGACGTGCTCGGGGACTCAAGCTACGCGCGCAGCATCGCGGTAGTCCTCGGTGGGGACGCATCGACCGCCACCAACGGCTTCTGGGCGGCGCTCAACATCGCTACCACGCTCGCGCTGCCGATGCTCTTCTATATCGAGGACAATGCCTTCGGCATCTCGGTCCCCTCGCACCTTCAGACCCCGGGCGGCAACATCGCGGCCAACCTGCGTGCCTTCAGCGGGCTCGCGATCCTCGAAGGCGATGGCAGCGACCCACGCGCGGCCTCGGAGCTCACGCGGCGCGCCGTCACGCAGGTTCGCGAGCGGCGCACGCCGCTGCTGCTGCGACTCATGGTGCCGCGGCTCTCGGGTCATTCCGGTCAGGATACCCAGGCCTACAAGACCCCTCAGACGCTCGGCGAGGAGCGCGCGCGCGACCCACTCGTGCGGTTGCGCGACTTCCTCCTGCCCGAGCGCATGTCGGAGGAGGAGTGGACGCGCCTCGCACGCGAGGCGCACAGCGCCGTCGAGCTGGCGGTCGCGGGAGCGCTGGCGCGCCCGCCGCCCACCCCGGCTGAGCTGACTGCGTACGTGTTCTCAGCCGGAGCGGCGTTGCAGCAGCAGGGTGGCGTGAAACCCGAGGGTCACGTGTTCGCGCCGGCGAGCCGCGTGAGTCACCCGGAAGGGGCGCGCATCAACATGCTTACCGCGATTCGCCGGACGCTCGACGTCGAGCTCGCGTCGAATCCGCGCATGGTGGTGTTCGGCGAGGATGTGGGACCGAAGGGCGGGGTGCACGGCGCGACGCTCGGCCTGCAGGACAAGTACGGCGCGGCGCGCGTGTTCGACACCAGCCTGTCCGAGGAAGGCATCATCGGTCGCGCCGTCGGCATGGCGCTCGCGGGGCTGCTGCCGGTGGCGGAGATCCAGTTCCGCAAGTACGCCGACTCTGCGGCCGAGCAGCTCAACGACTGCGGAACGCTGCGCTGGCGCACCCACAACCGCTTTGCCGCCCCGCTCGTGGTGCGCATGCCGGGCGGCTTCTTCAAGTGCGGCGATCCCTGGCACAGCCAGACGAACGAGGTCGCCTGGGTGCACGCCGTCGGCTGGCAGGTCGCGGTGCCGTCGAACGCCGAGGACGCAGCGGGGCTCCTGCGCGCGGCGCTGCGCGGCAACGACCCGGTCATCTTCTTCGAGCATCGCGCCATGCTCGATGGTGCCTGGGCGCGTCGCCCTTACCCGGGAGACGCCTTCGTGGTGCCCTTCGGCGAGGCGCGCACCGTGCGCAGCGGCACCGAGCTCACCGTCGTCACCTGGGGCGCCATGGTCGAGCGCTGCGAGCAGGCGGCAGTGCGCTCGCTGGTTGACGCCGAGGTACTCGATCTGCGTACTCTCTCGCCTTGGGACAAGGGAGCCGTGCGCGCATCCGTGGCAAAGACTCATCGCTGCCTGATCGTTCATGAGGACAACCTGACCGCCGGCTTTGGCGCGGAGGTCGCGGCCACGCTGGCGCAGGAGAGTTTCCACAGCCTGGAAGCGCCGATCGAGCGACTCGCCATGCCGGACGTCCCGAGCCCGCACAGCGCGGTACTGCTCGAGGCGGCGGTCCCGGACGTGGCACGCATCACGCAGGCCATCCAGCGCCTGGCGAGCGTGTGAGCGCATGAGCGGGAGCGTCGAGATCCGGGCGCCGGCGGCGGAGGAAGCCGAAGGCACGCGCTCGCAGATCCTGCGCTGGCTCAAGCAGGTGGGCGACAGCGTCGACGAGAACGAGCCGCTCATCGAGATCGAGACCGACAAGGTGACGGTGGAAGTCGCCGCGCCCGGCCGCGGAGTGCTGCGGGAGATCCTCAGGCACGAGCAGGAGGAGATCGCGCCAGGGGAGTTGCTCGGCCGTCTCGAGCCGGCCGCAGGCGCAGGCGCGAGAACCGTGCGGGGGGAGCCGCTTGCGGCGGGGCACGGGACCCCTGCACCCGCGGGAGCCGCGGCGGCCATGACGCGGGTTGCCCCTGGCGTGGCGGAAAGTCCGCTCAGCCCGGCCGTGCGCCGCCTGCTCGCCGAGCACGGCCTCGAGGCGGGCGACGTGCGTGGCAGCGGGCCGCACGGCCGCATCACGGTGGAGGATGTGCTGCGTGCTGCGGCCGACGGCGAGGCGGGGCCGGGCGCGAAGATGCGGCCGGCGGCGGAGATGGCGGCCGAGCGACCGCCGCAGCTCGGCACCGGCGTGCGCCGCGTGCCGCACACGGCCGTGCGCCGGCGGATCGCCGAGCACATGGTGCAGAGCCTCCTGCACACTGCGCCCCACGTAACAACGGTGTTCGAGGCGGACATGGCCGCGGTGCTCGCGGATCGCGCCGCCCGGCGCGAGGAGTTCGCGCGACACGGCGTGCCGCTCACGCTGAGTGCCTACTTCGTGCGCGCCACGGTGGCGGCGATCCGCGCCGTGCCCGAGGCCAACAGCCGCTGGACCGAGAGCGCGCTCGAGATCTACGAGCCGATGCATATCGGCGTCGGCACGGCCGTCGAGGGCACGGGACTCGTGGTGCCGGTGCTGCGCGATGCCGAGAAGCGCGACCTTCTCGACACCGCGCGCGGCCTGGACGATCTCGTGCAGCGTGCGCGCAGCGGACAGCTTACCCCGGCTGACGTGCGCGGCGGGACCTTCACCATCTCGAACCACGGCGTGAGCGGGAGCCTCCTCGCCGCGCCCATCATCATTAACCAGCCGCAGTCGGCGATCCTCGGCATCGGCAAGCTCGAGAAGCGCGCGGTGGTCACTGGGGAGGGGGATGAGCAGAAGATCGCGGTGCGGCCACGCTGCTACGTAACACTCACGCTCGACCATCGGGTGATGGACGGCCATCAGGCGAATCACTTCATGCGCATCTTCGTTCAGACGCTGGCGACCCTGGCCGGCATCGCCGGATGAGGGACACCGTGTCCGCGCCGCCGCGCGCAGCACGCTCAGCGCGCCGTGATACCGCCAAATCGCGTCCGCGCCGCGGCGTTGACGCGGGGCAATGGCCGATGCAGCCGCCGCGCGCACGCGGCGAGGTGGCGCTCGGCGGCGACGAACATCCGCGCGTAGAGCCGACGGCAGAGCCGGTAGGCGGCCACGCCGACCCAGTCCGCGGGCAAGAGTGCCGGCGGCAGCAGCGGGTCCTTGAGGTGGATCTTGCGGTACTCGTGGATGAGGAGCGTGCGCACCACGAAGGCCACCTCGTCAGGGACCTGCGCCCTCGCAAGCGCCGCCTCGAGCGGCGCGAAGGTCCTGAGGAAGCGGCGGTAACGGCGCGCCAGATCGCCGAGGTCCCAGCCGCGCGCTGCGAGGCGGCGGTCGCCGGTCAGGTCCCCGCTTTCGCTGCGCAGCAGCAGCGCCGCGCGCCCCCCGGGGACGCTGCGCAGCCAGCGGCGCGCCTTGCGCAGCGGGCATGCCGGGTGTGCGAAGAGTAACGGCGTCAGCTGGCCGAATCCCAGCCACCTGAGCTCGCGGCGCACCTCGTCCATGTGGCGGGCGCTCCCGGCGCGCAGCAGCACCAGCGTCCACACACCATCCCAGCGGTGCGGGTTCGCGGCATAGATGCGCCGCGTCGCCTCGGCGAAGCGCGCAGCGCCGCCGCGCGTCAGCCGATACTCGCTGCGCCGCCCGGAGCGCCGCGCGATCAGCCAGCCGTCCCCGGCGAGCCGCGCCACCGAGGTGCGCACCAGGCGCTCGGTGAGGCCGAAGGGGGCGGCGAGCCGGATGAGGCTGCCGAGGGTCACGGCCCCGCCGCGCGGGGCGATGGCGTCGCCGAAGAGCGTAATGAGGAGCGAGCCGCTGCGCAGCGGGCGCTGGGCGCGGAAGCGGCACACCACGCGGCTCACCGGCTGCGGCAGCGGGTGGTTCGCCTTACGCTTCATGAGGTTAAATTGTGACACAGGAAACGCGCTTGTATGTGATAGTCTTGTGTCATATCGGCCACGGGCGCGCACCGCGCGCAATCCACATGTACACCCAGGCGCTCGATACCCATGGCAAGGAGCCCGCGGCCGCCGTGGGCGGCGAGGGCGGCAGTCTCGCCGCGCGCTTCCAGGCGCGCATCGATGCCGAGGAGAAGATCGAGCCAAAGGACTGGATGCCGGAGGCCTACCGCCAGACGCTCATCCGGCAAATCGCGCAGCACGCCCACTCCGAGGTCGTCGGCATGCTGCCGGAAGGCAACTGGATCACGCGCGCGCCGACGCTGCGGCGTAAGGCGGTACTGATCGCCAAGGTGCAGGACGAGGGCGGTCACGGCATGTATCTCTACAGTGCCGCCGAGACGCTCGGGATCGCGCGCGAGGAGATGCTCGCGCAGCTGCTGTCGGGAGCCGCCCGCTACTCGAGCATCTTCAACTACCCGACCCTCACCTGGGCGGACGTCGGCGCCATCGGCTGGCTGGTCGATGGCGCGGCGATCATGAACCAAATTCCCCTCTGCCGCTGCTCCTACGGACCGTACGCGCGCGCCATGGTGCGTATCTGCAAGGAGGAGAGCTTCCACCAGCGCCAGGGCTTCGAGATCATGCTGACGCTCGCGCAGGGCAGCGCCGCGCAGCGCGCCATGGCGCAGGATGCGCTCAACCGCTGGTGGTGGCCGTCGCTCATGATGTTCGGGCCGAGCGATGCCGATTCCCGGCACACCGCGCAGTCGATGCGCTGGAAGATCAAGCGCTTCAGCAACGACGAGCTGCGGCAGAAATTCATCGACGTCACCGTGCCGCAGGCGCATTTCCTCGGTCTCACTATTCCCGACGACGCGCTGCATTGGGACGAGGCGTCGCAGCATTACCAGGCAGGGCCGATCGACTGGAGCGAGTTTCAGGCGGTGCTCAAGGGCGAGGGACCCTGCAACCGCGAGCGCCTCGAGGCGCGGCGCGCCGCGCACGAGGCGGGACGCTGGGTGCGCGAGGCCGCGGCCGCGCACGCCGCCAAGGAGCGCGCGCGCGCGGCGCGCGCTGCATAGACGGGAGACGGACATGAGCGAGGACTGGCCGTTGTTCGAGGTGTTCATCCGCTCGCGCGCCGGGCTCGAGCACAAGCACGTCGGCAGCGTGCACGCCGCCGATGCACGCATGGCGATCGAGCACGCGCGCGACGTCTACACGCGCCGCCAGGAGGGCGTGAGCATCTGGGTGGTGCGCTCGGCTGACATCAGCGCTTCGGACCCGGAGGAGGCGGAAGCGCTGTTTGAGCCGGCGCGCGACAAGGTATACCGCCATCCGACCTTCTACGTGATTCCCGAGGAGGTGAAGAACCTGTGAGCGCAGCGCGCGGCGACGCCGCGCAGCACGCGGCGCAGCTGCGTTACGTACTGCGCCTCGCGGATACGGCGCTGGTGCTCGGGCAGCAGCTGTCGGCGTGGATCGGTCATGCCCCCGCGCTCGAGGAGGATCTTGGTCTCGCCAACCTCGCGCTCGACCTGATCGGACAGGCGCGGCTGCTGCTCAGCTACGCGGGCGAGCTCGAGGGGCGCGGGCGCGACGAGGATGCGCTCGCGTTCCAGCGTGACGCCCCCGAGTTCGCCAACCTCACACTCGCCGAGCAGCCGAACGGCGACTTCGGGCACACGATCGTGCGGCAATGGCTGCTCGATACCTGGCAGCTCGAGATCTACCAGGGCCTCACTGCATCGCGCGATTCGCGCCTGGCCGCCATCGCCGCCAAGGCGCTCAAGGAGACGCGTTACCACCACCGCTTCAGCAGCGGCTGGCTGGCGCGGCTCGGCGACGGCACGAGCGAAAGTCACACCCGGGTGCAGGGCGCGCTCGATGAGCTGTGGCGCTTCACCGCGGAGCTGTTCGCAGCCGACGAGGTCGACGAGCGCATGCGCGCGGCGGGCATCGCTCCGGCGCTGACCGAGCTGGCGCTCAGCTGGTCCGCGCGCGTCGATGAGGACCTCGCGGCGGCGACGCTGCGCCGTCCCGCGGCGCAGCCCTATCCCTGGCACGGCAAGCGCGGGGTGCACAGCGAGCACCTCGGGCACCTGCTGGGCGAGGTGCAGCACCTGCAGCGCACCTACCCCGGCGCGCAGTGGTGAGGGCGCCGTGTCGGTCGCAGCGCAGCCGAGCACGCACGAGCAACGCGTCTGGACGTTGCTGCGCGGCGTTGCCGACCCCGAGATCCCGGTGCTGAGCATCGTCGACCTCGGCATCGTGCGGTACGTGCGCAGCGCGGGCGACGGGCGAGTACACGTCGGCATCACGCCGACGTACTCCGGTTGCCCGGCGACCGAGGTCATCCGCGCCAGCGTGCGCGCGGCACTCGATGCGGCCGGATTCCGCGACGCGGTTCTCGAAGAAGTGCTGTCACCGCCTTGGACCAGCGACTGGCTGAGCGCGGAGGGTCGGCGCAAGCTCAAGGAGTTCGGTATCGCGCCGCCGGAGACGGCATTGTCGACGCCGCGGCAGCTGGTCGCGCCGCCCGTGACCTGCCCGCGCTGCGGCAGCCGCACGACCGAGCGGCTGAGCGAATTTGGCTCGACGCCGTGCAAGGCTCACTATCGCTGCCGCGAGTGCCGCGAGCCTTTCGACTACTTCAAGTGCCTCTGAGATGCTGAAGTTCCACTCCCTCAGGGTCGCCGAAGTTGCGCCCGATGCCGAGGACGCCGTGGCTATTGCGCTCGAGGTGCCGGCGCCGCTGCGCGAGGAGTACCGCGGCAGCCCCGGGCAGCACGTCGTGGTGCGCGCGAGCGTGGATGGGGAGCAGCTGCGCCGCACCTATTCGTTGGTGAATGCCCCCGGCGAGTGGCCGCTGCGCATCGTGCCGCGCGTGCACAGCCACGGGCGCATGTCGCGCTACCTCGCCGAGCAGCTGCGGGTCGGCGACGCCCTCGAGGTGCTGCCGCCCAACGGCAGCTTCACGCCCCGGGACGCCGCCGTTGCCGGGGCGAGCTTTGTGGCGTTCGCCGCCGGCTGCGGCATCACGCCGGTGCTCGCGGTGACACGCGCACTGCTCGCACGCGGCGCCGGCCGCTTCGTCCTGTGCTACGGCAACAGCAGCACCGCGCGGACCATGTGCCTCGAGGAGCTGCTCGCGCTCAAGGACCGCTATCTCGGGCGGCTGTCGCTGCACTTCGTCATGAGCCGCGAGCCGCAGGAGGTGGAGCTCTACAACGGCCGCCTCGATGCCGCGCGCGTGCGCAAGTTCGCCGCGACGCTCTTCCGCCCGCTCGAGGTGCACGAGTACTTCCTCTGCGGGCCGGGCGACATGATCGAGCAGCTGACGGCGACGTTGCGCGAGCTCGGCGTCGACACCGCACGCGTGCACGCCGAGCATTTCACGGTAGCGACCGCGGGGGAATCCGCCACGCGGCCCGCGCCCGAGGCGGTTGCGCCCGTCCCGCCCGCCGCCGCGACGGGAGAGCGCAGCGCCGGCGCAGGAATCGCCGAGGTGACGATCCTCATGGACGGCCGCCGGCGCTCCTTCAGCATGAGAATGGACGCTGAGACCGTGCTCGAGGCGGCGGCGCGCGCGGGCATCGAGCTGCCGTTCTCCTGTCGGGCCGGCGTGTGCTCGACCTGCCGCACCAAGGTGATTCGCGGCGAGGTGCAGATGGCGCACAACTACGCGCTCGAGGACTGGGAGCTCGAACAGGGCTACGTGCTCGCGTGCCAGTCGCGCGCGCAGAGTGCCGCGCTCGAGCTCGACTACGACGAGAAGTGATGCGCTCGACCATCCCGCGGCGCGCCGTGCGGAGCCATTGAGGAGCGAGGTAAGGTGAGCTACCAAAGTATTCTCTTCGACATCAGCGAGGGCGTCGCGCGGCTCACCTTCAATCGCCCCGAGCGCCTCAACTCCTTCAACGCAGAGATGCACGCCGAGGTGCGCGCCGCGCTCGCGGCCGTGAGGAGCCCGGCGGCGCGCGTTCTGGTGCTCACCGGCGCGGGGCGTGGTTTCTGCGCCGGCCAGGACCTGAACGAGCGTGCCGTGGCACCGGGGGCCGTGCCGCCCGACCTCGCCGACTCGATCGAGAGAAACTACAAGCCGCTCGTCCTCGCGCTGCGCGCGCTGCCACTGCCGGTCATCGCGGCGGTCAACGGCGTGGCGGCAGGCGCCGGCGCCAACATCGCGCTCGCCTGCGACCTCGTGGTTGCGGCGCGCTCGGCAAGCTTCGTGCAGGCGTTCTGCAAGCTCGGCCTGATCCCCGACTCGGGGGGGACCTGGTTCCTGCCGCGCCTCGTCGGCGGCGCCCGCGCGCTCGGCCTGGCACTCCTCGGCGAGAAGCTCCCGGCCGAGCAGGCAGCGGCCTGGGGACTCATCTGGCGCTGTGTCGAGGACGGTGAGCTCGCGAAGGTGGTCGATGAGCTGGCACGGCAGCTGGCCGCCGCACCGACCCTCGGCCTTGCGCGCACCAAGCAGGCGATCTGCGAGGGCACGAGCCGCACGCTCGCCGAGCAGCTCGATGTCGAGCGCGATTACCAGGGCGAGCTCGGGCGCAGCGCCGACTACGCCGAGGGCGTCGCTGCTTTCGCCGCCAAGCGCGTCCCGCATTTCACTGGCCGCTGAAAGGAGCCGCGATCCGTGGATGAGCCAGAGGCCACCTCAGTCCAGACGGCCCAGGCACTCGCCGAGCGCAGCGCCCGCGCGCTCCTCGGGCGCGACCGCGCCTCGCAGGCTCTCGGCATGCGACTTGCCGCGGTAGCGCCCGGACGGGCGCAGGTCCGCATGCGCGTGCGGGGCGACATGGTCAACGGCCACGGCCTCTGTCATGGCGGCATCGTTTTCGCGCTCGCCGACAGCGCGTTCGCTTTCGCCTGCAATTCGTACAACGATTCCACTGTGGCAGCCGCCGCCTCGATCGACTACCTCGCCGGTGCGCGCGAGGGCGATGAGCTCACCGCCGCAGCGAGCGAGCTGTGGCGCACTGCCCGCAACGGGCTCTACGAGATCGTCGTCTCCAACCAGCGCGGCGAGCGCATCGCGCTCTTCCGCGGACGCTCCTATCGCATCGACGGACAGGTCCTGAGCGGGGAGTGAGCAGCATGCAGCTCGAGAGCTTCGCGGTGGGTAGATGGCAGGCCGGGCAGGGCGCCGGGGTGGCGCTGCGGGATGCAACGACCGGCGAGGTCCTCGCCCACGCAAGCGCCGACGGTCTCGATGCGGGTGCCATGCTCACTTTCGCCCGCGAGGTGGGCGGGGTGAACCTGCGGCGCCTCACCTTCCACGAGCGTGCGGCGCTCCTCAAGGCGCTGGGCCGCTTCCTGAGTGAGCACAAGGACGAGTTCTACGCGCTCTCCTACGCCACCGGCGCCACCAGGGGCGATGCCTGGATCGACATCGACGGCGGCATCAGCACGCTATTCGTGTATGCGAGCAAGGGCGTGCGCGAGCTTCCCAACAGCCGCGTCTACCTCGACGGGGGCGTCGAGACGCTGTCGAAGGGCGGCAGTTTCGTCGGACAGCACCTGTGCGTGCCCCTCGAGGGGGCGGCGCTGCACATCAACGCCTTCAACTTCCCGGTGTGGGGCATGCTCGAGAAGCTGGCGCCGACGCTGCTCGCAGGCGTTCCGGCCATCGTGAAGCCGGCGACGCAGACGTGTTACCTCGCCGAGCGGGTGTTCCGGTGCATCATCGAATCGGCCATTCTGCCTGAGGGCGCGGTGCAGCTGATTTGTGGCGGTGTCGGCGATCTCTTCGCTCACCTCACCTGCCAGGACGCGGTGTCATTCACGGGGTCCGCAACCACGGCACTGAAGCTGCGCCAGCACCCGGTGGTGACTGCGAGCTCCGTGCGCTTCACCGCCGAGACCGACTCGCTCAACTCCTCGATCCTCGGCCCGGATGCGGGCGCCGGTGCTCCAGAGATGGAGCTGTTCGTGCGCGAGGTGGTGCGCGAGATGACGGTAAAGGCGGGCCAGAAGTGCACGGCGATCCGCAAGGCGCTCGTGCCGCGGGTGCGCGCCGGGGAGGTGCTCGAGGCGCTGCGCGGCGCGCTCGGGACGGTCGTGGTCGGGGATCCGCGACTCGACGCGGTGCGCATGGGCCCGGTCGCATCGCTCAGCCAACGGCACGAAGTGCTCGGGCAGCTCGCGCGGCTCGCACGCGAGGCGGAGCTCATCTGCGGCGGGGACGGCGCAGCGCAGCCCGTCGGCGCCGACCCCGAGCGCGGCGCGTTCATCGCCCCGACGCTGCTTTATTGCCGCGACACGGCGCGCGCCCAGGCGGTCCACACGGTGGAGGCGTTCGGGCCGGTGTGCACGCTCGTCCCGTACGCGAGCCTCGATGAGGCTATCGCGCTCGCGCGGGGCGGCGGCGGCAGTCTCGCCGGGTCTGTCTTCAGCGCCGACGACGCCGTTGCGGCGCAACTCGTGCTCGCCCTTGCCCCCTTTCACGGGCGCATCGTTGTCGTGAACCGGCACTGCGCCCGCGAATCGACCGGTCATGGAGCGCCCCTGCCGCACCTAGTGCACGGTGGCCCGGGCCGCGCCGGCGGCGGCGAGGAAATGGGCGGCATCCGCGGCGTCATGCACTATCTGCAGCGTACGGCCGTGCAGGGAACGCCGGACCTCATCACCGCAGCCGGCGGGCGCTGGGTGCGGGGCGCGCGTGAACTCGACCCGGGCACGCATCCCTTCCGCAAGCCGTTCGCCGTGCTCGCCATCGGCGATACGTTCCACTCCGCCGAGCGCGAGGTGACCGTCGAGGACATCGAGCGCTTCGCGGCGCTCTCGGGGGACCGCTTCTATGCGCACATGGATGAGGCGCAGGCGGCGCGTAACCCGCTCTTTGGCGGACGCGTGGCGCACGGCTACTTCCTGGTCGCGGCCGCGGCGGGTCTGTTCGTCGATCCGCCCTACGGGCCGGTGCTCGCCAACTACGGCATCGATGGACTGCGGTTCCTCAAGCCGGTCAAGCCGGGTGATCGCATCCGGGTGCGTCTCACCTGCAAGGAGAAGTCCCGGCGTGAGGGCACCGGCCACGGCGAGGTGCGCTGGGACACGGTGATCAGCAACCAGCACGGCGAGACGGTCGCAAGCTACGACGTGCTGACCGTGGTGAGCGAGAAGGCGGTCCCCGACGCGTAGCTGCGGTACTCGGGTACCATGACGTCCATGGCCGCGCGCCCCAAGCTCATGGTCAACGCTCTGGCCCACTACACGTCGCTGGCGATCTTCGCGGCCATCTGCCTCCTGTGGAACGTCGTGGCGCTGCCGATGCTGCTGCTCCTGCCTGCCCGCCTCGGGGAGCGCTGCGGACGGCTGGGGATCCTGGTGGGCTATCGGCTCTACGTATGGTCGCTCAGCCTCATGGGACTCTACCGGCTCGATCTGCGCGCGCTGCAGGCTTTGCGGCGCGGGCCGCCGATGGTGCTGGCCCCGAACCATCCGAGCCTCATCGACGCGCTGATGCTCATCGCTCACGAGCCGCGCGTCGCCTGCGTGATGAAGTCCTCGCTCATGAATAATGTGCTCATCGGCCCGGGGGCGCGACTGGCGCGCTACATCCGCAGCACGCCGACACTGCGCATGATTCACGAGGCCGTGGCGGAGCTGCGCCGCGGCGGGCTGGTGCTGCTCTTCCCGGAGGGGACCCGCACGACGCGTGCGCCCATCAACGAGCTGCAGGCCGGGGTCGGCATCATCGCCCGCGAGGCGCGCGTGCCGGTCCAGACACTCATCATCGAGACCGATTCGCCGATCCTGAGCAAGGGATGGTCGCCGTTCAGACACGGTGCATTCCCGGTCACTTACCGGATACGACTCGGGCGTCGCTTCGAGCCGCCGGATGATGTGCGCGAGTTCATGGCGGAGCTCGATCGGTACTTCCGCTCGGAGCTGGCGCAGGCCGCGCAGAACCAGTGGATCGACGCACGGCCGCCGGCCGCAGCGCGGCCAAAACCTAAGCCGCTGCCCTTCGCCTGAAGGCCGCGCGGCTTGCGCCGGCCGGGGGCTGCCCGGGCGGAGCGGCGGGTTTGCGCGCGCGGTACGCGGAGAAGATTCCGAGATCGACGTGGCGCTCGGCCTCGGCGAAGCCGGCCGCGGCGAGTGCTGCGAGGATCGTTTCCGGTGGCGCGCAGGCGGCGATCGTGTCCCAGTAGTAATGCATGAGCCGCGCCGACTCGCGTCGCGCGATGACTGCGGCGATGGCGGGCACGACGGCATTGAGCCAGGCTTTCAGGAGTGCGCGGGACACGGTTCCCTCAGGCCGCGTGATCTCGAGCAGGCACAATCGGCCGCCGGGCCGCAGCACACGGTGAAACTCGGCGAACGCGGCGGCGAGATCGCTCACGTGCCGCAGCGCGTAGCCGAGGCTGAGAAAATCGGCGCTGCCATCCGCGGCCGGGATGCTCTCGGCGCTGCCGGCAAGCAGACGAACCCCCGCCGGGACGCGCGCGTGCCCGATCATGCCCGCACTCGGATCGACGCCCGTCACCAGCGCCGCATCACCCACGATCCGCGCAGCGGCCGCTGCTACGAGCCCCGTGCCCGTCCCGACGTCGACGACACTCATACCGGGTGCGAGCCCCGCCTGCCGGAGCGCACGTCCGCGGTACCAGGAGCCCGACCCGAGGCCGAGGATGCGCTCGAGACGGTCGTAGTCGGCGGCCGTCCGATCGAAAATGCCCCGCACCCAGGCGCTGCGGTCGCGCTCGCTCGCGTAGTAAGCCTCAAGTGGCGGATGGGGTGCTGGCACGGCGTTCTCCGAAGGTCCTTGTAGCCTGCAACGTGCGCACCCGCAACCCCTCTCTGTCACCGCTCGCTGCCCGCCGTGGCTTAAGAGTGCAGGGGGGTGTGCGCCGGGCGGGGGCGCGTTCAGGTCCCGGGCGCGATGCGAAAGGCATGTCCACGCGTTGAGACTGCCTTGACCAGCGTCCACGCTGCATCGCCGGGCCGGAGGTTGAGCGCCTCGAGGGCGGCGCGCGTGATGCGTGCGAGCACGATCGCGCCGCCCACGTCGAGCCTCACCAACACCGCGCCAAACTCGTCGTCGGAGATGGCGATCACCGTGCTCGCCAGCGCGTTGCGCACGCTCAGACCCTGAACCGGCTGCGTCGCGAGAATCACGTCGCGCGCGAGCAGCTGCAGCCGCACGTGTGCGCCGAGCGGCACGTCGCGCAGCGACACCTGCAACGTGCCGGTGCCCACTGCCAGCTCCGCGCTGCCCTGCCGCGGGTCGAGGCGCGTGACCACGCCTTCGACGACCGCGCCCACCAGCTCGGGCCCGACGATGCGCTGCAGCTGCGGGTGCAGGCTCATGTCGTTCACCGCTCCCTGCGCGAGTACACGCCCCGCATCGAGCAGCACCACGTGCGTGGCAAGCCGCAGCACCTCCTCGAAGTCGTGACTCACGTACAGCATGGGGATCGACAGCCGGTCGCGCAGCGCCACGAGGTACGACAGGACCTCCTCGCGGCGCGCCACATCGAGCGAGGCGAGCGGCTCATCGAGCAGCAGCAGCCGCGGGCGCGACAGCAGGGCGCGCCCCAGGGCGACGCGCTGGCGCTCGCCGCCCGAGAGCTGCCGCGGCCTGCGCTGCAGCAGTGCTGCGAGGCCGAGGAGCGCCACGATCTCCTCGAAGCCGAGGACGGGTGGTGCGGTGCCGGCGCGCTTCTCCCCGTAGCGCAGATTCCCCTCAACCGTCAGGTGTGGAAACAACCGCGCGTCCTGGAATACATAGCCCATGCGACGCCGCTCGACGGCGACCGCGATGCCGCGCCGCGTGTCGGTGAGCACCTCTTCACCGAGCCGGATCTCCCCGCTATCGGGCGCCAGGAGGCCCGCGATGAGGTTGATCAGCGTGGTCTTGCCGCTGCCCGAGCGGCCGAAGAGCGCGGTGACACCGGGTAGCGGCGCCGTGAAGGTCGCCTCCAGGGAGAATGCCGGCCGCCGTTTGCTCACCGAGACATGCAGCATTCTTGAAGACCCTGGGACCCCGCAGGACGGTGGGCCGTTCGTCAGTGTGGCGTTGTTATCGGCTGAATATAGCGGCAGCCGGGCGCAGCGTCACCGGCCGAGGTAGCCCCGTACGCGGCGCACCAGCAGCTCGGACGCCAGCAGTCCGAGCAGCCCGAGCGCGAACGACAGCACCGCGAGGCGCACCGCAAGGGCGTCGCCGCCCGGGGACTGCATCGCGGTGTAGAGCGCCAGCGGCAGCGTGCGCGTCACGCCGGGCACGTTGGCGGCGAAGGTGATCACCGCGCCGAACTCGCCGAGTCCGGCGGCGAAGGCGGTGACGGCGCCGGCGAGGATCCCCGGCAGCATCAGGGGCAGCGTGATGGACACGAAACGGTCGACGGGCGCGGCCCCGAGCGTTCGTGCGGCGTCCTCCAGCCCGCGGTCGACATTCTCGAGCGACAGCCGCACGGCGCGCACCATGAGCGGAAAGGTCATCACCGCGGTCGCGAGCGCCGCACCGGCGGTGGTGAAGGGGAGCACGATGCCGAAGTGCCTCTGCAGCCACGCGCCGAGCGGCGCGCGCACGCCGAGCAGCATCAGCAGCGTGTAGCCCACCGCCACCGGTGGCAGCACCATCGGCAGGTGCACGACGGCATCGAGCAGCATGCGCCCGGGGAAGCGCACGCGTGTCAGCACCCACGCGGCGAGTATCGCGAGCGGCAGGGTGAATGCGACGCTGCGCACCGCGACGTCGAGACTCAGGCGCAGGGCGTCGAGTTCGGTAGAGCTGGGAAGATCGTGCATACGGGCGCGGCCCCTCAGGGCTGTGGGCCGCGGAACTTTCTCATGGGAGCCGCACCCGGGGCCAGCGCGCGATCAGCCGCGCGAGCACCCCGCCCAAGCGCTTAGCGCACTTCAGGCGACCAGGCCCGTCTTCAGCGCAATCGGTACGCGCGGCGGCGGGGTGAGTGCGTACGCGGCGAGACCCTTCTGCTCGAGCCACTCGCGATTGAAGAGCCGCGACTGATACTTCGCTCCGCCGTCGCACAGCACCGTCACGATGGTGTGCCCCGCCCCGAGCTCGCGCGCCACGTGGAGCGCCGCAGCGACGTTGATGCCGCTCGTGCTGCCGAGAAACAAACCCTCCTCGTACAGCAGCCGGTACACGCAACGCACGGTGTCGGCATCCTCGACGAGCACCGCATCGTCAATCGGCGCGCCCTCGAGGTTCGCGGTGATGCGGCCGATGCCGATGCCCTCGGTGATCGACCCACTGCCGGTCGCCTTCAGCGTGCCGGTGCGGATCCAGGCATAGAGGCTGCTGCCGGGCGGATCGGCGAGCACGCAGCGAACCTCGCGCCGCCGCGATTTGAGAAACTCCGCGACCCCGGCAAGTGTCCCGCCGGTGCCGGTTGCGGCGACGAACGCGTCGATGCGGCCGTTGGTCTGCGCCCAGATCTCAGGTCCGGTAGTGCGCAGGTGGGTCTCGCGGTTCGCCGTGTTGTCGAACTGGTTGGACCAGATGGCATTCGGGAGCGATGCGGCCAGGCGTTGTGCCACCTTCTGGTACTGATTGGGATTGCTGTAGGGGACCACCGGCACCTTGTGCACCTCGGCACCGAGCATCTCGAGCAGCCGGTACTTCTCCGGTGACTGGTTGTCGGGCATCACGATGACGCAGCGGTAGCCGCGTGCGTTGCACACGTGCGCCAGCCCGATCCCGGTGTTGCCCGCGGTCCCCTCGACGACCGTGCCGCCCGCAGGCAGCTCGCCGCGCCGCTCCGCGGCGGCGATGATCGCGCCCGCCGCCCGGTCCTTGACCGAGCCGCCCGGATTCATGAATTCCGCTTTGCCGAGGATGTCGCACCCGGTGGCCTCGCTCATGCCCCTGAGGCGGATGAGCGGCGTATTGCCGACGGCGCCGACGAAACCCTCGGCGGGGCTCATGCGATTGCTCCGGCGTTCTCCGCGCCCGTCGCAGCGATGGAAGAGAGCGCCTCGGGCGGGGCAAACCCGGCCGCAGCGCCGACGATGAGCAGCGCCGGGGGCATGACGCGCCGCTCGGCGGCCAGCGCCGTGATGCGCTCGAGGGGTGCACGCAGGATGCGCTCGCCCGGCAGCGTCGCCTGCTCGATGAGCGCCGCCGGATGCGCGCTCGCGGCGCCGGCCGCGCGCAGCCGTGCCACGATTGCCGGCAGCTGTGCCACTGCCATGTAGAACACCACGGTGTGCCGTGGGTCGGCGAAGAATCGCCAGTCGCCCGCCCCGGACTCTTCCTGGTGGCCGTTGACGAACGTGACGCTCTGCGCCAGGCGGCGGTGCGTGAGCGGCAGCGCGGCGCGCGCCGCGGCGCCGAGCGCTGCGGTGATTCCCGGGACGATGGTGCACGGGATGTCGTGGGCGGCGAGCACCTCGAGCTCCTCGCCGCCGCGAGCGAACACAAAAGGATCGCCCCCCTTCAAGCGCGCGACGCGGTGACCCTCGCGCGCAAGCTGCACGAGCAGCTCGTGGATGCGCTGCTGCTGGTCGCTCTCACCGGACTCCTTGCCGACAAAGATGCGCTCGGCGTCGCGGCGCGCACGCTCGAGCACCTGCGGGCTCACCAGGCGGTCGTAGAGAATGACGTCGGCCTGCTGCAGCAGCTGCAGCGCCCGCAGCGTCAGCAGATCGGCATCGCCCGGACCCGCCCCGATCAGGTAGACCTCGCCGAGCGTCCCGCTCGTCCCCGCGCGCGTCGAGGTGAGCTGCGAGGTCCGCAGCTCCCGCGCCAGCGCGCGCTCGGCCCCCGGCTCATCCCCGCTCAGCACGCGGCTCGCTACCGGGCCGGAGGCCACCCGTTCCCAGAAGGCGCGCCGCGCGAGCGCCGCGAGCGAGCGCTGCACGCTCTGGCGGCGTGCGCCCATGAAGCGCGCCAGTGCGCCGAGACGTACCGGCAGCAGCGCCTCGATCTGCTCGCGTACGCGGCGCGCGAGCACCGGCGCCTGACCAGCCGAGCTCACCGCGACGAGCAGCGGCGAGCGCTCGATGATGGCGGGAAAGATGAAGGTCGAGAGCTGCGCATCGTCGACCACATTGACCGGGATGCGCCGCTCGCGTGCCGCCCAGGAGACTTCGCTGTTGGTCAGCGCGTCGTCGGTGGCAGCGACGACGGCGACCGCGTTCGCGAGTTGCGCGGGAGAGAACTCCGCGGCGAGGTGTGTGAGCTCGCCGCGTGCACTGCGCGCGCTGAGCTGCGCATGCAGCGCAGGGGCGATGACGGTGACCTGTGCGCCGGCCTTGAGCAGCCACGACACCTTGCGCAGCGCGACCGCACCGCCGCCGACCACCACGACGGGCCGTGAGTCGAGGCGTAGAAACACCGGCAGGTAGTCCATCGATGGCGCCACCGGGCTCAGAGGGGCAGGGCCGCCGGCACGCGGGCCGCGGCGGGAATTCTCGGATGCAGGCCGCATTCTCGGGACTCGGGTTGCTCCCACCACCACCGTCCGGCGCGCCGGCTCTCGCCCGGCTGAATTGCGCGCGTGCACGGCGCACAGCCGATACTCGGAAACTGGCGGTCGTGCAGGGCATTGTACGGCAGCCGCCGCAGACGGATGTACTGCCATACTTCGGCCTCGCTCCACTCGAGTAACGGGCTGATCTTGTAGCGCCCGTGCTCGGCATCCCACTCGATGGCCTGGCCGCGGGCGCGCCCCGCAGACTGCTCGCGACGCACGCCCGTGATCCAGGCGGGGAAGCCCGCGATCGCGCGCCGGAAGGGCTCGACCTTGCGAACCCGGCAGCACTCGAGGCGCGCCGCGACGCTCGCGTAGAAGCCGTTCACGCCCTGCCGGGCGACGAGCCTCTCGAGGCTCGCGGCCTCGGGGTACACCAGGCGCAGCGCCCGCCGGTAGCGGCGCTGCAGCCGCTCGAGAAGCTCGTAGGTCTCCTCGGGCAGCCGTCCGGTATCGATGCTGAATACGTCGATCTGCGGCAGGTGCGTCCAGATGATGTCGGTGAGCACCATGGCCTCGGCGCCGAGACTGTTCGCATACACCAGCCGCCCGTGCTCGGCAAGCGCGTCGGCGAGCAGCGTGTGCACCGCTGCCGCCTTGTGCTCGAGTTCCGCGCTCGCCACCTCGCCCATGGTGATGGCGACTATAGCGACGGCGCGCCGCCGTCCAGAACGAATGATTGCTTCTCAGGGGCTGCGCGCCGGTTATGGAACGGTCACAAGCCGCTCACCGTGCGGTTGCAGCTTGGGTTAGGCTTGACCCATGGAGGGCTGTGCGCCATGAAGCTGCACCAGCTGCGTTACCTGGCCGCGGTGTCGCAGAGCGGGCTCAACATCACGGCGGCGGCGCAGAAGCTGCACACCTCGCAGCCCGGCGTGAGCAAGCAGATCAAGCTGCTCGAGGACGAGCTCGGCTTCCAGATCTTCGTGCGCGAGGGGCGCAACCTCACCCGGATTACCCCCGCAGGGCAGCAGGTCATCGAGCGCGCCATGCGCATCCTGCAGGAGGCGCAGAGCATCCGCAGCCTCTCGACGGAGCTGCGCGACGAGGGCAAGGGGAGCCTCTCGATCGGCACCACCCACACGCAGGCGCGCTACGTGCTGCCGGACGTGATCCGCGAGTTCCGCAGCCGCTACCCGCAGGTACGCCTCAACCTGCACCAGGGCACATCCGAGCAGATCGCGGAGATGGTGACGAGTGATCGCATCGACTGCGCCGTCGCCACCGGCTCGGAACAGCTGTTCGCCGATCTGACGCTGCTGCCGTGCTATCGCTGGCACCGCACCGTCATCGTGCCGCGCGGCCACCCGCTCGCCGACGGCGCCCGCCTCACGCTCAAGGCGCTGGCGGCCTATCCGCTCATCACCTACACGTTCAGCTTCACCGGGCCCTCCTCGCTCCACGAGGCCTTTGCGAAGGCCGCTCTCATTCCCAACGTCGCGATCACCGCGCGCGACGCCGACGTGATCCAGACCTACGTGCGACTCGGGCTCGGTGTGGGCATCGTGGCGAACATGGCCGTGGATGCCGCCGACCCCCATCTCGCCGCGATCGATGCCTCGCACCTGTTTGCGGCGCATACCACCTGGATCGGCTTTCGTCGTGGGACGCTGCTGCGCCGCTACATGTATGACTTCGCGCAGCTGCTGGCGCCGCACCTGGACCGGCGTCTCATCGAGCGCGCACATCGCGCCGCCTCGGCGCAAGAGGTGGCGGCACTGTTCGCCGACACCGTGCTGCCGCAGCGCTAGCGTCCCACGGCTGGCGGGCGGGGCCGTTGCGGGCCCTGAGTCTTTGAGTCACGCGGGCGCGGCGTAAACGTTGCATGGCTCGGCCTCAGAAGAACAACAATGACCGCAGAAAAATCCTCCTCCATGCGCCAGGTGGTCGCGGCCAGCGCCATCGGCACCATCGGCGTAGGGTTCGCGGCCCGCCCGCTCGGCGCCGTTGTTCTCGGTCACTTCGGCGATCGACTGGGACGCAAGTCGATGTTGATCCTGACGCTGGTCGGCATGGGCATCGCCACCACGCTGATCGGCCTGCTGCCGGCCTATGCGACGCTCGGCGCGACCTGCGCGAGGGTCGGATCGTGCGCTTTCCGGTGCTCGACGCGCTGCGCCGTCATTCCAGGGACGTGCTCATCGGGCTTGGGGCGCGCATCACGGAGATCTCCTGGATCTATCTGATCACGATCCTCGGCCTGAGCTATGCCGTGACCAACGTGGGGCGATCGCGCTCGCGTTTCCGCTCTTCTGGGCGATCGATACGCGCGACCCGCTGACGGTAGTGGTCGGATTCGTCATCCGCATGTCGGTCGGGCACGGCATCACGTACGGGGTGCAGGCGAGCTTTCTCAGCGAGATGTTTCCCTCGCACCTGCGCTATAGCGGCGCATCGCTCGGTTATCAGTTGGCGGCTCCGATCGGTGGCGGGCTGGTCCCGGTGATTGCCGCGGCCATCGTCGGGCTGACGCACGGGGCGACCTGGCCGGTCTCCGTTCTGATGATCGCCTTTGCACTTCTCACCATGCTCGTGGTGCGCTATGCCGCGGAATCGGCACCACTCGCTCAAAGGCGCCGAGCCGCTGCGGCCGCGGCGGTGGCCGTGCGCAACCCGGCGACTTAGGCGCCGCGGCTCTTGAAGCGCTGTGCGCGCAGCGCCACGAGTGGCGCACCCGGCTGATAGGCGACGTCGTAGCGCGAGAGCGCACGTCGTGCGGCTTGGCTGTCCTCGCCGGGCGCGAGCTCGATGGCGTCGAACCCGCAGCGTGCCAGCAGGAACACCTGGTCCTGACGCACACCCGCCCCGACCGCACGCAACTCACCGCTGAAGGCGAGTCGCTCGCGCAGCAGGCGGCCCTGGGAGTAACCGCGTCCGTCACCTGGGTTGTGAAACTCCACCGCCACCAGGCTGAGCCGCGGCAGGTCGGCGGCGAGCTCCGTGACCGTGTCGGAGGGTGTCAGGCGCACGCCGAGACGGCCGCTGCGGGCGCGCCAGCGCTCGCCCTCGGCACGCCAGCGCGCGAGCGGGACAATGAGCGCGACGCCTTCGTCCGCGGCGCCATCCTCGCCCGGGTAGCGCCACTCGTCCACTACCCATTCATGCCGCCGCAGGATGTGCCGCATAGGCGCCCTCCCGGAACGGCGCGAGCCCGACGCGGCGCAGCGTCTCGATGAAGCGCTCGCCTTCGGTGCGCAGCGCGCGATACACCTCGACGATGCGCTCGATGGTGGCGGCGACCTCGTGCTGCGGCACCGACGGACCGATCACTTCACCCAGGGCGGTGAAGCCGTTCGCCGAGCCGCCGAGGCTGATCTGGTACCACTCCTCGCCGTGCTTGTCGACGCCGAGCACGCCGATGTGGCCGACGTGGTGATGCCCGCAGGCGTTCATGCAGCCCGACATCTTGATCTCGATCTCGCCGAGGTCGTAGAGGTAATCGAGATCGGCGAAGCGCTGCTGGATCTCCTTTGCCACGGCGATGGTGCCGGCGTTGGCGAGCGAGCAGAAATCGAGGCCGGGGCAGGCGATCAGGTCGGTGAGGGTGCCGATGTTCGGCATGGCGAGCCCGAGCGGTGCGAGCGCATGCCACAGCTCGTAGAGATCACGCTGGCGGACGTCGGCGAGCAGCAGGTTCTGCTGATGGGTGGTGCGCACGAGGCCGAAGCTCAACCGCTCAGCGAGCGCTGCCACCGCATCCATCTGCGCCGAAGTCATGTCACCCGGAACCTGTCCGTGGGCCTTGAGCGACACGAACACCGCGCGGTAGCCGCGCACGCGGTGCGGCCGCGTGTTGTAGCGATACCAGGCTTGGAAAGGCGCCTCACGGCCGCTCGCCGCGTCGATATCCGCGAGCGCCTCGTAGGGCGGCGGACGGAAGAAGGCGCGCATGCGCTCGACCTCGCTCGGCTCCAGGAGCGGGGCATGCCGGCGCGCGGCCTGCCACTCCGTCTCGACCTGCTCGCGAAAGCGCGCCACGCCGAGCGCCTTGACCAGTACCTTGATGCGCGCCTTGTTGATGTTGTCGCG
>Ga0187778_10000364_pt1 | contig 32570 bp, 23 predicted proteins | sample 1015_Q2_SP5_20_M_FD_132418 | JGI IMG/M metagenome (GOLD analysis project Ga0187778, IMG submission 132418) | Tropical peat soil microbial communities from peatlands in Department of Meta, Colombia - 1015_Q2_SP5_20_MG | ecosystem: Environmental > Terrestrial > Soil > Wetlands > Peat | place... | reverse complement strand
CGCGGAACGAAAAATTGGCCGAGCCGCAAGGCATTGGAAACCCGGAAGAAATCGGTGTTGCGGGGACGGCTGGCCTCCGGCCGGAGAATAAACCGCGATTCGCCCGCGGCAAAGCTTTGCGCGCGAAGGTGCCCCGACGTTTGCACGCGGAGTGGAAGGCGCACCACAACCGTCCCGATCCAATTGAGCTGTTGCGTCATGTGGACCGCGGAAGGCTGACCGAATTGCTGCCGATCCGCTACGCGCGGATGCGCACGTCGCCATTCGGATTTTTCCGTGGAGCGGCTGCTGTGATGGCATCGGATTTGGCAATGACGCCGGCGACAGGGCTGCGAGTGCAGGCGTGCGGCGATTGCCACGTGGCGAACTTCGGGGGATTCGGGAGTCCGGAGCGGCGACTCGTATTCGACATCAACGATTTCGACGAGACGCTGCCTGCTCCATGGGAGTGGGATGTGAAGCGGCTGGCCGCGAGCATCGTGCTCGCGAGCCGTGAGCTGGGAATGGGCGAGCGGCGGTGCGCCGATACGGCGCGTAGTGTAGTTCAAAGCTATCGCGAGCACATGCGCGAGTATGCGGGAATGCGAGCGCTCGAAGTGTGGTATTCGCACCTTGATGCGGAAATCTTGATCGACGAGGCGCCGACGGCCGCTTCGAAGAAGCGCTGGAGCCGCATTGAAAAGACTGCGAAACACGCTACTGCTGAACACTTTCTTCCGCGCATCACCGAAGTGCATAACGGACGGCGGCGAATCGTGGACCGCCCGCCTCTGGTCTATCATCCGCCGCAGATTTCGACGATCAGCAAACACGTGCACGAGATGTTTGAGCGTTACCGGCGGACGCTGCCCGAGGAACGGCGCGTGATTCTTGACCGCTATCACATCGTCGATGTGGCGCGAAAAGTGGTGGGCGTCGGAAGCGTGGGGACGCGATGCGATGTGGCACTGCTGATGGCGGGTAAGCACGATCCGCTGTTTCTGCAATTCAAGGAAGCGCGAGCGTCGGTGCTCGAGCCGTACGCGGGCAAAAGCCGCTACGAGAATCAGGGAGAGCGCGTGGTGACCGGGCAGCGAATGCTGCAATCGGCGAGCGACGTCTTTCTCGGATGGACACGCGACGATGACCGGCGCGACTACTATTTCCGTCAGCTGCGCGACATGCGGATGAAGATCGATCTGACGGTGATGTCACGGCAGGATTGGATTGAATATGTCGAGCTGTGCGGGTGGGCGCTCGCGCGCGCGCACGCTCGCACGGGAGATCCCGCGCGAATCGCGGGATATCTTGGGAAAAGCGGCGCGTTCGATGAAGCGATCGAGGAGTTTGCGGTTGCGTACGCGGATCAGACCGAGCGCGACCATGTGGCGCTCGTGAAAGCGATCCGCGCCGGCCGGCTGCGCGCGAAATCTGAAGCGGCGGCCTGAGCGGCGAGCGCGGGTCAGAGATCGAGCGGCAACGGATTTTTTCCTGTGATCAGACGGGCCGAGCGGTCGTAGGTGAAGTAGAACCATCCCCACTGAATGAAAACCAGCAAGCGGTTCTGAAACTCCACGATGTAAAGCAAGTGGATGAAAATCCAGATCAGCCAGGCGGGCAGGCCGGAGAGATGCAGGCCGTTGATGTCCGCGATGGCAGCGCCGCGGCCGAGAGTCGCGAGGTTTCCTTTGTCTTGGTAGTGGAACGGCTTGACCGATTTCCCGCGTAGACGGCTTTCGATCACACGTGCGACGTAGCGTCCAGCTTGAATGGCTGGCTGAGCGACGCCCGGCAGAGGCGCGCCGGTTTGATGGCTGAAATTCGCCAGATCGCCGATCACGAAAATTTCGGGGTGGCCGGCGAGAGTGAGATCCGGTTCGACGACCACGCGCCCGGCTTTGTCGAATTTGGCGCCGGCCGACTCAGACAGCATTCGTCCGAGGGGCGAGCCGAGAACGCCGGCGGCCCAGAGGACCGTGCGCGTGGGAATGGTCTCGACGCGATCGCCTTCGCGGACCGTGACCGAATTTTCGCGAATGTCGGTGACAAACGCGCCGGTGCGGACGGTGACTCCCAAGCGCTCGAGCATTTTTCGAGCCGCGTCGGAAAGCGCCGGCGGATAGGCCGGGAGCACGCGGTCGGTGCCTTCGACCAGCACGATATGAGCCTGCGACGGATCGATCTTGCGGAAATCGCGGCGCAGGGTGTCGTTCGCTATCTCGCCGAGAGCCCCGGCAAGTTCCGCGCCGGTCGGGCCGCCGCCAACGATTACGAACGTGAGAAGCGCGGGGACTTTTTCGGGGTCGGGCTCGCGCTCGGCGGTCTCAAAGGCGAGCAGGATGCGGCGGCGCATGTCGGTGGCGTCCTCAACTGTTTTCAAGCCGGGCGCGAACTGCTCCCATTCTGGATGACCGAAATATTGATGGCTCGCGCCGGTGGCGACGACGAGCGTGTCGTAGTCGACCGCGCCGTCGCTCAGGATCACGCGGCGGTTGGCGACGTCGATCTCGGTGGCCTCGGCGAGAAGCACGCGCGTGTTTTTCTGACGTTTGAGGATGTTGCGCAGCGGCGAGGCGATGTTGGCGGGCGAAAGCGCACCGGTGGCCACTTGATAGAGCAGCGGCTGGAAGAGATGGTAATTGCAGCGGTCAATCAGCGTGACCTCCACTGGTGCGTGCTTGAGGCGCCGCGCGGCGCTGAGCCCGCTGAAGCCGCCGCCGATGATTACGACTCGATGGGACTCGGTCACGTCGCCACCTCAAGTCAATCGTACTTCGGTGCCGGGGTTGCACGATAGTGTCTCAGAGCCGGGGCGCGGCGACTCCCGCGTAGCCCGCGCGATCGCACTTTGCGACGGCATCGACGTGGTGATATTTTGCCTGCGTAATCGAAGCTGTCGAAGGGGCACAGGTATGACGTGGCTATTTCAAACCAAGGAAAGCAAGGGGCAGCACAGGCAGGAAGAACAACAGTTCAGGCAGGAAGTGGTAGCGACGCGAATGGTGGCCGACCTCTTCATTCGTCACTACAGCATGAATGCGCCGGAAATCATCGCTGAGCTCGAGCGGATCCACGAATTTTCAGCGGTTCCCATCTGGGCGCCCTCGGGCGAAGCAGGTGGGTATTTCTATCAATTGGTCAAAGAGCTGTCTGATGCTCCGCTGAAGCCTGAGGAGGCTTCTCGATTGGTGGCCATGCTATCGTGGCCGGAACTGCGGATGCACGAGGATCGCGGTGCGCCGACTTGCCTGGTCTTGGCTGCGATTCGACATCCGGCTGAAGCCTACATTCCCACGTTGAGCGAGCACGTCGCATGGCTAGAGGAGGAAATCAAACGACTTCCGTCATCGCAGTACCGCACCGACGTTGCCTCTGAAATCAGACTTGCCAAGAGCGCAATTCAGGCCTGTCGGGCTGTTCAGTAAGAGCAGTGCCTTGTGTGATCTAGCGCACATCCGTCCAGGCGTCCTTATGGAATCTTTATTGATCGCTTATGTCTCCTTGAGGCTTGAAGGGTAATCTCAGGCTCGGTTGCGGTTGGCAATGGCCGGTCGCGGGTGGACCGGAGGCCGCAGCCAAGAAGGAGAAAGGCGATGGTGGTGCTAGGCGCCGTGATTCTAAGCCTCGCATGCGTGTTTATGGGCTACTGCCTGCTGCAGTTCCAGCGGGAGCTGGCGCGTCCCCGGAACAGAGCGACGTGTTACGGTCTTTCGACGCCGAACCCTCGCGGCGGAGCGGCCACGCTGGGAAGGCGCGGGAAAGTGGTCGAGCTGCGAGCAGCGCGGGTCGCGGCGGCGCAGAGGCTGGTGAATTCGCAGGTCGCGCCGTCCGAACGATCCCAGTACACGAACACAATTTTGACGTTGGGGAAGAACCGTCTTACCGTTCTCCCTTCTCGAACCGCGCGTCTCGCGGAGAAGCGAGCCGCAAAGGGGTAAGTCGATGCTGGATGCGATATTCGTTGCATGCACGATCGGATTCTTCGTGATTGCGATCGCATACGTTTGGGCGTGCGATCGCTTGAAGTAAGGGGTGACATCATGCTCGCCAATATTGTCCTTTTGGCAATAAGCGTCTTAACGGGTGTGTATCTGCTGGCGGCGCTGCTGTGGCCGGAGAGGTTCTAGGCAATGACTGCAAATGGCTGGCTTCAAATCGGAATTTACTTGGTGGTTTTGTTGGCGATCACGAAACCGCTAGGTGTGTACATGGCGCGCGTGTTTGCAGGCGAAAAAACCATCCTCGATCCGGTCCTCCGCCCCGTTGAGCGCTTGACCTATCGTCTTTGCGCTATCGACGAGAAGCGCGAAATGGATTGGAAGGAATACACGATCGCGATGCTGCTGTTCAGCATCGTGAGCATGCTAGTGCTGTATCTGATCGAGCGCATGCAGCTGTGGCTGCCGTGGAATCCGCAGCATTTCGCCAACGTCGAACAACACCTCGCCTTCAACACCGCCGCTTCGTTTACGACGAATACGAACTGGCAGAACTATAGCGGCGAGAACACGATGAGCTATTTCACGCAGATGGCCGGGCTCGCCTATCACAATTTCGTTTCCGCGGGCGTCGGAATCGCGCTCGCGATCGCGGTGATTCGCGGAATCGCGCGAAGAGAAACCAAGACTCTTGGGAACTTCTGGGTCGATTTCACCCGCTGCATGCTGTGGGTTTTGCTCCCCTTGTGCCTGGTAATCTCGCTGATCTTCGTGTCGCAAGGGATGATCCAGAATCTGCGGCCATATGACACGGCGAAGCTCCTGAATCCACAGACCGTGCAGACCACCGGGGCGGACGGCAAGACGACCACGCAGACGATCACCGATCAGGTGATTGCCCAAGGGCCATTTGCCTCACAGGAAGCGATCAAGATTCTGGGAACGAATGGCGGGGGCCCGTTCGGCGCCAATAGCGCCCATCCGTTCGAGAATCCGACGCCCCTTTCCGACTTCCTGCAGATGCTGATGATTCTATCGATCGGGTCCGGCCTCACGTACACCCTCGGCAGGATGACCGGTTCGCAGCGCCATGGCTGGGCCGTGTGGGCGGCAATGGCGATTTTGTGCGTTGCCGGTGTGACGGTCGCCTACTCGATGGAGACTCGCGGCAATCCGCTGCTGCACGGCATTGATCAACACGCAACGGCAATGCAGTCCGGCGGAAATATGGAGGGCAAAGAAGTCCGCTTCGGGATGGCGCAGACGGCTCTCTTTGCCACCGTGACGACCGATGCGAGCTGCGGCGCTGTGAACGGCATGCACGATTCGTTTACGCCGCTTGGCGGAATGGTCCCGCTGGTCAACATGATGATTGGCGAAGTGATCTTCGGCGGCGTTGGCGCAGGCATGTACGGGATCATCGTTTTCATCATCTTATCGGTTTTCATCGCCGGCCTGATGGTAGGCCGGACGCCGGAGTACCTCGGCAAGAAGATCGAGGCATATGACGTGAAGATGGCGATGCTCACCGTGCTGATCTTCTGCCTCATCGTGCTGGGCCTGACCGCATTTTCGATCGTGCAGACCTACGGCACCTCGTCGATTACCAACGCGGGTCCGCACGGCCTGACGCAGGTGTTGTATGCCTTCACATCCATGGCCGCGAACAACGGGTCGGCATTTGCAGGACTGACAACGAATACGGCTTGGTACAACGTCAGCGGGGCGTTTGACATGCTGTTCGGCCGCTTCTTCATGGTGATCCCGGTGCTGGCGATTGCCGGCAACCTGGCGCAGAAGAAGATCGTGCCCGAGTCGGCCGGAACGTTCCCGGTGACGACGCCCCTGTTCACGTTCCTGCTGGTGTCCGTAATCCTGATCGTAAGCGCACTTACATTTTTCCCGGCTCTCAGCCTCGGCCCGATTCTCGAACACCTGCTGATGCATGCCGGAAAGGTATTCTGAGGTCACCATGAGCACGCGAGAAATTCGAAGATCACTCTGGACTTGGGGAATCGTTTGGGGAGCAGTGCGTGATTCGTTCATCAAGCTTAATCCGCGCACGCTGATGAAGAACCCCGTGATGTTTGTGGTCGAGATCGGGTCGGTGGTCACGAGCTACGACCTGATCCGCGACCACATTCTTCACAGGTCAGGCTTTGGATTCGAGCTGCAGATAACGCTCTGGCTGTGGTTCACCGTGCTCTTTGCGAATTTTGCGGAGGCGATGGCGGAGGGCCGAGGCAAGGCGCAAGCGGATACACTGCGGAAAGCTCGCGCCGAGACGATGGCCAACCGAATTACAGCGAGCGGAGGAATCGAGCACGTGGCCGGTTCAAAGCTGCGCGCGGGCGACCTAGTGAAGGTTGCCGCAGGCGAATTCGTCCCGGGCGACGGCGAAGTGGTGGAAGGCGTAGCTTCGGTGGACGAATCTGCGATCACGGGCGAATCCGCACCCGTGATACGCGAATCGGGAGGTGACCGCTCGGCGGTAACCGGCGGCACGCGCGTGCTCTCAGACGAGATCACGGTCAAAATCACTTCGAATCCCGGCGAGACGTTTCTCGATCGCATGATCAAACTCGTCGAGGGCGCCGAGCGGCAGAAGACTCCGAACGAAATCGCGCTGAATATTCTGCTCGCCGGCTTGACCATTATCTTTCTGCTGGCCGTCGTGACGCTGCAACCGATGGCGATCTATTCGGGCTCGCCGCAGTCGGTATTCGTGCTGATCTCGCTGCTCGTCTGCCTGATTCCGACGACGATTGGCGGCTTGCTCTCCGCCATCGGCATCGCCGGCATGGATCGCGTAGTGCAGCGCAACGTTCTCGCGATGTCCGGCCGTGCGGTGGAAGCCGCGGGCGACGTGGACACCCTGCTGCTCGACAAGACCGGCACGATCACGCTCGGCAATCGCCGCGCCACGGAATTTGTTCCGGCGCCGGGCGTCACCGAAGCGGAGCTGGCCGACGCTGCACAGCTCGCCTCTCTATCGGATGAAACTCCGGAAGGCCGTTCAATCGTGGTGCTAGCAAAGGAAAAGTACAATCTGCGCGGGCGCGAGCTGGCCCACTACGCCGCAACGTTCATTCCCTTTTCGGCGGTCACGCGCATGTCGGGTGTCGATCTGGACGGTCGCGAAATCCGAAAGGGCGCTTTCGACGCTATCGTGAAGCACTGCTCCCAGAACGGCCAATCCGTTCCGACGCAGGTGGAGGAGACCGTGAAAGCGATCTCCAACTCAGGCGGCACGCCGCTTCTGGTTGCCGAGGATCGAAAGATTCTCGGGACGATCCACCTCAAGGACATCATCAAGGGGGGCATGCGCGAGCGGTTCGATCAGCTGCGCGCCATGGGCATCCGCACGGTAATGATCACGGGCGACAATCCCCTGACCGCTGCCGCCATCGCGCGCGAAGCGGGCCTCGACGATTTTCTGGCTCAGGCCAAACCGGAAGACAAGCTGGCGCTGATTCGCCAGGAGCAGGCCAAGGGCAAGCTCGTTGCGATGACAGGCGACGGCACTAACGACGCTCCGGCACTCGCGCAGGCCGACGTAGGTCTCGCGATGAACGCCGGCACGCAGGCCGCGAAAGAAGCCGGCAACATGGTCGATCTCGATTCGAATCCGACCAAGCTGATCGAAGTGGTCGAGATCGGGAAACAACTGCTGATCACGCGTGGCGCGCTGACGACTTTTTCCGTGGCCAACGACGTGGCGAAGTATTTCGCCATCATTCCGGCGATGTTTGCCGGTGCGTTTCCGCAGCTCAACGTACTGAACATTATGGCGCTGAAGACGCCGCAATCGGCGATTCTCTCGGCGGTGATTTTCAACGCATTGATCATCATCGCGCTCGTTCCGCTGGCGTTGCGCGGCGTAAAGTACCGTCCGCTGGGCGCTTCGGCGCTGCTGCGATGGAATCTGCTGGTGTATGGCGTGGGCGGGATCATCGCGCCGTTCATCGGAATCAAGTTCATCGACCTAATCATCACGCACATTGGTTGGGCATGAGGTTGGATGGGGTGTTGAGAACGAAAATGAAAAGGATGCAGCATGTCGGCTCTGAGCTTGTTCGGACTCTTCGCAGTGACGCTGATGGTCGTCTGCTACGCGCTCGAGAAACGGCACCGAGCGTTCATCCTGGCGTTCGCGGTGTCGTGCGTGCTGGCGTCGGTGTACGGGTTTCTGCAGGGAGCGTGGCCGTTTGGACTGGTGGAAGCGCTTTGGTCGGCAGTGGCTCTTTGGCGCTGGTGGAACGCGCGGCGCACTCAGGCCAGGTCGGCAGCGAATTGATCCGCCCGCTGGGCGGAAAGTTTTGAGGGAATCATGAAAAAGAATCTCATCATCTCGATTTTGTTCACGGTCGTGACGACGGTGATCTTCGGGATCATCTATCCGCTCGTCGTGACGGGGATTGCGCAGGTGCTCTTTCCCAAGCAGGCGAATGGAGAGCTGATCAAATCAGGTGGCAAGCTGGTCGGGTCGCATCTGATCGGGCAGCCGTTTACAGCACCGGGATATTTTTGGTCGCGGCCCTCGGCGGCGGGAACGGCCGGCTACGATCCAACCGCGTCGGGCGGTTCGAACTACGGCCCGACGAACAAAATGCTGATCGATCGCGTCAATGCCAGCGTGCAACAGCTCCAGCCGACGAATCCGGGCACGCCCATTCCGGCTGATTTGGTCACAGCATCAGGATCGGGGCTCGATCCGGACATTTCGCCTGCTTCGGCGGAATTTCAAGTGCCGCGCGTGGCGAAAGAACGCGGGATGAGCGAGCAGGACGTGCGCGCGCTCGTCGCCAAGCGCACCAAGGGGCGGCAGTGGGGTTTCCTCGGGGAGCCGCGCGTCAACGTGCTCGACTTGAATCTCGAGCTCGATGCAGTTCACCCGATGCAGGCGAAGTAGCCGGGAACCCCGAAAATCCGGCCGTTGCTTTCGCTATTTCTCCGAACGGCTTGCGCGGGGTTTTTCTGCGGGAGGCTCGAAGCGATAGCCGACCCAGGGCTCGGTGTGGATGAAGCGCGGGTGGCGCGGATCGGGCTCGATTTTCTTACGCAACTGATTGATGAAGACCCGGAGATACTCGGTTTCCTCTCCGTAGTCCGGCCCCCAAACAGCCTGCAAAAGCCGGCGGTGTCCCTGCGCTTTTCCCTGATGGGCCACCAGATGCTGTAGCAACTGGAATTCCTTCGGGGTGAGGCGTACAGCATCGCCTTTTACGAACACGGCCCTCTTTTCGAAGTCGATTTTCAAGTCGCCGGAGACGAACGGAGGCAATGCCTCGGCGGGGGCGGCGCGGCGCAAGGCGGCGCGAATCCGCGCCATCAGCTCCTCCGAGCCGAAGGGCTTGACGACGTAGTCGTCCGCGCCCGCATCGAGCGCCTGCACCTTATCGCGCTCTGTGTTGCGCACGGTAAGCATGATGATGGGCACGTCGGAACTGCTGCGAATTTCACGGCAGGTCTCGAGTCCGGAGCGACCGGGCATGTTGACGTCGAGCAGAATCAGGTCGGGGCGATCGTGGCGAAACATCTCAAGCGCTTCGTCGCCTGATTTCGCTTCGGCCACCGTATAGCCCTGCGAGGTCAGAGTTGTAAGGAGGACGCGGCGGATCTGGGGCTCGTCGTCGACGACCAATATCTTCGCGGAGGTCATGACTTGGTGACGACGCGGGCGGGAGACTCGGGCTGACGGGCTCGGCTGCGCTCGATCGGCAGCGAAAACGAGAAGACGGAGCCGCGGCCGCGCTGGCTTGTCACACTGATGGAGCCGCCGTGCGCCTCGACGATGGCCTTGGCAATGGGCAGACCCATGCCAGTGCCTTCAATGCTGTAGCGCTGATCCCTGCCGCGATAGAACTTTTCGAAGATAAGGGCCTGTTCCTGTTCATCGATTCCGGTGCCGCGATCGGCAACACTGGTGACCACGAAATCGCCCGCTGCTTCTGCTGTGATGGTGATGGGCTGGTCGGGCGGCGAATAGCGGTTCGCATTCTCGATCAATTGGACGAGCACCTCGCGAGCACGCTGGACGTCAACCCAGACGCGGGGCAATCCCGGCGGCACTTGCACATTCACAGGGCGGTTGCCGAGCGAACCTCGGCATTGCTCAAGCGCCGCGGTGATCACGTGGTCGATTGGATTCGCGTCGGCTCTTAGCTCCACTTCGCCGGCGTCGAGCTGGGCCATTTCGGAGGCTTCGCCGACCAGGCGGTTCAAGCGGTCGCTTTCCTCATTGATGATTGTGAGCAGCTCCTGCCGCTGCGGAGCGCCCAGACTCGGATTTGTCAGGAGATTCGTCACGGAGGCCTTGATCGAAGTGAGTGGCGTGCGCAGAGCGTGTGTGACAGCGTCGAGCAGCGCGGTGCGAAGCTTTTCCGCCTCGCGGGCAGCTTCGGTCTGGCCGACTTGCTCCATCGCGCGCGCATGCTCCATGGCGATAGCGATAAGAGTTCCGATCGCCTCGAGCGTCTGACGCGCGAGAATCTGCCCGGAGATGCCGAGGCTTCCGATCGGGCGCACTCCGAGCCGGATGGGTAGGAAGCAGAGGCCATTCGCTGCGTCGACCACGGGCTCTTCGCGAGCCATGATTGCTTTGAGGGATTCGGTATCCAGCTGAGCGACGACGGGGCCTGAGCGATAGACCTTTTGCTTGTCGGCGAGAAAGATCGCCACGGCGCCCACTTCAAACGCGTCCACGATTTGGACCGGAATGCGATTGAGGAGCTCCATCACGTTGCGAGCTTCGAGCAGGCCACGGCTAAATGAGTAGAGTCGCTCGATTTCGCGCTGGCGCGCGGAGGCGTCGGCGGCTTTGCGGCGAGCGCGAGTGGCAAGGTGGCTGGCCGTCAGCGCAACGGCGAAAAATGTGATCAGCGCGACCCAATTGCGTGGGTCGGCGATCGTGAACTTACCCGTCGGCGGCAGGAAAAAATAGTTGAATGCCAGGGTCGCCGCGATCGACATGACTACCGAAACCACGCGGTCCCAGACGGTGGAAACGGCTAAAATAGCAAGTATATACGTCAGCGCGATGGTGGTGTGGTTGGCTTCCGAGGGGTAAATCTTTCGGTAGATCGCCGTGAGGACGCCCACGATCGCGAGTGCGCCGGCGAGCTGCAAAAGGCGGTTGAGGTTGAAGGAGCGCACCGTTTCATTCTAGCTAGCTTTACGAACGCGTGTAAAAGAGAATATCGCCGTGCCAAAGACTCCAGAACAGTGGTTGGCGGAGGTTTCCCCTCCGCCCGAGAAGCTAAAAGGAGCGCTCAAGCTCTTCCTAGGCTATGCCCCGGGTGTGGGCAAAACATACAGCATGCTCACGGAGGCGATCCGCCGCCACAGCCGCGGCGAGGACGTGGCTGTCGGTGTTGTCGAGACGCATGGGCGCAAGGGAATCGCCGAGCTCGTTCCGCAGCTGGAAACGATCGCGCGCAAAAAGATCGAATACAAGGGAACCATCTTCGAGGAGATGGACGTCGACGCGATCATCCAGCGGCGCCCGCAAGTTGTGTTGGTCGATGAACTCGCGCACACAAACATTCCGGGCAGCAAGCACCGGAAGCGGTACGAAGACGTCCTCGAAATCCTGGAAGCAAGGATCGACGTGCTTTCCACCGTCAACATCCAGCATATCGAGAGCGTCGCTCCCACGGTCAACGTTTTCACGGGCGTGGTGGTGCGGGAAACGGTGCCGGATTGGGTGCTGCAAGTGGCGGACGAAATCGTGATGGTCGATCTGACGCCCGAGGCTCTTCAGAACCGGATGAAGCGCGGCGACGTCTACGGCAAGGAAAAGGTCGAGCAATCGCTGAAGAATTTCTTCCGGCGCGGAAATTTGATCGCGCTGCGCGAGCTTGCGCTGCGGCAGGTCGCCGAGCAGGTCGACCGGAGCCTCTCGTCCTACATGGATGAGAAGGACATTCAGGAAAACTGGGCGGTCCGAGAGCGCATCGCCGTTTGCATCAGCTCGAATCCGCGCGCGCAGTATCTGCTGGCACGGGCAGCGCGCATGGCGCGGAGGATGGACGCCGAGCTTTACGCTGTGCACGTGGATGTGGGCAACGGCGCGAGCGCGCGCGACGAAAAATCGCTTGAGGCGAATCTGCAGTTCGCCGAAAGCCTGGGCGCAAAAGTCGTACGGCTGAAAGGTGATAACGTACCGGATGCCGCTGCAAATTTCGTGCGCGAAAAGCACATCACGCAGATGATTTTCGGCCGCACGGCCACCGAAGGGCTCAACAAGCTCCGTTATATGAACGCCATCAGCCGCTTCCTGCGCGATGCTCCTGCGGTCGACGTCCACATCGTCACGCAGGAGCCGGACTGACGCGCATTTCCTTTTAGGCGTCTCCGGTGGACGCTTCGAATTGCACCAGATCGGCGCGGAAACCGCGCGTCCTAATCGCGCCGTAGACGATTCCCGCTGCGAGCCACACGGCGCCACCGATCTTTGCGGGCCAGCTCAGATTCAGCCAGATGAAGAAGCAGATCGAAAACCCCACCAGGGGGAAAACCAGATTTATCGCGCTTCTTTTCTCCGCGCGTACGAAATAGCGCGCGAAGCTCGCCAAATTCACGCCCATAAAGGCGATGAACGCGCCGAAATTGAGCAGTTCCGCGCCGCGCTCGTAGCTGATGAAAAATGCGCCGACGAGCGCCACGGCACCAATCAAAATGACATTGTTCATCGGAATGCACTGCTTCGCTTCGATTGTGCCGAAGAACTTGGCCGGGATGGCATGGCTGCGGCCCATGCCATAGAGCAGACGCGCCGCTGCGAGCTGCGCGCCCATCCCCGATCCCACGTTGGCGATCAGAATCGTGAAGTTGACGAGGTGAAAAAGGAGAAATCCTCCCGCCTGCCGCGCCACTAATGGAAACGCGGACTCGACGAGTTTTTCGGGAAACGGCCCCGGGCCCCAGACCAGTTGCGCGGCGTAGACTTCGAGGGAGGACAGCACGCCCGTGATGACGCAGACGAGCACGGTGGCGAGCAAGATGTTGCGCCGCGGATTTTCGGCCTCTTCCGATAGTGTCGAAATGCCGTCGAAGCCGATGTAAGTAAGCACGGCAATCGACGTGCCGCGAAACACGCCGTGAAAACTGAATGTGCCGGGATTGTAGAAAGGCTGCGCAAAAAATGCGGCGCCGTGCGCGTGCAATCCCCAGAGAAACCGCGCCGCAAATGCGAAAAACACAAACACGACGATCATCATTCCCGCGGCAAGGGCTTCGTTGATGCGTGCCGAGGTGTGAATCGCGCGCAGGTTGAGCACGGTGAACATGCTTGTGAATCCAATAGCGAGCAGCCAATACGGAACGTGAGGAACAATGTTTTGTGTGAGCTTGCTGCAGAGCACTGTGCAGACGAGCGGGTTTAGAACGTAGTCCATCACCATCGCCCATCCGGTGACGTAGCCAAGCGCCGGATGAATTTCCTGCGCTACGTAGGTGTACGCGGAACCAGCGGTGGGATAGGCGCGCGCCATTTTGCCGTAGCTGATCGCGGTGAAGAGCATCGCAACCATCGCGATCAGAATCGTAGTGACCACGTGGCCGCGGGCTTCGTTGTTGACGACTCCGAAGATGCCCATCGGCGCGATGGGCTGGACGATCACGATTCCGATGATGATCAAGTGCCAGAGGCTGAGATTTCGCTGGAGGGTTGCGGGAGAGGAAGAGCCGAGAGTGTGTCCGGCGGCGCTTGCGGCCATTAGTGGGGACCGCCGGGAAGCGGAATCGTCGCAGGCTCGACGTTCCAGCCGGTGACGTCGAGTTCTTCATCGCCGTGAAGAGCATCGACCGAGAGGAATTGCGCAGTGATTTCGCGCGACTCGCCCGGCATCAGCTCGATGTAATTATCCTGCCAGAGCACGGGTAGAATCTCGGAGTTCTCGCCCTTGCGACGAATTCCGAGATGGATCTGGAAAGCGAGATGATCGCTCGGGTTGCCAAGCTTCACACGGACGAACGGCCCCTCGCTCGCTTGATCGATCTTCGCCGAAGCGTCTAATTTGCCTGCGCTCGGAAGCGACTGAAGCGAAGTGAAATTCTCGTACGATGAAATCGCCGTATAAGAATCGGTGTTCGCCCAGTCGTAAAAGTTCCTCTTCGCAGAGAGCCAGTAGAAATTCGTGGAGACGGGGTTGCCCTGCGCATTTGTGAGCGTCAGCTCGGCGAAATAGATCGGAGACGGAAGCTCAAATGCTTTTCGCGGCAAGGTGAGAACTTTCTCGGTCGAGTCCGCGCCGACGTCCGCGCGCGCCTGGGTTGAGAATCGTTCGTGTAGCCTCGCATCGTAGAGTTTCGCAGTGACTTGCAGCCCAGTGGCGTTTTGATACGTGCTATTCACGACCACTACGCTGCGGTCGTCGTAGGAATATTGCACGTGGAGCGGTTCGCACGCTTTTTTCGCGCCGAAGTATCCGCCAGCGGGCTGCAGGTAGTAGTCGTAGAGATGCCAGATGAGCGACGGCCAGGCATTGTTGAGCATCCACTGGATCACGCCCGTCGCGGTGTACTTGTTACGCGAGTAGGCCTCAAACATGGCGCGTTCGCTGTCGAAGGCCATCACCTGAGCCTTGCGTTCGTAGTCTTCGAGGTTGGTGGGCGGGCCGTAAATGGCGCGCATCGCGTCGTCGAAGTGATCGAGCGTCACAAATCTCGCTCCGCCTGCATGGTAATTCCATGCGACTCTGCCGGGGACGATGTCCGCGGCGGGTAGAAACCTCTGCAGACTGCTTTCAAGTGGAATTGCCGGGCCTGGCGAGATCTCGGTAGCGAAACCAAAGGCGCCGCCGAATCGCTTCTTATCCACGAGCCAATAATCAGGAGGCGTGTAATCGTACGGACCGAGCATCTTCACTCCGGTGGGGCCACTGATCACACTCGATTTTTCCGACGCGGACGAGAGATACGGATTGGGCCAATCGAGGTCTTTTAGGATTGCGTTGTAGGCGCGCTCGACCTCAGCAGGCGGAGTCTCGTCGCTGCCGTTCATCCAGACCAGCATGCTCGGATGGCTGCGCGTGCGCAGGATTTGCGACCGCAGCGATGCTTTTGCGACGGAGAGATCGGCAGGCCTCCACTTGTGCCAGTCCATCCAGTAGTCGCAGCAAGTCCAACCGGCCAGAACGAGGACACCCTGCTCGTCCGCGAGATCGTAGAACTCATCGGGAACCGCAGGTCCTTCAAGGCGAACCGCGTTGAGATTCAGGTCGCGAATGTAGCGAAATTCCGTTTTGAGGCGTTCGGGTGATTCGCGCAGGAGCATGTCCGACGCCCAACCGCCCCCGCGGATCAAGATTCGCTTGCCATTGACGCGGAAGAGGCGGTGGCCCTGATCGTCGATCTCGGAAGTGGTTTCGCGGATGCCGTAGCGCGTTGTCGCGGCGTCGGATTCTTCCTTGCCACTCAAGAATCGCATCGATAGCTCATGAAGCGCCGGCGAGCCCATCTGATGAGGCCACCACAGCACAGGATTATGGACGCACAGCATTGGAAACTGATCCGGCAGGAAGCGCACCGTGCGAGTTTCGCCGGCCACGAGCGCGATGGGCTGGCGCAAGGTCCGGCCTTCGAGATCGGCTTCAAGAATTCCAGTGACTCGCTGCGAGCTTGCGTTGCGCAGCTCTGCCCCGACCGTAAGATCTGCCTCATCAAGCAGTCCTTGCGGAAAATGCGTCACAACTTGGGGAGACCGGATTTCGATCGGGCCCGTCGCGCGCAGGAAGACGCTGCGCCAGAGACCCATATCCTTGTCGGGAGGAGTCGGATTCCAGTCGTTCCAATTGATTCCGAGATCGCGGTCAGATTGCGCGACCACTTCGACAGCGAGTGCGTTTGCCTCGCCGAGTGCGAGCAGCCGGGTTACGTCAAATTCATCGGCACGAAACGCGCCGGCGACTTCGCTTGTCCGCGCGATCTGGCGGCCATTGAGCCAGATATTGGCGCGATTGTTGATACCTTCGAGATTGAGCCAAACGTTAAGGCCCTCGTAATCGCCGGGCACTCGAAATTCCGTGCGATACCACCACGAACAGCGAAAAGGACTGTCCTTTGATAGGGGAATCTCGGAAAAATTCTTGCCGACCGGATACGTCGCTCCCGGAATCGAGCGCAGGTTCATACCGAAGTAGGGATCGGGATAGGTTTTATCCGCGACTAGTGCCGCGAGCACGGTGGAAGGGACGGTGGTCGAGTGCCAACCGTCGGTGCGAAAGCCGACGGTCGAAATCCGAGCGCCACCAGCCGAGACTTTGCAGGATGACTGAATCATCCATCCGTCGTGCAGAGCGAGCCTCCTGGCGTCTTGAATTTTGGAATCTGCGCGACTGCGAAAAGGCAGCAACAGAAAAATTACGATGAACGTAAGAGTAGCGAAGGTGCCTTTGATCGAATTGCGTCGGAGAGTCATCGCGCGCCGAACAGGCTTCGGCACCCGAGCATCCTATCGCGAAGCGTTGAGAATTTGGGAGGAGTTCCAGCCGCCGCCGAGCGCCTTAATCAAGAGAACGCTCGCCACAACGCGGCGCGTGAGAATGTCGACTGCGGTGACTTCGTCGCCGAGCGCAGCACTCTGCGCGGTTGTCACCTCGAGATAGCTGGCGACGCCGCCTCGATAGCGAGAGTTTGAGAGATCAAGAGAATGTTGGGCGGCGGCGACGGCGCCCTCCTGCGTTTTCCCTTCCTGCTCCAGGATTCGGAGCGCGGCGAGATTGTCTTCCACATCCTGGAAAGCGCTTAAAGTGGTTTGACGGTAATTATCGACGGACAGGCGGTAGGCCGCGCGTGCCTGTTCGCTGACGCCGCGGCGCTGGCCGCCGTCGATTATCGTTTCAGCCGCTGCTCCCGCGAGCGCCCAGAAGCCGCTCGGGCCGCTCAAGAGAGAGCCCATCGCTTTGCTCTCAAAACCCCCGGAGCCAGTGATCGAAAAGATTGGGAAATACGCCGACTTGGCGACGCCGATTTGCGCGTTTGCTTCCTGCACGCGACGTTCGGCCGCGGCGATGTCCGGCCGCCGCTCGAGCAGTTCGGACGGCAGCCCCGGAGGAATTAAAGGCGGCGGGCCCGTCAGCGGCGACGGCGGCTGGCTGAACTCGACGGGAGGCTTTCCGATCAGCACCGCGACCGCGTGTTCGAACGCGGCGCGCTGAACTTCGACATCCTGATCCTCGGCACGCGTGGTTTCAAGCTGCGTTTGCGCCTGCGCGACGTCGACCGCCGACGCGATGCCGCCCTGGTAGCGGCTTTGCGTCAATTGCAGAGCTTTCTCGTAGGCCGCCACGGTCGAATCGAGGAGCTGCTTTTGAGAATCGAGGCCGCGCAATTGGAAATAGTCGAGCGCGAGTTCGGCCTGAAGGCTCAACTGCACGTTCGCTAGGTCGGCTGCGCTGGCCTGAACCTCCGAGCGCGAGGCTTCGACCGTGCGCCGCACTCGGCCCCAGACATCGGGTTCGTAGGAGACATCTACGGGAATCAAGTAATCCGGGTACGTGATGACCTCACCGGCGGTGAAAAGCGCCTTGTTTTGCGACTGGCGATAGCCTGCAGCCGATGGGGCTACCGAGAGCGTCGGATAGTACCCGGCGCGGGCGACACGCAGAGCAGCGCGCGCCTCCAGAAACTGCTCCTGCGCGGCTTTTAGCGATTGGTTTGAGACGCTGACCTGTTCTTCGAGAGAATTGAGTTGCGGATCGTTATAGACCTCCCACCACTTGCCCTTGGCCATCGCATCGCTTGGCTGCGCCGGCTTGAAATGTTCCGATTCCTTGTAAGCGGGCGGGACGTTTGTGGTTGGGCGCTGATAGTTCGGGCCCACGGCGCAGCCGCCGAGCAGAAGCGCAGCGACACTGAACGCTCTCGCTCGACGGATGCGCGAGTACCTTTGAGACGCTGGAACCATGCGATACGGCGCCGAGCTATTTCTTCGCGTATGAGACTCGCCAGATCGAGTTCGAGCCGTCATCGGTAACGATTAACGATCCATCGTTTGCGACCGTCACGCCGACGGGGCGTCCCCAGCAATTTCCATCCGGCGTGACGAAGCCAGTGAGGAAATCCTGATACGTGCCTTCCGCGTGACCGCTCTTCATGGGCACGAGGACCACTTCGTACCCGGTCCGCACGGAGCGGTTCCAGGAGCCGTGTTCGGCGGCGAAGAGATCGCCCTTGTACTCCTTCGGGAACTGCTTGCCTTCGTAGAAGGTGATGTTGAGCGAAGCGTTGTGCGGCTCCATCAGCACGTCGGGAACGATCGCCTTGTCTTTCAGCTCGGGGTGCTTTCCGGGAAAGCGCGGATCGGGATTTCCGCCCGTGTAATACCACGGCCACCCGTAGTAGCCGCCCTTTTGCACGTGGGTGATGTAGTCGGGCGGAAGATTATCGCCGAGCTCGTCGCGCTCATTGACGGAGGTCCAGAGTTCGCCGGTCGTGGGATTCACGTTGATCGCTTCGCCGTTGCGAATTCCCCAGGCGTAGACTTCCAGATTCTTGCCGTCCTGATTCAGAGTCGTGGGATCGGCGACGAGAATGTCGGCGCGATGGAATTCGCTATTGTCGGTGTCTGTGTCTGTGACGTTCGTGTGCGAGCCAACGGAAATCCACATCTGCTTGCCGTCGAGTGAGAACGCGACGCCGCGCGAGAAGTGGTTGGGACCCGCGGGAAGGTTCGCAACGACAGTTTCGGGGTCTGCGGTCGCCTTCATGTCGCCCTTGGTGTAGGGAAAGCGCAGTACGGCGTTGGTGTCACCGACGTAGAGATATTTCGGATTCGGACCCGGCGGATAGAAGGCGAGGCCGAAAGGAAGATTTAGCTTCGAGGCAAAGACCGACATCTGCGCAATTTTGCCGTCGGGGCCGCTGCGGAAGACGAGCACTTCACCCTGATTCTGGGCCGCGACGAAGAAGTCGCCGTTGGGCGCGGTGATGATGGTGCGCGGCGAGAGCGCCTTGCCGTCGTCGCCCTTTAAGCTTTCGGCGTAGAGATCGACCTTGAAACCCTCAGGTGCCTGGGGCCAAGCGTCGCCTCTGGGCACCGGGCGCGAGAAGACAGCGGAGGATTTTGTGGCATACGGATCCGGCAGATCGGCGGGTGTAATGTGGTGAACCTTGCCCGGCGTTTCACCCTTGAAATCAGTGAAGACACTTGGATTGCCCGGTTTAGCGTTCGGATCTGCCGGGTGGCCCGGAGGTGGTGTGAATTGCGCGCGGGCGAAACCGCCGCGCGTCGCGATGAACAAAAGCAGCACAACGCAAAACAAAGCCGCGAACCCTTGATAAAAGCGTTTCATGCTCGATTTCCCCCTCTTGAAATATGTTCCAAGCGAAGTCGAACCCAAGTCCAAACGGGCACCTAGAAGCCGCTGTGATCCGGCGTCGCAATCCTAACGATTTCCCCTGGGACAAGCGAGTCGGGTGGATTGACGATCACCTGGTCATCTGGCGTCAAGCCGGAAACCACTTCGACCTCGTTTCCGAGATCGTGGCCGAGAACGACATTCTTGAGCGCTGCTTTGTTGCCATCCACAACTGTGCCGACTTGCAGACCTTCGGACCGAAAAATCAGCGCGCTCACGGGCAGGATCAGCGCCGGAGTTCCGGCCGGTACCTTCAAATGCACCTCGGCGTACGCGCCGGGCAAAAGCTCGCCGGTTCGGTTATCGACGTCTACCTCGACTAGAAGCGTGCGCGTCGCGAGGTCGATCGCATCGGCGGTGCGGACGAGCGTGCCCTTGAAACGCCGACCTGGCAATTCCTGGAGCGTCAAATCGGCAGTTAGGCCCGGCTTGGCCGAAGGCGAATATTGCTGCGGAACATTGACGTAGACGCGCAGCTCCTGAATTGCGGCGATGTGAAACAACTCGGTCGCGGGCGCGCCAGCACCGGAATTGATCAGATGCCCGATATCGGTGTTCCGCGCCGTGATTACGCCATCGAACGGCGCATAGATTTTTTCGAAAGATTGGAGTTCTTCGAGGCGCTTCACGTTTGACTGAGCAGCGGCCACCATCGCTTTCTTTGCGGCGTAATCCCCATTCGCGTTGTCCACATCCTGCTTCGAAACGGAGTCTGTCTTGAGCAAATCTTGGTAGCGGTCCGCTGTGATCTTGGAGAGAGCGAAATTCGCCTCGGCCGTGTTGAGATCGGCGCGGGCCTGGTCAAGTTCCTGATCGACTTCCGGGGTCTCGATTTCGGCGAGAAGCTGGTTCGCCTTTACGCGCGCGCCGATATCGACATACCACTTCTTGAGATAGCCGTTCGTACGCGCATAGATCGGCGAATCCGTGAAAGCCTGGATGTTTCCAGGTAGCACGATTTCGGTTTGAGGGGCGCCGAGCTTGGGACGGGCCACTGAAACGGTCGGAATGGCCAAGTCATTTGTCGCGATCTTGAGGGCGGACCTGGCTTTTACGCGGGGCAAAACGCCTGCGATCACAATGCCTGCCACGATCAGCAGTGCGAACAGCAACACCAATCCGCCATGCTTCAGCGGCGAGGCGGCGGATGATTGACGCGCGCCGGCTGTCTCTTCGCGCCTGATTTGTCCACTATCCGGCATGATTTTCGGGGACCCTAAGCCTATCAATTGATAGACGAGAGGTCGACCGCATCCGTTTCCTTATGAAGTAGATGAGCGTTCCTGGTTCCACGAATGTACCACCGTGAAGACGACCGGCACGAAAAAGAGCGTCGCAACAGTGGCCAGCAGCAGACCGCCGATCACCGCGCGGCCGAGCGGGGCGTTCTGCTCTCCGCCTTCCCCAAGGCCCAGCGACATCGGGAGCATGCCGATGATCATAGCTAGGGCGGTCATCAACACGGGACGGAATCGGGTAAACCCGGCCTCGAGCGCCGCTTCAGCTGGAGTCTTTCCTGTTTGAAGCTTTTCCTTCGAAAAGCTGACCACCAGGATGCTATTTGCGGTCGCGACTCCCATGCACATGATCGCACCGGTCAGAGCCGGCACACTAATGGTTGTCTGGGTGATGAACAGGAACCAGACGATTCCCGCCAGAGCCGCAGGCAACGCCATCAGGATGATAAAGGGGTCGAGCCACGACTGGAAATTCACAACGATCAGCAAATAGACGAGAACGATGGAGAACCCGAGCCCCGCCAGCAGACCGATGAACGAGGAATTCATCGTGTCGATCTGTCCGCGAACCAGGATGCGGGAGCCCGGAGGCAGATCCTTCTGGTTCTGCGCGATGATCGGCTTTATGTCACGCGCAACGCCTCCCAAGTCGCGGCCGTCGACTGCGCCGAAGATGTCGATGGCTGGCTCGATGTCGTAGTGCGTCACCACGCCCATTTCGGCGCCGCGGCGGAACGAGGCCAGCCCGGCGAGAATTTGCGGCGGTGAGTTGCTGACGCCGGCATTTGCCACCGGGATATTTTCGAGATCCTGGAGCGAGTTGACGCGGTACTGCGGCGTCTGAGTAGTGATGCTGTAACTGACGTTCGTACGGGGATCGAGCCAGAAGGTCGGCGCGGTTTGAAAACTGCCGCTGAGCGCGATCAGCAGGTTCTGCGCGACGTCGCGCTGCGTGTAACCCACCTGATTGGCCTTGGTGCGGTCCACGTCGAGATGCAGTCTTGGGTAATTAAAGGGCTGCTGGATGCGCAGGTCCACCATGCCCGGGATGAACTTCAGCTGGTTCATCAGATTTTCGGCGAAGTACCGATTGCCGACCAGATTGCGTCCAACGATTTTCATATCGATCGGTGCGGGCAGGCCGAAATTCAGAATCTGCGTCACAATGTCGACCGGCAAGTCGTAAAACGTGACCCCAGGAAAATCGTGTGCGAGCTTGATACGAAGATTGCGAACGTATTCGCGGGTCGGGCGGTGATTGCGCGTCAGCTCAACCTGGATGTCGGCATCCGCAGGACCGATGGGAGCCGATGTGCTGTAGGACAGATTCAAAGTGCTGTAAGGCAGGCCGATGTTGTCGAGGATTGTCGCGAGCTCCGAAGGCGGGATCTCCTTGCGGATGTCGGCCTCGACGCGATCGCAAAGCGCCGCAGTTTCCTCGATCCGCGTGCCCGTGGGCGCGCGAAGGTGAATGACGAATTCGCCGCTATCGACGCTCGGGAAAAAATCCTCTCCTACGAGCGGCAAAAGGGCGAACGAAAGCGCGCAGCCAGTAAAGAAACAGGTAACGAAAGCCCTGCGGTGGTGGATCGCAGCTTCGAGCAATCGGTGATACCGCTCGCGGAAATGTTCGAAGCCGATCTCGAACTTGGCCTGCATGCGCACCAGCGGATTGCGCGAGCGCTCGGTCCGCTCGCGGCGCTCATCCTCGGTCTGTTCGATGAGCAGATATCGCGCCATCGTGGGCACGAGTGTTCGGGAAAGCAGATACGATGCCAGCATCGCGAAAATCACCGCTTCGGCGAGAGGCACGAAGAGATATTTCGGAATGCCCGTCAGGAAGAACATCGGCACGAAAACGATGCAAATGGCGAGCGTCGAAACGAGCGCGGGCATCGCGATTTGTTCCGAGCCATCGAGGATGGCCTGGATGAGTTCCTTTCCCTGGTCGAGATTGCGGTTGACGTTTTCAATCACCACGGTGGCGTCGTCCACCAAGATCCCTACAGCGAGCGCAAGCCCTCCGAGCGTCATGATGTTGATCGTCTGCCCTAGGGCGCTCAGGACAATCAGGGACGTGAGGACTGAGAGCGGAATCGAAACCGCGATGATCAAGGTGCTGCGCCAGCTGCCCAAGAACACGAGGATCATCAGTCCGGTGAGGAAGGCAGCGATGGCGCCCTCTCGAACAACGCCTGTGATCGATGCTTTCACGAAGATCGATTGATCCGAGAGTGTGTGAATATCGACGTGCTCCGGGAGCGAAGCCTCGACGATCGGGAGTTTGTTCCGGACGCCAGCGATCACATCGAGCGTTGAAGCGTCACCGAGCTTCAGAATCGACATTAAGGAGGCGCGCGCGCCGTTAACGCGTACGATGTTGGTCTGCGGCGTGAAGCCGTCGCGGACATAGCCGACGTCCCGAACGTAGACAGTCGAATTGCTTACCGTCTTGACCGGCAGATCGTTCAATTCGGCGACGGTCAGCGGCGAGCCGTTCATGTCGACCTGATATTCGTAGGTTCCGATCTTCGCGGTGCCCGCTGGAAGAATCAGGTTTTGAGCATTAATCGTATTGACCACATCGAGCGGCGAAACGCCCTTGGACTGCATAGCGGTCGTGTTCAGGTCGACCATGATGGTGCGCTGCTTGCCGCCGTAAGGATACGGAATCGACACGCCCGGGACGTTGATCAGACCCGTGCGGATAAAATTCTGGCCCATGTCGGCGAGCTGCTGCTCACTCAGGCCGGGCGCGGACAATCCGAGCTGCAGAATCGGGACCGATGAAGCGTTGTAGGTAATGATGAACGGCGGCGTGATTCCCGGCGGCAACTGCTTCACCGTGCTTTGGCTGATGGCCGTGATCTGGGCAATGGCACCTGCGAGATTCGTGTGCGGGTGAAAGTAGACTTTTATCAGGCCTATGCCGTTGAGCGACTGCGATTCGATATGTTCGATGTCGTTGACCGTCGTGGTGAGCGAACGCTCGTAGTTGTAAGTGATGCGACCAGACACATCCTCGGGAGAAAGACCGGTGTACTGCCAGGCGACGGTGACCACGGGAATGTCGATGTTCGGGAAGATATCAACCGGCGTGCGGACGATCGACACGACCCCAAGTATCAGGATCAGAATCGACATAACGACGAATGTGTAAGGTCGCCGAAGTGCGAGCCTGACAATCCACATCTAGGAATGCTCCCCCCTGATGCCCGTACGGATGGGCCGCGCCACGTGGCTGCCGCCCGGCCCGATCGAAACCCTAATTATCTCACCGTTGAGTGCATCGCCGAAACCTAGCCGAAAAAGAGCCTAGATTGGCGCAAAAGTTAGACGGAGGACAGCGGCGTGAGGATTCACAACGCTCCTGCCGCATGTTCCTTGGCCGACAGCTATTGACGAATCGCCAGCCACTCGCGAGAATCGCTACGCAGAGGGAACAGCGCCCAATCTGGAGGAGCAGATGACCGGGATCGCGATGAACATCCTGCTGCTGTGCCTTCTCGTTTTGGGCTCCGTCTTGTTGGTGTTCGGTCCGCTGGCGGCCCTGGCGGTCATGTTCTGGCACTGGCGCAAGGAACTGCGCGAAAGCAGCCGCTTGCGACAGGCGAGATCAACACAGGTCCGATGATTCGTTCGCGTTCGTTGCTCACCCTCCCGAAATAATCGCGTTCCAGTGAAGCTGCGCATCGATGTCCCGGCTTCGTCTCGAAGAACTCCGTTGCACAATTTTGGAAGACGCAGTTTGTAGAACAGGAGCTGAAGTCCACGACGCACATCGCTCGCCCTGAAGAATCAGCAAGTTAATCGCTGGCACAAGAATTGCAGCAGCATTTGCTGGGCTAGAGTCATCCGCATGGGGGAAAGTTGGGTAGAGAGTTTAGGGCCACTCGCTGGGCGCACGCCCTAGCGTTCCTAATCGCGCTCGGCGTCACGATCGTCAGCTTCAACTCGCATCGCCAGATCGCGAAAGATTCCGGCGTCGCTAGGCCGCGCACCGCAGCGCGCGCTTCTGCTCGCATTTCCCCCGCGAGCTTGGTTACGCGACCGATCTATCCCTACTCGGCGATTCCGGGCGGCGTCGAGAGCGGAGCAGAACTAAAGACCGCGGTTCTGCGAGATCCGGTTGCGGCCGACCACTACGCCGACTTCAACGTTGCCAAAGCGCACGTAGTGCGTCTCGAACAAGACCAACTAGCGTACGTTTCTTACCGGATGGGCGACCGTATTTTCTGGACGAATAAGAAGGTCAAACTGCCGAGAGGCGAGACGCTTATCACCGATGGAGAGCACGAGGCGCGGACTCGCTGCGGCAATCGCATCTCGGCAACGCCCGCTCAGCCCGTCTCGCCGAATGAACCGGCTCCACAGACCCTTCAGCCTTCGCAGCCGCCGCAGCTGGTGAGCATACTCCTGCCGCCAACGATCGACTTTCCTCCGGCGCCACCGCTTGCATTTCCTCCGGGGCCGCCGCTCGCTCCGCCTCCGACACGGCCGGGGGGCGTGATTCCGCCGCCATATTTTCCACCAGTCGGTGGCGGGCGTTCACCTCCACCATCCGTGCCACCAAATCATCCGGGTCCTCCCACTCACTCAGTGCCGCCAGCGGTTCCTCCACCACCCGTTTCGGTTCCGGAGCCGGGATCATTCGCGCTACTTCTTGTGGGACTGACGACACTGCTCGCGGTCAGATCGTTCGCGAGTCTTCGTCGTGGACGAAGAGCGTAGAAACTCTTTCCGCTATTTCTGCGTGGAGGTAAGGCCTTCCTGAGCCGCTTCGAGGATTCGAACGGTTGGGGCGAGCTCGTGGCGCTCAAAGCAGCGCGCGATCGCTTTCCCGATTTCGTCATAGCGGCCCGTCGCCAACGCGACAACGCTCGGTCCCGCACCGCTTAGTGCGATTCCCAACATCCCGGGCATACGTGGAAGCGCGAGTGCCTCACCGAGTCCTGGAATCAACGGCTGGCGCGCCACTTGATGCAACCGGTCCTGCATCGCGTCCCAGAGCAGATCGTACCGGCGGTCTTCCAAAGCTGCGACGAATAGTGCGGAACGCTGAAGATTGAAAACGGCATCGCCCCGCGTGACGGTCGCCGGCAGCACAGCGCGCGACTTTTTCGTTTCGAGTTTCACGTTCGGCGTGACGATGACGAGGCGAATCACTTTCGGCCAGTGCTTGCAGACCGCGCCGACGGTGCCGTCGCTCCGAGTAAACGTCACAACGAATCCGCCGAAAAGCGCCGCTGCGACATTGTCGGGATGCCCTTCCATCTCGGTGGCGTAGTCGAGAACCGTATCCTTCGGAATCGCGCGGCCGGTGACGGCGAAGCCGAGCGCGAGTCCGGCGACGGTCGCCGCTGCGCTGCTGCCGAGGCCGCCGGCAACAGGGATTTCGTTGCGTACGACGAGGCGAACGCGCGGAAGCTCGAAGCCTTCGCGCTCGGCGGTGTGGCGCATCGCGCGAAAAATCAGATTCTGGCTAGGTGAGCTGGGAAGTTCGGACGTGCCGCCAACTCCGCGGCTTCGCGCGAGCGTGCGGCCCTCGGGACGAGACAAAATCGTCGCCCGCACGCGGAGGTACATTTCGAGGGCGAGTCCGAGGCAATCGAATCCAGCGCCCATGTTGGCGGTGGAAGCGGGAACGCGAACTTCAAAAGAGACTTGGCGGGAGGGGCTCATTCAGTCGGATGATCTCACAGGGCGTCTCGCCGATGCACAGGAGAACTGCGCCGCGAAGACCGCCGTCTATTGTCGTCGCTCCAGGCTTGCGAGGATAGCAGTTTTGCTGGCCGCTACGCGCTGCGGCGCGTTCCGAAACGCTCCGGCAATCGGCTTCGTCGGCGCCGAGGCGTCTTTTGGACCGTGAGCCGCTGTCAACGTTCCCTCATGGTAGCGAATCATGTAATCCGGGTCCTTAAGTGCATGGCCTGTAAGGACCGCGACGACGTCGTCCTTGCGCCCAATGTGGCCTGCCGCGACTAGCTTTTTGATGCCGGCAACGGTCGTGGCCGAAGCCGGCTCGCATCCGATGCTGTCGCGCCCGATCATGGCTTTGGCGTCGGCAATTTCCTGTTCGCTTACCGTAATGATCTTCCCTCCGGAGCGCAAAACGGCGCGCAGCGCCTTTTTCCACGAGACCGGTGCGCCGATCTTGATCGCGGTCGCGAGCGTCTGCGGATTTTCGACCGGCTCTAGTTTTTCGGGTAGGTGCTCGAAATCGGCGCGCTGTTTTGGACTCAGCTTGGCGAACAGGTGCGCGACCGGTGCAGCGCCCTCCGCCTGAATCACGCTCAGCTTGGGCAATCGGCTGATCAATCCGAGATCGTAAAGTTCCTGAAATCCTTTGCCGAGCGCCGTGCTGTTGCCCATGTTTCCGCCGGGGACTACCACGTGATCGGGAACCTGCCAGGCGCATTGCTCCATCAGTTCAAACGCGACGGTCTTCTGCCCTTCAATCCGAAACGGGTTGATCGAATTCGCGACGTAGATCGAAGGGTCGTCGCCGAGTTCCTGCACGAGGCGCATGCAGGCGTCGAAGTTGCCGTCGATTTCGAGGACCAGCGCGCCGTAATCGAGGCTCTGTGCGAGCTTTGAAGAAGATACCTGCCCATGCGGCAACAAGATCGCAGCCTGCAACCCGGCGCGTGCCGCATACGCCGCGAGACTCGCCGCTGTGTTTCCCGTGCTCGCGCAGACGGCGGTTCGCGTGCCGGAAATGAGAGCCTGCGTCATCGCCGCGGCCATGCCCGTGTCTTTGAACGAGCCAGTCGGATTGTAACCCTGATGCTTCAGGCGCAGATCAGAGAGGCCGCAATACTTCGCTGACCGCGGCGCGTGGAACAGAGGGGTATGGCCTTCGAAAAGCGTTACAAACGGCGCGTCGTCCTCAAACGGAAGCATGTCGAGATAACGCCACACTCCGCTCGCATCGCGCGGGAGCTTGGAAGCGCTTTTCGCGGCCCAGTAGCCTCGCAGCACATCGGCACTCTTCGGGCGAGTGAGCCGGCATTCGATTTCGAGCGTTTCGCCGCACTTGGGGCAGAGATAGATGCGCTCACCAAGACTGTAGGTCGCGCCGCAGGAGTGGTTGACGCAGTGCTGTACGCCAGGCTCGGCCTTTTTCCCCGCGGCGCGGGCGAGCCTCTGAGGCATTTCAGGAAACCTTGACTGCGGATTCGCGCGAGACTGGCGCACCCAGGCCAAATTCGCGGTGGGCCGCTTTGACCGCCGCCTTCATGTCTTCCTCGGCTACGACAAACGAGATGTTGCTCTCCGATGAGCCCTGCGCGATGGCGATGAGGTTCACATTCTCGCGGGCGACGGAGCTGAACGTCCGCGCCGCGACTCCCGGGGTGCCGCGCATGTTTTCGCCTACGACAGCTACGATCGCGATGTTCGGATCAAGCGTGATGTGCTCGACCTTTTCGTGCGCGACATCTTGCGCAAACTCTTTCCGCAGCGCCGCGACGGTGCGCTTGGCATCCGCCGCCGCGACGATGAAGCAGATATCGTTTTGCGACGACGACTGCGAAATCAGCAGCACATTCGCTTTTAGCTCGGCAGTCGTGGAGAAGGTGCGGCCGACGACATCCGGCAAGCCAACAATGCCCGGCCCGCCGATCGTGATGAGCGCGACGTCGCGAATCGCAGTTAGCGCCTTCACGCCGCCGCCATTGCTGCGCCCTTTCGGCGTGATTTTCGTTCCGGTTCGCTCCGGCGCGAAGCTGTTGCGAATCCAGACCGGAATGCCGGCCTGCTCGACGGCGCGCAGCGTCTTCGGATGCAGCACTTTGGCGCCGAAGTACGCCAGCTCGGTTGCCTCGCGATAGGAGATTTCGGGAATCGTGCGCGCTTCCTTGACGAGCCGCGGGTCTGCGGTCAGCACGCCATCCACGTCGGTCCAAATGATGATTTCATCCGCGTCCAGCGCGGCACCGAGAATCGTGGCGGAATAGTCGGAACCGCCGCGCCCGAGCGTGGTCAGGACGCCGCCTTCGGTCGCACCGATAAAGCCCGTGGCTACGGGGATAATTCCTCGTTCGAGAAGCGGTTTCAATCGAGCCTGCGAGCGTTCCCGTGTGCGCTCCCGGATTGGATCGGCGCCGCCGTGATAGGAATCGGTGATGATGAGCTCGGTGGCTTCGACAGCTTCGCTCGCTACGCCGAGTTCCTGCAGCGCGCCCGCGACCATCGGAGCAGAAAGGCGCTCGCCAAGACTTGAAATCGTATCCAGAGTGCGCGGCGTCAGCTCGTGAAGCAGCGCCGTGCCTTTGCAGAGCTGTTCGCCCTCAGCGAAAATCTTGGCCAGGGAAGCCGAGAGCCACTTGCGCTTTTCGCCGTCGCGAATCAACGCGGCGAGGGCCGTATCGTGCTGTTTTCGCAGCGCCTCGAAGATTCGGTGCGCTTGCTCGGCATCGCCAGCCTCAGCGCACCTCGCAGCTTCGATCAGACGGTTGGTGACACCGCCCATCGCCGAGACAACGGCGACGACGGGCCCCTCTTTGGCCGCCTCTTTCAAAATCTGCGCCACGCGCGCAATGCACCCCGCATCGCCCACAGACGTGCCGCCGAACTTCATTACTCGCAATTTCTTTTTCATTTGTCAGGAGGATCCGGCGCCGAGCAATTCGAAGTGGCCTGGAATACGAAGTAATCCGGCTTTCGGGACGGCCGCGCCTTAAAAAACTATACACTATCGGGCCGTTTTTGCGCGATGGGCGGGCACGTGGATGTTGCAGGGGATGAACAAGAACCGGCCACGCCGGGCAGCCGCTTGCAAGCTCGAAATTAGCGGGCGGCGAGCGCAGGAACCAGAGCGGGCGCTTGCGGCGTGCCAAGGCCGGTAACGAAGTCGTATCCGGCCATGGCGGTGCAAAGTGCGCCGCAAGTACCGTTGGTGCCGGACGTAATAGCGTGGAAGTCTGTCGCGATCGACGACTTCGCGATGGAATACAGGTTCGTATCGGCGCTGGGAAGGTTTGCTTTGCGCGCCGCGGCTCGTGTCGAGTTCGTGATCGCAATGAGTGCGGCCCATTGCGGTGTGCCGGCGCTCGTACCGCCAATCTGGAACCACCCGCTTGCGCCGCTGATTCCGATCGAATCGTAGATAGCGACGCCTGTGCCCGGATCGGCGTTGTAGGAAACGTCCGGAGCCCCACGGTAGCCCCGCGGATCATCGGGAATCGGGAACTGCGCCTGAAATAACGGCTCGCGCTCAATGTTGCTCAGCCCGCCGCCGCTGCCGCTCCACGCCGTTTCGCTCTGATAGGTTCCATTCGGATTCAGATGCAGCGAAGTACCGCCCACGCCTACCACATCCGGCGAAGCGGCAGGGTACGCGACGCCCGTTCCGCTATCGCCGGCAGCCGCAAAAAACGTGACACCGCTCGCAGTGAAGTGATTGTCGTAGCTGTTCTCACCCGAAAATTCCGCGACAGTCCAGCTCATTGATACCGCAGAGGCACCGTTGCGCACCGCAACATCCACGCCTGTGAGCAGATTCGTGAGGCTGTTCGTCGGTGTTTCGACAAGCACGATCGTCGCTTTCGGCGCGATGGCGTGCGCCCACTCGACGTCGAGCGCCATTTCCAGAACCCAGTTCGAATTCATCGCGGGCTTGGCACCGGAATAAACCTTACGGAAGCAGCCGTTGGCGCTAGTGCACGCCGGCAATCCGAACTGCGCGTCGAAGACGGCCAGATCAGCTTCCGCATTCGGATCATCATAGGCATCGACGATGCCGATCACCTGGCCCGCGCCCTGATTCGCAATCTGATCAAAGCCGTACGCATGACGAATCTGCGAAGGAGTGAATGCCGTCGATGGCGGAGTCGAAAGGCTGCTGCCCGCCGCCGTGTGGATCGCGTAGTGAGGCCGCATGAAAGTGACCGGGTTTTCGTCTTCGCCAGTCGTGCGGGGCAGAATTGTGAACACGTGCTGCGCGAGCACAGGCTCAGCGAGCACAAGGGCTGCGAGGAGCAGCGTCAGGCTGCGTGCCGATTTGCAGAATCCCTCAGTACTCATGTCGATTTTCCCTCAGTGGTTCCCGTGTTGGCTGGGCTGCGGTTGTTGCTGACGAACTGAGGTTACTGTGCGGGTGCTCTGGAGCCGATAGAGCGACGTTCACATTTGACTGGTACCAAAGTTCAGGCGGGGACCTGTCTGTTGGTACAGGTGAAGTGGAAGAAGCCTTTTATTGTGAGCAGGTTACGGGAGGAGGCACAAGCCCGGCAAAGGCAGCGACGGGCTGGCCCTCACAGACCGGTTTTATCGCTCGCGAGCTTACCGGTGTAAATCGCCATCCCGACGGCGGCGTCCATACCGGCCTTTTCCAGGGCCTGCACCTCGCGCATGCTGCGGATTCCGCCAGCTGCGGTGATGGGTAAGTGAGTGGCGCGACGCAGCGCCCGGAACCACGAGAGATCAGTGCCTTTCATGGTTCCTTCGTTGTCCACAAACGTGGAAAGGAACCCGGAGCAAAAAGGCTCGAGAGCGGGAATCACGTCGCCGGGTCCCAGCTTCAGCCTTTCGCGCCAGCCGCGCACGACGATTCGGCCGCGTTCCGTGTCGAGGGCCACGATGATGTGTTTTCGGCCCACGCTTTTCACCAGAGCGCCGAGAAACTTGCGGTCAACTTCTCCATTTCGGAACGCCGCGCTGCCAACGATTATTTTTTCTGCTCCCCACGAGAGAATTTTTTCGGCGCGCGCTACGGTGCGAATCCCGCCGCCGACGCGAACCTTCATTTTGGACTCGCGGCAAATCGCTTTGATCCAGCGCGCGTTGCCGCCCTTTCGCATCGCCGCGTCGAGATCGATGACGTGAAGGATCGGATAGTCGCGAAAGCGATCGAGCAGCCCGAGCACATCGCCGACCGCAAGGGCGCGCCGCCGCCCGCGCACGAGCTGCACGGCTTTGCCGTCCTGAAGATCGATGCAGGGAATGAGCATGGGTTCGATTACCGGCTCAGGCGCACCGGCACGCCGCGCTCGGCCAGGAATTTCTTCAGCGCGCCGATCGAATGAGTTTGCATGTGGAAAATGGAAGCCGCGAGCGCAGCGTCGGCCTTGCCGCTCGTAAAGACCGCGAGAAAATCTTCAAATGTGTTCGCGCCGCCCGATGCAATCACCGGCACGGGAACAGTCTCTGAGATTTTCGCCGTCAGTTCGCAATCAAAACCGCCGCATGTGCCATCGCGGTCGATCGATGTCAGCAATATCTCCCCGGCACCGAGCGAAACGGCTTTCGCCGCCCATTCAGCCGCATCCATTCCCGTCGCATCGCGCCCGCCGCGTGTATACGGCTCCCAGGAATCTCCCTTTCGTTTTACGTCGATCGAGAGAACCACAGCCTGCGCGCCAAACTGCTGCGCCAGCTCCGAGAGCAATTCGGGTCGTTGCACGGCGGCCGTGTTCACGGTGACTTTGTCTGCGCCGGCGCGCAACACAGCGCGCCCGTCTTCCATCGTGCGGATCCCGCCGCCTGCAGTCAGCGGAATATTCAATTGCTCAGCTACGCGCCGAACCGTTTCGAGAAAGGTCGAGCGGCCTTCGAAGGTTGCACTGATATCGAGCATGACCAGTTCGTCCGCGCCTTCGCAGTTGTAGCGCGCGGCAAGATCGGCGGGGTCACCCATGTCGCGCAAACCTTCAAACTCAATTCCTTTGACGACGCGCCCGGCATCCACGTCGAGGCACGGAATGATTCTGTGAGCGAGCGTCACTGCACCGACTCCACGAAATTGCGGAGCACCTGCTCGCCGGTCTCGCCCGACTTCTCCGGGTGAAACTGAACAGCGGCCAGATTCTGCCGCTCGATCACGGCCGCAAACGGAAAGCCGTGATCGCAAGCCGCGACGGTGAATTGCGCCGATGCCGGTGCCGCATAGGAGTGTGCGAAATAAAAGTAGGCGTCTTCCGGAATCCCGCGAAGCAGTTTGCTCAGCTGCACAGGGCGGAGCTGATTCCAGCCGATGTGCGGCGACTTCACGTTGGTCGGCAGGGCGCGCACTTGCTCCGGGAAAAATCCGAGGCCCGGGTCGCCCGGCGCTT
>Ga0187778_10000363_pt1 | contig 32778 bp, 31 predicted proteins | sample 1015_Q2_SP5_20_M_FD_132418 | JGI IMG/M metagenome (GOLD analysis project Ga0187778, IMG submission 132418) | Tropical peat soil microbial communities from peatlands in Department of Meta, Colombia - 1015_Q2_SP5_20_MG | ecosystem: Environmental > Terrestrial > Soil > Wetlands > Peat | place... | reverse complement strand
CTGTCCTCGAACGCGCCGCGGATCACGTCGATCAAGATCAACCAGGAGCAGATCGGCCTCGTCATCGGCAAGGGCGGCGAGACGATCCGCGGCCTCGAGTCGGACTACGAGGTCCAGATCGACATCGAAGAGGACGGCACGATCCTCATCTACGCGACCGACGGCGAGAAGGCGAGTGCGGCGATCGCCGCGATCCAGAGCCTGACGAAGGAGCCGGAGGTGGGCGACACGTACACCGGCAAGATCGTCAAGACGACGCAGTTCGGCGCGTTCGTCGAGCTGAAGAAGGGCACCGACGGGCTCCTCCACGTCTCGAACGTCGGCCCGGGGCGGGTCGGCCACATCGAGGACGTGATGTCCCGCGGCGACGTCGTCGACGTCATCGTCCAAGAGGTCGACAAGGCACGCGGCCGCATCGGTCTCAAGCTGATCGCGAAGCACGAGGGCGACCGGCTCGTCCAGCCGGAAGAGCTGATCGAGCGGGCGAAGGACGCGCCGCCGCGGCCGCCGGAGGAGGACCGCCCGCGCCGCGACGGCGACCGCGGCCGCCGGGGCGGCGGCCGGGACCGGCGCTAGACGGCACTGAGGCCGGAGTCGAGGGCGGGTGAGCAGCCGCCCTCGACTCCGTCTCCCGGTCGAGGGTGAGCCCGGTGTCCCCCGGAGGGGGTACGCGGACGCACTCGAAATGCCGATGACCGTTGTGGGGAAGCTCAACCCCGCAGCCTGTGGCAGCGCCGTCGAACTCACACATCTCGCCCCTGCGAGGCCTGCTCGAGGTCTCCCGGCTCGTCCGCGCCGAGAGCGACCTGCCGGCGCTCCTGGCCGCGATCGCGCGCACGGTCTCGGCCTCGCTCGGCTACGAGACCGTCGTGATCAACCTCTACCGTCCCGCCTGGGACGACTTCTGCGTCACGACCGTGCACGGCGACGAGGGCGTGCGGACGTCCCTGCTCGGGCAGCTGCGCGACCGCGCGGAGTGGGAGTCCCTGCTCTCGGAGCGCGTCGGCGGCCGCGTCGCGTCCGTCCTCCCGGCCGGCACCGACGACGGGGGAGCCGGCGCCTGGCAGCCGGAGGACGCCCTCTTCCTGCCGATGCGCCACGGGGACGGGCACCTGCTCGGCATCCTCTCCGTCGACGCGCCCCTGAGCGGTCTCCGCCCGACGGACGAGGAGCTCGACGTGCTCGTCTCGCTCGCCGACCACGCGGCGCTCGCGGTGCAGTCGGCCCAGGACGCGGCAGAGGCGGCACGGCACCGGCTCGCGCTCGAGCAGCTGCTCCGGGTGTCGTCCCGGCTCAACGACGAGCCTGCGGCCGACGAGATCCTGCGCGCCGTCTGCACCGGCGTGCGCGACGCGCTCGGCTTCCAGAGCGTGCTTGCGCTGCTCGCCGATCCGACCTCCCGGCTCGAGCCGCGCGCCGCGGTCGGCCGGAACGTCGGCGGGCCCCAGTTCGACCGCCCCATCTTCCTCGCCGACGTCGAGCCGCTGCTCGACCCGGCCTTCGAGATCGAGGGCTGCTTTCTGCTACCTAGCGACGAGGCGGAGCGGCGCGTGCAGTCCGAGAAGGTCGGCTACGTCTCGCAGCTCAACGGCCGCGGGCCCCGGGCATGGAACCGGCACTGGCTGCTCGTCCCGCTGTACGACCGCGCCGGCGCCGTGATCGGGATGCTCGGTGCGGACGAGCCGGACGACCGGCTGCTGCCGTCGGCGGAGAAGCTCCAGGCGTTGCGCATCTTCGCCAACCAGGCGGGGGCGGCGATCGTGGCCTCGGCGCATCTCGAGGAGCTGCGCTTCCTCGCCGACCACGACACGCTCACCCGCCTGCCCAACCGGCGCGCCTTCGTCGACCGGCTCGACGGCGAGGTGGCGCGCGCGCTGCGCTACGACCGTCCCTTCGGGCTCGTGGTGTGCGACCTCGACGGCTTCAAGCAGCTGAACGACCGCTTCGGGCACGCCGCCGGCGACGAGGCGCTCCAGACGTTCGCCCGCATCGTGCGCGCTGCGCTGCGCAAGACGGACGAGGCTTTCCGCATCGGCGGCGACGAGTTCGCGATCCTGCTCGCCGAAGCCGAGGAGGACGGCGCGCGCACGGTCGTGCGCCGCATCGTCGAGCGGCTCGAGGGAAGCGACGACGCCCGGCTGCTCGGCATCCGCACGAGCTTCGGCGTGGCGACCTGTCCCGGCGACGCGAGCGACCCGCAGACGCTCTTCCGGCTCGCCGACGAGGCGCTCTACCTCGCGAAGCGGAACGGCTCCGGGCTCCAGTTCGCCGCCTAGTACCATCGCCGCGTGCAGAAGTACGTGCTCTCGGAGCTCGACACGGGCGAGCGGGTGATCTCGGAGAAGGTGCCGAGCGTCCGCTCCGTCTCGCTCGGCTTCTGGATCGGCGCCGGCTCGCGCGACGAGCGGCCGGACCGGGCGGGCGTCTCCCACTTCATCGAGCACCTCCTGTTCAAGGGCTCGCGGTCCTACGACGCGCAGCAGATCGCCGAGACGTTCGACGCGATGGGCGCCGAGCTGAACGCGGCGACGTCGCGCGAGCACACCGTCGTCTACTCGCGCGTGCCCGACCGGCACGTGGAGGAGGCGCTCGAGGTGATGACGGACATGGTCTTCGCGCCCGCGTTCGCCGACCTCGACCAGGAGCGCGAGGTCGTGCTCGAGGAGATCGCCATGTACGAGGACACGCCGCAGGAGCTCGTCCACGACCTCTTCTCCGAGGCCGTGTTCGGCGCGCACGCGCTCGGGCGGCCGGTGATCGGCACGGCAGAGGTGATCTCGACGGTCAGCCGGCGCTCCATCTCCGCGTATCACCGCACGATGTACACGGGCGGGAACATCGTCGTCGCGGCCGCCGGGAACATCGTCCACGACCGCTTCGTCGCCCTTCTCCAGCGCTTCGAGCGTCGCAGCGCCGCCGACGAACGGCGCGGGTCGCGCCTGCGGCGGCCGCTCGTGCAGGCGCCGCCGCCGGGGCTGCGCTTCCAGCGCAAGGACACGGAGCAGTACCACGTCTGCCTGGGCGCGCCCGGCATCTCGCGCTCCGACCGGCGCCGCTTCGCGGCTTCGCTGCTCGACAGCATCCTCGGCGGCTCGGCGTCGTCCCGCCTGTTCCAGGAGATCCGCGAGAAGCGCGGCATGGCGTACTCCGTCTACAGCTTCGCGTCGCAGTACACCGACACGGGTCTCGTCGGCTTCTACGTCGGCACGCGCGAGGAGAATCTCTCCGCCTGCGTCGAGATCTGCGTCGAGCAGGTCGGTGAGATCGCCGCCGGCAAGCTCCGCAAGGGCGAGCTCGACCGCGCAAAGGAGAGCCTCAAGGGGCGGATCATGCTCTCGATGGAGTCGACCTCGAACCGGATGAGCCGGCTCGGCAAGTCGCTCATCGCCGACACGGAGCTCCTGACGCTGAACAGGATCATCCGGGAGCTCGACGCGGTCGAGGAGGACGGGGTCGCCGAGCTCGCCGCCGTGCTGCTCGCGCCTGCGCAGATCTCGGCGGCCGGGGTGGGGCCCGACGAGGACCGGCTGCGGGCTGCCGTGCGACAGGCCAACCCGAATCTCGTCACGCGCGCGGCGGCATGAACGTCGCGCTCTTCGGTGCGGAGGGAAAGGTCGGGCGGTCGCTCGTGCCCGTGCTCGAGCGAGCGGGGCACGTCGTCAAGGGGATCGAGATCGGCGATCCGGTCGAGGTGCGTGGGCTCGACGCCGCCGTCGACTTCACGACGCCGGATGCCGCACCGGAGAACGTCGGCGCGGCGCTCGAGCAGGGCGTCTCGTGCGTCGTCGGCACGACGGGGTGGGATCCGCAGCCGCTCGGGGAGATCGCGCTCGAGCATGGCCTGCGCCTCTTCGTCGCGCCGAACTTCTCGATCGGCGCGGTGCTGATGATGCGGTTCGCGCGACAGGCTGCGGTCCACTTCCCGCGTGCGGAGATCATCGAGCTGCACAACGAGGCGAAGAGGGACGCTCCGTCGGGCACTGCGAAGGCGACCGCCGCGCTGATCGGAGGGGACACGGTGATCCACTCCGTGCGGCTGCCGGGGCTCGTCGCGCACCAGGAGGTGATCTTCGGCGGCGAGGGCCAGCTGCTGACGATCCGCCACGACACGACGGCGCGCGAGTCGTTCGCCGACGGCGTCCTCCTCGCTCTCGACAAGCTCGCGACGCTGCCGCCCGGGTTGACGCTCGGGCTCGAGCTGCTGCTGTGACGAAGGTCGTCGTCCTCGGCGGGGGGTCGACCGGAGAGCACTTCGTCGGCGCCCTGCGCCGGCTCGACGCGGACGTCGAGCTCACGCTCGTCGAGAGCAGGCTCGTCGGCGGCGAGTGCTCCTACTTCGCGTGCATGCCGACGAAGACGATGCTGCGCGCCGCCGAGCTGGCGTCGTCGCTCGCGCGTGCGCCCGGCCTCGAGCCTGGGTCCCCGGACCCGGCCGGCGTCTGGAGCTGGCGGGACTGGGTCACGAGCGACTGGGACGACGCCGGCCAGCTCGCGTGGCTTGACGGGCAGCGGTGCGCGTTCGTGCGCGGGCGCGCCCGCGTCGCCCGCGCGGGCGTCGTCGAGGTGGACGGGCTGGAGCTCCCGTACGACCGCCTCGTGGTCGCCAGCGGCTCCTCGCCCGCGATTCCCCCGGTGGCGGGGCTCGAGGGCGTCGAGTACTGGACGAACCAGGACGCGGCGCGGACGCACGAGGTGCCGGCGAGCCTGGCCGTCATGGGCGGCGGCCCGGTGGGCGCGGAGCTGGCGCAGTTCTTCGCCCGCATGGGCGCGCGGGTGACCCTGATCGAGCACGGGCCGCGCCTGCTCGGCCGGGTGCACGAGGAGGCGGGCACGCTGCTGGCGGAGGTCTTCCGTGACGAGGGGATCGACGTGCGGCTCGGCGTCGCAGTCGAGGCGGCCGAGCCGGGCGTGCGCCTGCGCCTGTCGGGCGGCTCGACGGTCGAGGCCGAGCGGCTGCTCGTCGCGACCGGCCGCCGGCCGAACACGCAGGATCTCGGCCTCGAGCAGCTCGGCGTCACAATCGGCCCCCGCGGGATCGCCGTCGACGAGCGCCTGCGCGCGGCGCAGGACGTCTGGGCGATCGGCGACGTCACCGGCGTCGCGCTCTTCACGCACGTGGGGAAGTACCAGGCGCGCGTCGCGGCCGCCGACATGGCGGGGCGGCCGGCGCGGGCGGACTACCGCGCCGTCCCGGCCGGGATCTTCACCGACCCGGAGGTGGCGACGGTCGGAAGGACGGCCGGCGAGGACCTCGTCTCGGCGCGCTGGGAGCTGACGGCGACGCCGCGGCTGGCGACGTACGAGCGGCCGAAGCGCGACGGCTTCGTCCGCCTCTTCGCCGACCCGGCCGAGCGCGCGCTCGTCGGCGCCGTGGCGGTCGGCCCGCAGGCGGCCGAGTGGCTCGGCCAGCTGACGCTCGCCGTCCGGACCGGGACGCCGGTCGACGTCCTCGTCGACACGATCCAGCCGTACCCGACGTTCTCGGAGGCGATCTTCTTCGCGCTGCGCGAGCTCGTGGACGCGCTCGGCTGAGCGAACGGCGTACAATCGATCGATCGTGCTCGGCGAGGTCCTGACGGCGATCGTCACGCCGTTCCACCCGGACGGCTCGGTGAACGTCGAGAAGTTCCGCGAGCTCGCGGCGTATCTCGTCGACCACGGCTCCGACGGCCTCGTCGTCTCGGGCACCACGGGCGAGGCGCCGACGCTCAGCGACGACGAGAAGCTCGAGCTCTTCGCCGCTGCGGTGGACGCGGTCGGCGATCGCGCCGCGATCGTCGCCGGCACCGGAACGTACGACACCGCGCACTCCGTCCACCTCACGGAGGCCGCGCACGAGCTCGGCGTCGACGGAATCCTCGTGGTCACGCCGTACTACAACAAGCCGCCCCAGCGGGCGATCGTCCGCCACTTTCAGGAGATCGCCGCCGCGACCGACAAGCCGATCGTCGTCTACAACATCCCCAGCCGCGTGGTCGTGAACATCGAGCCGGAGACGATCGCCGAGCTCGGGACGATCCCGAACGTCGCTGCGGTGAAGCAGGCCAACGACGACCTCGAGCAGGCGCGCCGGATCGTCGAGACGGGGCTCACGCTCTACGCGGGCGACGACAACCTCATCTTCCCGTTCCTCGGGATCGGCGGCGCCGGCGGCGTCTGCGTGCACACGCATGTCTGGGGGCCGCAGACGAAGGAGATGGTGCGCCGCTACAAGGACGGCGACGTCGACGGCGCCCGGGCGCTGAACGAGGAGATGCGGCCGGCGTTCGAGCTGCTGAGGATCACGACGAATCCGATCCCGATCAAGGCTGCGCTCAACCTGCTCGGACACGAGGTGGGCGGGTATCGGCTGCCGATGGTCGAGCCGACCGACTGGGAGCTCGAGCAGGTCCGCCTCTGCCTCGAGCGCGGCGGCGTCCTGCAGCCGGCGCGCGCCTAGGGCACAACTAGACTGGAGCCCGGAATGGGCGTCTGCCGGATCATCCCGCTCGGCGGCCTCGGCGAGGTGGGGAAGAACATGACCGTGTTCGAGGCGGACGGCTCGATCGTGATCGTGGACGCGGGCCTCGCATTCCCGCGCGACGAGCACCTCGGAGTCGACCTCCTCCTGCCGGACGTCTCGTATCTCGTGGAGCACGCCGCGATGATCCGCGGTGTCGTGCTCACGCACGGCCACGAGGACCACGTGGGCGGGCTGCCGTATCTGATGCGGGAGGTGCACATCCCGGTCGTGGCGGCGACGCGGCTGACGCTCGGGCTGGTGAAGTCGAAGCTCGACGAGCACGGCCTGGTACGCGAGGCCGAGCTGCGCGAGGTGGCGCCCGGCGACGAGCCGTTCCACCTCGGCCCGTTCACGATCGAGTTCGTGCGCATGGCGCACTCCATCCCGGACGCGGCCGCGATCGTGCTCGACACCCCCGGCGGCCTCGTCTTCCACACGGGTGACTACAAGCTCGACCACACGCCCGTCGACGGACAGCGCACCGACGTCGGCCGGCTCGCGGCGATCGGCAATCGCGGCGTCGACCTGCTGCTCGGGGACTCGACGAACGCGGAGCGGGCGGGCTTCACGCAGTCCGAGCGTGTCGTCGGCGAGGCATTCCGCCAGATCTTCCCGTCGCGCAAGGGCAAGATCCTCGTCGCATCGTTCGCGTCGAACGTGCACCGGATGCAACAGGCCGTCGACGTCGGCATCGACTGCGGCCGCAAGGTCGCCTTCGTCGGGCGCTCGATGCGCAAGAACTCCAACATCGCGCGCAACCTCGGCTACATGGACGTCCCGGACGAGATGATCCTCCGCCCGCACGAGCTCGCAGAGCTGCCGCTGCAGGAACAGCTGATCCTCTGCACCGGCAGCCAGGGCGAGCCGCTCTCGGCGATGACCCGGATCGCGTACGACGACCACCCGGCGGTGTCCGTCGAAGCGGGCGACACCGTGATCATCTCCGCGAAGCCGATCCCCGGCAACGAGCTGCGCGTCCACGACGCGATCAACCGCCTCGCGAAGTCAGGCGCCGAGGTACTGCACGAAGACAACGCGCCCGTGCACGTCTCGGGTCACGGCCGCGCCGAGGAGCTGCGCACGATCCTCGGCCTCCTGCGCCCGCGCGCGGTGATGCCCGTGCACGGTGAGTTCAGGATGCTCGCCGCGCATGCGCAGCTCGCGCGCGAGGGCGGCATCCCCGACGAGCGGATCCTGCTCGCCGAGAACGGCAGCGTCGTCGAGCTCTCGGAGGAGGGCGCGCGCATCGTCGATCACGTCGCCGCCGGCGTGACGCTGGTGGACGGCCTGGGCGTGGGCGACGTGCACGACGTCGCGCTGCGCGACCGGCGGCGGCTCGCGGAGGACGGCGTGCTGATCGTCGTCGCGACGCTCGCCGGCGACAACGTCGCGGGCGCGCTGACGGCGCCGCCGGAGCTGATCGCGCGCGGGTTCGGAGACGGGGCCGAGCCGCTGCTCGCCGAGCTGAGGGAGGAGGCGAGCCGCGTGCTCGTCGAGTTGCTCGACGACGACATCACGGAGATCAAGCTGCTCCAGGAGCACCTGCACGAGGCCCTCGGCGGGCTCGTCTACGACCGGACGCGCCGGCGGCCGATGATCCTGCCGGTGCTCGTCGAGGTCTAGTGCGCTCGTGCCGCGGTTGCGCTACCTGCCGACCTGGGCGGACGTGCTCGAGGAGTTCGCCGGCGAGCAGCCGACCGCACGGCTGCTCGTGGCGCAGGTCGGCTCCTGCGAGGCTGCCGCGCTCGCGTTCTGCCGGCTGCTCGAGCGCTGGGCGAGGGGCGACGCGCAGCCGTCCACCGCGAGCGGGCGCCAGGCGGCGCTGCGCCGGGCCGCCGACAGCGTCGAGACGGCCCTCGCCGGCCTCGCCGAGCCGCTCGACCGCTATCTGCTCGAGCTCGAGGCCGATGCCGCCGAGGGCCGCTCCTGGTACGGCGGCCCCGGCGCCGCGGAGCTGCTCGACTGGGAGCCCGTCCTCTCGCGGGCGGGAGTCCGCGCAGCACCCGAACGGGTCGCACAGGCCTACCTCGAGCTGGCGGTGTTCGTGCGCGCGCTCGAGGGCCTGACGACCGCGGCGCGCCTCGACGCGGCGCCCACCCGCTCGTCGCTCTGGGCCGGGCTCTTCGACCTGCGCGAGAACCTGCTCGGCAGGGGCCTGGAAGACCTGCGCAGGCTCACCGCGATCTGACTCCTGCGTGCCGGCTCCTCGCCTGACCGTCGTGGGCTCGATCAACCTCGACCTCGTCGCGAGGGCGGAGCGCCTGCCGCGGCCGGGGGAGACGGTCGGCGGTGCGACCTTCGTGCGCGTCCCCGGCGGCAAGGGCGCGAACCAGGCGGTCGCGGCGGCGCGCCTCGGAGCCGACGTGACGCTCATCGCGTGCATCGGCGGCGACGACTTCGGCCGGGAGGCGCTGGCCGAGCTCGAGCGTGCGGGTGTCGGGCTCGAGCTGCTGAAGACCGCTCCGGCGGCGACGACGGGCGTCGCGCTCATCACCGTCGACGCCGACGGCGAGAACGAGATCGTCGTCGCGCCCGGCGCCAACCTCGAGCTTCGGCCGGAGGACGTCGTGCTGCCCGATGCCGGCGGCGTGCTCGCGCAGCTGGAGATCCCGCCCGATACGGTGCGCCACGTGGCGGCGACCGCGCCGGGGCCGTTCTTCCTCAACGCCGCGCCGGCGCGCGGCCCGGTGCCTGCGGCCGACGTCACCGTCGTGAACCGCTACGAGCTGGAGGCACTGACGCAGCGCGACGGCGTGATCGCCGTGACGCTGGGCGCAGAGGGCGCCGTCCTGCTCGAGGGCGGGGCGGAGGTGGCGCGCGCGGCCGCGCCGGACGTCGAAGCGGTCGACGGTACGGCTGCCGGCGACGCGTTCACCGCGTGCCTCGTCGTCTCGCTGCTCGAGGGCCGCGAGCGGGACGACGCGCTGCGCCGCGCCTGCGCCGCGGGCGCGCTCGCTGCCTCGCGCTTCGGCGCCCAGACGTCGCTGCCGACCGCAGCGGAGGTGGACGCGCTGCTGTGAGCGTTCCGATTCTGATCGACTGTGATCCCGGCCACGACGACGCGATCGCGATCCTGCTCGCGCTCGCCTCGTCCGAGATCGAGCTGCGCGCCGTGACGACCGTCGCCGGCAACCAGACGCTCGACAAGACGACGCGCAACGCGCTCAAGGTGCTCGAGCTCGCCGGCCGCACCGACGTTCCGGTGGCCGCCGGCGCCGAGCGCCCGCTGGAGCGGAGCCTGCGCACGGCCGCGCACGTGCACGGCGAGAGCGGCCTCGACGGGCCTGCCCTGCCCGAGCCGACGGCGAAGCCGCTGCCCGTGGACGCGGTCGACCTCCTCGACGAGCTGATCGAGCCGGGAGTCGTGCTCGTCCCCACCGGACCGCTGACGAACGTCGCACAGCTGCTCCGCCGCCGGCCCGACGTGGGCCACCGCCTCGGCCGCATCGTCTGGATGGGCGGCGCGATCGCCGAGGGCAACGTCACCCCGGCCGCGGAGTTCAACGCGTTCGTCGATCCGGAAGCGGCCGCGCTCGTCTTCGGCAGCGGGATTCCGGTGACGATGATCGGCCTCGACGTCACGCACAAGGCGCTGTTCACGCGCGCGCACGCCGAGCGGCTGCGAGACACGGGGCCGGTGGGTCGCGTCGTCGCCGAGCTGTCCGACTTCTTCCAGCAGTTCCACGAGCGCCGCTACGGCATGGCCGGCTCGCCGATCCACGACGCGCTCGCAGTCGCGCACGTGATCGACCCGACGCTCGTGACGACGCTCCACTGCAACGTCGAGATCGAGACGGATTCCCGGCATTGCGACGGCCGGACCGTGGTCGACCGCTGGCTCGTCACCGACGGCCCGCGCAACGCGCACGTCGGCGTCGACGTCGACGCCGGGCGCTTCCTCGAGCTGCTCGTGGAGCGCATCGGCTCGTTCGGAAGCGCCTGAAGGAGCTCCGGGCAGGAGCCGGCTTCCCGCGCGCGAACAGGGCCGCATGGCGCGCAAGCGCAAGAGCAAGCTGCGTCCACGCAGGCGGGGGCGGAGCCGCCCGAAGACGGCACGCACGCCGAGCCTGCACCGCCCCGAGCTCTGGGGGCTCGGGCTGATCGCCCTCGGCGCCTTCCTCGGCAGCATCCTCTACTTCGGCTGGAACGGCGGCTACGTCGGCCGGGCGCTCGACCGCGGCCTCCACTCGCTGATCGGCGGCGCCTCGTGGGGGATGCCGGTGCTGCTCGTCGCGGTCGGCGGCCTGATGGTCGCCCGCAGCGCGCTCGTCGACGTGCGCCCCTTCCGCACCGGCCTTGCCCTGCTCGTCTTCGGCCTCCTGCTCGCGCTCGGCAAGGACCAGGGCGGCTATGCCGGCCGGGCGCTCGGCGGTGCTTTCGGCGTCGCGGTCGGCGTCACCGGCTCGACGATCCTCGGCGCGCTGCTCCTCCTCGTCGGCGGGCTGCTCCTCTCCGGCGCGTCGCTCGGCGCGATCCTCCGCCGCTCCGGGCACGGCATGCGCAGGGCGGCGACGAGGGCGCGCCGGCCGCGCCCGGAACCGCAGCCCTGGCCCGAGCCGCCCACCGCGTCCCCACCCATGCGGTCGAGGAGGCCGGTGGACGCCGAGGAGGCGTACCCCGACGTCGTCGGGGACGAGCCGGCGCACGTCGGGCTGGGGCTGTCCCCGCTCGTCCACGCCGAGCCGGCGCCGCTCGTCGAGGACCCGTTGACCCTCTTCGACGACGTGACGAGCGAGCATCACGAGTATCGCCTCCCGGACCGTGACGTGCTGCGGCCCTCACCGGAGAAGGCGGCGACGACCGAGGAGGCGGCGGCCCGCGTCGCCGACCTGCTCGTGCAGACGCTCGCGCACTTCGGCGTCGAGGCGAACGTGATCGGTCAGATCTCCGGTCCCCGCGTGACGCGCTACGAGCTCCAGCTCGCCCCCGGCACGAAGGTGTCGAAGGTCGCCGCCCTGAAGGACGACCTCTCGTACGCGCTCGCAACGACGGAGATCCGGATCCTCGCGCCGATCCCGGGCAAGCAGGCGGTCGGCGTCGAGCTGCCGAACCTCTCGCCGAACCTCGTCACGCTCGGCGACATCTTCGACGACCTGCCCGCGACGGCGAGCCCGCTGGCGGCGTGGCTCGGCAAGGACATCTCGGGGGCGGCCGTCTGGACCGATCTCGCCCGGATGCCGCACCTGCTCATCGCCGGCACGACCGGCTCGGGCAAGTCCGGCTGTATCAACGCCCTGCTCACGTCGATCCTCCTGCGCGCGACGCCGGACGAGGTGCGGATGATCCTGATCGACCCGAAGCGGATCGAGCTCAGCCACTACGAGTCGATCCCGCACCTGCTCACGCCCGTCGTCTCGAGCCCGAAGGAGGCGAGCGCCGTCCTCGCCAACTGCCTCGCCGAGATGGAGCGCCGCTACGAGCGGCTCTCATCCGTCCGTGCGCGCAACCTCAACGAGGCGAACCGCGCCTTCCGCCAGCGCGGCGGACAAACGATGCCCTACCTGCTCGTGGTGATCGACGAGCTCGCCGACCTGATGATGATCGCGCCGCAGGCCGTGGAGGATGCGGTGATCCGGCTCGCCCAGAAATCGCGCGCCGTCGGCATCCATCTCGTGCTGGCGACGCAGCGGCCGTCGGTCGACGTGATCACCGGCATGATCAAGGCGAACGTCCCCTCGCGGATCGCCTTCGCCGTCTCCTCTCAAACCGATTCGCGAGTCATCCTGGACACGAACGGCGCTGAGTCGCTGCTCGGCCAGGGGGACATGCTCTTCAAGCCGCTCGGCACCTCGCGCCTCCAGCGCGTCCAGGGCGCGTACGTCTCCGACGAGGAGATCGCGCTCGTCGTCGAGCAGACCCGCCAGCGCGAGCAGGAGCTCGACACGGCCTACCTCGAGCTGCCGGAGGTCTTCGCCGACCCGGAGCACGGCGGCGACGAGCACGACGACTTCGACCCGGACGACGACCCGCTCCTCGAGCGGGCGATCGAGATCGTGCTGCAGACCCAGACTGCCTCGGTCTCGCTTCTTCAGCGCCGCCTCCGGGTCGGCTACACCCGGGCGGGACGGCTGGTCGACATGCTCGAGCGCCGCGGCATCATCAGCGGCTACGAGGGCTCGAAGCCCCGGCGCGTCCTGATCGACGAGGCCTCGCTGGTCGAAAGAGGTTAGGACCGCTCGCCTCCCCTTCACGGCCGGGCGACGCCGGGCTAGGATCGCCCGGGAAAATCGGTTTCCGGAGCTAGGAGGGGAAGTGAGGCTTTCTCGCTGGATCATGCTTGCAGGCCTGGCCGCGGTGGTCGTTTCCGTCACGGCGACGGCGGCGCTCGGCGGTGGCCAGGGGCCGGCCGCGAAGCGGGCGTCGTTCACGGCCGCTCTCGTGAGCGACATCGGCAAGTTCACCGACAAGGGGTTCAACCAGAATCAGCTGGCCGGCCTGAACCTCGCCAAGTCGAAGCTCGGCATCAACGCGATACCGCTGCAGTCGAACTCGACGAGCGACTACGCGCCGAACTTCAACCAGGCGATCCGGCAGGGCGCGAAGCTCGTGATCGCGGCAGGGTTCCTGCTCGCGGACACCGAGGCGACGTACGCGAAGCAGTTCCCGAACGTCGACTTCGCGATCACCGACTACACGGTGCACGAGGCGCCGTTCTCGGACAAGAAGGGTAACGTCCTTCCGGCGTACGCACACAACGTCGAGGGCCTGACGTACATGGCGAACGAGTCGGGCTGCCTGGTCGGCGTGCTCGCGGCGCGGATGGCGCACAAGATGGGCGGCGACACGGTTGGTGCCGTCGGCGGCATCAAGATCCCGCCGGTCGACATCTGGATCGCCGGGTTCAAGTACTGCGTGCAGAAGGTCGAGCCCGGGATGAAGGTGCTCATCCAGTACTCGAACGACTTCGTTGCGACCGACAAGTGCCAGACGGTTGCCCAGAACGAGATCTCGCAGGGCGCAAAGGTGCTCTTCCAGGTCGCGGGCGGGTGCGGTCTCGGCACGCTCAAGGCCGCCGACGATGCCAAGATCTGGGGCATCGGCGTCGACGTCGACCAGTACAACGACGCGAAGCGCGTGCTCACGAGCGGCATCAAGCGCGTCGACACCGGCGTCTACGACGCCATCCAGCAGGCGCAGTCGGGCCAGTTCAAGGGCGGCAGCGACCTCGTCTTCGACCTGGCGAACCACGGCATGGGCGTCGGCAAGATCAGCCCGGTCGTGCCGGCGGCGTGGATCAAGCAGATGAACGGCTACCGGGCGAGGATCGTCGCCGGAACCCTCAAGGTCCCGACCGCGCTCGGCTAGTGATCGAAGCTCGGATGGTGGGGAGGGCGGGCCTCGTGCCCGCCCTCGCCTTCTTCACGGAGAACTAGGATCGCCGGGGTGGCCGAGGAGATCGTCCTGGAGATGCGGAGCGTCCGGAAGGAGTTCCCGGGCGTCCTCGCCAACGACGACGTCGACCTCGACGTCCGCCGGGGCGAGGTGCACGCGCTGCTCGGCGAGAACGGTGCGGGCAAGTCGACGCTGATGAACATCCTCTACGGGCTCTACCATCCAGATGCCGGCGAGATCCTCGTGCACGGGAAGCCCGTCGCCTTCGCCTCCGCGCGCGACGCGATCCAGGCGGGGATCGGGATGGTGCACCAGCACTTCATGCTGATCCCGGTGATGACCGTCGCCGAGAACATCGTCCTCGGCATGGAGCCTGTCCGGGACGGCGTCCTGCTCGACGAGCGTGCGGCGGAGGCGCGCGTACGCGAGCTCTCGGGGCGGTTCGGGCTCGTCGTCGACCCGGCGTCACTCGTCAGCGCGATCACCGTCGGACAGGAGCAGCGCGTCGAGATCCTGAAGGCGCTGTTCCGCGGGGCGGACGTGCTCATCCTCGACGAGCCGACGGCCGTGCTGACGCCGCAGGAGGCGCACGAGCTGTTCGACATCATCAGGAGCCTCAAGGCGGACGGGAAGTCGATCATCTTCATCAGCCACAAGCTGAACGAGGTGCTCGAGATCGCCGACCGGATCACCGTGCTCCGGCGCGGGAAGAAGATCGAGACGGTTCCGCGGGAGGGAGCAACCGAAGCGTCGCTCGCCCGCGCGATGGTCGGGCGCGAGGTCCTGCTTCGGGTCGAGAAGACGCCCGCGCAGCCGGGCGACGTCCTGCTCGCGGTCGAGGATCTCCACGTCCACGACGACCGGGGGATCGAGAAGGTCCGGGGCGTCTCCTTCCAGGTTCGGGCCGGCGAGATCGTCGGCATCGCCGGCGTCGACGGCAACGGCCAGACCGAGCTGGTCGATGCGATCACCGGCCTGCGGAAGCCGACGAGCGGCCGGATCGAGGTGGCCGGCCGCGAGGTACACCAGGCGACGGCGCGCCGCATGCTCGACGCCGGCGTCGGCCACATCCCCGAGGACCGGCAGCGGCGCGGGCTCGTGCTCGAGTTCACGATCGCGGAGGACATCGCCCTGCACGACTACGCGAAGGCGCCGAACGCGCGCTGGGGCTGGCTCTTCCCGACGCGGCTGGTCGGGCGCGCGGCGCGGCTGATCCGCGAGTTCGACGTCCGCGGCGGCGGCCCGCTCACGCGCGCGGGAGGGCTCTCGGGCGGCAACCAGCAGAAGGTGGTCGTGGCGCGCGAGATCTCGCGCGACCCCAGGGTGCTCGTCGCCGCCCAGCCGACGCGCGGCCTCGACGTCGGCGCCATCGAGTACCTGCACCGCCGCATCGTCGCCGAGCGCGACGAAGGGAGGGCGGTCCTGCTCGTCTCGCTCGAGCTCGACGAGATCCTCTCGCTCTCCGACCGCATCCTCGTCATCTACGAGGGCGAGATCGCCGGCGAGCACGCGGGCGCGGCGTCAGAGGAGGAGATCGGCCTCGAGATGCTCGGCGGCAAGGAGCGCAGCGCGGCGTGACGATGGACGTGAACTACCCGCCGGAGACGCCAGAGGAGGCGGCGGCGACCGGAACGCTCGCGGCCCGGATCGCGCTCAAGCAGCGCGCCGGCGGCGTCGTCGTGCCGGTGATGACCGCGCTGCTCGCGTTCCTGATCGGCGGCTTCGTCGTGCTCGCCACGGGCCACAACCCGCTGCTCGCCTACCGCGACATCTTCAACGGGGCGGGTCTCAACTGGGTCTTCCATCCGACGACGAACGTGGCGAACACGGCCGCCTACAACCTCTCTCAGACGCTGCTCCAGACGACGACGTTGATCCTGTGCGGGCTCGCGGTCGCGTTCGCATTCCGCTGCGGCATGTTCAACATCGGCGGCCAGGGCCAGTACTTCATCGGCCTCTACGTCGCCAACTGGCTCGGCTACGACTTCGCCGGGATGAACCCGGTGCCGCACATCCTGCTCGCCGTCGGCGCCGCCACGCTGGCCGGCGCGTTGTGGGCGGGGATCGCCGGCTTCCTGAAGGCGACGGTGGGCGCGCACGAGGTGATCTCGACGATCATGCTCAACTGGATCGCGATCTGGATCGGCGAGTGGCTCTTCGGCGACGGCGGACCGCTGCAGAACGCCGCGAACAAGACCGTCCCGATCTCGAACGACGTCGCCTCGAGCGCGCAGCTCCCCGTCTTCTGGGGTCAGAAGGAGCTCCAGGGGCTCCACGTCGGCTTCTTCGTCGCGCTCGCGGCGCTCGTCGTCTTCTGGGTGATCCTCAGTCGCACGACGCTCGGCTACGAGGTGAGGGCGGTCGGCTTCAATCCCGACGCCGCCGCCTACGGCGGCATCAACGTGAAGAAGAACCTCTTCCGGGCGATGGCGATCTCCGGTGCGTTCGCGGGCCTCGCCGGCGCGCTCGACATGCTCGGCTACCTCTACCACTTCGGGCAGTCCGACATCCCCGTCAGCTCGGTCGGCTTCCTCGGCATCGCCGTCGCGCTCCTAGGACGCAACACCGCCGTCGGCACGGGGCTCGGCGCGCTCCTCTTCGGCGCGCTGCTCTTCGGGACCACGCACGGCCTCTCCTCGAACGTGATCCAGCCCGAGCTCGCCGGCAACCTGACGTACATCATCCAGGGCCTGATCGTGCTCTTCGTGGGTGCCGACGTGCTCATCCTCTACGTCTGGAACACGCGCCGGAGGCTGCGGCCGCGCGCGCGGGCCCGCGCGAAGGAGGCCGCCGCATGACCGAGTGGGCCCAGAGGCTCGAGAACCCGCTCAGCGCGCGGCTGCGCGACCCGGCGACGACCGGTTACGCCGGCCTGGTACTGGGCGCGTTCGCCGCGTTCCTCGCGATACCGCCGATCCAGGCGCGCACGATCACGTGGCCGATCGTCGTCGGCATCGTCGCCGCGGTGCTCGGCATCTGGACGGCGGCGCGAGGCCGCCGCCGGCTCGGCATCGGCGCGGTCGTCACCGGGATCATCGGCATCGGCCTCGGCATCCTCGCGACGCGCTCGGGTGTGGGAAACCTCAACGACGCTTTCAACGCCGCGCTGATCGCGCAGATGTTCGCCTTCTCGACGCCGCTCGTGTTCGGTGCGATCGGCGGCATGTTCTCGGAGCGGAGCGGCGTCGTGAACATCGGGCTCGAGGGGATGATGCTCATGGGCGCCTTCTGGGGCGTCTACGGCGCCGACAAGGGGGGGAGCTGGGTCGTCGGTCTCTTCGTCGGAGCGGGGATCGGAGCGGTGCTCGCGCTCGTCTACGCGTACTTCGCCATCCACCTGCGCGCAGACCAGATCGTCGGCGGGACCGCCGTCAACTTCCTCGCGCTCGGGATCACCGGGTACTTCTTCTTCCAGCTCTACCACGGCAACTACATCTCGCAGGGCGTGTCGACTATTCCGAACGTCCGGATCCCGTTCATCGCGGACATGCATTTCCTCGGGCCGGCGATCGGGGATCTCAACCTGATGATCTGGGCGAGCTTCGTGCTCGTGATCCTGTCGTACGTCGTCGTCTTCAAGACGCCGATCGGGCTGCGGATACGCGCGTGCGGCGAGCATCCGCGGGCCGCGGACACGGTCGGGATCAACGTCTACGCGGTGCGCTACGGCGCGGTCGTGCTCTCCGGGATCCTCGCCGCCCTCGGCGGCGTGTACCTCTCGGACGGCTTCGGCGGCGGAGCGTTCAACGACAACATGACGGCGGGGCGCGGCTTCATCGCGCTCGCGGCGATGATCTTCGGGAACTGGCGTCCGTTCGGCGCCTTCGGCGCGGCACTCCTTTTCGGGTTCTCGAGCGCGCTCGCGCTCAGGCTGCAGGTGTACTCGGCGTCGGCGTCCACCCTGTTCAACGTCCTCCCGTACGTCCTGACCCTGATCGCAGTCGCCGGCGTCATCGGCCGTACAGTTCCTCCTGCAGCAGATGGAAAGCCGTACCGCAAGCAGTAACCACCGGGCCTCGTTCGCCGTCGTCGCCGGGATCCTCGCCGTGCTCGCAATGCCGGGGGCGGTCGTTCTCGCGCGGGAGACGGCGGGCATCGAGCTGCTCAGCGCGGCCTGGGCGATCCCGTTCGCCGTGGTGTTCGGGGTCTCGGCGCTGCTGCTCGCGCGCGGCGCGCGCGGCCGCATCCGCTGGTCGCTCGAGCGGGCAGGCGGGCGCGGGCGGGCGCGGGCGGGCGTGATCCTCGGCGTGGCGGGCATCTGCATCGCCCTCTCGTGCGCGATCGCCGTCGGCTTCTACGAGCTGTTGTTGCGGCTCGAGCACTAAGCCTTCGCGAAGTCGCTGCCCGGGTCGACGGTCGGGCGAGAGGACGCTCGCGCAAGGGAGGTTGGCTGCACTGGGGGTTGGTTGTTGGGGCGCGGCTGCGGGGTTTTCCGCTGTTTGGGTCATGGGCAGCGCTGATGGGGTCGGTGCTGTGGGGCCGGATGATCGTTGCTGTCGTGAGTGCTGGTCAGAGAGGGGTTGTTTCGACGAGACCGCGCGGGGCGGACGGCCGTTCCGGGGCTTCGTTGCCGGTGTTTATCGAACGGGAGGTCTTCTTTGGGTCGGGTGGCCTGCGTTTCGCCGGCACGTTGACGTTCCCCGCCAGCCCGGTGGGGGCTCCTTGGCCGGCGGTGCTGTTGCTTGCCGGCTCTGGCCCTGTCGACCGGAACGAGAATTGGGGGCTCCTGCGCGTCGATGCGCCGCCGCAGTTCGCCCATGCGCTCGCAGCGGCCGGGATCGCAACGCTTCGCTACGACAAGCGTGGCGTGGGCAAGAGCGAGGGCGGCGACTGGCGCTCGGCAGGGTTCTTCGACGCGGTCGACGACGCCGCAGGGGCGAGAGCGTTTCTGGCCGGACGGCCGGAGATCGACGAGACCCGTGTTGCCGCGATCGGGCACAGCGAGGGCGCGCTGACCGCAATCGCCCTGGCCGCACAGAGCGAGCCGCTCGCCGCGATCGTGCTGCTCGCCGGCAGCGCCATGCCCGGCACGGAGGTCGGCCACTACCAATTGAGACGGATGATCGCCACGCTCCCGGCGCCCGTCCGGTCGCTCCTGGGCCATCTGCGGATCGACCTCGACAGGCGCCTTGATGCTTCGCACGCGAGGGTATCCGCAGGCACCGGCGACATTGCCCGCATCGGATTGCGCCGCGTGAACGCGCGCTGGCAGCGCGAGTTCCTCGCCTACGACCCGGCGGTCGACCTCGGCCGCTGCCGCCTCCCCATCCTCGCCGTCACCGGCGGCAAAGACCTGCAGATCGACCCCGACCAGCTTGAGGCGATCAGCGCCGCCGCGGGCGGCCTGGTCACGATCTCCCGCCCGCCAAACCTCACCCATACCCTCCGCTGCCAGCCAGGGCGACCGACGCTGCTTGCCTACCGCAAGGAACTGCGCCGACCCGTCGACCCGGCCCTAATTGCCGAGGTCGTCGCCTGGACGACACACGCCCTCGACAACGCCCGTTAACGGAGTCCGGTTCGAGCGCGACCGCTCCGGTGGACCCCGGATGCTGGCCCAGCCGACGGTCTCGGCCTGCGCTTTCACCTCGGGAGAGCTATTACGGCCGCGCAGTGGTTCCAGCGCGGCTATGGGTCACCGCGCTGAGGAAGTCTCGGCCTTCTCGTTTCGACCGGATCCGACATAGCACCACATGCCTTCCGTACTGCGAGATCATCGTGCGCGCGTGCTCCGCCTCTGAACGGCGGTGTCGCCAAATGACCCCGACCAGCCGCCACTCGTCACGCAACCGACGTATTGCGGAATCGTCGCAACCTTCGGGCATCTCGCCCAAGGGCTTCCGAAGACCGCGCAAGAACGTGCGGCCCGCGCAAATCCACCATGGCGTTTCGAGAAGAACGACTGTGTCGGCGCGTCCAAGTCGAAGATCGAGCGTCTCGGGGTCGTTGCCGTCTGCAATCCAGGCGGGTTCCGTCAGCAGACCGCGTTGCTTATCGCGCCACTCGCTCTCCGAGGGTCTTACCCAGCCCGGTTTCCAGTAATGAACGTCGAGATGAATCACGGGCAGCCCTGTCCGCGCCGAAAGCGCGCGCGAGAAAGTGCTCTTGCCCGCCCCCGCCATTCCGATTACGAGCACGCGAGAACCGATAGGCGCTCCGGCGCCTTCCACGGCTTCAGTGTCCCACGTCGGCCGGTATCACCGTGGGGTATCGAATCCCGTTCGCGCTCGCCCGCCCAAGGGACATTCCCTAACTCAATGTCATCGTCGCCGCTGTGGCGGCGTCCGATTGCTTGAAGAGACTCGGTCGGCGGCGGCTGAGTCGATTCCGAATGTCGAGCCGAGGGTCTGACTTTCCAGCGTTGTGTCGCCGTCGCCGATCGAGACCGTCGAGTGTGACCTGATAGGAGCGTGGCCTTGTGGCCTCGATTGAGGTCTGTCCGCTCGCCGGTCGCCTCCAACGGCTTGGAGGCGATGGAGATGATCGTGATCGGGCTGGATGTACACAAGCAGTCGGTGGCTGCGTTTGCCGTCGACGAGGCGGGCCGGCCGCTCGCCGAGAAGGCGATCCAGGTGGGCAGCGAGGAGCTGCTCGGCTGGGCTGCTGCGCTCGACGGGGAGCGGTTGTGGGCGGTCGAGGACTGTCGGCAGCTGACCGGCTGGATCGAGCGCCAGCTCGTCGGCGCCGGCGAGGACCTGGTACGGGTGCCGCCGAAGCTGACCGTGCCGGAGCGGCGCGCCGGCGGGACGCGCGGCAAGTCGGACCCGATCGACGCGCTCGCGATCGCCAGGGCGGCTATCCGGGAGCCGGGCCTTTCCCGGCCGCGGCCGGACGAACGGATCTACCGCGAGATCAAGCTCTTGGTTGATCATCGCGAGGATCTCCTCGCTCGACGAACGCGCAGCCAGCAGCGGTTGCGCTGGCATCTGCACCAGCTCGACCCGACCTACGAAGTGCCCCTGCGGCGCCTCGACCGCGCGACCCAGCTCGAGCGGGTTGCGCGGTGGCTTGCGCGGCGCGAGCAGGAGCTGCAGGCGCGGCTTGCCCGCGACCTCGTCGCGATCATCAGGCAGCTGAACCGGACGATCAGCGAGCTCGACCAGGAGCTCGAAGCGCGGACGACCGAGGTTGCGTCGGCGCTACTCGAGATCCCCGGCTGCGCCGCGATCACGGCCGCGAAGCTACTCGCCGAGATCGGACCGATCGACGGCTTCAAAACAGACGCGCAACTGGCGCGTCACGGCGGCGCCGCACCGCTCGAAGCAAGCTCGGGAAAGAGCCAGCGGCACCGGCTCGACCGCGGCGGCAACCGCCAACTCAACGCGGCGCTCTACCGAATCGCGATCACCCAGGCCGGCTACCACGCCCCCGCGCGGGACTACCTCGAGCGCAAACGCAGCGAAGGCAAGAGCCGACGCGAAGCACTCCGCTGCCTCAAACGACTGCTCGTCCGCGTCGTCTTCAACACCTTGAAAACATCACCCGCCTTGACATAGGAGCAACGTTGGCCCAGCCGACGGTCGCATCATTCGGTGACCCCTCGTGTTGTGGGAGGATGGGGCTATGTCGAGCTTGAATGCGGACGATCGCGCCGCGATCGAGGATGCGGCCGACGCCTACGTCGCCGCCATGCGTGCGGGGAACTGGGAGCGTGTCGCTCGATCGTTCTCGGCGGACGGCGTGCGGATCCCGCCGCACGAGGAGCTCCACCAGGGCCGCGACGCGATCGAAAGATGGCTCCAGCGAATCGAGGAGCTCGGCAGCTACGAGCTCATTCGAGACAGGATCGAGGGCGCCGATGGGATCGCGTACGTCCGCGGGCGATACGCCATCACACTGCGCCCCGTAGGCGCCCCGGTTCAACTCTCGGATCAGGGCGACTTCCTAGAGATCTGGCGGAAAGAGCCCGACGGCGCGTGGCGCATCACGGAGGCGATATGGAACACGCGGCTTCCGGCATCTGCCTGACTCCAGGGCAGATGGTCGGCTGACCGAACGCTGGCGCACCCGAGGGTTCGCTCTCCGGCGCGCTACTCGGGTTCGCGTGGAACGGTCTTCTTCATCGTGACCGTTGTTTCGGTGTAGCCGAGTGAGCGGTACAGGCGTCTTGCCGTCTCGTTGCCACCCATGACAGTCAACGCGATGTCCGTGAGGCCACGCCTGCGTGCTTCCTCTTCAGCGAAGAGCATTGCCTGGCGGCCCAAGCCACGCCCGCGGTGCTGCTCATCGACGCGGATGTCCCACACATACAACAAGCGCCCCAGCTCGCCGTCACGCACAGCCAGCCAGAGCTCTCCGACGCGTTCGCCGTCCGCCTCAATCACGAACACAAGCTGTTCGGCAGATGGGAGGCCGCCAGGAAACAAGAGCTCCGAGTCGCGCCTAGCCTTCGCCCGCGCCGCCTCCACGTCCGCACCGCCGTAGCGGGCCATGATGTCCGCGTAGTCCTCACACGCCCGCGGCAGCCAATCGGCGAACTCATCATCTCGCATCACTCGCAGCTCAACCGCCACGACCTCGAAGATACTGCTCAGGCTGTCGCCAGAGCAACCACCCCTTGGCGCGTCAGGCGTCGGTAATGTCTCGCGTTCCGGCGCGACAGTTCGCGTGACGCTGAACTCGAAAGGAGACTCGTATGGCTTTGGCGCGTGTCGTTGAGTTCGAGGGTGTCTCGAAGGACCGCGTTGAGCAGATGATGCAGGGAGTCGAGCCGCCGCAGCGGCTTCCGGCAATGGAGTTCGTCTGGCTCCACGACGGAGAACGTGAACGGTCTCTGGTGATTCAGTTCTTCGATTCGGAGGAGGACTATCAGCACGCGGCCGCGGTGTTGGATGCAATGCCGGCCGATGAGACTCCGGGCAGACGGACGTCCGTGACCAAGTACGACGTCGCCCATCGCCAGTCCGTCTGAGGCTGACAATGACATCAGATGGGGCGTCTACGCGCCTGTAGGCGCCCTCGCCTTCCCGCTGCTGGACACTCGCCTAAGCGAGCCTCATCATTTCCGATGGCAGACTCAGCCGTCACCCCGCGGAGGGATTGGTGGGTACCGTCGTCTTTTGTGCTGCCCGCTTGCCCGAGGCCCGTGTAGGCCCCACTGCGCCCCGGTAAGGTGGTTCGATGGGAAGGCCGGCAGCCGGCGCGCTGTACGTGGTTGCCATGGCCGCTGTCGTGGTCGGGGTGGACGTTCTGTTCTTCCGAAGCCACTTCTGGGAGCGGCTGGCGGCAAACGTTGGCATTGTCCTCCTGTTCGTGGCCTTCTACTTCAGGTTCCTGCATCACGCATAGGCGAAGCGGGCGAGGTACCACTACCTCAGGAGGGGTCGTTTCCCGAACCGGCGCAGGCCGGCCTTATGCCGGGTTCTGGAGAACGTGAGGGTGTTCCCGCCGGGATCTGCGACCACGAGACGCCTAGGGCCTGGGAGCAGGCCCGGCTGGCTGCGCGCCTCGTGGGCGTCGAGATCCAAGGGTCACCAGACCGTTCCCGGGCCGCGCCGGGTCCTCTACGACGGAGATCGAGGCACCGGAGGCAAGCCGCCGGACCGCCTCGCTCTCATGCGGGAACATGTCGCTTCTCGGCCGAACAAGCGGACATACCACTCATAAGCGAGGCAGATGCGTGGGGTCAGATCAGGCCGGCGCGTGCCGCGTGCGCGGCGGCGGCCGAGCGCGAGTGGAGGCCGAGCTTGCGCCGGACGTTCGCGACGTGGCGGTGCACCGTGTGCGGGCTGACGACCAGCCGCGCGGCGATCTCGCCGTCGCTCAGGCCCTCCGCGACGAGCCGGAGCACCTCGCGCTCGCGCGCAGTCAGCTCGTCGAGGTCGCCGGACGCAGGTGCGGCGGCAGGCGGCCGGATGTGAAGGAACGGCGCGATCGCCTCGACGAGCCGGTCGCTGTCGCCGTGCCACGGCGGGTGCGCGTCGCCGGGGAGCAGCACGAGCTCTGCGCCGGGAACGAGCGCCGCGAGCTCGCGTGCGTGCCGGACCGGGATTGCCCTGTCGCCCTCGCGGTGCACGACCAGCGTCGGTACCGCAAGTGTCGACAGGACGTCACGCACGTCACACGCGTACATGAGCTCGATCAGGCGCGCGGCCGTCGCGGCCGTCGCCGCCGTCCGCTGGATCGCGGCCAGCTCCCTGCGCTCGGACGCGGACGCAGACGGGCCGAAGACGTCCGCGAGCATCCGACTCCCGAGGCCCCAGCTCGAGCGGACGAGCTCGACCATTGCGGCCTGCGTCTCCGGGGTGCCAATCGAGGTTCCCGTGGCGAACGTCCCGTAGAGGACGAGACGCTCGACCCGCTCGGGGCACCGGGCCGCATAGGCGACACCGATCGGCCCGCCGGCCGAGCTGCCGAAAAGCGCGGCACGGTCGAAGCCGAGCGCATCGACGAGCCCTGCCAGTAGCTCCACCTCATATTCCAGCGTGAGCGTCTCCGGCCGGCGGTCGCGGTCGGAGAGGCCGGTCCCGGGCCGGTCGTAGCGAACAACGCTACGCCCCTGCGCCAGCGACTCGACGAAGTGCCGGAAGGACCGGTAGCCCCAGTCCTCGCCGACATGACTGATCCAGAACGCCGGCAGCACCAGCGGCGGCCCCTCGCCGACGGTCGCGTACGCGACCCGGCACCCGTCGTGCTCAAGAAAGCCGGTGCGCTGCTCCATCCAGACAGTAGACCATGCCGCCCCTGGGAGTGCTGTCGCTGAGCTGCGCAGCGGCGGATGCGGGAATACGTTTGCCCTGTGGGCATCCGGCTGTCTGCGCTGCTCGCTGAAGTCGCCGCCGCGCCGGCCAACTTCTACCCGATCGCGGCGCATCTGGGAGCTGCCCCCGTGCGCGCTCCCACGGCGCTCATGTGATCGGGCTGGCTGGGTCATCTGGGACAAGCCCCATTGACGCGGATACGCAATGCGGGGAGATCGGGGAGCTCTCGAGAATCGTGAGGTTTGCGGGGAACTGCGCTGGGTAGTGCGAGAAGGTGCTGATTGGCGGGAACCGGGATGGTGCCATGTTCGCGCTGTGTTCCGTGGTGGGGTTGCTGCTCTGCTTGCCGGCGGGGTCTTGGCGGCCGCTTTGACGGAGGTGGCGGTGGCGTCGGCCGCGTTCGCCGGGCCGGCGGCGGCGACGGTGCTGCCGACAACCGCGTCCGGGCGCTATGTCGTGGGTGCCACTGCGATGGTGCGCGTCGGCGGCACCGTCTACGTGGGCGGTGACTTCTCCGTCGTCGCGAACCGCACCGGCTCGGCGATCGTGGTGCCGGAGGCGGGTGGGACGCTCGAGCCGGTCGCTGCGGAGGTGGCGGGCGGCGCGGTGAGCGCCGCTCTCGCGGACGGCTCGGGCGGCTGGTACATCGGAGGCTCGTTCACGAGTGTCGGCGGCGTCCCCTGCTCCGGGCTCGCGCACCTGCGCGCCGACGGGACGCTCGATTCGGCGTTCTCCCCCGGGGACGTCGGGCCCGCTCGTGCGCTCGCGCTCGCGGGAGGCCGTCTCTATGTCGGTGGCATCCACAGGGTGACAAGCGGCTTGGCGCCCGTGCTGGTCGCGCTCGACGCGAAGACCGGCGCCGCCCTGCCGACCACCTACGAGCTGCTGCCCGTGACCACAGACAACCCCACGGGCGTGCTCGCACTGCTTGCGAGCGGAGGACGCCTGTACGTCGGATTCGGTCCCGACGGCGTCGCCGCCTACCACGCGGCCGGCGGAGCGCCGATCTGGAAGCGCACCTACACCCCCGTCGTCGCCGAAGCCGAGGGCGCCGGCGCGCTCGCGCTCAACGGTGCCACGCTGCTCGTCGCCGGCAAGTTCCAGGACGGGGGGAACTCGAACATCGAAGCGCTCGACGTGACCGACGGGGCACCGATCGGCCCGCAACTGAGCGTGCCGGCCACGGGCGTCAGCGCGATCGCCGTGGTCGGCGGGAGCGCCTACCTCGCCCGCGGCGGTGCGGACACGATCGCCCTGGTCGACCTCACGACGGGAGTGTGGCGCCGCTGGGGCACGATCTTTCCCGCGACGCTGGCCGCCGACGGCACGACCCTGTATGTGGCCGGCCGGACCGCGACCGACCTGCGCTACACAGACCGCGTCTACTCCGCCCAGGCGGGAACCGCGCAACCCGCTTTCCAACCGGTCTCCCCGCCGATCGCCGGCCCAGTTCTCACCGCCGTGCCGCAGAACGGGCAGCTGCTGATCGGCGGTGCGTTCACCGGTGCGGGCGGCGCCGTCCGCAACAACCTCGCCGCCTTCGACGTCGGCACCGGCGCGCTGCTCCCCTGGGATCCAAAAGCCGATGGAATGGTCGATGCGCTGGCAGTCGCCGGTCGCACGATCTATCTCGCCGGCCAGTTCACCCACGTCGCCGGCGTGCCCCGCAGCGGCCTCGCCGCAGTCAGTACCGATGGAACCGGGCGGGTGCTCGCGTGGCACCCGTCGGCGCCCGGCGTCGACGCGCTGGCGGTCAGCGGCGGACGCGTCTTCGCCGGCGGCTCGATCTTCCTGGCGCCCACCAAGCCCAAACCGGGAGCGCCCGGGCGACGGCAGGAGCACCTGGCCGCGTTCTCGGCCGGCGGGGCCGGCTCGCTGCTCTGGTACTCCCCGGAGGCGACCTGGAACGTCAGCGCTCTCGCCGTCTGGCACAGCACGCTGCTCGCGGCCGGGCCCAGCGTGATCGCACTCCCGATCAGCGGCAACGGACGCCAGGACCTCTGGCGCCACTCGACCAACGACAGCATCGTCGCACTCGCGATCCGCGGCACCACCCTCTACGCCGGCGGGGAGTTCAGCCGAGTCGACGGACAGCCGCGCACGAGCCTCGCCGCCTTCGCACTCGACCGCAAGGGCACACTGCTCCCCTTCGCCCCGGCCCTACCTGCCGTCGAGGCGCTCGCCCCCGTCGGAGCCGACCTCCTCGTCAGCGACCTGGCCCACACGCTGGGCGCAGTCTCCGAGACCGGTCAGGTCGAGCCGTGGCACATCGACGGCGACGGGGAGGCGAACGCGATCGTCCCTGTCTCCGGCGGCCTCGTCGTCGCCGGCGGATTCAGCTGGCTCGGGCCCCCCGGCCACCAAGCAGCCGGCGGCATCGCCTGGCTGCCCTGATCGGCCGCCTCCAAAAGGCTGGCGAGGCAAGGGTCTGCCTGCTAGCTTGTGGTGCATGGCACCTGGCTCTCAGCGACGAACCGAGCTGCTCCGCGGCGTGCTTGATCTTTGCCTGCTCGCAGTGATGGACGAGGGACCGGCGTACGGCTACGAGATGACCAAGCGACTGCGTGACCGCGGTCTTGCGATGGTCGGCGAGGGCTCCATCTATCCGTTGCTGGGACGCCTGGAGCGTGACGGTCTCGTCGAGACATACCGGGCCGCGAGCAACGGTGGGCCGCCGCGGAAGTACTACCGCCCCTCGAGCACCGGGCGGCTGGCACTCGCGCTCGGGGTGTCCGAGTGGCGTGCGGCCCGCGACGCTGTCGATGCGGTGCTCGCCCCTGTCAAGGTCGAGGTGGCCTCATGAGTGATTTCGTCGAGCTGTGCCGCCAGGAGTGGAAGCGCCTCGGCGTCCCCGATCCGCTCGCCGAGGAGATGGCGGCGGACCTTGCCTCCGACCTCGGCGAAGCCGAGGCCGACGGCGTCTCCGCCGAGGAGTTGCTCGGAAGCAGCGCCTTTGATCCGCGTTCGTTCGCTGCCTCCTGGGCGGCCGAACGGGGGATCGTCCCGGTGCCGGCCGGCCGAGGGAGCGCCGGCCGCAGGCCGATCGTCCTCGTGGCATTCACCGCCGTTGCAGCGATCGCACTGATCGTGGCGGCGCTGCTGCTCCTGACCGGGCAGCCCACGGTGTCGGTCGTCGCGTCCAGAACGTCCAGACCAACACCGCCTCACGTTCCGTCGCCGCCGTCGGCCCTCCTCGGACCACCCGGTTCGAGTCGGATAGTCCTCCACACAAGCGCATCCACCCCGGTCGAGTGGATCCTGCTGTTGCTCGCGGTCGTCGCGCTCGGATTCGCTGCGTGGCTGTGGTCGAGCCTAGGTCGCTCGCGGCCACCCACAGCCCCGGCCTAGGTCGGCGGCGGTCAACGTCCTCAGCGCGAAGGCGGTCGGCCACATGGCGCCTTCGTCGAGGCTCGCCGCGTCGCTGGAGCCGAACGTCGCATACCTCGTCTTGAACGTCCGCGCGCTCTGGAAGAAGCAGACGACGTTGCCGTCGAGGGCGTACGCCGCCATCCCGTACGAGGTTCTCGGCGAGAGGGCCGGCGCGCTGGCCTTGATGATGGCGCCGCCCGTGCGGCTCAGGCGCCGATCGCGACCATCCGCTCGAGGGCGAGTCGCGCCTTCGCGGCGGTGTCCGGGTCGACGACAATCCGGTGCCGGCCCTCGCGCAGCGAGTCGCGCACCCTCTCGAGGGTCGTCAGCTTCATGTAGCGGCAGACGGCGTCCTCGCGGATCGGCTCGAAGCGCTTCCCCGGCACCTCGCGCTCGAGGCGGTGGATGATTCCGGTCTCGGTGGCGACCACGAAGCGGGTCTTCTGCGACCGCTTCGCGAAGTTGACCATCTGCTCGGTCGAGAGGATGTGCGTCCGCTCGTTGCCGAACGCCATCGCCTGGCTCGCGCAGCCGCACTCGGGGTGCACGAGCAGCTCCGCGTCCGGCGCCTCCGCCTGCACGCGGTCGATGTCGGCCGGGCGGATGCCCGCGTGGACGTGGCATTCGCCCATCCACACGATCAGCTTGCGGCCGGTCACCTTCTCGAGCCAGAGCCCGAGGTAGAGGTCGGGCAGGAAGAGGATCTCCTGCTCGGGCGGGATCGCCTCGATCACCTGCCGCGCGTTCCCCGACGTGCAGCAGTAGTCGCTCTCGGCCTTCACCTCGGCGCTCGTGTTGACGTACGAGACGACGACGGCGCCGGGATGCCGGCCCTTCCACTCGCGCAGCTCGTCGGCCGTGATCGACGCCGCGAGCGAGCAGCCGGCATCGGGGTCGGGGAGGAGAACCGTCTTCTCGGGACTGAGGATCGCCGCAGTCTCGGCCATGAAGTGGACGCCGCAGAAGACGATCGTGGACGCGTCCGTCGCCGCCGCCTGGCGCGAGAGCCCGAGCGAGTCTCCGACGTACGTCGCGACGTCCTGCACCTCCGGGCGCTGGTAGTTGTGCGCGAGGATCACGGCGTCGCGCTCACGCGCGAGCGCGTGGATCTCGTCGTGCAGGGATGCGACGTCGAGCGCGGTCACAGGACCTCCAGGGAGAGGTGGAGCGAACGGGCGCGGTTGGTGAGCGCGCCGACGGAGATGAAGTCGACGCCGGTCTCGGCGTAGGCGCGGACGGTCTCGGGTGAGATGCCCCCGGAGGACTCGAGCTTCGCGCGGCCGGCCACGAGCGCGACGGCGGCCGCCGTCTCGGCTGGGCTCATGTTGTCCAGCAGGATGCGCTCTGCGCCCGCGCCGAGGGCCTCCTGCACCTCGGCGAGCGTCTCCGCCTCGACCTCGACCGGAAGCGCGCCGTTCCGCTCGGCGAGCACGGCGAGCGCGGCGGCGATGCCGCCGGCGAGGCGTAGGTGGTTCTCCTTGACGAGGATCGCGTCGTCGAGCCCAGCGCGGTGGTTGCTGCCGCCGCCGCACCGAACGGCGTACTTCTCGAGCGCGCGCAGTCCCGGCGTCGTCTTGCGCGTGTCGAGGATGGTGGCAGCGGTGCCGTCGACGAGATCGACGAACGTGCGCGTGAGCGTCGCCACGCCGCAGAGCCGGCCGACGAGGTTGACGGCAACGCGCTCGCCGCTGAGCACCGCGCGTGCGTCGCCCTCGATCTCGGCGACGACGGCCGGCGTCTCCGTCACCAGGGCTCCCTCGGGGAAGGCGGGCTCGATGCGTGCGGTGGGATCGAGGGCGCGGAAGACCGCAGCCGCGACCGGCACGCCGCAGACGACGCCGCGCTCCTCGAGCTGCAGTTGCGCGCGGCAACGACTCCCCGCGGGCACGAGCGCCTCGGACGTTGCGTCGCCGGCTCCGATGTCCTCCGCGAGCGCGGCGGCGGCGACGCGCTCGATTGTCTCCTGCGTCAGCTCCATCGTTGCCTCACCGGCGGCTCGCCGCGGCGCAGCACGACGTGGACGGGCTCGGCGTCCTCGGCCGGGAAGTCCTCGCGGAAGTGGACGCCGCGGCTTTCACGGCGCTCGAGCGCGCCGCGCGCGATCAGGCGGGCGAGCGGATGGGGCGCGTCGAGCAGCCGCTCGAGCCCCTCTGCGCTGCGGATCAGGCCCGCCTCCTGCCACAGCGCCTGCCGCACCTCGGGCGAGGGCGGAGCCTCCTCCGCGAGCACCGTGTCGGCGGCCCTCGCCGGTCGGGGCTCGCCGATCGCCGCCAGCGCCGCCCGACGGCCGAGGACGACGCATTCGAGCAGCGAGTTCGAGGCGAGCCGGTTCGCGCCGTGGACACCCGTGCAGGCGCACTCGCCGGCGGCGTAGAGGCCGGGCAGCGAGGTGCGTCCGTCGAGGTCGGTGACGATGCCGCCGATCGAGTAGTGCGCCGCGGGCGCGACCGGAATCGGCCGGTCGGCCGGGTCGTACCCGGCACGCTCGAGCGTCGCCACGAGCGTCGGATAGCGGTCGAGCGCGACGGGGCGGAGGTCGAGCCCGGCGCTGTCACGCGCCGCGATCGCACGAGCCACGACGTCGCGGGGCGCGAGCTCGTCGGTGAATCGCTCGCCCCGTGCGTCGAGCAGGAGGGCACCATCGCCGCGCAGCGCCTCGGAGAGCAGGAAGCCGTCGTCGAGGAGCGCGGTGGGGTGGAACTGCATCAGCTCGAGGTCGGCGAGCGCCGCCCCGGCACGGTAGGCGAGCAGCAGGCCGTCGCCGACCGCCCCGCGCGGGTTCGTCGTCCGCTCCCACAGGGCCGCGTAGCCGCCCGTCGCGAGCAGCGTCGCTCGCGCCGGCACCTCGCGCCCGGCCGTGACGACGCCGGCGCAGCGGCCGCCCGCCAGCCGCAGGCCGATCGCCCGCTCGGCCTCGGCGACCTCGATGCGCGGCGCGGCCGCGACCGCGCGCGCGAGCGCGTCGGCGATGCAGCTTCCGGTTCGGGCGCCCCCGGCGTGCACGACACGGCGGCGGGAGTGACCGCCCTCCCGGGCCAGGCCGGCGTCGAACCCGACGCCGAGCGAGGCGAGCTCCGCGATGCGGGCCGGCGCGTCCTCCGTCAGGAGACGCACGGCGCTCGGGCGGCAGAGGCCGCGTCCGGCGGCGAGCGTGTCCTCGGCATGGAGCTCCGGGAGGTCGTCCGGGCCGACGGCCGCGGCGATCCCGCCCTGCGCCGCGTAGCTGTTCGAAGAGCGCAGGTGCCCCTTCGCGAGCAGGAGCACCGAGGCCCCGCGGGCGGAGGCGGCGAGCGCGGCATAGAGGCCGGCGACGCCGGCGCCGACGATCACGAGGTCGTGTGCCCGCTCGCTCTGCGGTTTTCTCCTCAAAGGCGATAACATGGGACGAAGTCTACATGGCCGCCACCTCCCGACCGAAGCCGATGACGCACGCCGTGTTGGCCGCGGTGCTCCAGATCCGCGACGGCCGGCTCGAGGCGCTGCTCTGGCAGCGGGCACGCGAGCCGTACGCGGGCGCGTGGGCGCTGCCCGGGGGAGCGCTCGACCCGGCCGAGGCGCTCGAGGAGTCGATCCGCCGCCACCTCGCCGAGAAGGTCGACGTGCGCGAGGTGTCGCACCTCGAGCAGCTCGAGACGTGGAGCGACCCGGAGCGCGACCCGCTGCGGCGCGAGCTCGCCACGGGCTATCTCGGCCTCGTCCCGGCCGGCGTCGACCCTCATGTGCCACCGGACACGGCCTGGCACCCGGTCGACCGCCTTCCCGCGCTCGCGTTCGACCACGAGACGATCCTCCTCGCGGCCGTCGCACGGCTGAAGGCGAAGCTCTCGTACACGAACCTCGGCTTCGCGCTCGCACCCCCGGTGTTCACGATCGCGGAGCTGCGCGACCTCTACAGCGCCGCGCTGGGGCACGCGGTGTCGGCCACGAACGTGCAGCGCGTGCTCCTGCGGCGCGGACTCCTCGTGGACACCGGCGCTCGCCGCCGCTACGGCAGCGGCGGCGGCCGTCCGGCGACGCTCTACCGGTTCCGGTCACAGGCGCTCGAGATCACCGACCAGTTCGCAGTGCTCCGGCCGCCGGCGCACTAGGCGTGGAGCGGGGCTCTACAATGAGGGCTCGTGTTCGAGATCGGCAACAGCCTGCGCGAGGCCCGGGTCCGACAGGGCCTCGACTACCCGCAGGTCGAGCTCGCGACCAAGATCCGTGCGCGGTACATCCGCGCGCTCGAGGACGAGGAGTTCGCCGTCCTGCCGGCGCAGCCGTACGTGAAGGGGTTCCTGCGCGCGTACGCCGACTTCCTCGGCCTCGACGGCCAGCTGTACGTCGACGAGTACAACTCGCGCTTCGTCGTCGACGGCCTCGACGAGACGCCGCTGCGCCGCGCCTCGCCGCGCGCGCGACGCCAGCGCGGGATCGAGCGCAAGGCCGTGCTGCTGGCGCTCGCAGGGATCGCGGCGCTGACGGCGCTCGTGATCGTCGCGTGGAAGTTCGGAGGCGGCGACTCGTCCGGCTCGACGCCGCCCGTCGTGCCGGCGCAGTCGGCGCCGACGGTGCTCCGCGGCCTGGTCTTCTCCGGCCCGGGCACGTATCTCGAGATCCGCCGAAGCTCGGCGACGGGCGGGATGCTGTACCAGGGCACGCTGCGCGCCGGGGAGGCGAACTACCTCGCGGGCCAGCGGTTCTGGATCTGGATCAAGCACCCGCGGCGTCTCGAGCTCAAGCTCGACGGGAAGGCCGTCTCCCTGCCCGCGCGGGCAAGCCTGAAGGTCATCGTCACGCCGTCGCGCACGGCCCTCGCCGGCGGTTGAAACAGCGGCCGCGCGCCGTCGTCGTCGCCACGGGGAGCGAGCTCGTGCGCGGCGAGCGAAGCGACCT
>Ga0187778_10000360_pt1 | contig 32904 bp, 33 predicted proteins | sample 1015_Q2_SP5_20_M_FD_132418 | JGI IMG/M metagenome (GOLD analysis project Ga0187778, IMG submission 132418) | Tropical peat soil microbial communities from peatlands in Department of Meta, Colombia - 1015_Q2_SP5_20_MG | ecosystem: Environmental > Terrestrial > Soil > Wetlands > Peat | place... | reverse complement strand
CCGTTTCTGGTGATCGATATGGTCACAGCATCTGTGACGACCTCCATCGGAATGATGCAGTTGCCGCCAGTCGTGATCTCGACGCCCCTGAAGATTCTGCTCTTTGTGGTTGCGGACGGCTGGAATCTTGTCGTGGGATCGATGTTGAGGAGTTTTCACTAGGGACGATAGATGACGCCCGAACAATTGATCGCCATCACGCGCCACACACTCGAGGCGGCACTTTGGGTTGCCGCGCCGATTCTGATCTCGGCTACTGTGGTCAGCCTGCTGATCAACGTTGGCCAGGTGATGACTTCGATTCAAGATCCGACAGTCTCGACCGTCCCACGCCTGGCGGCCGTCGGCGGGATTCTGTTTTTTCTGATGCCTTGGATGCTGCACTACATCTTGGGCTACACCACGGGTTTGTTAGGAGATTTTCGCGCGTTCACCCGTTGAAGGAGCACACGGAAATTGTCGCCTTGGCTTGAACACGTACTTGCGCACGCGCTGCCGATCGGATTGCGCGCCGGCGGCCTGATGACGTTTGCGCCGTTTCTGGGCGATGACGCGATACCCGCGCGCGTGAAGGCGGGCTTTACGCTAATTCTCACAGCGATGTTGTACGGTGTTTGCCCTGTCCCGGATTTTCAATTGAACGCCATCAATTGGACTCGGATCGTCGTTAGCGAAACTAGCGTCGGTTTGCTGATGGGGCTTTCAGTTCGCGTGATCCTCGAGGGCATGCAAGTCGCTGGGCAGCTCGCCGGTGCTCAGCTGGGATTCTCGCTGGCCGCAATCATCGACCCGCAGACGAACATCGACACGCCTGTACTGGCCGTGTTTCATCAATTGATCGCGCTTCTGATCTTTCTTCAACTGGATGTTCACCACTGGTTATTGCGTGGCGTCGTGAAGAGTTTCGACTATCTGCCGGTGGGTATGGCGGTAGTGACACGCGCGACGGTACAGGAATTCGTGCACGCGGCGGGAGCGATGTGGCTGATTGGGGTGCAGGTCGCCGCTCCGATTCTACTTGCGACGATGCTGGTCGACGTGACGGTTGGATTCTTGAATAAGGCGTCGCCGCAACTTCCTGCGCTCTTCATCGGTATTTCGGCGAAAAGCTTGATTGGCTATGTGGTGCTTGCAGCAGCGGCTGCTCTCTGGCCGCACATCTTGGAAGCGCAATTCACAAACGCGGTTGGATGGAGCGAGCGGATGCTCCATCTCGCGCATTAGACGGAAACGATCGTGCCGGGCGAAAACAGGTCAGAAAAGGCAACAGCACGGCGAAGGGAAAAGGCCCGCGAACAAGGGCAGGTGCCGCGGTCGCGCGATGCCGTCATGGCTCTGACTCTCCTGACTGTCACCATGGTGCTCTCCTGGCAGCCACAGATCTGGATCGGCCGCTGGCGCGACTTCTTTGGCCGCCTGCTCGCTGCAGGCTATGCCGGTGAAGTCGGACCAGGTACGTCGGTTCTCACATGGACGGCGCTAACCGTGGCTCAATGGATCGCGCCGGTTCTGTTTCTGGCGATGTGCGTTGCCGTCTTTTCGAGCGCCGCGCAAGGCGGTTTCGTGTTCGCCCCTCAGGCGTTCAAACCGAATTGGGGGCGGCTGAACCCCGCCAGCAACGTGAAACGACTGTTCTCCTTTGCCGGCCTTAGCCGCGCGCTGCGGTCGTTGATTCCAAGCAGCGCAATCGTCTTCCTGTTCGTGAACATTCTCGAGCGCGATCTCTCGAGCATTGCTCACCTAGCGAGGTTCGGGCCTCGCGCGGCATTAGCGCAACTGGGCTCCTTGTTATTCGAGCTCGCGTGGAAATGCGGGCTGATCTTGCTCGCTTGGTCGGTGGCGGATTATTTCTTCCAGCGGTGGAGCTACGAACGCTCGCTCATGATGACCAAGCAGGAAGTGAAGCAGGAGGCCAAAGACACCGAAGGCAGTCCTCTGATTCGCGGGAGGATCAAGCGGGTCCGTCGCGCGCTCCATCGAAAGATTCTGGCGAAAGAAGTCGCGCGCGCAACTGCTGTGGTGACGAACCCGACGCACTATGCTGTTGCGCTCGAGTATAGGCCCGAAACGATGGTCGCTCCGGTCGTAGTTGCCAAGGGTCGCAATCTCATTGCGGAAAAAATCAAACAGATCGCCCGGTGGCACGAAATCCCCATCATCGAAAATCCGCCGCTGGCGCAGGCCCTGTATAAGGCGACGGAGGTGGGTCAAGCGATTCCGCCGAAACTGTACGTCGCAGTCGCCGAAATTCTCGCGTTCCTCTATCGCACGAAGGCGCGTCTGCAGTCGAGCCAACCCAGGATGGGAGCGTAACCGAGACACATGGCCACTGCAACTCAAGCCAAACCAATTTTTGTGAAGAAGGTGTCGATCGACTGGCTCGTTCCGGTCGCGACGGTTTCGCTCGTTTTCATGATGCTGGTCCCCGTGCCGAGCTTTGTGCTCGATATTTTTCTCGCGACCAGCGTGACGTTGGGAATCGTCGTCCTGCTTTCGGCTCTGTACATTCTCAAGCCGGTGCAGTTCTCTGTATTTCCCACTTTGCTTCTGTTTCTGACGTTGTTCCGGATTTCGCTCAACATCGCCAGCAGCCGCCGCATCCTCTTGCATGGCAATGAGGGGGCGAGCGCCGCGGGCCATGTGATCGAAGCGTTCGGGCAGTTCGTTGTTGGCGGCAATTACGTCGTGGGTTTCGTGATCTTTCTAGCGTTGATCGCGATCCAGTATCTCGTCATCAACCATGGCGCCGTCCGAACCGCTGAAGTCGCAGCGCGGTTTACATTAGATGCCCTGCCCGGCAAACAGATGGCGATCGATGCCGATATGAACGCCGGGCTCATCGACGAGACGCAGGCGCGCGCCCGGCGAGAACAGATCGCGCGCGAAGCCGAATTCTATGGAGCAATGGATGGCGCTGCTCGGTTCAGCCAGCGCGATGCGTTGGCCACAATTCTCATCACCGCCATCAACATCATCGCTGGTTTCTTAATCGGCGTCATTCAGCTGCATATTCCGTTCGACCAGGCGCTAAAAACCTACACAGTCCTCACGGTCGGCGACGGCCTCGTGACCATGATTCCGTCGCTGCTCGTCTCTGTCGCGGGCGGCATCGTTGTCACGAGGACGTCCACCGACAACACGGTCGGCACCGAACTTGGAAAGCAGCTCTTCAGCAAGAAAATCCCGCTTCGCATTGCGGCTGGCGTGATGTTTTTCCTCGGGCTGATTCCCGGTTTGCCGAAGTTGTCGTTCTTTCTTTTGTCAGCGATCGCTCTCTATCTCTCGTCGCGCGTTTCCGAGCAACCTGACAAGCCTGCTAAAGAGAGTGCCGCAGCGAAGAAGGACGCGAAAGCCAATGCACAACAGCAAATCGAACAGCTGCTCAAACTCGACGAGCTGAGCCTCGAAGTCGGTTACGCGCTTGTGTCACTTGTGGATCAGGCGCAGGGCGGACAACTGCTTCAGCGCATTCGCGCCCTTCGCCGTCACCTGGCATTACAGCTGGGCTTCCTCGTTCCGTCGATTCATATCACCGACAACATGAAGCTCAAGCCGCGCGAATACGTGATCTACCTGCGCGGCGTCGAAATTGCCCGCTGGCAGATGTATCAGGACTACGTTCTCGCAATCAGTTCCGAGCCGAATCCCGCGCCGCTCGAAGGTTTCGACACGCGCGAACCCGCATTCGCGACGCCGGCCAAGTGGATCGCACCTGCCTTACAGGAGCACGGCATCGCGAAAGGCTATGTAGTGGTCGATCAGACGTCGGTTCTGGCCACGCACATCGCGGAGATCGTCCGACAATTCGCCTATGAATTGCTCACGCGGCAGGAAGTGAAACGTTTGCTGGATGCGCTCGCCGAGACGCGACCGAAGCTCGTCGACGAACTCGTGCCGAAACAACTGACTCTCGGCGAAGTCCAAAGAGTCCTGCAACAGCTTCTTCGCGAGCAAGTGTCGATCCGCGATCTGTCGACCATTCTCGAAGTGCTGATCGACACTTCGGCGACGACGAAGTCGCAAGTCGCTCTCGTCGAAGCCACGCGGCAGGCGCTCGGGCGCGCACTGGTGCAGCCGCTGTTGAGCGACGACCGCAAGCTGAGAGTGATGACGCTGGACCCGACTCTTGAGCAACAGATTCAGCGGAGCTTCGATCCGCAGCTCGCCGGGGATCGAACGGCGCTCGCCCAGCCATCGCCTCTGCGGAGAGTCCTGGAAAGCTTGCAGAAGTCTGTGACGGATAAGGTCGTGCTCAATTCGCTGACGCTGCTTTGCAACAGTCCGGCTCGATTCCACTTGCGCAGGTTGCTGGAACCATTCTTGCCGCGCGTCGTGGTTTTGTCACCAGCGGAGATTCCGGCGACTGTGTCAATTCAATCTCTGGGAGTCGTGCGATGAGGGACCGAAGCCAGGCATGCGCTGCGACTCCAAAAGAACAAAGACGATGACCTCTGACGCAAACATGAACAACTCCGACTCGGCACTGACCGTCGCCGAACGCGAAAAACTCGTGCTAGAGAATCTTCCCGAAGTGCGCTACATCGCGCGGCGAATCCACGAACGCCTTCCGGTTCAGGTTCCCTTCGAAGATCTCGTTCACGCCGGGATTATCGGGCTGATGGAGGCGCTTCAGAGGTTCGATCCCAAGAAACAAGTTCATCTGAAGAGTTACGCAAAATTCCGCATTCGCGGCGCCATTCTCGATAGCCTTCGGACAACCGATTGGAGCCCTCGAAGCTTGCGCAAACAGGCACGAATGGTGGAAAGCGCCTATGTTGCGCTTTCCTCGGAACTGGGCCGAGCACCTTCCGAATCGGAGCTTGCAAGCCGCGTCGGAATGGACTTGCTTTCGTTCCAACAACTCCTTGGCGATTTGCATGGCCTAAACATGGGCAGCCTTCAGGCTCTCGCGAGCGAGGATCTGCCGGATGAGGAGGCATGTGTCTATCAGCCAAACGGTCCCGATGAAGATCCGTTTTTCCAGTGTTTGCGATCTGAATTGAGATCGCAACTCGCCGAAGCGATGAATACTCTTGAGGAAAAAGAACGTCAGGTCCTCGGTCTTTACTATTTCGACGAACTCACGATGAAAGAAGTCGGAGCGACACTCGGCATCACGGAGTCGCGGGTGTCACAGATTCATTCCCTAGCGCTCATTCGCTTGCGAACCCGCATTCAAGAGCTTTTGCAGGCGCGCACGGCTGCAGCCTCCGGGACGAATGCAGAGGCGGACTCTGTGACTCCTACACTCGAGTCGTTGCCATAGGAGAAGCGATGGCCGAGACACCAAGTCAGGAACAGATTAGCGCGCTCATGCAAGAGGCGAAGCGGAGTGCGTCTGCAGTTCAGTTAAACGAAAAGGCACAGGCGGCATCGGCGTTTGATCTGAAACAATCCAAACAACTGTCCGACGGTGAGACGCACGCCATCAGTACGCTACAGGAGTCGTTCGCCCGGCAGATCAACGATTCGCTGGCGAGTTACCTGCGGGCGCCTGTTGAAATCAAGCTCGCGGCGATCGAACAGAAAACGCTTTCGGCATTCGCAAACGACATGCAGGAGCCGGCGTATGTTGCGTCCATTCGCTTCACTTCGCTAAACGCGCAGGCGTTTCTTCAGATCGACATGCCGCTTGCACTGCAAATCCTGGATTTGATGTTTGGAGGCGGAGGCAAGCAACAAATCGACGTGCGCGACCTCACGGAAATCGAAGAGGAGATTTTCGAATCCGCGGTTCGCATTTGCTGCGATGAGTTGCGATCCGCATGGCAATCGGCATTGGCGAGCGAGATTCGCTTCGATCGTCGAGTTAAACTTAGTCAGGCTATTTCGGTGATGCCTGCCTCCGAAAAATTCCTGCTCACTACGTTCGATCTGACTCTCGCCGAAAATCAAGGCAAGCTGACGTTTGCATTTCCCGCCGTCATTTCAACTGCATTGACCCGCGACGTTGCGATCGAGCCCGAGCGCGGTCAGCCCGAAAACTCCCAGAAGAATCGCGCGCGCCTTCAGGAGGTCCTTGCGAATTGCGCCTTCCACACAGATTTAACGCTGCCGCCGAGTGCGGTGTCGATCCGCGAGATCTTTGGGCTGAAGCTAGGAAGCATCGTTGTCCTTAACGTGCGTGCAGCCGAGCCGATTCACTTGAACGTTGCCGGGAAGAATATGTTTCTTGCCACTCCCGTGGGATGCGGCTCGCAACGCGGCGCTCAGATTGAGCGAATACTTTCGATCGCTCCGGAAAAGGAGACGAAATAGAGTGAGCGCCTCCGGATCAAACTCGGGCTTTGCCCAATTCATCGAATCCTGGCGCCAGGGATTCATTCGAATGCTCTCTGACCTTGGCCTAAAGTCCGCCAAGGTGGAATTTGTGGACGCGAAGACTTGCGCCGATCGGGTTCCCAAAGCCGGTGAAAAGAGCTATCGCGTGACTCTTGCCGGCAGCGGCAGTGTGCGAGGCACTCTGAAGTTTGTCACCACCGAGACCGAAGCCCTCCAATTCAGTCTTTTGCTGTCGCCAACGGCCGAAAAAGCATCCACGCTATTTGGAGACAAAGAGCGCGATCAGGCGACAGAGATGATCTGCAAGGCGGCTGCAAGGTTTACGCCACTGTGGACTCGTCAAAATGCGAGGCTTGATCTCGCACCCGCGAACGCTGCCAGCGCAGGTCCGGAGTCGATCTGCGGGGGTCTACGCATCGCGGCCGATAACTTCGGGCCGATCACAATTCTTCTCGTCCCGTCCGCCGAATTCGTTCAGTTCATCCGGGAGCCGGGAGCCGCAACTCCGGCTGCCGTTTCGCCAGCACCCGTGAAAGAAACGCCCAAGGGAGCGCCCACAATGCCTGCAAATCAGCCGGTTGAAGGAAATTCTAGTCTCGGGCTGCTTTTCAACGTGCAGCTCGAAGCTACGATCCGTTTCGGAGGGCGCCAGTTGCTTCTTCGCGACATTCTATCGTTATCTCCAGGCTCTGTGATCGAACTCGACCGCCAAGTCAGCGAGCCAGCCGAGCTGTTGGTCGCAGGGCGCTTGGTCGCGCGGGGTGAGGTCGTCGTTGTCGACGGCAACTTTGGCCTGCGCGTCACCGAGCTCACGAACGCTGGTCAACGCTCTGAGCTAGTTCAAGCGTGAATCTAACCTACACGCCGGCCTCAGTGCTGCTCGCATCACGAGAGGTAACAGCGTGCCTGCGCGCAGGCGGTGCTGGCAATAAGCAAAGATTTCTTCTAAAGCGATTCCCACAACTGCCGATGGAATGGGTGAAGCAAATCCAGCGATCCCAAGCAGGTTCGCGAACATCCGAGCCCATTCCATGCAATCGCAAACACCCCGAATCTTCGAAACGGTGCAGGAAAACCGCGAAGCTCGCAAACGGCGACTCGCCAAGATCGTCTCAGAATGTGTAGCCAGCCTTCCTAGCAACATCTCTCAGCTCGACGCGCTGCTGAGCACCGCTCCAGTTGACCTCACGCGCGTCACAAGGATCATTAGCGCCGACTCAGAATTTGGCGGCTTGCTCTTGAGTTTGGCGAGCACGGAGCTATTCAACGTCCGATCGTGCGGCGTCACACTTCCGCAAGCGGTTGTGCTGTTTGGCTCGGAGCGCTTGCGCACCTTCTCGTTCGCTTACGCATTCTTCAAGCACGCTGGTCGGGGCTTGTCGTCTGCCGATCGGCAGCAGCTGTGGCAGCACAGCTTCCTGACCGCGGCACTGAGCGAACGGACCGCCCGCCAGGTGGGATATCCCGAGTGTGGCCAGGCTTACTTGGCCGGGCTCATTCACGATATTGGGCGACTCCCGTTGCTCGAAGCGGCGCGGCAAGAGAAATCAGCAGGCAGACCACTCCCGGCGGATTGGGCAGATTCGCCGTCCGCGGAACGCGAATGCTTCGGCGTTGATCACTGCGAGCTTGGAAAATTGATATCCGCAGCGTGGAGAGTCGCACCGTCCTTCTTGGATGCTGTCGCGTACCACCATTCACCCGGCCGTGCCAGTCACGATCCCGACCTTGCCGAGATCGTTGCGGCTGGCGATTGTTACGCGAATCTGCTGTCGCCTTTTGCAGGGGAGGATATTGCTGTTGTCCCGCCCCACAAGGCCGGAGCCATCAACGCGCTATTGCAGATGTGCGTTCCAGATCTGGGCGAACTCGATGCCGCTGGCTTGCTCAGCGGTGCCCAGGACGAGGGATTTGACCAAGACCTGATGGCGCAACTGCTGAACTGATATCTTTGTGTTAACGACCCGGTACCGACCTGGTTCTTCACCAATCGGAACTTCTTGCCTAGCTTGCTGGGCAAGCTCCTACCGTTCGGGCTCGCTGACTTGCGATTTGGCACCAGACGCCCTCACAAGTCCAACACACCTTTAGACGTTTAAGACATTACATTCTCCTAATCTGGCTGCCCGCGTGCACCTAACCACGCGGGGAGAAAACTGGATGGACAGCGGATTCTATTCTGCCTTCACCGGTCTGGCTGCGCGAATGCAGTCGCTCGACGTTGTCGCGAACAATTTGGCGAATGTGAACACGATTGGATACAAAGGCCAAAAGGAGTTTTATCGCGCGTTCACCGCTTCGCTTCAGAACAGCCGTCTTACGCCCCTCAACCAAGCCATCAACGATTACGGATTGCTCGGCGGTTCGCGCGTCGACTTTAGCTCCGGCTCGCTCGATAGCACAGGCAACGACACGGACCTGGCCATCGACGGTGCAGGCTTTTTTGCAGTAAAGACTAAATCCGGCGGCGAACTCTATACGCGAAATGGCAACTTCAGTCTAAATACCAACCGCCAACTCGTGGACTCGCAAGGCAACCTCGTGCAGGGACAAGACGGGCCCATTCAACTTCCCAACGGAAAACTTACCGTCAGCACCGACGGAACGGTCTCTGTGGACGGCGCTCTTGTTTCCAATCTCAAAGTTGTCGATTTCGCTCCGGGCACGCAGCTTTCTCAGGAGGGAAATTCAGACTTTTCGGCCCCAGCTGGCGCAGCGAAACCGGCGCTGGCCGCTCAGGTTCGGGAGGGCATGCTCGAAGCATCGAACAGCAACCCCGTCGCGGGTGCAGTCGCGCTGATCGATCTGCAGCGCAATGCCGAGATGATGCAGCGCGCTCTCTCGATTTTTAACACTGATTTTAACCAGACCGCCGTGCAAGAACTGTCGCGAGTCTGAGTCCAAGGAGAACAAGAATGTTTCGTGCACTGAATACGGCCGCCAGCGGCATGATCGCTCAGCAACTCAATCTGGACAATATTGCCAACAATCTCGCGAACGCCAGCACGGCCGGTTTCCGAAAGCGCCGCTTGCAGTTTGAGGACTTGCTCTACCAAAACATGATCATGCCGGGCGCGGCATCGACGCAGCAGACAACATTCTCCACGGGCTTGCAGATTGGCTTGGGCTCGCGTTCTGCCGCGTCGGAAATGATTCAATCACAGGGCGATCTCGACCAAACCGGCAACCCGCTGGATCTCGCCATTCAGGGCCAGGGCTTCTTTCAAGTCCAAATGCCGACCGGCGATCTTGCCTACACTCGCTCCGGAACGTTTCAGTTGGATTCGCAGGGGAACATGGTTACGTCGGACGGCTATCAGTTGCAGCCTCCGATCACGATTCCGCTCAACGCGACGAATATCACGATCGGCAACGACGGCACCGTCAGCGTCGCTCTTCCGGGACAGCAGCAGGCACAGCAAGTGGGCCAAATTCAACTCGCGCTGTTCGCAAATCCCGGCGGCTTGAACAGCATCGGTCAAAATCTCTTCTTGCCGACAACTGCCTCCGGGGACGCACAACTCGGAACGCCTGGCGGTACACAGGGCCTCGGCACAATTCAGCAGGGCTCGATCGAGCAGTCGAACGTCAACGTCGTCGAGGAATTCATTGAGATGATTCTGGCGCAGCGTTCGTACGAGTCGAACTCCAAGGTCGTGCAAGCGGCGGATCAGATGTTTCAAGACGTCAACCAGATGTCGCGTTAAGGGACCGCGTCTTGAGAAATTCGATCATCATCGCAATGTCCGCCGTAATGCTCGCGTGCGTCGCAGCGCTGTTCGCGCCGATCGCGCGGGCCTCGCGCGTTTCGCTCCTGCCGGAAGTCGAAGTGCGTGGCAACTCGATATTCCTCTCCGATCTGTTGCCTCGCGATGTTTCCGCCTCGATGCGCACTTCGGCCCAATCCATCGTAATAGGAGTCGCTCCGCAGCCGGGAAGCACGCGAATTCTCGACGGTGGTAAGTTGGCTGACTTGATCGGCAGTACACGCGGTGGCAGTGAGATCGATATCCCGCGTCAAATAGTCGTCCGGCGCGCGGGGCGGGCCATCACGCGAGAGGAAGTGGTCGCTGCCATCCGCGCGGCTCTCAAGCACAGCGGTTTGCCGGATGGCGATCTCCAGCCGGAAGACTTTCGAGTATTTCCAACTGTGATGGTCTCACCAGACGAGGCACCGCTGGAGGTCCGTCGAATCGATTTCGATGAAACGCTCAATCAGGCGAAGTTCTTACTGTCAGAGCGCGGTGCATTGCCGTTCCTTGTTACGGCGCAACTTCGTGATGCCAGTCTGATCCAGGCGGCGATACCGGACGCTGCACCGCTCAACGCTGCAGTTGCAGGCAACGCAAGTGCGACCGCAAATCCTGTGGGCGGATTTTCTACTGCGAATACTGACAAGACCTTAGCGGTGCCCGTGGATGACCGGATGCGTTGCCTAATTTCGGGCGCACTGGTCAACGCGACTCGAGTCCAGGGCCCCACGCTCGTCCAGGCCGGCAAAGCTGCAACGCTTTTTTTGAATTCCGGCACGATGCAAATGCTCTTGGATGTCACCGCAATCGACAGAGGTTCGCTGCACCAAGTTATTCGCGTGAGAGTTCCCGGCACTGGCAAAGTCCTTCATGCGGAAGTGACGGGCGATCGGCGCCTAGCAGCGGTTTTCTAAAGGACAAACGAAATGCGGATGTTCATCAAAGTTGGCGCCCTTTTTGCCTCTGTAGCACTGCTTTCCCTGCTGACTCCTAGCCTTGCTGGCGCCCGGCCGACGAAGAATAAGGCGCCGAAGGTCAGCCCCGCCACCAGTTCTCTCGACGACTACATCCGGCGCGTGACGGCCACCGGCGCCGAGCAGCCGTCGTCGGTGGGTAGCCTTTGGGTTTCTACGGGCCTGCTTTCAGATGCAGCTACTGATTACAAGGCTCGGTTCGCAGGTGATCCCATCGTCGTTCAGCTCGTGGACACTTTCTCCGCCGCGACGAACGGAGAGAACAAGACATCGCGGCAATTCTCCACGTCTTCCGCTATCACATCGCTGCTGCGAAATATTCCGGCCGGCAATGCGTTGCAAAATCTGCTGAGCGCCAATTCCAATACGTCGCTCGACGGCAAAGGTGCCTCGACGATGAGCTCGAACTTGCAGTTGAGTCTCGCAGGCCGAGTGGTGCAGCAGCTGCCGAACGGGATGTTCTTGATCGAGGCGTCGCGCGACTTCACGGTTGGCAATGACAGACAGACGGTCGTGCTCCATGGTCTCGTGCGGCCGGGTGACATCGCATCCAACAACACGATACAGTCGACGTCTGTGACCAGTCTCGAGCTCGAGATCAAGGGCAAGGGCGCGGTTGCTGATGCGTCAGCGAAACCAAGCCTTCTGATGCGCGTGTTACTCAAGCTATTCAGCTTCTAGGGGAGATATCAGTGACACGATTCCGCAGTCTCGCAGGCATTGCAATCGCGATGATCACGCTCGCGACTGTTAGCCGCGCGGATGAGCAGCCGCGAGGGACACATATCAAAGACATCACGACGATCGAAGGTGTTCGCGACAATCCCCTGATGGGATACGGCGTCGTCGTTGGCTTGAACCGAACCGGCGACAGCCAGCAGACTGTCTTCTCGACTCAAACGTTAGCCAACCTTCTGCAGCGCATGGGGGTTCAGGTGCCAGCCGCCACGCTGCGCGTCAACAATATGGCAGCGGTGTTCGTCACCGCCACACTTCCGCCGTTTGCACGGCCCGGAATGCGAATCGACGTGACGGTCTCCTCCGCCGGAGATGCCAAAAGTCTCGCAGGCGGCCTTCTATTGCTGACCCCGCTTAAAGCTGCCGACGGAAATACCTACGCTGAAGCGCAGGGTCCGCTCACTCTCGGAGGTTACAGCGCCGGCAGCAATGGAAACGCGAAAATCGTGAATCACCTTACCGTCGGCCGAGTGCCCGAAGGCGGGATCGTCGAACGCGATACTGCGGTCAGCTTGGCTTCGATGACGACCATCTCGTTGCTTCTCCGCGATCCTGATTTTGCGGCCGCGGGCGATGTTGCCGCCGCAATCAACAAGGAAATGAGCAAGGATGTCGCTCGGGTCATCGACAGCCGCCGAGTGGACATTACCGGCATCGCCGCGGGAACGGGCGCAGTGCCGGAGATTATGGCTCGCATAGGCAATCTTTCGGTTTCAGTGCATCCGCCGGCGAAGGTGGTCGTAAACGAACGAACCGGTACGATCGTGATGGGCGGAGCGGTCACGCTCGGAGCGTGCTCGATCCTTCACGGCAATCTCGCAATCGACATTGCGACTCGACTGGAAGTCTCACAGCCAGCTCCGCTTTCGCCCAGCGGCCAGACCGTCGTAGCGCCGCAGACCCAGGTACAAGCATCGGAGGCCCCTGCTCAGTTGATTCATCTTCAAGAGGGAGCGACGGTGGAAGAATTGGTAAAGGGGCTTCAAACCATCGGAGCGACTCCGCGTGACGTCGCTTCAATCCTGCAGGCGATCAAAGAGGCCGGTGCACTTGATGCCGATCTTGAGGTGATCTAATGGCGCCCATCGCAAACATACCCAGCGCCGGGATCTCGGTTTCCGGCACGCAAATCACGCTGGAGAGTCAGCCTGGAGGTGGCGAGACCCCCGATGACCGCAAGCTCCGAAAGGCCGCGGGAGATTTCGAGTCCATCTTGCTGGCTTCCATGTGGAAATCGATGAAGCAGAGCTTCGGCACGACCGACTCGGAATTCGGCTCCGACCCCGCGCACGGTACCCTGGAGGACTGGGGTATTGAAGTTATGTCGAGCGCCGTCGGGCGGGCAGGGGGGCTAGGGATCGGAAAGCTGATTCTAAAGCAGTTAGAGCCGCACTTGGCAGCAGAAAAAAGCTCCAGTTCAGCAAATTCCTCTAAAGTTCAAGCAAATTCAGCCGATGTGACGATGGAGGAGACAACTAGGCGATAGGTCCAGTAAGACTTTTGCCGCCAATGACTTCTCCGAAGCGGCGCCCAATGGGCTTCGGCGCCGTTCAAAGGACCGGACATGAGAATCGATCCAAATCAGTTTCTGGGCAACCTGCAGCCGGATAACGTCCAGCAGACGAGCAACCGGGGTGCGCAACCGGCACAGTCAGAAGAGACACAAGAAAACGGTGGAGTGGATGCCGACGATCAGTTTCAGCCTTCGGCCACGCTCGATCAGATTCAGCGGCTGAAGGCTCAATTGGCGCAAGTGCCCGAAGTGCGAAGCGATCGCGTGGCAGCGCTGAGCCAAAAAGTTCAGCAGGGCACCTATAAGCCGTCGAACCAGCAGATCGCTGACTCAATGGTATCCGAGCTCGGCAGCAACAAGCGGAGTTAGCTCGGGCTCATTCAAGTGAGGCACCATGGCAGATCTCACGCCATCACGGATCGAGCCGCTGGGAGGTTCTCACGACAATCAGTCGGAGAATCCGAACCGCAAGCAAGGTGCGAAAGAGAAGCCCGCAAAGGCCGCGAATGTGACTCCGCCGATCGACCTTGATAAAGAAGAGCCGCATCAACTGGATGAGCAGGCATAAGCCGTGACGCCGGATAACAAGCCATATCTGAAACTTCTCGAGCGGCGGCTTGATCTGCTCGGGAGCCTCGCAATGGCCCTGCGGGAATGCCGCGGTGACTTCATCGCTATGGATCTCGGCGCGATGGAGCGCCGCATTGCCGAGCAGGAACAACTCTGCGCGCGAATTCGCTCGCTCGATTCCGAAATCTCAAATATGCAGGCCCGCTGTTCAGCGAGCGCCAGTGCTCCGCGGAGTGCGGACCCGGCTTCACGGTCCAGCTCAGCCGAAGGCAATTCCGATACCGACCGGCAAATCCGCGCGACGATGGGCCGAATCTCGGCTGCACAGCTCGAACTGAAGCGGGCCAACGACGCGCACCAAGCTATGTTGCGGCGCTCGCGGCGAACGGTGCAGGTGCTACTGAACATTTTCAACTCGCTTTCGCCAACCTACGCAGCGCCCGCATCGGTCGGTTCAACGTACGAGGAAAGGGTCTGAGTCCGTGGGCACACTAAGTTCCGCCCTCAATATCGCGGTCCAGGCGATGCTCGCCGACGAAATGGCGCTGGACACGACGAGCAACAACATCGCCAACGCGAACACACCCGGTTATTCGCGCCAGACCGTCAATCTCGTGGAAGCACCACCGGTCGAATACGGCGGCCAGACTTTCGGCACGGGTGTTCAGGTTGCCTCGATCGTGAGTCAGCGCAGCGGTGTCTTGCAGCTGCTATTGAATCAGGATACTCAACAGCAGGGCCAGTACAGTTCATTCTTGACCACGATGCAACAGGTCCAGACGCTGTTTAATGAAACAAGCGGCAACGGATTGCAGAGTTCGATCACTGGTTTCTTCAATAGCCTGCAGCAGCTTTCCGAAGATCCGTCGAATACGACCTACCGGCAGGCAGTCATCACGGCCGCGCAGAACATGGCGCAAAACTTCAATAGCATTTCCGCGAGTCTGACTTCCCTGCAGCAAAACGCCGACGCTTCCGTCACGCAGTCGGTGAATCAGATCAATGCGCTGACTCCGCAGATCGCAGCGCTCAACAGCCAGATCAGCGCAGCTGTGTCCACCGGCCAGAATGCAGGATCGCTCATGGACCAGCGCGATCAATTGCTCAATCAGCTTTCTGGCTTGATCGGAATTTCCGAGATCGACGCGGGAAACGGAAACATTACAGTGACGACCACGTCAGGGGCTGCACTGGTCGTTGGGAACCAAAATTTCCAGCTGACGACACAGGCCGATCCCACGACTGGTTTCGAGCACATCTTCTCGCAAGGCAGTGATATCACTTCGTCGATTACCGGCGGGGCGCTTGGTGGAGCGATACAGGCGCGTGATTCTACGGTCCCGTCCGTACTCTCGTCGCTCGATTCGCTGGCTTCGAACTTGGAAAATTCGATCAATTCGATCAATCAAGCTGGATTCGACCTAAATGGAAATCCGGGTGGGAATCTCTTCGCTCCGCCGCCTGCCGGAGGCGCGGGAGCAGCCGCCAATATGACTGTCGCAATCACGGATCCCTCCCAAATCGCCGCCAGCAAGGACGGCAGCACGGGTGATAATTCGAACGTCGATGCCATGCTCGCACTCCAGAATCAGCCGATCGTCAATGGACAGACGCCGATCAATGCATACTCGAGCCTGGTTTTCCAAATCGGCGACGACGTCTCGACCGCGCAATCCGAACAGCAAGCCGCGCAGGCCAGCATTCAGCAGGTGCAGAATCAGATCGGCAGCGTTTCAGGGGTCTCAATTAACGAAGAAGCCGCCAATTTGATTCAGTATCAGCAGGCCTACCAAGCTGCGGCGCAGGCTGCCGCCGTCATCAGCAGTCTGACTCAGACTGTGATGAGCATGTTCGGTTCGACGGCACACTGAGGGCGCGCATGAGTATTCGTGTCAATCCTAATATCCTTCCCGATCTCGTGGCTTCGATCGAAGAAGCGCAACAGAACGCCCAGATCGACACGCAGCAAATGGCGACCGGGCGCAGCGTGAATAATTTGTCGGACAATCCTGCGGCTGCGGCTTCCTTCGTTGGCAATAATGCCCTAAGCAGCGAGAACGATCAGTATTTGACGAACCTCAGCGACCTGCAAGGCAAGTTTCAGGCTGCGGACTCATCGCTGAACACGGCTGTTCAACTGATGACGACGGCGATTTCGCTCGGAACCCAGGGGGCGACGGGAACGCTTTCGGCCTCGGATCGTCAGGTAATTGCCCAGCAGGTCCAGGGTTTGCTGCAGCAGATGGTGGCTTTGGGGAACACAACCTACGAGGGCACGTACATTTTTTCCGGAACCGACGTCACCACGCAACCGTTCGTGCTGGATGCCGCCTCGCCATCCGGCGTGCAATACAGCGGCAATGGGGGTGTCACAAACGTTTCGATCGGCGACGGCCAGTCGATGCAGACCAACCTTCCCGGCGACCGGGTATTTGCGAATGCCAATGGGAGCGTCTTTCAGGCTCTCAACGATCTGGTGAATGCGTTGAACTCAGGCACTGGAATTGACGCGGCGAACACGGAAGTGTCGCAGGCGTTTTCCCAGCTCACCACGGAGCGCGTCTTTTATGGGAACGCACTCAACCAGGTTCAGAACTCGCAGAACTATTTGAATCAGGAGCAGGTGAACTTGAGCGCGCTGCAAAACGAGCTTGTTGGTGCGAACATGACACAAGTCGTAGCGAATGAATCACAATCGCAAATCGCGGAGCAGGCATCGTTGAGCGCTACTGCTCAGATCTTGAACCTGCCGACACTGCTTTCCTATATCAAGTAGTCACGCCGACTTCGTTTGTCTGAACTCCTTCTGATCTACGACTGTGTGACGATGCTGGGCAGATTCAGAGGCGACGAGACCGCGGAAACCAGAGGCGCTCGCCCCTCCCACTTCTGGACGGCGAGTTCCAGCGAGCGCAAGAAATTTTGTTGGAATAGCGTTGTCGAGAAGCGCTTCCGCACGGCTTCTTGTGCGGCCTGTCCCATCCGCCTGGCAAGATTGCGGTCAGCCAAGAGTAGGAGTGCGTAGCTGCGGAGTTCCGCTGGATCATTGGAGAGGAAACCGCTCACGCCATGCTCTACCGGCGATGTCGGGTGGCAATTGCCCAGGATGGGCAGTCCCGCAGCCATCGCCTCAAGAGTTGCCATGTTGTAACCGTCCTCGAGGAGCGGGTCCGCGGTGTGGATGTAAAACCTGTGATGACTGAATGTCTCTTTCAATTCATGCCAATTCGTCGAGGGGTGCACGCGGGGCATGTCGTCATTTCGTCCGACCAAGCGGACAGGAAGGCCATCGAAGGCTTGGTTGTGAAAATCCCAAAGCAAGATGGCCGGCCGTCGGTGAATGTGATTGGCCACTCGCAGTCCACACGCAACATCACCTCTCCACGGAAGGTAGTCGGCCGGATCTGCAGAGAGTGGCGCGATGTTGTCCTCGAATCCCCATGAGCGACCCTTCAGCTTTGATACCGCGACAACATGAGTGCTGGTGATCCGCACGTATCTTGCGAATGCTTCACGAAGGGCTTGCGCCGAGATCTTCGAGCCTTGCTCCCGCAGTGCTCCGTCGAGCGTTTCATGCACGACAAGCAGGCGCGGGCCCTGCAGGCTCTTGGCGTCAAGAAGATCAGTGAGATTGTGGGCGACGATACATCGATAGGGAATTGGATTTCGGAGTACCTCTTCGAGCCGAACTAATCTTGCGTTCGACGGAATGGGACGCATTTTGTCGTCCCACCCGTCGATCTCGCGACCTCGCAGCCCTACAACGATGTCCATCGGGAAGGGAAGCGTCCGCAACTGATACACCCAGGCTTCGTGGCAATCGAAGACGACCAGACGGTCATTCATGGCGGGATTCGGCGAACACATCTACCGCGTCAGGAGCAGCGCCGCATTCCACATGTTCAGAGTTGCAAGACGACCCCGTGCGGCTTCGATCTGGGCGCGTCGCGTAGTTAACATGACGCGCATTTGCTCGAGCGCTTCCTGCATCTCCTCGAGATTTCCTTTATACGTATCCAGCTCGACGGCCAACTCCGGATGCATCGCGCGGAAGTTCTCAGCCTCATCGATGATGGGCTGAACCGCTGCGACCGGTTCGGCGATCGCGAGGACGTCTTCTACATTGAAGTTGCCGCATCCTGCCAGCGAGTTTCGCGTTCGGGACAGCAGCGCACGAAGATTCGCATTCGCGCCCCGCATCTGATCAAGAATAGATATTTCCATCAGACGCTCCAGGAGGCGCCGCTTGTTTCCGGCTCGGTTTGAGCTGATACCGTGTGCCGGCGCGGTTCGTCGGACTGCCGTTCGGGCAGGATTATTTTTCGCTGCGCGATCTCTTGCTCGATCTTCTGCCACGATTGACGCAGGGGCATGAAAAAATCGATCAGTCTTTCGATGCTTTCGCGACTCGCACGGATATTGGCTTCCACAATCAATCCGCGCATCACAGTATAGAAGCTGCGCAACTGCTTGGCGACGATCCCGCCGCGCTCGAAATCGAGGACGCTATCGAGTTCCGCGATGATCTGCAGCGCGTGATTGAGCCGTGCGACCCGCTCTTCGATGTCATTCGCAGCGATGGCGTCGGCTGCGCGGCGAAAATCTTCGAGGATCGCGTCGTAGAGCTTGACCACGAGTCCAGCAGGGTTCGCACCAGCAGCACTGATTTGCCGGTAAAAGGAGGCAATATCCTGTTGTTGCATCTTCGTTATCCGAGCGACCCTAGTTGCTGGGTGATCTGGCTCTGTAGCATCGGCATTTCATCTAGCGTGTTTTGCATCTGCGCGTATTCGGCTTCCAACTGCTGATCCTGCGTGGTCAATTGCGTCTGCATGTTGCTGATCTGGTTCGAAAGATCCTGATTTTCCTGCGACATTCCCTGAAGATCGAGACTGATCGATCCTTGCGTAGGATCGGTGATTTGGTTGAGCGTGGTTGACAAGAATGTGGCGACGCCGCTCGCACCTTGCAGAAGATTTTGTACGCTGCCGAAGTTATTGCTAAGAGCATTCGAGAGCACGCCCGTGTCGACCGAGAGCGTGCCGTCTTGGTTCATGTTTACGCCGATGGTCGCGAGGTTGACGAAGCCATTGTTTCCCGAGATCGAATCGGTGATTGCCGACAGCAATTGGTCCTGCACGGACCGAAGCGTGTTGTCTGCTTCGAGCGGCCCGCCGCCAGTGCCGTTCGACTGCACGTCAAACTGGCCATTCAGATCCTGAATCACTTTGTTCCACGCCGAGACAAACTGATTGATCGCGTTCGTCGCTTGGCTTGTGTCGGGCGAGAGCGACAGTCCGACCGTTTCGTTCGGATTCGCGCCGACGAGATTGAGCGTTACGCCGGGGATCACGGTTGATACTGAGTTGCTCGTTGAACTGATCGGAACGCCATCGACTGTAAGGGACGCATTCGCGCCCGTGACGGCCAAGTTGAAATTTAAGCTCGTCGTGTTGTTCGAGATCGTGATGTTTCCCGCTGCGCCAGAAGTGTTGCTGACCAGCGCCAGGCGCGAGCCATTCGCGTCATCGATCACACTCGCTGTTACCCCTGCATCCTGCGCGTTGATCGCCGCCGCCAGTCCACTCAGCGTGTTGTCCGTGTTGTCGACCGTGATCGTCACCGGAGCGTTGCTGCCAATTGCTATTTGGAAACTGCCGGCGCCGACCGTTGTGTTGGCTGCCACGGGATCCGTGTAGTACGACGAGGTCGTCGCAAGCGAGTTGACCACGATCGTATGGGTTCCGGGTGCCGCTGTGGGGTCCGCCGTAGCCGTCACTAGGCTTGAATCCGAAGTGGTTGCCGTTAGCGAATTGATCGCCCCGCCCGTATTGCTGAGCGCGCCGACCGCCGTCGAAAGCGCATTGATGTCGGACTCGATGCTTGATAGTGCCGAGGATTGAGATTGGAGAGTGCCCTGCTGCTGTTCGAGCAGGTCCATCGGTATGGCATTTGCCTGCTCGACAGAGGTCAGCAGGTCCTGAACATTAATTGTGTTGCTGTTCGCCGGCAGCAGTATGTTGCCGTAATTGTTGATTGTCCCCATCGAGCTCTTCTCGGTTCCCTGAGTTAATTGCCTCTTGTCAGTTGACGTACGAATGGGTGGGCCTCCCGTGAGACCCACCCACCGTCACCGAGCTTCCTGCGCCTACTGCAGCAGTTTCAGAATCATCTGCTGCTGCGAGTTGGCCTGCGCCAGAGCCGCCATACCCGTCTGGCTCAGCACGGACAAGTTCGACAACTGCGAAATCGCCGAAGGGATGTCCGCTGCCATGATGTTGTTTTCGGCCGCCGTCAGGTTCTGCACCTCGGTCGTCATAACCGAAGACGCGTACTGCAACCGGTTGACGGAAGCGCCGATCGCGCCGCGATCATCGGCAACCGTTTGCACGGCCGCATAGATCGAAGTCAGCGCCGCTTGAGCGTTCGTCCCGTCGGTCCCGGCAAGAGTCGAGCCATACAATCCGAGAACCGTTGTCGAAAGCGAGCTGATGGTCGTCGTAATCGGGCTCGGGTTCACACCGTCCGTCAGGTAGATCGAGGTCGTTCCGCCAGTGAATACCGACGTGCCGTTATAGTCAGTCGTCGTGGCGATTTGATTGATCTCCGCCAGGATCTGCGTGTACTCCGCGTTCAGCGAATCGCGCTGCGCGCTGCTCACCGTGCCGGTCGCGGCTTCCGTCGCGATCGACACCGCTGTGTTGAGCAGTGACGTCACCTGGGAGAGAGCACCGTCTGCAACCTGGAGGCTGCCGACGCCGTCGTTGGCGTTCTGAATCGACTGATTGAGCGCCGCGATGTTGGCGGATAGGCCGTTTGCAATGGCGAGACCCGCCGGATCATCCGAACCTGAGTTAATGCGTTGGCCCGTGGACAACTGCTGAAGCGTCGAGTTCAAGGTCATCTGAGTGCCTTCGAGAGCACCCTCCGCTTGTAGAGCCGGAATGTTGTTGAGTATGCCAAATGGCATTTCAAAGTCTCCTTTCGAAGTTTCGAGCGTCCCGTTTTGCGGTTTGAAGCCCTGGCTCGGAAGGCCCTCCCCCCAAACCGCCCGGCTTGCTCGCGCCCCACGGAACTTCGGTCGTTCCCCTACTCCATCGGCAGGCGCGGCCTTCGACTTTAATGTTCGGAAACCCTTACACCTCTATCGTTTAGCGTCGCCACCAGCTCCCCCACACGCGCGCCAGCCTTGGCTCCGAGCTCGTCCAACAAGTCCTGGAGGCTTGCGTCCTCTGGATGAATTTGCCGACCGACGTGCAACACGGCGGTGGCGCGAGCCCAATTTCCTGCCTGCGCCCAGAGTCTCGCTGCTACCGCAAAATCCCGCGGGGTCGGCGTTTTCACCGCTCGCAACTTTTCTTCGGCCGCCAGCGCAGCGTCGGAAACGCGGTCAATGGATGCCAATGCGAGAATCAGCCGATCGTGCAAGTCCGCACTCTGCGGTTTTTGGGAGAGTGCGCGCCGGATTCGGTGCAGACCAGGTTCCGAACATCCGCGCCGCACGGTCGCGAGACCAAGCTTTCCCTCCAAATGAAGTGAGTCCGGGCCAAGTTTGAGCGCCCGTTCGTAAGCCCGCGCAGCAGAAGCGAACTCGCCGAGGTTGTAGTAGCCATCCCCGATGAACTCCATCGTAGTCGGTGTTCGCCGGCCGTGTTTCTCCGCCTGCTTCAGTGCTTCAATCGATTCTCGATATTTGCCGAGTCGGGCATTGGCAACGCCGGCGAAAAACCATGCCACGCCGAACTTTGGATTCAGGCGGCACGCAGTTTCAAAACTGGCGAGCGCCGATTCCACGCTTCCAGAGTTCTCGAGCTCGACCAGCCCCAACTCCAGATGCGCCTGTGCGTTCGCCGGCATCTCATCGACTTTTAGTTTTCCAAGTTCGTGATAAAAGCGGTTTTTCCCGGCTCTCGTCTTCGCATCCGCCCCGAGACCGAAATGATGAATCAGGAACCGCGCGGGGCCGAGGCGCATTCCGCATTCCTCGATCCGCGATCCCACCGTCTCATGGACGCGACCCACGAAATAGATCCGAGGATCGCGACGGAAGAGCCGGACATTTTCGTGATCCACACAAGCGGGATAGGCCTTTGCTGCCGGTAGAGTCGAATCATTCGGCTTCGCCGGTTCATCCCAGATTCGGTCGTCGAGGCTGAGAAAGTAATTTCGGATTGTGACCATGTAGCCGGCGATGTTCGGCGCGGCGACCAATCCGGGAATTACTCTCTTCGCGCTGGGATCAAGCACCTCGTCGGCGTCGAGAACGAGCACCCACTCCGCTTGAACTTCGGCGAGTGAGCGATTGCGCGCAACCGCGAAATCGTTTTCCCAAGGGACATTAAACACGCGGGCGCCGAATTCCTGCGCGATCTGAATGGTCGCGTCCGAGGATCCGGTGTCGGCGATTACAATCTCGTCCGCAACGCCGCACACTGACTCGAGGCACGCTCGCAGCGTCGCAGCAGCGTCCTTGACGATCATGGAGAGAACGATTCTTGGCATGCGCCCTCCTCCACGATCGGCTCGGAATCTGGAATTTCATTCCTTGTTTCTCGCGCGGTTAGCTGTGCGATTCGCTTGCGGTAGATAGACGTGACGCTCTCCCATGTGTGTCTGCGACGAATTGCCTTGGCTCCATTGCGTCCCCGCGCGGCGGCTTCCTCTGAATGCTCGAAGACGTGTCGCATCGTTCGCGCCAGAGCCGCAACATCGGGTTCGAACCAATTCCATTCGCCCACAAATTTGCCAAACGGCGGCGGCGCGTCCGGAACAGGTGACTCAATCGCCGGAATGAAATAGCCACAATCGGAAGGACAGAATTCGGATGCCGGGCCCGCCGCCGTTACGATCACTGGCTTTCCGCAGGCCATCGCTTCGGCGATCGGCATGCCGAAGCCCTCGCCGCGATACGGCAATACAAACGCATCGCATCCTCTGTACAACGCGGCCAATTCCGCGTCCTCGAACTGCTTCGATAGAAACGCAACGTGCGGCAATCGGACATCGCCCATGAATTTCGCGATCAAGCCGTCGAGCGAATTGTGCGCGTAGGCGGGATTCGCACCGGTGCTAATGGCGAGAGTCACGTCGTCTCCCGCTTCGAAGGCTTGTGCGTAAGCCTGAAGCAACAAGTCGATCCCTTTACGCCCAATCGTGCCGCCGACGAACAGGAATACGAATCGCCGGCATCCCGTCGGCCGAGCTGGCGGCCCATCTGGCATAAAAATCTTGGCGTCGAATCCATTCGGAATCACATGCACGCGGTTTTCGTCCACTCCGGCACGCACAAAAACTCTGCGAACGAAATCCGATGGCACCCACAACTCATCCACGTTCCGTTCAATGTTCCGGACCCAAACGCGAGGTACGGCTCCGAATTCCCAGGGCACGATCACTGCAAGTTTGCCTCCCGTTGGCCGTCGAAAATCCGGGGGCCAGTGGTGGCGGATCGTCAAATCGAGATTTTTTGGATAGCGCGACGTTGCTTCAGCAAGAGCTTTGCCCTGCGGAATTCTCTCGGCGGGAACCATCGGATGGCCGAATGGCTCCAGCGCCACGTCAAATTCGCCGGATTTCAGAAGGGCGGTCGCGATTTCGCGGTTGATGCGAGCGAGGCTCGAATGCTCAAAGAACGGTCCGCATACCAGGATTCCGGCTTTATCTTTATTTCCCCGCCGAGAGCTGAAAGGAGCCTCCGCTGCAGTAAGTTTCTGAAGCAAGGCTTCCTTTTCCGCTTCACCGAGAAGGATTGTCTCCGCAATTCGCCGCGCAGCGGGAAAGGCACGATGGAGCAGTAGGAAATCGAAGACATCATTCAGATACCGCGGCTCCCGCCGCACCAACCGCGTGAGATCAAATTGAACAATGCCGACAATCTCGGGCGGCAATCGAAGTTTCAAGAAATCTTCGGCCGCTGGGGTGAAGACCGGCTGGCTCACGATCCCGGGATGGAAATTCTGAACCGCCGCTTTTTCGTTGCCGGCCCGAACTGCGAGTCTCCCGAGGAGCCACGCCGCTCGGTAAGAACCTTCTCCTCCGCTGCCGACATACTCGTGATTGCTCGCGCGGGCTCGCTCCAACTGGCCAAGCGCTTTCGACGGCTTGTTTTGGTGGACTGCCAGCAGTCCGCTCAAGTAATACAGCTCCGCATAGTCGGGAAACGATTCCAGTGCGCCTTGCAACACGCGCTCCGCCTTGGCCATGTCGTTGTGCTTCATCAGCAGCACCGCGAGATTTCGCAGCGCGAGCGCCGTGACTTGAGACGGAGCGCTAGTGTCTTGCGCCAACCTTGCTAGATTTTCGATTCCTGCACACGGATTGGCTATTTCGGCGGCAAACGCCAAAACCATCCTCGCCCACGGTTGATTGAGGGCTTTGAGTGCGGAGAGGTACTGCGCTGAAAGAGCGGACTGTCGTGTGATTCTCGCCGCTGTGCTCCAGAAATCGCGAAGGCGTCCGGCACTTAACCAGCGAGGCTCGATTGCGATCAAATCTAGTTCGGTCATGCATGGGTAGTGGACCGGAACAAAGCACCTTCTCCCGGCCGTGTGGAGGTCGCGGCGAATGCTTGCCGCCGAGCCTTGAAGTAGCTGATCCCCGGCGAGCCACGTCACCACTGCGTCGGCGCGTTTCGGAATCCGGCCCGTTTGCACGGAGTCGAGGCACCCCGTCGAGACAGAGTCCGCGACCCGACGAATCTTTTCAGGCAATACGTCATCAGAGGTCGCGTCAGTCTCAACCGCGATCTGGGGACTTTTTTCGTAGCTGACCATCGGGAGGCCTCCACGATGGTCCACGACATAGAGCGGCATGATTGTCCTTGTCGAAGAGTTCGGCAGCCCACTGAATCGAAAGTCTCTACCTCGAATTCCGAGCCCGGGCTCACTCTAGAAACCGCACCAGCTTCAACGTGCTCGATACACCTACGACGCCTTCGCAGCCTTGATCTCCATCTCAAGGCACAAACCGTTGCGTCTCGCCACCGCGGTATATTCGCCAACACTGAATCCAAACGATTGCAACAGTTCGCGCAGACTTTGGCGCGAGAACATGGTGTAGTGAAAGTTGCCTGGGTAATCCTGGCTGCCAAAAGTGACCTCGCGCAGGCTTTCGAAAGGATATTCGCCGCGGCTGAATGCTTGGATCATGCCCTCCGCATCGGGCACGACAATTCGAAGGAGGCCGCCGGGCTTGAGAACCCGGCGCCATCCGGAGATAATCGCTGACCTCAATTCGGATTCCGTGAAATGCTCCACGAGATGAGCTGCGTAAATCTCCGCCACGGTGCCTGGGTGAAAGGGGAGCGAGCGCACATCGGCGATCATGTCCACGCCGGGCAATTCGCGAGCGTCAATGTTGAAGTAATCCGGCGCGGGCAGGTGTCCGCATCCGAGGTTGAGCCGGAGGTTTGTCCCCATCGCTGAGAGACGCTGAGGCGAAAGCAGCCGCGGCGCGACGCTGGCCCGCGCCGAGGTAGGCTCGGGTGCAACGGTTGTGTTTGCCGGGCGCTGCTGTTGCGAACGAGAATTCTCGATAAACTGCCCGACTCCGCGCGCGAACTGCACAAACTCTTTCCGCAATCCCTCCATCGCGCGCTGCATCCCCTGAACCTCTTCCCGCGTCTCTAGCAATCGCGCGACGATCTTGCGATCAACTTCCGTATTCAACAGAGCATTGCTGGCTACAGCTCGAGCCAATTCCTCCAATGCCTCGGCGTGATCAACTGTCGGCTTTGCTGATGCCACCGCTCGTGCGGGCGCGCCCGCTGACTCCATCGCTGCCTGGTTCATTGTCTGCCTCCGGAGTGATTCAAAACTTTTCTCCGTTCACTCAATCCAATAACCTGCGAAACTCGTTGACCCACAGCGGCGCCGTGACGCTCCAGTCCCAGTTGGCAACCATATCGCGGCGGCCTTGCCGCCCCCGCGCGCGGGCCTCGTCTCGATTTGAAAATGCACGCCGCATGAGTTGCTGCAAATGTTCGAGGCTCGGTTGCGCCCACAGATGTCCGGCGAAGATCTCTTCCTCGGCCGAGGCCGGCACGAGTCCCTCGGTGTCGATCAAATAGCTGTTCTCATCTCGCAGGAAATCCATCTGCCCGCTCCACCGTGTCGCAATCACGGGCAGCTCGACGGAAAGCGCTTCCATCAACGGCCGTCCGTAGCCTTCTCCATGCGTCGGAAGCACGAACGCATGTGCGCTCGCATATAGGGCGGCCATCTCGGCTTGCGAAAGGAAGCCTTTGAGCAAAACGATCGGCGGGCACTTTTCGAGCGTCAATCCGGCTTCTTTCTCTACGAAGTAGCAGAGCTGCGCGACCGGATCGGTAACTGGATCGTTGAGTTGCGAGATTTTCAGAATCAGCGCTACATCTTCATCTGCCTTGAATTCTCTTAAATACGCCTTTACGAGCAGATCGGTCCCCTTGCGCGGTTCTAGATCAAATACCGAAAGAAAATTGAATGACCGCGCTCGGGGAATCTCGAGAGGCTTTGCATTCGGCCGAAAAAGATCCGTATCGACGCCCGCACGTACGATGCGTAATTTGCTCGGGTCCACTCCGGCTTCTTCGAATGTGCGCCGGTTAAATTCGCTTGGCAGCCAGATCTCGTCCATCGCGTCGCACCGCTCAAGCCAGCCGTCGGGGATGCGATCAGTCTCAAACATCGTCCGGCCCACACGGACCGATCCGTGAATCCCCAGGTTCCATCCGAATGCCGTCACGTGTTGGTACAGAATGCTCCGAGACAGATCGACCCGCTGCTGCGTCAGGTACTCAAGCCTCTGTCTCGCGTACTTCGGCAGCATTCGGTTGGAGTCGGATGTTTGCCCGATCGGCACGAGCTGGACTGGCACGCCCGTCTCCGCAAGCGCCACCGCAACCACCCAGCATTCCTCCGCGTATCCTGAGCCACCATAGACGACACCGCGGAAAAACACTCCCGGCTGCTGAGGTGGCTGCTCAAAACTATGACTCCACGGCTTGCTATCGAGCGCGTGGCCTTCGGTTATCCCATTGGCTGCGAGAAATTCCATCTGGGTGATCCCACCTCGAACGCGCCGCAAATGGCGCGCAGCACACACGTGCGTTGTCGATTCATGCGGAAACAGAACTGCACTCGGCATGCCAAAGATCAACTCGCGCGAAAGTCAGTTCCAGCGAGGTGAAACGCCCGGAACGCCCGCTGCTCGGTTCGCCTCTCGTCATCTAAGAGAATCCTTAGACCGCAAAGGTCTGTGAATTGCTGCAATATTTGGCAAAGCGTTCGCGGCGTCGTGTGCCGCGAAGGAGTGCAATACCAATGGCCATTTCGCTGGAGAGCGGCGTTCCCGCATTGTTGCAACACGAGAGCGCTCAGCTTGCGCTACTGATGTCCGACGTGGAAATCATCAAAGATCAAATGAAGAAGGTTGCGATGATCCTAAACTCTCTTTCAGAGAGCGTGGCCTCACAACGATCGAAGCCGGAGCCCGAGCTTTCTGAGATTGCTCTCATGTTGCAAACCATGAAAACGCACGTCGATTCGTTCCCGCATGCTCTTCGCCAAGCGCGCCGCTCCGACATCGCGACGCAGAAGGCAATGGAAAATCTTGCCGCCCGCGTGTCCGCAATTGAGGCCAAGCTGGGCACATTTTGCACGCCTTCGGAGGTGTCCGCGCTGAAAAGCTGAAGTGACCGAACTGGTTGTTGCACGCGAATCGAAAAATCGGGACAAACCTTTGATTGATATTCCATCAAGCGCTAAGGCCCTAGCGGACCCATCTGCGCGCAAACCTTCCGTTTCAGTGGTCATCAACACGTTCAATCGGGCTGCGAGCCTCGACGTAGCCTTGCGTTCACTTCGATACCTGAACTACGACAACTTCGAAGTCATCGTTGTCAACGGCCCGTCCACAGATAAGACGATGGAAGTATTGCGCTCTCACGCTTCATCGATACGCGTCGGTACGTGCTCCGATCGCAATTTGGCGATTTCCAGAAATGTCGGTATCGATATGGCTCGGGGCGAACTTGTCGCGTTCATCGACGACGACGCCGTGCCGGACCCGAACTGGCTTGATGACGCTGTGGCTGGGTTCGATTGCGATGAGGTGGCGGCGGTAGGCGGTCTCGTGTACGACCACACGGGGTACAACCTTCAATACCGCTACAACCTTTGCAATCGCATGGGAACGGCACAATGGAACTTCCCGATGCCCGGGAATCAGTTTTGTTATCCGGGTTGCTTGCAGTTTCCGTACGTGCCCGGCGGAAATTCTCTCTTCAGGCGGAGCGCCCTTCTGGAAGTGGGGGCCTTTGACGAAGAATACGACTACTACTTGGACGAGACTGACACCTGTTTGCGGCTGATCGACGCAGGTTATCAGTTGAAGCAACTCGACGCCGCATTCATCTACCACCGCTCGCTCCCAAGCCACATCCGAAGTGAGCGTAGTGTAGTGACAAACTGGTTCCCAATTATCAAAAACAAAGTCTATTTCTCGCTTAAGAACGGCGCCGAGACCATATCCTTCCGGGCCTTATTGGGCGACTGGAAACGCTTCGTGGAGGAGGCGGAAGCCGGGCTGCGCGGTCAGGTTGTGCACGGTAATGTGCCAGCCGAGAGGCTCGCTCAATTCGAGCGCGACGCCGATGCGGCTCTCCGCGGAGGCATTGAGCGCGGCCTGCATCAGCCGCGGCGCCTCATCCACTCTCAGGGCGCCCGTCAACTGCGTGGTGCGGTCTTGTACGACATTTTTGACCGCCAGAGTCCTAGTGTGTTCAAGCAATGCCCGATCCTGTTGCCGAAGCGGGACAAGCTAACAGTTTGCTATCTGAGCCAGGCCTACCCGCCCACAGGAGTGGGAGGGATTGGAAGGTTGACTTACGACCTTGCCAACGGCTTGGCCGAACGTGGCCACACCGTGCATGTGCTGACAAGTAGCACGGCGAAGCACAATACCGTGGATCTTGAAAACAATGTCTGGGTTCACCGCTTGGTGCGGGACCAAGTGGAGCCTCAAGCGCCTTCCGACATTGAAGTGCCGGCGCACATCTGGGAGTATTCGGCGCGTCTTCTACGCGAGCTTAAACGGATTCATTCCATTCAGCCCATCGACATTGTCGAAGGGCCCATCTGGGATACGGAGGGAATTGCGGTTCTTGTGGACGGCTCCTTCCCGATTGTCACAAACCTCGAAACTCCCCTTAAGGTGTGGTGTGAGACAAATCCGGGTCTTCTTGGGAGCACGCCTGCCGATACGCAGTTTCTTTTGCGGCAAACCGCTGCCGAAAAACTAATGATGGAAAGAGGCGTAGCTCACCGCGCCATCAGCAGGGCCATCGTCGAGACCCTTCAAAAGCAGTATGGTGTCAGGTTCCAGCCAGGTCAGGTCTTGGTAGCGCCTCCAGGGATGGAAGACCGCGCGAAGGGCATCGATGACGGCGAAAACGGTGGTTTCGTGAACGTGCTGTTTACTGGGCGTTTTGAACACCGCAAGGGAATCGATGTGCTATTGCAGATTATCCCGGCGCTTTGTTTGAGGTTCCCGACAGCACGTTTTGTCTTGCTCGGAGAAGACAAGCCGCAACCGGCTGGTGCAACTTTAGCTGGTCGTTTCCGCGCTCAAAACGAAGGCGCAGCCTTTCTTGATCGCGTGATCTTCGCCGGTAAAGTCTCCGACGCGGAGCTTGAGCGTCAGCTTGCCCGATGCGACGTCTTCGTAGCACCCTCGCGCTACGAATCCTTTGGCTTGGTTTTTCTGGAAGCCATGATCTTTGGTAAGCCGGTCGTGGGCTGCCGTGCGGGAGGAATGACTGAAGTCATCCATGAAGGAGTTTCCGGCCTGCTCGCGGAGCCGGGTGATGCTGAGAGCCTGGCGGCCGCGCTCACGCAGCTGCTCACGGATCCCGCGAAACGCGCCGCAATGGGGCAAGCCGGGCGTGCGCGATTCCTCGCGCACTTCACGCGCGAAAAAATGACGGATCGCACGCTGGACTTTTACCGCGAAGTATTGCGAGCACAGGAGGCCCGGGAAGTGCGACAAGCCGGATAAAACGGTCCCGAACCCGAACCGTCCGAGCCATTCGACGTGAGTGCTCTTGAGGCAAGTCAGCGAGACGATCGCAGAGACTGCAGGCTCGCTGCCATAGGTTCTGGCCGCCGCGCGGCCGGATACTCCTCGCCGCGATTTCTAACAGCAGCTAGGTCCGCGTCAACCATCATCCGAACGAGCTCGTCGAACGACACCGTTGGCTCCCAACCCAGTTCGCGGCTTGCCTTCGACGAATCGCCGAGGAGATGAAAAACCTCGGCCGGGCGCAGAAGGTCCGGATCGATTTCGACATGCTCGCGGTAGTCCAAGCCCGCGTGCGCGAACGCGACCTCAAGCAGATGGCGGACCGTATGCGAAACGCCCGTCGCGACCACGTAATCCTGAGGCGTGTCCTGCTGCAGCATCAGCCACATCGCGCGGACGTAGTCGCCTGCAAAGCCCCAATCACGCTGAACGTCGAGGTTTCCCATCTTCAGCGACTTCAGCAAGCCGAATTTGATCAGCGCGATGCTGTAACTCACCTTGCGCGTCACAAATTCCACGCTTCGCCGCGGCGATTCGTGATTGAAGAGAATTCCTGAGCAAGCGAACAGATCGTAGCTCTCGCGGTAGTTGACGGTGATCCAGTGCCCGTAGAGCTTCGCAACTCCGTACGGGCTCCGCGGATGAAATTTCGTTCGCTCGCTCTGTGGCATTTCGCTCGCCGCGCCAAACATCTCGCTCGAAGAAGCCTGGTAAAACCGGATCCGCGGATTCACCACACGAATCGCTTCGAGCAGCCGCGTGACTCCCAGCGCTGTAAATTCGCCCGTTAGAACAGGCTGATTCCATGAAGTCGGTACGAATGATTGCGCAGCCAGGTTATAGACCTCATCCGGCTCGCTTTGATTCAGCGCCGAAATCAAGGAGTTCTGATCCAACAGGTCGCCCTGAATCAATTCGACCTTATTCTGAATGTGAACTAACCGTTCCAGATTGACCGTGCTGCTGCGCCGCACGATCCCGCAAACTTTGTAGCCCATTCGCAGCAGGAATTCAGCCAGATACGAACCGTCCTGCCCCGTAATGCCCGTAATGAGTACCCTTTTCGCCATGATTACCTCGAGAAGATTTGGTCGGTTGTTGCGCGCTCGAAAATTGGTTCCGTGATTTGCCAAACTTTCGGTGTGAATCCTTGTTCGATCCAGTCGTCGAAACTGCTGCAGGAAGATGCGGGCGTGGCAGTGAGGTCGTCTATTGCACTGCCGCGCCCGCCCTGCACAACGCCGCGCGGCAGGTGATCGGGCTTCGCTGCGCTACTTGGCGTTGCATTGTCGCTCCGCGCGGGCGGTTGGGCTGATCCGCCAGCGGCTGCGGGGTTGGCAGACCGCCGATCGCTCGGAAACGACGAGACCGACTCGTTGAATCCCTGCAACCGCATGATTGAATTCACTGGCTTCCTTCGCATCCCGACTTTCCCCGTTGCCGGCGCGATCGCGCAAACTCGGCAGGATTTGCCGGGTCACTGATGGCAACTGGAGCCACTTCCCTTCTTGTCCTGTGAATCGTGCACACCGGTGGCCCAATTAGAGAATTGCAAGCTTTCAACGGCGAATGAGACACCGCTCGGCCAGGCTCGCGCTCAACTCTAATCGCTGTTTGCCGATAGAGCTATTGAGGCGTCACACGCGTCGTCCGGGTGTAGCCAGACGTGTGTGGCAAAGGCAGCCAGCTATGATCCGGCTCACGCGCCTGAACAACCAGCCGCTCGTCGTCAATTCGGACCTGATCAAGTCGGTCGAGAGCTTGCCGGACACTGTCCTCACGCTTATCACGGGGGAAAAGATCGTCGTCCTCGAATCGAGTGATGAGGTATTGGAAAGAGTGATTGAATTCCGGCGCAAGATCATTGCGGGTCTTGATCTGCCGCCATGGCACGCGCCGCAAACCGCTTCGCCTACCCGGGATTTTCGCGGCGAGGCTCAGCCTTCCGCCAAGAGGACCTAAGGGGCTCAAAGGATGGACAAAAGCACGTTTGCCGGAATCTTGGTGGCGTTGGGGGGAATTTTTCTTGGTCTCACGCTCGAGGGCGGGAAAGTCGCGCAGATTCTCCAGCCCACCGCCGCGATGATCGTATTCGGCGGGACGCTCGGCGCTGTGATGATTCAATTTCCGCTGCCTGTTGTGCTCGAAGCCTTCAAGCGGCTCAGCTCGGTGTTCTTCAACAAGGCGAAGGATCCTCACGAGCGGATCTCGGAAATCGTGAGCTACGCGAATAAGGCTCGCCGCGGCGGCATCGTTTCGCTCGACAAGGAAATCGACGCGATCGACGAGCCGTTTCTCAAAAAATCGCTTATGCTCGCCGTCGACGGCACCGAGCCTCAAGAGCTGCGAAAAATGATGGAACTCGAGATGGATAATCAAGCGGAGCACGAGGACCATATCCCGAAAGTGTTCGAATCCGCTGGCGGCTTCTCGCCGACAATCGGAATCATTGGAGCCGTGCTCGGATTGATTCAGGTCATGCAACATCTTGACGACATCTCCGAAGTAGGGCGGGGAATTGCAGTGGCCTTCGTGGCCACGATTTATGGCGTTGCGTCCGCGAACCTGTTTTTACTCCCAGCTGCCGGAAAGATCAAAATGCGCATACGTCAAGATCAAGTCGTCCGCGAAATGATGCTCGAGGGTGTCGTATCGATTCTGGAAGGTATGAACCCGCGCATGATCGAAACCAAGCTGCTCGGATTCTTCGCCGAAGCCAACAAGACGGCCAAAGGCGGCAAGGCGGCCCTCCGAACCGAAGAGAAGACGGCATGAGCCGCAAGAAGCGCCCCGAAGAGCACGCCAACCACGAGCGCTGGCTCGTCTCCTACGCCGATTTCATCACTCTTCTGTTCGCATTTTTCGTCGTTCTGTACTCCTCCTCGCAAGTCGACAAGCGCAAAATCGGCCAGCTGGCCATGGCGATTCAAGTCGCTTTTCAGCGCATGGCCGTTTTCGACAATTCCAATACGAAGGTGCCGCTCGCGACCACCGAGCCGATGCCCTTTCAGGATGT
>Ga0187778_10000359_pt1 | contig 32908 bp, 29 predicted proteins | sample 1015_Q2_SP5_20_M_FD_132418 | JGI IMG/M metagenome (GOLD analysis project Ga0187778, IMG submission 132418) | Tropical peat soil microbial communities from peatlands in Department of Meta, Colombia - 1015_Q2_SP5_20_MG | ecosystem: Environmental > Terrestrial > Soil > Wetlands > Peat | place... | reverse complement strand
GGCGTCGCGAAGCTCGCGGCCGAGCGCTACTGCGTCAGCTTCAGCCGCGTCTACGAGTCGTTCGAGACCGTCGTGCTGCGCTACTTCAACGTGTTCGGCCCGCGGCAGAGCCCGTTCTCCCAGTACGCGGCCGTCATCCCTCTCTTCGTGACGGCGATCGCGGAGGGCCGTCCGATCACGATCTACGGCGACGGCGAGCAGTCGCGCGACTTCACCTACGTCGAGAACGTCGTCGACGCGACGATGCTCGCAGCCGACGCTCACGGTGCGAACGGACAGGTCTTCAACGTTGCGGCCGGATCGCCCGGGACCGTCAACGCGGTGGCGGACACGATCGGGGCGATCCTCGGCAAGCCGGTCGACAAGCGCTTCGAGCCGCCACGCCCCGGCGACATCCGCGACTCGTGGGCCGACGTCGCCGCGGCGCGCGCGGTCCTCGGCTTCGAGCCGCGGATCGACCTCGCCGAGGGCCTTCGCAGGACCGCGCGGGCGCTCGTCGATGGCGTCTGAGCGGTCCCGGAGGATCCCCGTCCTCCGGGTCATCGCCCGGCTCAACGTCGGCGGCCCCGCGCTCCACGTCGCGTATCTCTCGGCGGGCCTCACGCCGCGCGGCTACGACACGACGCTCGTCGCAGGCACGATCGCCCGCGGCGAGGAGTCGATGGCGTACGTCGTCGAGCAGGCCGGCGCCAGGCTCGTCACGCTGCCGAGCCTCTCGCGCGAGATCGCGCCGCTGCACGACGCGCTCGCCGCGATCCGCCTCGCGAGGCTGATCCGCGAGGTGCGTCCGACGATCCTGCACACGCACACCGCGAAGGCGGGAACGGTCGGGCGGGTCGCGGCGCTCCTCGCCGGCGACGCACGCCCGCCGATCGTGATCCACACCTTCCATGGCCACGTCCTCCACGGGTACTTCGGCCCGGCGAAGTCGTCCTTCTTCCGCCTGCTCGAACGGCTCCTCGCGAAGGTGACGACGGTGCTCGTCGCCGTGAGCCCCGAGGTGCGGGACGACCTCGTCCGCCTCGGAGTCGCGCCCGCCGAGAAGTTCGTCGTCGTCCGCCTCGGCATCGAGCTCGAGCAACGCGTCGCCACCGACGTCCCGCGCGAGGAAATCCGGCGGCGCCTCGGGATCCCGCAGACGCGTTTCGTGATCGGCTGGCTCGGCCGGATGACGGGCGTGAAGCAGACCCAGGACCTGCTCGGGGTGCTCGCCGCATTGCACGAGAAGGGCGTCGACGCCGGGTTGCTCGTCGTCGGCGACGGGCCCGACCGGGTCGGTCTCGAGGAGCGGGCCCGAGCGCTCGGGCTCGCCCGCGACTGCCTGTTCCTCGGCTACCAGGAGGAGGTGGCGCCCTGGTACGCGGCGATGGACGCCGTCGCGCTCCCCTCCGGGAACGAGGGCACCCCGGTCACCGTGATCGAGGCGCTCGCCGCCGGGAAGCCGGTCGTCGCGTATGCGGTGGGCGGCGTGCCGGACGTCGTTCGCGAGGGCGTCGACGGGTTCCTCGTCGAGCCGGGGAACCGGGCAGCGATGGCCGAGCGGCTGGCCGAGATCGCAGCGGACCCCGAGCTCGGCGCTCGGCTGGGCGCCGCCGGGCGGGAGCGCGTGCTCGAGCGCTACGGCGTCCGCAGGCTCCTCGACGAGATCGACCGCCTGTACCGGGAGACGATGGCTACGAGCCGGCGCGGCTGACGAGGAACGTCACCTCGGCGACGGGCTCGGCACCCGGCGCCGGAACGCCGTCCGCAGACGTCGGCGTCGCCGACCACGTGTAGCGGCCGGGCGGGAGGTTGAGGTGCGCCGGCATCACGAGCGACGGCTTGGTCGTGACCTGGGTGAACACCGGCTTGCCGTCCCGCAGGACGACGAGCCGGTAGGCATCGGCCCCGGGCACGGCGGGCCACTCGTAGCGCCGTGCATCGCGAGCGTCGCGCCGCGCCTCCACCTGGGCCCGGGCGCGAACGGCGGCGGCGTCGACGACGACCCGAGCCGGTCGCCGGTCGGCGACACCCGACAGCGTGGCGAAGGCGATCGCCGTGAGCACACCCGATGCGCCGGCGACGAGGACGAAGCGGGTCGAGCGACGGCGCGGTCGCCCACGCGGTTCCTCGGGCCCGGGCTCGAGGGCGGCGTTCGAGAGTATCTCGACGGGCGACGACTCGCGCGAGGCCGGCCTGGCGGGGCGGAACTCGCCGGGCGCGTACAGGCTCGCCCGCGCCTCTGCCGCCAGCTCGGGGTCGATCAGCGCGAGCTCGGGGCTGACGACCGTCATCCGAGCGTCACCGTGAGCGCCGTCGGGTAGGCCGCCGACATCGTGAGCCAGAGATCGTGCTGGTGGAAGAGCAGCTTGATCCGGAGCTCGTCGCCTGCCGGAACGGTGTGGGCCACCGTACCGATCGTCACCGTGCGGTGCCCCCAGTCGAGCAGAGAGGTGTTCCAGGGGTTGGCGGTCGCCGTGTTGGAGGCGATCTTCGTGCACGACGCGCCGCCGGCCGTGCAGTCGTAGAGGTAGGCGTAGAGGGTCCCCTGATTCAGGGCGTTGAACGGGCCCGTCGAGCTCCAGATGTCGAGCGTGACCGCTCCGGCCAGGACGAGCGGTGCAGGCGCCGGATACGTCCACGAGTGCTCGTGGTCGTGATCGCTGATCGTCTCGTGGCCGTCGCTGTCGTGGATCGTGAGCCCCGGCTTCCCGTCGCCGTCGAAGTCGGCGAGCTGCGACGCCGCCGGGGCGGGCGACGAACTCATGTCCCAGACGTCGGTCGCCGGACCGGACGGCTGGAAGTAGAAGGTCGAGGGCGTGGGCGGCGAGGCGAGGACGGAGATCGTCACGGTGCCGTCCGCGCTGCGGCCGGTGCCGTCGTCGATCCGGTAGGTGAAGCTGTCGGTGCCGGTGAAGCCCGACGTCGGCGTGTACGTGAACGACCCGTCGGCCGCCAGCGACACGCTGCCGTTCGCGGGCGGCGTGACCGGCGTCGTCTCGAGCGTGATCGTGTTGCCGTCCTGGTCGCCGTCGTTCGCGAGCACGCCGGGAGCGCTCACGTCGAGCTGCGTGTCCTGCGGCGTCGAGTAGGAGTCGTTCCCCGCTACGGGGTCGTGCTGGACCGGCGTGACCGTGATCGTCACGGTGCCGTTCGCAGTGCCGCCGTTCCCGTCGGAGACGACGTAGGTGAACGACTCGCTGCCGACGTAGCCGCTGTCGGGGACGTAGGTGAAGCTGCCGCCGCCGTTCGCGGTCAGCGTCCCGTTCGCGATCGTCGAGGCGTCGTAGGAGGCGACGGAGAGGACGTCGCCGTCGACGTCGGTGTCGTTCGCGAGCACGTCGAACGTCACGCCCGTCGCGTCGTCCTCGGCCACCGTCTCGGAGTCCGGCCCCGCGACGGGCGGATCGTTGACCGGCGTGACGGTGATCGTGAAGCTCTGCGGCGCACTCGTGTCGACGCCGCCGTTCGCCGTCCCTCCGTCGTCCTTCGCGCGGACGGTGACGGTCGACGACCCGTTGGCGTTCGGCGCGGAGGTGTACGTGAGGGTCCCACTCGGCGAGACCTGCGGCGCGACGCTGAAGAGCCCCGAGTTCGTCTCCGAGACGAGGAACGAGACGGACTGGCCCGACTCGTTCGGCGGCCCGGGGCTGATCCCGGTGGCCCAGCCGGAGACGGTCTGCGGACCGGCGTCCTCGAGCACGGTCTGGTCGGGCCCGGCGGTGAAGACCGGCGGGTCGTCGACCGGCGCCACGGTGATGGTGAACGTCTGCGGCGCGCTCGTGTCGACGCCGCCGTTCGCCGTCCCTCCGTCGTCCTTCGCGCAGACGCTGACGGTCGACGACCCGTTGGCGTTCGGCGCCGGCTCGAAGGTCAGGGTTCCCGACGGCGAGATCGCGGGTTGGCCGCCAGCCGCGAAGAGACCGGAGTTCGTGCTCGAGACCGAGAACGACACGGACTGCGCCGATTCGTTCGCGGGGCCGGGGGAGATCGCGGACGCCCAGCCCGAGACGGACTGCGCTCCCGCGTCCTCGCGCACCGTCTGGTTCGGACCAGCGTCGAACGACGGCGGGTCGTCGACCGGGAGCACGGTGATCGTGAACGTGCGCGAGACGCTCGTGTCGATGCCGCCGTTCGCCGTCCCTCCGTCGTCCTTCGCGCGGACGGTGACGGTCGACGACCCGTTTGCGTCCGGTGCGGGTGTGAAGCTCAGCGTTCCGTCGCTCGAGAGCGCCGGCTGCCCGCCGGCTGCGAAGAGGCTGCCGTCGCCGACCGAGACGTCGAAGGACACGGTCTGCCCCGTCTCGCTCGACGGGCCGGGGCTGATCCCGGTCGCCCAGCCGGCGATGCTCTGCGGTCCTGCGTCCTCGAGCACCGTCACGTTCGCGCCGGCCGCGAACGAGGGCGCGACGTTGACGAGCAGGACGGTCACCTCGACGTACGCCACACTGGTCGCTCCCTGCGGGTCGGCCGCCGTGTACGAGATGCGAACGCGGCCGACGAAGTCGGTCGGCGCGACGAACCGCACGCGATCCCCGACCTTCGTCGCGCGGCCCCGTGCGGGCTCGCCGACGGCGGCAAGCCGGAGCGGATCCCCGTCCGGATCGGAGTCGTTCGCGAGAACGGCCAGCGTGACGCTCCCGCCCTCGGGCACCGAGACGACGTCGTCGCGGGCGACGGGCGCCCGGTCGTCCGCCTGCGTCGTGCCGGGAGGCGGGGGCGGCGGCGACGCAGGCGCCGCGGGCGGAGCGGGCGCACCCGGAGGTGGGGATTCGTGACCGGCGGCGACGGTCGGCGGCGGAGACGGCGCAGAGCGGGACACGCGAACGGTGACGGCTCCCGTTGCCCGGCCACCCTTCCCGTCGGCGACGGCATACGAGAACGTCGCCACACCCGCGAAGTCGCGCGGCGGCGTGTAGCGAACACGGCCTCCGACGACGGCCGCACGCCCGGTCGACGGATCCGAGACCGAGACGATCGTCAGCGAGTCGCCGTCCGCGTCCGAGTCGTTCGCGAGCACATCGATCGAGACGGCAGTTCCCGGCCGGGTCGATGCCTTGTCGTCTCGCGCGATCGGCGGATCGTTCACGGCGACGACGTCGATCACGACGACCCCGCTCGGGCAGTCTCGTGCCGACCAACAGGCCTGGTAGCCGATGCGCACGACGCCGTGGAAGTCCGGCGGCGGCGTGTAGCCGAGCGCATGGCCCGCCGTCACGCGGACGCGGCCGAGGGCGGGAGGGGACGTCACGCGGAGCTCGGCCGGCGCCTTGCCGCCTCGCTCCGAGGCGACCGAGACGGTGACGCCGACATCCTCGCGCGTGACGCGCGTGAGTTGGACGAGCGGTCGCGACGAGGCAGGGGTGGTGGTCGCGAGGACCGGTGCGGGCGGGCTCGCGAGACCCGTCGTCACGGCCGCCGCGACCGTCGCGAGCGAGCCGGAGAGCGTGCCGATCGCGGGCGTCAGCGGGATGCGCCCGAGGATCGGTGCGTGCGCGAGCCAGGAGAGCGGGCCCATCACGAGACGCAGTCGGCCGAGCGAGACGTTGAGGAACGCCCTGACGACCTTCGGGTCGAACTGCGTGCCGGCCTCGGCGGCGATCTCGTTCCGCGCCACGACCGATCCGAACGGCTCCTTGTACGAGCGGGCCGAGGTGATGACGTCGAAGACGTCGGCGACCGCGACGATCCGCCCCGCGAGGGCGATGCTCTCTCCCGACAGCCGGCGCGGGTAGCCGCCGCCGTCCCACCGCTCGTGGTGCTGGCCGACGGCGTCCGTCCACCCGCCGAGCCAGGCGCGCAACGGGGCGACGAGCTCCTCCCCGAACTGCGGGTGGCGCTTGAGCAGCCGCCACTCGGCCTCGCTCGGCCGGCCGGGCTTCGCGAGGATCTCCTTCGGGACGCCGAGCTTCCCGACGTCGTGGAGGAGCGCCGACCAGTTGAGCAGGTCGAGCTCGTCCGAGCCGAGATGCAGCTCCTTGCCGATCATCTGCGCGTAGGCGCGCACGCGGTCGGAGTGCCCCCGCGTCAACGGGTCGTGCTCGTCGAGCTCGGAGACGAGCGCGAGCAGGCGCTGCGCGGCCTCCGTCGGCGTCGCCGTGCCGTCGCCCTTGGCCGCGGCGACCCGCTCCGCGAGGCTCTCGACGGTGTTCGTGCGGAGCGCGAGCTTGAACCGCGACGGCGCAGCGTCCGGGAAGACGAGCGAGAGCTTGTAGAGCGCGACGAGCGGCAGCAGGCGGCGCGAGACACGGTCGATCGCGAAGAGCACAACGGTCGCGGCCGCGCTCATGAGCATCCACCAGGAGACGAAGAGCACGAACGAGCTCGTGGGCACCGCCACGACGGTGCTCGCGTAGTGGACGAACACGATCGAGCCGGCGATCGGCGTCGCGAACACGACGACGCGCAGCAGCGCGGCCTGAACCGGCTTCGCCGCCCAGCGCGCGGCGCGGTCGTCCATCCCTCGAACGGGGGGCATCCACCCCGTATCGGCATAGCCGGATCACGGCTGAAGGTCGCCCGTGACCGGGAACGTGGGGGGCTCCCGCCTCTACCGCGGGTGGTAGCGTCGCGCCGTGAGCGACCCCGCCGACCCTCCGCCGAGCTTCGCCTTCGCCACTCTCGACGAGCTGGGCGACGGATACGGCTTTCGCAAGGTGCGCCGGGCGCTCGGAGTCACCGCCTTCGGCGTGAATGCGATCGTCTTTCCGCCGCGCTACGAGGGGTTCCTCCACTTCCACGACCTCCAGGACGAGCTCTACTTCGTCCACTCGGGCCGTGCCCGTGTCGAGGTCGGCGGCGAGATCCGCGAGCTCGGGCCGGGCGGCCTCTTCCACTGCGAGTCGACCGTGCCGCGGAAGGTCTCGAACGCGAGCGACGAGGATCTCGTCCTGCTCGTGATCGGCGGCAGCGGCGGCTATGTCGAGCGCGACGGCCACCTCGTCGATCCCGAGCGCGACCTCGAGCGGCGACGCTCGTTCGGCAGCGCCTGAGCGGCGTGCGCCGCACGGTCGGGGCAGCGCTGCGCGGAACGACTGGCCGCTCCCGCATGCGGGGGACCGCGGCGCACCGGGAACTCCTCGCTAAGCGGGCTCCTGGGCAAGGCTTCTCAGGCGCTCGAGCTGGAGCCAATGGTGGGCGATGCGCTGCTTGCCGACGCTCGTGAGACGGACTCTCGTGTTCGGCTTCTTCAGGACGAACCGCTTCTCGATCTCCACCAGGCCGGCCTCCTCGAGCTTGCCGAGGTGGCTCGACAGGTTGCCCTTGGTCAGTCCGGTGGTTCGCTGCAGGAACACGAAGTCGGCGTCGCCGACCGACGACAGGACGGTCAGGATGGCGAGGCGACCGGGTTCGTGAACGAGGCGGTCGAGGACCAGGTCGTCGTCAGCCTCCGGCATGGTCGGAACCGAGGGCCGGAGTGCGCGGAGGGCCGAGGAGGCGAACGAGCAGGCGGTGGTCGAAGACGCCGTTGACCATGAACGCGACTCCGGCGAGAACGAGTCCGACGTTGCTCGGGTCGCCGCCGTGCCAGACCGGCAGCAGGCCGACCGCGAGCAGCGAACCCCAGATGAGAACGTGGTGCAAGCGAGGCCCGACGACGGCAACGCAATAGACGAGCATCAGCAGCCCGAACGCGGCGGCGATCGCGTTCACCGGCAGGTCGAGGGACCAGCTCGCCCGGCTCCGAAGGAGCAATGACCCCCCGAGCATCACGGCTACGCCGGCGACGCCCGCCGCGGCGGCCTTGACTCTTTGCCGGACGGACGGAGTCACGCGCCCGTAGCGCTCGTTGTAGTACCGGAGGATCCACGCGGCGACCGAGGCGAGGCCCAGCACCGCCACGAGGAAGACCCAAGCACGTCGGAACGGGCCCCACTCCCAGTTGCCCAGGGCAGCCACGATGCAGAGCGCACCAACGGGGACGGCCAGCAGTCCCCGGAGGTACGGGTAGCCGGATGCCGCTGACTGGAGTCTCTCGCGATCGATCATTTCCACACCTACAGACTAGTTTGTAATACAGACCATAGCTGCTTCCCCCGGGTCGTCAAGCGAGATCGCTCGAGCCAGCCGCGTGCCACTCGGTTTCGCGAGCTGCGAGAGTCGGTACGGAGCGCGGACACGAGTGAGCCAAACGCCTGTCACCGCCGTCGAACGAGCAGCTGCCGCCCTTGCAGCGTGCTCGGTCTAACCTCAGGCGAGAGGACCTGCACGAGCTCGGAGCGTTCACGTGGCGTGGCGCGCTGCCTGTCGTTCGCGGCTACCAGGCAGCGGGTGCACACCCGGTCGTCACCGCCTCGACGTGCAACCACGGCGCCGCGACCGCGTGGGCCGCACGTGCGCTCGGGCTCCGTGCCGTCGTCTTCGTCCCCGAGCAGGCGACCGAGGCGAAGGTCGCGGCGATCGTCGCGCTCGGCGCGGAGCTCCGGCGGGTCGGGCCGACTTCGACGAGGCGAAGGAATCCGCGGTGCGCTACGCGACCGCACACGATCTCCCGCTCTTCGTGGACGGGCTCGAGCCCGCGCAGTACGAGGGATACCGGGCGATCGGCCGCGAGATCGCCGACGAGCTCGGTAGCGGGCAGGGCACGGTCGTCGTTCCGGTCGGCAACGGAGCACTCATCGGCGGTATCGGCGAGGCGCTCGCGAGGACGGGCTGGCACGTCGTCGGCGTCGTCGCGAAGAGCGCGCCGGTGATGGCGGACAGCTTCGACGCGGTACGAGTCGCCACCGCGCCGAGCGGGACGACGATCGCGGACGGCCCCGCCGTGCCGGTGGCGATCCCCTACGCCGTCGAGCGGATCCAGCCCGTGGTCGGGCGGATGGTTCGCGTCTCGGAGCGCGAGCTGGCGTTCGCGATCGGAGCGTTCGCCCGTGCGGGGATCCGCGTCGAGGCGTCGGCCGCCGCGTCGCTCGCGGCGCTCGCGCACCTCGACCGGCCGACCGAGCCCGTCGTCCTCGTCGTGACGGGCCGCAACATCGACGACGACCTCTTCGAGCACGCCTGCGGCGCGCCGGAGACATTCCCGGACTAGCCTGGCTGGGCCGCGACGGGCTCGCGCCCGAGCGCGACGAGCCAGCGCCGCAGGCCCTCTTCGAGGTCGACCTCGGGCGACCACCCGAGGACCTCGCGGGCACGGGAGATGTCCGGGCGCCGGACCTGCGGATCGTCGAGCGGCAACGCCTGGAACGCGATCTCGCTGTTCGACCCCGTCACGCGGACGATCGTCTCGGCCAGCTCGAGCATCGTCACCTCGTGATCCGGGTTCCCGATGTTGACCGGCTCGTGCTCGTCGGACTCGGCGAGCAGGACGAGCCCGCGGATCAGGTCGTCGACGTAGCAGAGGCTGCGCGTCTGCGAGCCGTCGCCGAAGACGGTGAGCGGCTTCCCTTCCAGCGCCTGGTTGAGGAACGTCACCGACGCCCGGCCGTCGTTGCGCCGCATCCGCGGCCCGTAGGTGTTGAAGATCCTCGCGATGGCGGTGTCGACGCCCTGCTGCCGGTGGTACGCCATCGTCAGCGCCTCGGCGTACCGCTTCGCCTCGTCGTAGACGCCGCGCGGGCCGATCGGGTTCACGTTCCCCCAGTAGACCTCCGGCTGCGGATGCACCTGCGGGTCGCCGTACACCTCGCTCGTCGAGCTGATCAGGAACCGGGCGCGCTTGTGCTTCGCGAGGCCGAGCGCGTTGTGCGTCCCATAGGAGCCGACCTTGAGCGAGTGCAGCGGCAGCCGCATGTAGTCGATCGGGCTCGCGAGGGCGGCCAGGTGGTAGACGAAATCGACGGGCTCGGCGATCTCGACGTGCTCGATCACGTCGTGGTAGACGAACTCGAAGTCGTCGCCGCGCGGGATGTGCGCGAGGTTCTCGAGCGAGCCGGTCTCGAGGTTGTCGACGCAGAGCACGCGGTGCCCGCGCGCCCGGAGCGCCTCGCACAGATGCGAGCCGAGGAAGCCGGCGCCGCCCGTCACGACCGAGGTCGGCATCGTCGGGATCGTACCGGCAGCGTTGGACGCCCTCTCGAACGCGTGGGTCTCGCGCGGCGCCCCGACGGGACATCCGTTCCAGCGGAGCCGTAGACTCCCTGCGTGGCCAGCTGGCTCGCGCGGCGGAGCGTGTCCGAGCGGCGCTTCGTCGTCCTCGCTGCGCTCCTCGGCTTCACGGCCGCGATCCAGCACTGGTACACGATCACAGGCGGAATCCAGGCACGGTTCGCGTTCGACGTGCGCTCGTACGAGACGATGGCGCGCGCCGCGCCGCACTTCCCGGCGACGAGGATCCTCCAGCCGTTCGCCGAGCGGTTCCCGTTCCACTGGCTCGTCGGCGAGATCTCCCACGTGGGCGTCCGGCTCGACCTCGTCTACCGCGTCGCGTCGCTCGCGTGCCTGCTCGCGATCGTCGCCACCGTCCATGCGACGCTCTCGCAGCTCCGGCTGACGCTCGCCGAGTACGGGCTCGCGATCGCCGCGCTCGTGGCGAGCGCGTACCCGTTCCACTACCTGCTCGCGGCCCCGGGGATGCTCACCGACGCCATGCTCGTCCTCGGCGAGGCGCTGCTCCTGCTCGGGTTCGTGCGCGGGTGGCTCTCGCTCGTCCTCGTAGGGCTCGCCGTCGGCGCAGCCGCACGCCAGACGATGGTGCCGGTCGCGCTCGTCGCCGCCGTCTGGGCCTACGTCTCCCCCGCCTGGCGTGCGTACCGCGTGCGCGCCGCAGCGCTCTGCGCTCTCGTGCCAGGTGCGATCTACCTCGTGCTCAACGTCGTCGCCCGGCGCTTCGGCTATCCGGAGCCGGGCGGCTGGCACGACCTCAGCGTCCTCGGCTTCTTCGACGAGGGCTGGCGGGCGACCGTCGAGCACTTCGGCCGGGTCTTCCTCGGCGTCGGCGTCCCCTCGGGCCTCGCGCTCGGCGCGTGGCTCAGGACGCGGGACGACGTGCCGCGCGGCGCACTGCTCGTCGGCCTGGCCGTCGCCGCTCAGCCGTTCGTGCTCGGCCCGTCGTCGAACGGCGGGAACGAGCCGCGCCTCGCCGGCCTCGCGGCGCCGGCACTCGTCGTCGCGGCGGGAGCGCTCCTCCGCGGCGCCCACCTCACACGAGCCGAGACGCTGATCGCAGTCGCCGCGATCGTCGTCGCAGGGCTGCACAGCCGCTACACGCACGGACCGCTGCTCCGCAACTACGTCTGGGCGGGCGCCGAGGTCGCGGCGGCGATCATCCTCGTCGTCGTGATCGGCCGCAGGCGACCGGCCACCGAATCGATACACGCGCACCACCTGGAGAGGACGAGAATGCCGGCATGACCCAAGGCCTGCGCGAGCGCGCGGCGTACCGCAAGCTCGAGTCCCACTACGCGGAGGTCGAGAGGCTCCACCTCCGGGAGCTCTTCGCCGCCGACCCGACCCGCGGCACGCGGCTCACGGCCGAAGCCGCCGGCCTCTACCTCGACTACTCGAAGCACCGCGTCACGGACGAGACGATCGCGCTGTTCGTGCAGCTCGCCGAGGAGAGCGGGGTGCGCGACCGGATCGAGGCGATGTTCCGTGGCGACCGCATCAACGTCACCGAGAACCGCTCCGTGCTCCACACGGCGCTCCGACTGCCCCGTGGCGCGGCCCTCGTCGTGGACGGGCAGGACGTCGTCGAGGAGGTGCACGAGGTGCTCGACCGCATGGGCGCCTTCGCCGAGCGAGTCCGATCCGGGGACTGGCTCGGTCACACGGGCAAGCGGATCGCGAACGTGCTCAACATCGGCATCGGAGGCTCCGACCTCGGGCCGGTGATGGCCTACGAGGCGCTCCGGCACTACAGCGACCGGAGGCTCACCTTCCGCTTCGTCTCGAACGTCGACGGAACCGACATCGCCGAGGCCACGCGAGACCTCGACCCGGCCGAGACGCTCTTCATCGTCTCGTCGAAGACCTTCACCACGCTCGAGACGCTGACGAACGCACAGTCGGCGCGGGGATGGCTCCTCGCAGGATTCGGCGGCGACGCGTCCGCCGTCGCCAAGCACTTCGTCGCCGTCTCGACGAACACCGCCGAGGTCGAGAGGTTCGGCATCGACACCGCGAACATGTTCGGCTTCTGGGACTGGGTCGGCGGCCGCTACTCGATGGACTCGGCGATCGGCCTCTCGACGATGATCGCGATCGGGCGCGAAGCGTTCGCGGACCTGCTCGCCGGCTTCCACGCCATGGACGAGCACTTCCGCACGGCTCCGTTCGGAGAGAACCTGCCGGTGCTGATGGGCCTGCTCGCCGTCTGGTACCGCAACTTCTTCGGCTCGCAGACCACCGCCGTGCTGCCCTACGACCAGTACCTGAAGCGCTTTCCGGCGTACCTGCAGCAGCTGACGATGGAGTCGAACGGCAAGCGCGTGACGCTCGCGGGCGCCGAGGTCGACTACGACACGGGCGCGGTCTACTGGGGCGAGCCGGGCACCAACGGCCAGCACTCCTTCTACCAGCTGATCCACCAAGGGACGTCCCTGATCCCGTGCGACTTCATCGGCTTCGCGCGCTCGCTCAACCCGCTCGGCGAGCACCACGACATCCTCAGCGCGAACCTCTTCGCCCAGACCGAGGCGCTCGCCTTCGGCAAGACGGCACAGGACGTGGCTGCCGAGGGTACCGCGGAGTGGCTCGTCCCGCATCGGGTCTTCCCGGGGAACCGGCCGACCTCGACGATCCTCGCCGAGCAGCTGACGCCGCAGATCCTCGGCACGCTCGTCGCGCTCTACGAGCACTCGGTCTTCACGCAAGGCGCGATCTGGGGAATCGACTCGTTCGACCAGTGGGGCGTCGAGCTCGGCAAGGCGCTCGCGAAGCGGATCGTCCCCGAGCTCTCGAGCGCGTCGAGCCTCGAGCACGACTCGTCGACGAACGCGCTGATCGCTCGCTACCGCACGCAGCGAGCAGGGTGAGCTCGGCCGACAGCCGCACGAGAGCTTGACGGCGGTACGCTCACGATATATCGTGAGCGCATGCAATACGACAGAAAGGACTCCATGACCGCATATGCGATCGATTTCGATGCCCGCCGCTGCCGGCGGCAGCAGTGGGCGCTCATGAGCGGGCGCGGGCGCGGCCACCGCGGCGAACGGGGCTGGCGCGGCGCGGGGATGCACGGCTTCTTCGGACCCGGCCCGAGGGCGGGACGCGGCGACATCCGGGCCGCCATCCTCGCCCTCCTCGCCGAGGGCCCGATGCACGGCTACCAGATCATGCGCGAGCTCGGGGAGCGCTCGGGAGGCGTCTGGCGTCCCAGCCCTGGCTCCGTCTACCCCACGCTCCAGCAGCTCCAGGACGAGGGGCTCGTGCGCAGCACGGAGGCCGAGGGCGGCCGCCGGACGTTCGAGCTGACCGACGAGGGCCGGCAGGCGGTCGAGGCACTCGAGAGCCGCACTCCCTGGGAAGCGGTCGCCGACGAGACCGAGACGTCGGCCGTCGAGCTGCGCGACCTCGTCTTCCAGGTGATCGCGGCAGCCAAGCAGGTCCTCCACGCCGGCGACCAGTCGCAGGTCGCCCAGGCCAAGGACGTGCTGCGCGACGCCCGGCAGCGCCTCTACCGCATCCTGGCGGACGACGCGACACCGGACGCGTAGAAGACGAAGACCCGGCCGATTCGGGTGGACGCGGACGCGGCGACCTGGAAGCCTTCCGGATGTGAAGGTGCGCGTCCTCGCCGCCGCCGTCCTCCTCGCCGCCGGTGCAACCCTCTGCAGCGCGGCTGTCGGCAGAGCGCCGGCAGCCGCCCGGACGTCTCGCACCGGGTTCGGTCCTCCCGGGAAGCTCCTCCTCGGGGTGGTCGGCCCCGACCCGGACGGGTTCGACCGCCTCACGGGGAAGCACCACGTGCTGCACGTGATGTTCGCCCAGTGGGCGGGCGACGTCGCGGGCCTGATCGACAGCGAGCACGCCGCGGGCCGACTGCCCGTGCTCTCGCTGCCCTCCTCGGTGGCCCCGGCCGACATCGCGCGAGGCGCCGAGGACGCCCGCTACGTCCAGCTGTCCTCGCAGTTCAACGGCTCGAACCAGGAGGTGTGGGTGCGGATCATGCCCGAGATGAACGGCGACTGGAATCCGTGGTGCGCGTACGACGAGACCGGCCGCTCGCGCGGCCCGAAGTACGCGCCCGCCCAGTTCGTCCGCGCGTTCAGGCGGATCGCGATCATCCTGCGCGGCGGGACGAGGAGCGCGCTCGGCGCCAAGCTGCGCGCCGCCGGGCTGCCGCCGCTCCGCGCCGGCGGGGACATCCAGCCGTCGGGCCGCATCTTGATCATCTGGAACCCGCAAGGCCACGGGACGCCGTACATCGCGGCGAACGGGCCGCAGGCCTACTGGCCCGGAGCAGAGTACGCCGACATCGTGGCCGACGACCTCTACTCGGACAGCGGCGAGCCCTCCTGGCAGGGAATGGACACGCTCTACGCCTACGACAAGCCCTTCCTCGTCGACGAGTGGGGGCTCAAGGGTCGCGACGACGTCGCGTTCGCGAGCCGGATCTTCGCGTGGGTGCTCCAGCACAGACGGACGGTCGGCATCGTCTACTACAACAAGGGCTGGAGCGGAGGGAGCGACGTCTTCGAGCTCGCGTCGAAACCCAGGTCGCTCGCCGTCTACCGTCACGCGATCCGCAGCCCGCGCTTTCTCGCCGCGATTCCCTGACCGCCGGGCGAGGCTCCCAGCGGTCGCCGGCTCCGTTGCGAGCGCTCGCCCGGCGTAGGCTGCGCGCATGACCGCTCTCTCGATCCAGCGGGACGGGGAAGCGGCTGCGCAGGCTGCGGCCGGTCTGCTGGCCCGGCTCGTCGGAGAGGCGCAGTCGCAGCACGACGCCGCCCACGTCTCGCTGGCGGGAGGGAACACGCCGCGCCGTGCCTACGAGCTGCTCGGCTCTCGCCTCGACGCGCCGGACCGCGTCGACTGGTGGTTCGGAGACGAGCGCTGCGTCCCGGCCGACGACCCCGAGTCGAACTACCGGCTCGTCGCCGAGAGTCTTCTCCCCGGGCTGCCCGACGGCGCGCGTGTCCATCGGATCGAGGGCGAGCTTCCGCCCGCGGACGCAGCCGCTGCGTACGGCGCCGAGCTCCGCCGCGTGATCGGCGGGGACGTTCCCGTGCTGGACGTCGCATTCCTCGGCCTCGGCGAGGACGGCCACACCGCCTCGCTCTTCCCGGGCGATCCCTCGCTCGACGTCCTCGACCGGCTCGCCGTGCCGGTCGTCGCGGTCAAGCCGCCGCCGAACCGGATCACGCTCACGTTGCCTGTCTTCCGGGCGGCTCGCGCGGTGGTCGTGCTCGCAACCGGCGAGGGCAAGAAGGACGCCGTCGCGCGCGTGCTCGCCGGGCCCGACCGCGCGACGCCCGCCAGCCTCCTCGGCGGGGACTCGCTCACGCTGATCGTCGACGAGGACGCCGCGCCGTGACCGACGCGCCCGTCGTCGTCCTCTTCGACATCGACGGGACGCTCCTCACGACGGGCGGAGCGGGCGCGAAGGCGTGGGGCCTCGCCTTCGCCGAGCTCTACGGCGTGTCCGCGAAGATCGAGGACTTCACCGAGGCCGGCATGCCCGACCAGGAGGTCGTGACCGTCACCTTCCGCCACGTGATCGGCCGCGAGCCGGGCCCGCGCGAGATCGCAGCGCTCATCGCCAAGTACCTCGAGCACCTGCCGGAGACCGTCGCGGAGTCGACGACCTACACGGTCTATCGCGGCGTCCACGAGCTGCTGCCGCGACTCTGCTCCTCGGGACACCTCCTCGGCCTGACGACCGGGAACATCGAGGCCGCAGCACGGATCAAGATCGCCCGCGCCGGCCTCAACCGCTACTTCCCCTTCGGCGGCTACGGCTCGGACGCGGCGGATCGCGGCGAGCTGACGCGGATCGCGATCGGGCGCGCGGCGAGGCTGCTCGGGGCGCAGCCCGCCGAGTCGTACGTCGTCGGCGACACGCCGCGCGACGTGGAGGCGGCGCACGAGGCGGGCGCGATCGCCGTCGGCGTCGCGACGGGCCACTTCACCGTCGAGCAGCTGCGGGATGCAGGCGCCGAGTTCGTTCTTCGAAACTTCGCGGAAGACCCGTTTCCGACGCTCGCCACGGAGGCCATGACATGACGGACGCGCAACGAATCGCGGACCTGCTCCACGAAGCCGCGGAGACTCACCACGTCGTCTACCGCATCGTCGACGGAGACGATCCAGACTGGGCGTCCTGGTACGCGGAGTGGCTGCTCCAGCTCTCCGAGCTGCCCGACCTGCTCGGCGTCAGGCCGGTTCGCAGCCATCTCGTCTCCGCCCTCGTCCAGCTCGATCGCGACTACACCGCCGCACCCCAGACCGATCCCTGGGAGGACGTCTACGCGCGCGGCCTCGCGGCCCAGTTCGGCCCGTGAGCACGAGTCGCTAGCCCAGACCGAGCGCGCCGCCGAGGCCCGCCTGCTCGGTGCCCGTCGACCGGGCGCCGCGGCGGAGCACGAACCCGGTCACGAGGATCGCGGCCACGGTGACGCCCAGCATCATCGTCGCCAGCGCGTTGATCGCCGGCGTCACCCCGAACCGGACGGCGGCGAAGATCACCATCGGCCAAGTCTGGGTCGTCGCGCCGGCCGTGAAGTTGCTCGTCACGTAGTCGTCGAACGAGAACGTGAACGAGAGCAGGGCTCCGGCGAGCACCGCCGGGAACAGGCGCGGGAGCGTGACCTGGCGGAAGGTCGAGAGCGGGCCGGCGCCGAGGTCGAAGCTCGCCTCCTCGAGCGTCGAGCCCATGCCGACGAACCGCGCGCGGACGATCAGCATCACGAGCGACGCGTTGAAGACGACGTGCGCGATGAGGATCGTCTTCCAGCCGAGCTGCGGGAACAGCGAGAGGTGCTCCTTCGCCTGCGTGAAGAAGATCAGCGAGGCGACCGCGATCACGATCTCCGGCACGACGAGCGTGAGGTAGACGAGCGTGTCGAACGGCGCCCGGAACGCCCGCCGCATCCGGGCGAGCGCCAGCGCGGCCATCGTCCCGAGGATCGTCGCGATCAGGGAGTTGAGCGCCGCGATCTTGAAGCTCGTCTTGATCGCGGGGATGTAGGACGGGTCGTGCCAGGCCCTGCCGAACCAGCTCGTGGTGAACCCCGTCCAGAGCGTGACGTTCCGGTTCTGGTTGAAGGCGAAGACGACGACGAGCAGGATCGGCACGTAGAGGAAGACGTAGACGACGACCGCCCAGACGGTCAGCGCGCGCCGTCCACGGTTGGCCCGACGTCGCCTACGCACCGAACTGCTCCTCCCTCGTCGCGACGAAGATGTAGAGGACGACGAAGACGCTCAGCACGCCCATCAGCGCCATCGCGAGCGCCGAGCCGAGCGGGTAGTTCGCGGCCGAGAGGAACGTGTCGCCGATTAGGTTGCCGACGAACTCGAACTTCCCGCCGCCGAGGAGGTTCGGGATGACGTACTCGCCCGTCATCGGGATGAAGACGAGCAGCGCGCCGGTGACGAGGCCGGGGAGCGTGAGCCTGAGCGTGATCTGCCGGAACGCGGTGAACGGCTTCGCGCCGAGGTCCGTGGCCGCCGCGACGAGCGTCCAGTCCATCCGCTCGAGCGACGCGTACACCGGCAGGATGAGAAGCGGCAGGTAGTTGTAGACGAGCCCGATCCCGATCGCCTTCCACGTGTAGAGGACGCCGAGGTGGTGCGGCGTCGTGATGCCGAGCCAGGCGAAGAAGCGGGAGACGTAGCCGTCGTCGTCGAGGATGATCAGCCACGAGTACGTGCGGATCAGGAACGACGTCCAGAAGGGCAGGATGATCAGCACGAGCGCGAGCGACTTGTACGTCGTCAGGTAGCGAGAGATCCAGTAGGCGATCGGGTAGCCGATCAGGATCGTCCCGAGCGTGCCTGCGGTCGCCATCAGCAGCGTGTGCCAGAAGACGCTGATCGTGACCGGGTCCCACACCTGGCTGAACTGGGACCAGTCGACGGTGTACGAGACCGACGCGAACCCGCTCTGCACCGCGACCGAGAAGGCGGCGAGGATCCCCATCGGGGCGACGAAGAAGACGAGGTAGTAGAGAAGCGACGGCGCGGTCAGCCACGCGGGGTAGCGTGGCTTGAAGGACCGGCGCGAGGCGGTGGCCGTCACGGGTGCTCCCACCACCGCCTTCGCATCGGTCGCCATGACGTGAGCCGGCCTAGGCGGCCTTGAACTTCGTGTAGATGTCGGTCCGCTTGTTCACGATGTCGGGCGTCGGGTTGAGGATGAACCGGTAGCCGTTCGTGTACGACACCGGCACGTTGAACATCGGGTCGGAGCGGAGGGCCTTCGGCACGAGCGCGAGGCCCTTCGCCATCGGGATCGCGTAGTTGTGGTAGTTCATCTCCTGCGCCGCGATCTTCGGCGTGAGCAGGAAGTTGATCCACGCGTGCGCCGCCTTCGGGTGCGGTGCGTTCGCGAGGATGCACCAGTTGTCCGCCCACTTCTCCGACAGCCCGTGTGGGAGCACCGCGGTGATGTCGCCCTGCTTCTTGCGTGCCGCGACGATCCTCCGCACGTCGCCGTTCCAGCCCTGCCCGAGGATGATCTTCCCGGCCGAGCCGTCGTTGATGTAGTTCGACGACGTGATCGTCGTCACGCCCGAGCGGATGCTGAGCAGGAACTTCTCGACCTTCTTGAAGTCCGTGCTGCTGTCGGTGTTCGGGTCGAGCCCGAGAGCCATCAACGCGAGCGGCACCACCTCCTCGGCGCCGTCGAGCAGGTTCGTCCGCCCCTTCTTGCCGTACTTCGGGAGGAGCTTGTAGAAGTCGAGCATCGTCTTCGGACGCTCCTTCACGATGTCGTTGCGGTAGAAGAACATCGTGATGCCGTAGTCCTTGACGACGCTGTAGGAGTCCGTCGGGTCGTACGACCGCTTCCGCCACGCGGGCGCGATGTTCACGTAGTTCGGCAGCAGGCTCTTGTCGAGCTTCAGCAGCCTCTTCAGCTCGATCAGCTCCGCGACGGCGTTCTGCGACGGGACGACGATGTCGTACCCCGCGCCGCCGGCCTGCAGCTTCGCCAGGAGCTCGTCGTTCGACGAGTAGTACGTCTCGTGGATCGTCGTCCCGGGGAACTTCTTCATGAAGTCCTTGTAGGTCCGGGGGTCGTCGTACTGCGACCAGTTGTAGATCACGAGCTCGCTCTCGATCGACGATGCCCGTGCAGCGCCCTTCGCGGCGCCCGCGAGACCGCCCGCGGCGAGTAGCGCCAGCCCGGCGACGCCGAGCGCGTCGCGCCGGTCGACGCGCCTCCCCGCAGCCCGGTTGACTGCCGCCTCGATCGCGTCGAAGCGCTTCTTCACCCCAGGCGGCGCCAGGATGCGCAGGCCTTCGGTGTCGTCACTCATCCCTCCTCCTCTCCGGCATTCGAGCCGTTGCCGTCGGGCGCACGCCCGATCGAGTCCGTCAACAGGAACGGCGCGGTCTCGTCCCACTGGACGGTCACGCGGTCGCCCGGGTGCAGCGCGTCGAGCGCCGGGTCGCTCTCGGTGCGCTGCTCCCGGACGACCACCTCGCTGCCGTTTGCGAGCCTGGCGACGAGCTGGAGCTGGTCGCCCAGGTACATCTTCGTGATCACCTCGCCCGCGGCCACGTTGAAACCCTCGCGCGGGGTGTACGGGTGCGCGAGCAGCCGCTCGGGGCGGATCCCGAGCCGTGCCCGCGTCCCGACCGTGGCCGTGCCGCGCCCGCGCACGAGGATCGAGCTGCCGACGTCGGCCGTGAACGTGCCGTCCGCGGCCGAGACGACCTGCCCGTCGAGGAAGTTCATGTCGCCGATGAAGTCGGCGACGAACGCCGTCGCCGGGTTGTCGTAGATCTCGCGCGGATCGCCCAGCTGCTCGATCCGGCCGTTCGACATCACCGCGATCCGGTCCGACATCGAGAGCGCCTCACCCTGGTCGTGCGTCACGTAGACGAACGTGATCCCGACCTGCTGCTGGATCCGCTTCAGCTCGATCTGCATCTCGCGCCGGAGCTTGAGGTCGAGGGCCCCGAGCGGCTCGTCGAGCAGGAGGACGCGCGGGCTCATCACGAGCGCGCGAGCCAGCGCCACGCGCTGCTGCTGGCCGCCAGACAGCTGCGACGGGCGGTGCTGGTCGCGGCCGGTCAGCTTCACGAGGGCGAGCGCCTCGTGCGCCTTCGCGTAGCGCTCCTTCTTCCCGATCTTCCGCTGCTTGAGGCCGTACGAGACGTTGTCCAGGATCGACATGTGCGGGAACAGCGCGTACTGCTGAAAGACCGTGTTGACGTCCCGCCGGTACGGCGGGATACCGACGGCGTCGCGTCCGCCGATCAGGATCTCGCCGGCGTCCGGCTGCTCCGAGCCCGAGATCATCCGCAGCGTGGTGGTCTTGCCGCAGCCCGACGGGCCGAGCAGCGAGAGGAACTCGCCGTGGCGTACCTGGAGGCTGATCTCGGCGACGGCGACGAGCGGGCCGTACCGCTTCGTCACCGAGCGCAGCTCGACGTCGTAGGCGGTGTCGGCGCTCGGCGCGGCGGTCATGTGGCTAGTAGCTCGGCGGGCTGATCACGTAGAGGACCTCTGCCGGCTCCGCGCTCGAGTTGGTCGCCCGGTGCGGCGTCGAGCTGCGGTAGTGGACGCTGTCACCCGTCGCCAGCGTGAAGAGCTCGCCGTCGAGCTCCACGTCGATCGTCCCCTCCAGGACGAGCAGCAGCTCCTCGGAGTCGCCGTGGGTGTACGGGATGTCTCCGGTGGAGCCGCCGGGCTCGAACTCGGCCGTGACCACCTCGAGGAACTCGAACGGCTTCGGTGTCAGGAGCGCCTTGCGCCCGAGCTTTCCCCAGGCGATCCGCTCGCGCTCGCTGCGTCGCAGCACGCGTGGACTCCGGGGCTGATCCGGGATGAACAGATCCGAGACGTCGACGCCGAGTGCCCCCGAGATCCGCTGCAGCGACTGGACCGTCGCCCCGGTCTGGCCGCGCTCGAGCTGGCTGAGGAAGCTCTCCGACAGCGCGGCGCGGTCGGCGAGCGCGCGCAGCGTCAGGCGGCGGGCCTTGCGGAGCGACCTGAGCCGAACCCCGACGCCTGGCTCGGGAGCGACGACGCTGACGCTTTCGGAGGTGGCACTCAAAGTCGTCTGCAGAAGGACTGAAGCGCTCTGCAGTCGCGAGCCTAGGACGGCCTGTCCCGAATGTCAATCTCCGGCGACCGGCCGTCCGGTTCGGGCGAGCCGCTCGATCAGCCCGGCCGCCCGCGGCCTCCCGGGATCGGCGTGGAGACGCTCCGAGATCGCCCGCAGCCGCTGGCCGAGCGCGGTGTCCGCAAGGAGTCGATCGATCGCGCCGAGGAGGTCGGCGTCTTCGAAGGCGTAGGTCGGCAGCCGGACGCCGACGCCCGTCTCGTCCACGCGCTGCGCGTTGTCGTACTGGTCCCAGAACAGCGGCAGCGCCACGACGGGCTTCCCGAAGTGGAGGCTCTCCGTCGTCGTGTTGTTGCCCGCGTGCGTGACGACGAGGTCGACGTGCGGCAGGATCGCGGGCTGCGGCAGGTACTCGGCGCCCCACATGTTGCCGGCGAGCTCGAGCTCCGCGTGCTGCGGCCCCAGCGAGACGATGAAGCGGTGCGGCGAGCGCGAGAGGACGCCGATCAGCCGCGTCATCAGCTCGATGTCCGCCGAGCCGAGACTCCCGAGCGAGACGTAGACGAGCGCGCCGCCCTCGCCGAGCGCATCCGGGACGGCGAACGCCTCGCCGGCCTCGCGGACGCAGCTGTCGATGCGGTGCCAGGTCGGCGCGAGGGGCAAGCTTCGCGGGTAGTCGATCTCCGCCGGGTAGAGGTAGAGGTTGAGGAACGTCGACTCGTGGATGAGCGCTCCCTCCGCGAGCGCCGGCGCGCCGCGCTCGACGCAGAAGGCCGAGAACCCACCGTGGAGCTCCGCCGTCGCGCGCAGGTACTCGGCGCGGAACTCGTCCCAGCCCGACCGATCGGCGAGCGGACAGCCGGAGAACACGGGCGGGAGCGCCGGGTCGAACAGCTCGAGCGGGTTGCAGGAGACGATGCGTGCCCAGGGGCGGCCCGAAGCGAGGATCGCCGGGAAGGCCACGACGTTGTCCTCGACGATCGCGTCGGGAGCGACCTCGTCGAGGATCTCGGCGAGCCGCTCGTCGACGTAGCGGGCGCCGTCGCAGAGCGCACCGAACGTCGGTGCGATGAACTCGGCGAGCTGCTCGATCGTCGGCTTCCGGAAGACGGGAGCCGTCTCGCGGATGAAGTCCTTCCAGAACTGGCCCGGCTCCTCCTCGACCCCCGCGCCGATCGGCAGCGCCGGACCGAAGCGGACGAGCCGCTCCTCGAAACCCTGCGCCTCGAGCGTGCCCGCGAACGACTCCTCGATCACGAACACGACCCGGTGGCCGCGGGACCGCAGCACCTGGCCGATGCCGACGCAGTTGTTCGTCGGCCCGTAGGCGCCCTCGGGGAAGAAGAGGACGGTGCTCAGGACAGGTCGGAGAGCGCGAGGTCGTCGAGGAACTCGCGCCGCGCCCGGGCGCGCGACTCGGCCACCGCGAGCGTCAGAGGCGGGTAGGCGGCGGGCCGAGGCGGCTCACCCTCGCGGTTCGGCCGCCCCTCGGATGCGTGCTCGTCGCGTTTCGAAGCGTGATCCCCCACGCGGCGATCCTCTCACACGCGAGGAGCGTGCAGCCGGGGCGCCGGCAGTCGATCGGAGGAGCTAGAAGGGAAGCGGCGCAGCCGGCCGACGGAAGGTCCTCGGAGCGGCGAAGGGCCCCGATCGGCCGTGGAAGCCGAAGCCGAAGGCACCTCCGCCAGGGGCGGTCGTCGATGGCGCCGGCCGCTTCGCGTTCACGAGCGCAGCGATCGCCTTCTGGAGCTGCTGCAGCATCGTGCTCTCCTGGTCGGCCGTGAGCCGGCCGTTCTTGACCGCCTGATCGAGTCGGGTCTTCGCGGCCGCCAGCAGCGCCTGCTCGAGCCCGCTCACCGACTTGCCCGGCGTCGCCGTCGCCACGTCGGCGAGCGACTGCCCGGCGGCGAGCTTCTGGACCAGCTGCTGGACGGTCAGGCCGAGGTAGCCGGCGGCAGCCGAGAGGCCGCCGCGAATCGAAGCTCCGAAGCCGAAACCGAACCCGCCCGTATGACCGGCACCGCCCGGCCCGCCGCCGAGCCTCCCGAGGCCGAAGCCGAAGAACGGACTCGTGCTCGACTGGACGCGCGCCTTGAGTGCATCGGCCTGCGCCTGTGTGATCCTCCCGGCCTTCAGCGCCGCGTCGATCTGGTCGATCGCGGCTGCCTTCGTGGCGTCGGCGAGCGTCTGCGTCGAGATGCCGAGGTGCTTCGCGACGTCGTCGAAGAACGAGCTTGCGACGGGCGTCGAGCCGGTCGACGCGGCGAGAGCGACACCCCCGCCCACGACGAGGACGAGGACGAGCGTCGCCAGAGCGATCAGGCGACGGCCGCGCAGCTTGAGAAACCGACTCATCCACGCAGAGTCAAACAGATCCGGCCGGCGAGCCCGGTTACCGGTCGGTTAAGCCCGATCGGGCGGAAGGCCGTCCCTTCCAGGGTGCAGCCTGCAGGCTGCGGCCTTCCGCACACAACGCTAACCGGGCTCTTAGCTCCAGCTTAGGCCGGGTGGACACGGTTTCGGTGTCCCGGCCGCGTGCCGGCTCGGAGAATCCATCACACGAGAGGGAAACGACAATGAGAAGGATCGTCTGCGCAGTCGCACTCGCCGGCGTCGGCGTCCTCGCGACGGGCGCGGCGGTCGCCGCCTCGCCCGTCTCGGGGTCCGTCTTCGGCCCCGTCACGTCCGTCAAGGGTGAGACGTTCGTCCTGAAGACGGCATTGAGCCCGAGCGGCAGCTCGACCGTCCACCTCGGCTCGTCCACGGCGATCACCGAGCAGGCCGCCGGGAGCCGAGCGGATCTGAGAAAGGGCGTGTGTGCGACCGCGAACGGCGCGAAGAACAGCAAGGGCGTCGTCGCGGCGACGCGCGTGACGGTCAGCGCGCCCGTGAACGGGCAGTGTGGCGGCTTCGGCGGCGGTGGACGCCCGGGCGGATCGTCGTCGCGCACTCCGCCGTCGCAGCGGCCCAGCGGCTCGCGGCCCGGTGGGTTCGCCAACTTCGGCTTCGCGAGCGGCACCATCACCCAGGTCAAGGGCTCGACGCTCACCCTCCACGGCGCGCGGGGCACGTCGACCGTCACCGTCTCGTCGAAGACGACGATCACGAAGACGGTGCGCGTCGGCTCGAGCTCGATCAAGGTAAAGCTCTGCGCGTTCGTGTTCGGCACCAGCACCGACAAGGGGATCAACGTCGCGGCTCAGAGCGTCGCGCTCTCCAGGCCGACTTCGAGCGGTTGCACCTCGCGCTTCCCGCGCTCCTGAGGTCAGCCCGCATCCGGGCGAGCCGGCTCAGACGAGGAGCTCCGCAAGGTCGGCCACGACGACGTCCGCGCCTCGCGAGCGGAGCGCCTCCGCCCGGCCCGCGCGGTCGACGCCGACGACGAGCCCGAACCGGCCCGCCTTCCCGGCCTCGACTCCCGCGAGCGCGTCCTCGAAGACGGCCGCGTGCTCCGGCGCGACGCCGAGCAACCGCCCGGCGGCCAGGAACGTGTCCGGGTCCGGCTTGCCGCGCAGGTGCTCGCGTTCCGCCACGATCGCATCCACCCTGGCGTCGAAGAGGTCGGCGATGTGGGCCGCTGCGAGCACCTCCGCGCAGTTCGCGCTCGCGGACACGACCGCGGTCGCGAGGCCTGCCGAGCGCACGGCGGTCACGAAACGCGTCGACCCCTCGTACGCGAGGCCGGTCGCGCCGAGGATGAGCTCCAACGCCCGCTCGTTCTTGCGGTTCGCGACTCCCCAGATGGAGGCCGTGTCCGCCGGATCGCCCCGGGCTCCCTCCGGGAGCGCGATCCCGCGTGAGGTGAGGAACGAGCGCACGCCGTCGTTTCGCTGCTTGCCGTCGACGTATTCGGCATAGTCGCCCGCCTCGTCGAACGGCTCGAACTCCTGCCCGAGCCGTACCGCGCGCTCGCGCAGGAACTCGTCGAGCACCTCCTTCCAGGCCGCCGCGTGGATGACCGCGGTCCGTGTCAGCACGCCGTCGAGATCGAAGAGACACGCCCGGATTCGCGCCGGCAGAGAGGGGGTGCTCATGCTGCGAGCGTCCGTTCGAGCACCTCACCGAGGTCCGCGACGATGAGGCCGGCGCCGTGTGCGCGAAGCGCGTTCCGCTCGCCTCCCTGGTCGACGCCGACGACGACGGCGAATCCCGCGCTCCGGGCAGCGTCCACCCCGTCCGGCGTCGTCTCGAAGACGGCGACCCGCGTCGGCTCGACGTCGAGACGCTCGCAGGCGGCGAGCAGCGTGTCGGGAGCGGGCTTCCGGCGGAGTCCTTCGGCCAGCATGGCCGTTCCGTCGACGCAGACGTCCACGTAGTCGGAGAGTCGAGCCTGCTGGAGCATCGTCGTCGCGTTCGCGCTCGCCGAGACGACCGCGCAGCGCATGCCCGCATCCCGCGCGAGCTCGAGGTACAGCCGCGCGCCCTCGAACGAGGTCACGCCGTGCTCGGCGAGGACCGCGAGCAGCAGCTCGCTCTTCCGGTTCGCCATCCCGTGCACGGTCTGCGCGCCCGGAGGATCGCTCTCCGAGCCCTCGGGGAGCGCGATGCCGCGGCTCGCGAGGAAGTCGCGCACGCCTTCGAGCCGAGGGCGCCCGTGGATGTGCAGCGGATAGTCGACGCGGACGCTGAACGGGACGGATGGCACGCCGAGCTGGTCGACGCGACCCGAGAGGAGCTCGTCGAACGTCTCGCGCCACGCCTCGGCGTGGAGCTCCGCACTGCCGATCAGCACGCCGTCGAGGTTGAACACGCATGCCTCGACCTCCGGCGGAAGGCCGAGCAGCCGCTTCGCCTCCCAGGGAGCCGCGACGAGCCGGACGAGCATGCGCCTGGCATGACGATCGCGCGCGAGCGCCTCGAGCAGGTGCGCTGTCGTCGTCCGCTCGTCGTTCAGCCGGCGACTCCACTCGTGGAGCGCGTCGGCCGAGAGCTCGTGGCTCCCGGCGAGGAGCGCAGAGTGCGCGGACTCGAACGCCTCGCGCCAGCCTCCGATCAACGAGTCGAGATCGACGAGCTGCGGCTCCATGTCGCCGAGGATACGAGGTCGCTGCCGGCATGGCATCCGCGCCGCTCCGAAAGGACGTGCGGAGAAGTACGCCGGACGAGAGAGCACGCCGCGAGCTCCGGGACGACTACCGGCTCGGCGTGCGGGGTTCTCCCGATTGCACCGGCGATGCGCCGGTCTAGCCTCCTAGTGAACGGCGACCGGAGTCCGCAGTGCGCAGCAGGGTGAATCTGGCGGGTCGTGCAGGCAGCTGGAGTGCAGCCCACTGGAAGCGTGCCGCGTTCGGCTGGCTCGCGTTCGCCGTCGCCGCCGTCGCGATCGGATCGGTGGTCGGGGCGAGGCAGATGAAGGACTGGGCGGTCTCGAACGGGGACTCCCGGCGCGCGGAGCAGATCCTCGACCAGGCGAACTTCAACATCCCGGCGCGGGAGAGCGTGCTCGTCCAGTCGCAGACGGCGACCTACAAGGACCCGAGCTTCGAGGCTGCCGTGGGCGGCGTCGTCCAGGACCTCGCGCTCCAGCCGAACGTCGAGAACATCGTCTCTCCGATCGAGAACCCGAACGCAGGGCTGGTCTCGCGCGACGGGCACTCCGCTCTCGTCCAGTTCGACGTGAAGGGCAAGGCCGCGGACGCGCAGAACAAGATCGCCCCGATCCTCGCCGCGATCGACGGCACCCAGACTGCGTACCCGAACGTGATCATCGGCGAGTTCGGCCAGGCCTCGGCCGACAATCAGGTCAGCCAGCGCTTCGACAGCGACATGCACCGCGCGGAGATCACCTCGCTGCCGCTCACGATCGCGATCCTGATCGTGGCGTTCGGGGCGCTCGTCGCCGCAGGCCTGCCCGTTCTGCTCGCCTTCTCGGCGGTCCTCGCCGCGACGGGGCTCAACAGCCTCGTCAGCCACGTCGTCCCGACCGATCAGCAGACCGTCGCCGCGATCATCCTCATGATCGGCATGGCGGTCGGGATCGACTACTCGCTCTTCTACCTGAAGCGCGAGCGCGAGGAGCGCTACGGAGGCCGCTCCCCGGCCGAGGCGCTGTTCTCCGCCGCACGGACGTCGGGACAGGCGGTGCTCGTCTCCGGCACCACCGTGCTGATCGCCATGGCGGGCATGTTCATCTCCGGCAACTCGCTCTTCGACACGATCGGGATCGGAACGATGATCGTCGTCCTTGCTTCGATGATCGGCTCGCTCACGGTGCTGCCAGCCGTGCTGCATCGGCTCGGAGACAGGGTCGACAAGGGCCGCATCCGCCTCGTCCACGGCCGGCCCCGGGACGACGGGCCCTGGGGACGCTTCATCGCAGCGGTGCTGCGCCGCCCGGTGACGGCGGTCGTCCTGTCGGCGGGATTCCTCCTCGCCTGTGCGATCCCCGCGTCCGGCATGCACACGAAGCTCCCGAACTTCACCGACTTCCCGCGCGACCTGAAGATCGTCCGGACCTACGACCGGATCCAGCAGGCGTTCCCCGGCTCGCAGACGCCCGCGGTCGTCGTGGTCAAGGCACCGAACGTCACCACGCCGCTCATGCGCCGCGCCCTCGAGCTCTTCAAGCAGCGCGCTCTCGCCACGGGTGACTTCTACGCGCCGTTCACCATCACGCTGAACCCGGACCACACGGTGGCGCGGATCGACTTCGCGATCGCGGGCAACGGCGACAACGCGGCGTCGGTGGCGGCGCTGCACACCCTGCGCGACACCGTGATCCCGCCGATCGCGAAGACGCTGCCGAACGCCGAGGTCGTGGTCACGGGAGTCACCGCCGGCACGTACGACTTCAACCACCAGATGCGGGCCCGCCTCCCGTATGTCTTCCTCTTCGTGCTCGGCCTCGCCTTCGTGCTGCTGCTGCTCACGTTCCGCTCGCTCGTGATCGCCGCGACCGCGGTCGCGCTGAACATGCTCTCCGTCGGCGCCGCGTACGGGATCCTCGTCGCCGTGTTCCAGCACGGGTGGCTCGCCGGCGTCTTCGGCTTCCAGACGAACGGCGCGATCGTGAGCTGGCTGCCGCTGTTCCTGTTCGTCGTCCTGTTCGGGCTCTCGATGGACTACCACGTCTTCATCCTGAGCCGGATCAAGGAGCTCCACGACGCCGGCGCCTCGACCGACGACGCGGTTCGCCTCGGCATCACGCGCACCGCCGGAACCGTGACGAGCGCCGCGATCATCATGGTCGCGGTCTTCGGGCTCTTCGCGAGCCTGAGCATGATCATGATGCAGCAGATGGGCTTCGGGCTCGCCGTCGCCGTCCTGCTCGACGCGACGATCGTGCGCGCGGTGCTCGTCCCCTCGACGATGAAGCTCCTCGGCGAGGCCAACTGGTATCTGCCACACAGCCTCGAGTGGCTGCCGAGGGTGAACGTCGAGGCGGCCAAGCACGGGCCGACCGGCGGGCTTCCTGCGGCTGGAACCTAGACGTACTGCTCGGCCGAGATCCGGCTGACCTCGATCACGACGTCGGCCGGGATCCCGAGCCGCGTCGCCGCCGCGACGATCGCATCGGGCGACGGAGCCTCGTAGAGGCAGTACGACCGCCTCCGATCCGCGCTCAGGAAGGAGAAGAGCCACTGGATGCCCTCGTCCGCGTTCGTCTCCTCGATCAGTCGCACGTCCTCGCCGGTCAGGTTCAGCTGCTCCGCGAACCCGCGCTCGATCATGTAGAGCGGCACGGGCTGGATCGTATGGACTCGTCAGTCTCCTGCCAAGCCGTGCCGGTAGGCGTAGGCGGCGGCCTCGGTGCGGTTGGCGGCGCCGGTCTTGCGGAGGATTGCGCGGACGTGGTTCGCGGCCGTGTGCTCGCTGATGTGCAGCTGCGCGCCGATCTCCTTGTTCGACGAGCCGCGCGCGACGAGCTCCAAGACGTCCGCCTCCCGCCGCGACAAATCGTCGGGGAGGCCGGCGCCCGTCCTCGGACGGGTCACGAGCATCCGCACACGTCGCTGGAGGGTCGGCATCCCGATCGTCGTGGCGAGGAAGTCGGCCTCGTCGAGGAGCGCGCCGGCGCGAGCGGGATCGGCCGCCGCGAGCAGGCGCCCGTACTCGTAGGCCGTATGCGCGAGCCAGGTCGTCGCGCCCATCTCGCGGTTCGCGTCGAGCGCGACCTCGAAGTGCTCGCACGCGAGCTCCTCGTTGCCGAAGGCAGCGGCGAGCATCCCGAGAAAGCGGTCGGCCGACCCGTACAACGCGACCCCGTGTCCGACCATGACGCAGCTCCCCGCCAAGGGGGCGAGCTCCGGATACACGAGCTCGGCCAGGGCGGCGTCTCCCACGGCGGCGCTCGCATCGGTGAGGTAGGCGAGCGCTGCGAGCCACAACGACTCGCGGAACCGACCGAGCCCCGCGCGTCGCACCCGGGCGAGCTCACGTCGCGCATCCTCGCGCATGTCCAGCTCGGCGAGCACCGCCGCGTAGCCGGGCTGCCACGCGCCGCCCGAGTCGCTCGCGGCCAGGACCCGGATCACGGACGCGAGCTCGTTGAGCCTCCCCTGCTCACGCCGGACGCCGAACATCTGGATCCCGTAGACGCCGGAGGCGTCGCGGCCGGTGAGGAGAAGCCCCCACTCGCGCGAGCGCTCGGCGGCCGCTTCCGCCTGGTCGAGCCGACCGGCGAGCAAAGCGAGCGTCGACGCATAGTGCTCGGCGACGTGAAGGATGAACGGCTGGCCGGTGACGCGCGCGTGCGCATCGACCACGGCGAGCTCCCGCCGCGCCGCGTCGATCTGTCCGAGCGCCATCAACGTCGCGATCCGCCACTCCATCGACTCCGCCTCGAGCTCGATGTCGCCGAGCTCGGCCGCCAGACGCGTGCCCTCCGCCAGCAGCTGCAGCACCTCGTGGCGGGGACGATCGGACCAGTACGCGCGGACGAGCGTCGCCGCCAGCGCGGCGCGGTCGTCGAGCCGGCGCGCCATCTCCGTCGCCTCCTGCCCGACCTCCCGTCCGCGTACGTGATCGCCGTGGAGCTCGTCGAGCGCCCGGGCGAGCCCCGCCAGCACGCGCACGCGAAGGGACGAGTCGCCCTGCGGAAGCGCGCGCTCGGCCTCTTCGAGCAGCGCAAGCGCGCCCTGATCCTGCAGGCCCGGCCGCCAGCACGTGTTCTCGAAGCCGATCGCGGCGCGGGCGAGCAGCTCGCTGTCGTCCAGGATCCGTGCGATCTCCGCGGCGCGCCGGAACGCGGCGAGCGACTCCAGGGACGCGCCCGCACGGTACAGCTCACGGCCGAGAGCGAGCTCCGTCTCTGCCCGCTCGCGCGGATCGTCGATGCCGAGCCGGAGAGCCGTCTCCAGCCGGTCGGCCGCCTCGTCGAACGCAAGGGACGCGGTCGCCGCGTCGGCGGCGAGCAGGTTGTAGCGGACCGCGCGGCGCCGCTCGCCGATCGGAGCCGCCGCGCTGAAGTGGTGCGCGAGCTCCGGGAGCGTCCCGCCCACGGGCGGGCCTGCCGCTTCGAGCGCCTCGCCGATCAGAAGGTGCAGCTCGGCACGGCGGAGGCTCGAAAGACGGTCGTACACGGCCCGGCGCACGAGCTCGTGCGCGAAACGGAACGAGAGTGTCGCCGCGGGGAGCTCCTCGATCAGCCCGGCCCGAGCGGCTTCGTCAAGCGCGTCGGCCACCCGGGCCCCCGGAGAGCTCGCCCGCGCGAGCAGCTCCAGCTCGAACTCACCGCCGGCCACCGCGGCCAGCTCGAGCAGGTCTCTCGTCGACGCCTCGAGCCGTGACACGCGCTGGTTGACGACCTCCCGGACGCTCGCCGGCGTCGCGATCTCGTGGAGCGGGCGCGTGAGCAGCACCCTCCGGTCGGCAACTGCGACTGCTCCAGTCTCGGCAAGTGTGCGCCACAGCTCGCAGAGCAGGAACGGGTTCCCCTCGGTCAGGCTGCGGAGCTCGGCGGCGAGGTCCGCGTCGGCGGCCATCTCGCTCGCGCCGCTCGCCCGCCTGACGAACTCGGCGACGTTCTCGTCGTTCAGGCCCTCGAGCGCGATCCGGACGACGTCGTCCGAGCGCCGGAGGTCCGCGAGCGCGTCGGCGAGCTCGGCGGGAACGTCCGCCTCGGTGTCCCGGAAGGTCGCGAGGACGAGGACCCGCGCTCCCGCCGCAGCCTGCGAAAGGTGCCGGAGCAGGTGCAGGGTGGCGGAGTCCGCCCAGTGGCCGTCCTCGATCACGAGCAGGATCGGTTGCCGCCGGCCGACGTTCTCCAGGAGCTCGGCGACCGCCGAGTGCAGCCGGTGCCGTTTCGTGTCCGGGTCGGCCTCGACCGGCGCCGGGAGCTCGCCGACGGAGGACTCGAGATCGGGGAGCAGGCGAGCGAGCTCTCCCGCAGACGGCCCGAGATCGCCGCGCACGAGCGCGGGATCGAGCTCGCGCAGGAGCTGCTCGAGCGCCTCGACGAAAGGGCGGAACGGCATGGGCACGACGGCGTCGCAGGCGCCGTAGAGCACGAGCACGCCCGAGGCGGCGACCTCCTGGGCGAACTCCCGCGCGAGCCGGCTCTTGCCCGACCCGGCCTCGCCGCCGACGAGCGCAATGCGCCGGCGTTCACCCGGCGACCGCGGGACGAGCGAGCGAAGCAACGCGAGCTCGCCCGTCCGGCCGACGAACGGCGTCGGCGAGGTGACGCGGAGCGGCCCGGGAGCTCGTACGACATGGTCGTCATGCCCGTAGTCAGATCTGATCATCGCCCGCCGGCGGCGCCGATGCCAACGGCGACGTGAAGTTGGTCAGACCCGGTCATGACAGCGCGGGCCCGGCGTCCTACCCTCCACTCGTCTCGATCACGAGAGGAGGAGGTCCGAATGAGCACCATGACCAGTGCTGCACGGGATGCGCGCAGCGAGCTCGCGTCCTTCGCGGGCGAGCTGATCGGCCCGGACGACCCGACGTACGACGAGCGCCGTGCGGTCTACAACGCGATGATCGACCGGCATCCCGTCCTGATCGCACGCTGTGCGACGGCTGACGACGTGGTCGCGACGGTTGGCTTCGCGCGTCGCCACGACCTGCTGCTCGCGGTTCGCGGCGGCGGCCACAACGGGGCCGGGCTCGGCGTCTGCGACGACGGCGTCGTCCTCGACCTGGCCGGCCTGAACACGATCGACGTCGACGCCGGGGCGCGGACCGTTCGCGCAGGCGGTGGGTGCACGCTCGGCTCGATCGACGCCGCGACGCACGAGTTCGGCCTCGCCGTCCCCGCCGGGATCATCTCGACCACCGGCGTCGGCGGCCTCACGCTCGGCGGCGGGCTGGGCCACATCACGCGTCGCTGCGGGCTCACGATCGACAACCTGCTCGCGGCGGACGTCGCGCTCGCGGACGGAACCCAGGTGCGCGCCTCCGCCGACGAGAACCCCGACCTCTTCTGGGCACTCCGGGGTGGCGGCGGCAACTTCGGCGTCGTCACCTCGTTCCTGTTCCGAGCGCATCCGGTCTCGGAGGTCCAGGCCGGGCCGACCTTCTGGCCGCTCGAGCAGACGCCGGAGGTGATGCGCTGGTATCGCGACTTCATCGTCGCGGCACCGCGCGAGCTGAACGGCTTCTTCGCGTTCCTCACGGTGCCGCCCGTCCCGCTCTTCCCGGAGGAGCTCCACCTGCGGCAGGTGTGCGCAGTCATGTGGTGCCACACCGGCGACGCGGAGGCCACGGCGCGCGATCTCGCCGAGGTGACCGAGGTCGGCACGCCGCTGCTGCACGCGGTCGGTCCGGCGCCGTTCCCGGCGGTGCAGTCGCTCTTCGACGGCCTCTATCCGCCGGGGCACCAGTGGTACTGGCGCGCGGACTTCGTGAACGAGCTGTCGGACGAGGCGATC
>Ga0187778_10000358_pt1 | contig 32910 bp, 30 predicted proteins | sample 1015_Q2_SP5_20_M_FD_132418 | JGI IMG/M metagenome (GOLD analysis project Ga0187778, IMG submission 132418) | Tropical peat soil microbial communities from peatlands in Department of Meta, Colombia - 1015_Q2_SP5_20_MG | ecosystem: Environmental > Terrestrial > Soil > Wetlands > Peat | place... | reverse complement strand
GCGAACATCGTCTTCGACGACTGCGCGCTCGACCAGGCGGTCGAGGGGATCGTCAACGGCATCTACTTCAACCAGGGCCACGTCTGCTGCGCCGGCTCGCGCCTGCTCGTCCAGGAGTCGATCTACGAGCCGCTCGTCGCGAAGCTGAAGCGGCGGCTGACGACGCTGCGGGTCGGCGACCCGCTCGACAAGAACACCGACGTGGGCGCGATCAACTCGCGCGCGCAGCTCGAGAAGATCCGCGAGCTCGTCGCGAGCGGGAAGGAGGAAGGCGCCGAGATCTACCAGCCGCCGTGCGTCCTCCCCGAGAAGGGCTACTGGTTCGCGCCGACCGTCTTCACGAACGTCGCGCAGAGCTACCGGATCGCGCAGGAGGAGATCTTCGGCCCTGTTCTCTCCGTGCTGACGTTCCGCACGCCCGACGAGGCGCTCGAGAAGGCGAACAACACCGCCTACGGCCTCTCCGCAGGCGTGTGGACGGAGAAGGGCTCGCGCATCCTCTGGATGGCGCAGCGGCTGCGCGCCGGGGTCGTGTGGGCGAACACGTACAACCGCTTCGACCCCGCGTCGCCGTTCGGCGGCTACAAGGAGTCCGGCTTCGGCCGCGAAGGCGGCCGGCACGGCCTGGAGCCCTATCTGAGGTTCGAGTGAGCGTGCGTGCGGCGACTGTCGCCGTAACGGCGGTGCTCGGCGTCGGGTTCGCGAGCGCCGATGCCCTGTCGGCTCAGGGCAGCGAGGCCTTTGCCTGCCCCCTGTCCAGCTCGAACCACCCGCGTCCGTCCTTCAGCTTCGGCAACAGCCGGATCGCCGTCGGCCTCCCGCCACGGGCGACCTTCGTCGCAGTGCCGGACGGGAAGTCCGGCTGGGCGTTCGTGCAGCGGGACGGGTGGATCCGGACGAAGATCGGCTGGTGGACGGCGCGAGGGGTACCCCGCGTGACAGGGCGCCGTCTCGATCGCCGAGCGCGCCCGCTCCGTGTGGACATGGGCCCGCTCAGCTGGGCTTCGCCAGGCGGCGAGTTCTATCCGAGCCTGCTCTACTTCCCGTCCGTCGGCTGCTGGCGGATCACGGCCACGGCCGGCGGAGCGCGGCTCGTCGCGGTCGTGCGGGTCGTGAGGCGCTGAGCGAAGCGCCTCGGTCGGTGGCCTCAGTCGAAGAGCTCGAAGTGCTGGACGGTCTCCTCGCGCCCGACGAGGAAGCGGCCGTCCTCCGGATAGAAGACCGCCCGTTCGGGCTCCTCGCCGGCGAAGGCGGAGATGGCCTCCATCGACTCCCAGAACGAGAGGGTCACGAACTCGGCGCGGTCGCCGTCCCGGCGACGCAGGATCCACGCGCCGAGGTTCCCGGGCGTCGTTCGATACGCGCGCAGCCCCGTCTCGCCGAGGTACGCGACATAGGCGTCGGCGTCCTCGGCGCGTGTCCAGCCGCGCCAGGTGCGTGCGATCACGCGAGTATTCTCACGCCGTGAGCAGGCTGCCCGTCAAGAAGACCTACAAGCTCTACGTCGGCGGGGCGTTCCCGCGCTCGGAGTCGGGTCGCACGTACGAGGCCGAGGGGCAGAACGTCGCCCGCGCCTCGCGCAAGGACGTTCGCGACGCGGTGAAGGCGGCGCGCGGCGCGCTCTCGGGCTGGTCGAGCGCGACCGCCTACAACCGCGGCCAGGTCCTCTACCGCATCGCGGAGATGATGGAGGCGCGGGCGGGCGACCTCGCCGCCGTCTGCTCCGGGGCCGAGGAGGTGGAGGCAGCGGTCGACCTCGTCGTCTGGTACGCGGGCTGGGCGGACAAGCTGACCCAGGTGATCGGTGCCGCGAACCCGGTCGCGGGGCCGTACTTCAACTTCACGGTTCCCGAGCCGACGGGCGTCGTCGCGCTCGTCGCGCCGGACGAGCCCGCGCTCGACGGGGTCGTCTCGCGGCTCGCACCTGCGCTCGTCGGCGGCAACGCCGTCGTCGCCGTCGCGTCGGAGTCGCATCCGCTCGCGGCGATCGAGCTCGCCGAGGCGATCGCGACGTCGGACGTGCCGGCCGGGGTCGTGAACATCCTGACCGGGCTCCAGGGCGAGCTCGCACCCGTGCTCGCGGCGCACCTGGACGTGAACTCGATCGACCTGACCGGCGTGGACGGTGATGCGTCCGCCCTCGAACGGAGCGCCGCGGACAACGTCAAGCGGGTCGTGCGCCGTGCCGAGCGGCTCAGCCCGTGGGAGATCGCGAGCTTCCTCGAGCTGAAGACGGTCTGGCACCCCGTCGGGCAGTAGCACGGGCAGTAGCGCGGGCAGTAGCTCCGGCGCGGGCCTACGGCAGGCGCGTCGTCGCGTAGAGATCCTGGCGCTCGGAGCCGTCCCCGGCCAGTGGCTCCGCGGCGGCGAACACCGGCACGGGTCGGTTGCCGACGAACGCGACTGCATCGTAGTCGCCGAGGAAGCCGCCGACGCCCTCGCTCAGCGACTGCGCGAGCCAGGAGATCTGCATCGGCCGAGCATCCAGCCGGATCGCCGGGCCCCAGGTCGCTCCTCCGTCGAGCGAGCGAAACAGCCGGACGCCGAGGAGGCTGCTCGACGTGTTCCGACGGACGTAGGCGACGACGGCGAGCGCGTCGCCGGACCCCCCGACGGCGGGGACCACGTAGTCGCCTCCGTGCGCGACGGTCGCGGGGGCAGCCCAGGTCTTCCCGTCGGTCGAGCTCGTCAGCCGGATGTCGTTCGCAACGCAGTCGGGGTGCGCGGAGCAGTCCGGCCAGACGACGACGATTCCGGTCGCCGTCTCGGCCGCCGAGGGAAGCGGCGGCGCGCGCAGCAGCGGAGCGGCGCTCTGGACGGTCGCGACGGTCACGGGGGCGGAGAACGTCTGCCCGCCGTCGCTCGACGTCACGGCCTCGAGCGAGGACAGGTCCGAGGTCGAGTAGACGACGACCACCGTGCCGTCCGGCAGCACGAGCGGGATGGCGCCGATCAGGTCTCCCCGTCCCGGCGCGCTCGCGGCGACGGCGGCGCTCCAGGTCGTGCCGCCGTCCTGCGACGCCTGAACCTCGAGGACGCCCGTGACGATGTTGGAGTACGCGAGGTAGCAGGTCCCCCGCTGCGGACTCGCCGGGCGGTTGTCGCACGAGAGCCAGTCCTTGTCGAGCCCCACCTCCTCGCCGGGAGGCACCGTCTCCGACCGGGCGACGGCCTGCAGCGTCCACGACGTCCCGTCGGCGGATGCGAACACCGGAAGCGTCGTCTGGTCACCGACGCGGAGCGCCGTGGCGAGCCATCTTCCGTGCGCGTCGTCCCACGCGACGACCGGGTCCGAGATCCGATCCGTCCCGGCGTCGGCGAGCACGCCGTGCGCCCAGGTCGCGCCGGCGTCGAGCGAGGTCGCCCACCCGATCGCAGCCGCGCCGCCGTCGGCGTAGCGACCTTCCTGGTAGACGCTCACGATCGTGCTGCCGTGGGCGGCTGCGTCAGGCTCGACGATGGTGCGGTGCTGTGCGCCGTCGCCGGTCGTGGTGTCGAGGGCGATCCTCCGCGTCACCACCTCGCAGTCGGGCGCGATCACGTCCTTGAGATCGGCGACGACGACGTCGCGCCCGCCGCCGCAGCGGACGGTGTCGCGGACACCGTTCACCGTGTCGATTCTGTCGGGCCCGGGGCCGCCGGTCCGGACGCCGGCGAGCGCGCCGCTCGCCGTCACGAGGACGATCGCCGCAAGGAGGACGCGCACCGGCGCATCCTACGAGGCCATCGCCGAGTAGCATCACTCCACGTGGAGAACCACCGCAGGCCGGGCGAGGCGATCTCCGAGAGAGACGGCAGCTCCGTCCTCGTCGAGGTGCACGAGACGGGGAGCGCCCGGGCTGCGGCGGCGTCCGGGGTTGGGGCGGCACGGGGAGCCGGGGGAATCGCGCTTCGCACGCCGGCCGACGGGGTCGGCGACGCCGCCGAGCCTCCCATCGTCTGGATCGGCCACCTCGACCGCGCCGGCGACGCCGACGCCGTGCACCCCGAGCCCCCGCTGCTCCCCGCCGAGGAGCGCGACGACGACCAGCACCACCTCGATCGGCTCCTCGAGCTGCTGCCGGACGTCACCGCCGGCAGGCTCGTGAGCGTGGAGCTCGAGCTTGCGAGCCAAGAGGACGTCGGCGAGCGGGAGTGCGCGGGCGTCGACGCGGTGCTCGTCACGGCCGGCGAGAGCGGGCCGCTCGTCGGTGACGCGCCTCCTGCGGTCTAGACCCGCTGCGGTCGCCGTCTTCGGGGCCATTCTGGGCCTCGCGGCCGCCCTTCGACTCGTCGGAGTCCGCTACGGGCTCCCGTACCCGTTCCTCAACCCGGACGAGGCGAACATTGTGCCGCGGGCGTTCGCGATCGGCCACGGCCACGGTCTCGACCCACGTTGGTACGACTATCCGTCGGGACTGATGTACGTGCTCGCGCCGTTCGAGGCGTTCGTGCACTCGCCCTCGTATGGGCTCGCGCGGGGCGTTGCCGTCGTGCTCGGCGTGGCCGGTGTCGCCGCGACGTGGTGGCTCGGCGAGCGGGCGTACGGAAGGCGCGCTGCGGTCGTCGGCGCGGCGACCGTGGCCGTCGCGACGACCCACGTCGCCTACTCCCGCATGGCCGTCACCGACGTCCCGCTCACGCTCGCGATCACCTGTGCGGTCGCGCTGATGCTCTCCGACCGGCTCGAATGGGCCGGGTTGGCGGTCGGGCTCGCCGCAGGCCTGAAGTACCCGGGTGCGATCGCGCTGGTTCCGCTCGCTGCGGCGGGCTTCGGCCGCTGGCGGCGCCTCGCGGCCGCCGGCGCGCTCGCGGTGGCCGGCTTCGTCGTCGCGACACCCTTCGTCGTCATCCACGCCCACGAGGCGTGGCGCTCGATCTCGCACGTGAACAAGCTCGCGCGCGCCGGCTGGCTCGGCTTCGAGCACGATCCGCCGACCCCGATCGCCTATCTCGACCGCCTCTGGCACGCTTGCGGGCCGGTGCTCGTGCTCGGCATCGCCGGGCTCGTGGTCGCACTCTGGCGACGCCGGCGGGCAGACGTGATCCTCGCCTCGTTCGCCCTCGCCTACTGGCTCTCCCTCATGCCGCAGCGTGCCCACTTCGACCGCTACGTCCTGCCGCTCGTCCCGGTGCTCGGCGTCCTCGCGGCCCGGATTCCGCGGGCCGCGCCGCTCGCGCTCGTCCTGCTGGTCGTGCCGCTCTGGTGGTCGGTCGGCGAGGCCCGGCGGCTCACGAAGACGGACACCCGCGTCGTCGCCATCCCGCTGCTCGAAAAGGCGGTCCCCCGCTCGGCCGAGGTCGCTGCCGACCCGTCGTCGCCTCCACTCGCGTCGGGAACCCGCGTGCTCGCGCTCCAGCTGCCGGGACCGGGCAGGCCGACCGATCCCAATCGGGACGTCGCCCGCCTCCGCCGGCTCGGGATCCGCTACGTCCTCCTGACCGGCAGCGTCACGGACCGCGTGCTCCGCGCGAGCGATCGCTACCCGAGCGAGACGCGTTTCTACGAGGCGCTGGCTAGGCTGCGCCCGCTCGTGGACGTCGAGCCGGGCGACGGTCGCACCGGCCCATGGGTGCGCCTCTACCGCATCCCCCCGTAGCGCTCCTGCCCGACGCGAGCGCAGAGCGCTAGCATGGTGCGCACATACCACAGGGAGTTCGCGTGTCGTACAGGAGGCGAGCACCCTCGGCAGCGGAGGGCGGGAGAGCGGATTGGCTCGGACGTCCCGCGTCGGCTCGTGGACGGACCTGGGCGCTCGAGGAGCAGCTCTTCGGGACGGCCTCGGTCAGGGCTCGCGGCGAGGTGCTGGAGGTCTTGACCGCGGACCTCGCCGGCGAGAAGGCGGAGCTGTCGCGGCTCGAGGAGGAGCTCCACGACCAGGTCGCGCGGGTGGCGAAGCTCGAGTGGCGGGTTCGTGTGTTGAAGGGAAGCGAGCCGCCCCCGGCAGCGACTGGGATGCCTCGCGGAGAGAAGACGGAGCTCGTCTCCCGGCCTTCGCCCTCGTCGCTCGAACGCGACTACTGGCTGTGCCGTTGCGAGGGGTTCTGGGTCGACTCGCCCGCAGGCCGGATCGGCCTCGTCGACGGCTTGCGCTTTCTCTCGCGCATCGACCAGCCGGACCTGCTCGAGGTGCGCGGCGGCGCTCTCGGCCGCCGCCTGTTGCTGGTCCCGACCGACCAGGTCGACCAGATCCTCTTCTCGGAGGGGCGTCTCGTCCTGCGTGAGGCGCCTCCGTTCCGTCGCGACCATCTCGTCGAGCTCGTCTCGCGGCTGTACCGGCGCCAGCCGGCGACGGCATAGGAGCTACGCGATCTCGCGGGCGGCGGCGATCATCGCCGCCGGCACGCGCTTGAGCTCGCGCGTCGCCTCCTCGAGCGCGACGTCCACGACGGCGTCTCCCCGCAGGGCGGCCATCCGGCCGAACGTGCCCTCCTGCACCAGCGAGGCCGCCTTGAGCCCGAAGCGTGACGCGAGCACCCTGTCGTGCGCGGTGGGCGTGCCGCCGCGCTGGACGTGGCCGAGCACGGTGACGCGGGTCTCGAAGCCCGTCCGCTCTTCGATCTCCTGCGCGAGCACGTGCCCCACGCCGCCGAGCCGGACATGGCCGAACTGGTCGCTTTCGAGCGCCGCCCCGGCGACGAGCCGCCGCTCGCCGGACGCGTACGTCAGCTCGTAGCCCTCGCTGACGACGACGATCGAGAAGAGCTTCCCCGCGGCGTGACGTCGTACGAGCCGCGCGCAGGCGTCCTCGATCGTCTCCGGCACCTCGGGCACGAGGATGACGTCCGCGCCCCCCGCGATCCCGCTCATCACGGCGATCCAGCCGGTGTGGCGGCCCATCACCTCGAGGACCATCACGCGGTTGTGCGACTCGGCCGTGGTGTGCAGCCGGTCGATCGCCTCGGTCGCGATCGACACGGCCGTGTCGAAGCCGAACGTGTAGTCCGTCCCGGAGAGGTCGTTGTCGATCGTCTTCGGCACGCCGACGACGGGGAAGCCGTGTTCTGCATGGAGCCGTGCAGCGACGCCGAGCGTGTCCTCGCCGCCGATCGCGACGAGCGCGCCCAGCCCCGCCTCGGAGAACGTGGCGAGCACCCGCTCGACCGCGCCCTCCTGGCCGAAGGGGTTCGTCCGAGACGTGCCGATGATCGTGCCTCCGCGAGGGAGGATCCCGGAGATCTGCTGCGGGCCGAGCTCCTCGAGCTTGCCCTCGACGAGGCCTCGCCATCCCTCCCGCACGCCGACCATCTCGTGGCCGTGCGCCCATGACCGGCGCGCGACCGCCCGGATCACGGCGTTGAGGCCGGGGCAGTCGCCGCCGCCGGTGAGGATGCCGATGCGCATGGATCGGGCCAACCCTACCCACCGTCGGGCGGTGCGGCCGGGGGTACCCCATGCTCGACGGCGTGGGGAGAGACGCTGACGGTGCCGTGACGGGCTCGCACCTCATGCCGAAGGTGGGGGTCGAACCCACACGCCCTTGCGGGCACCGGATTTTGAGTCCGGCGCGTCTGCCAGTTCCGCCACTTCGGCTTGCCTGGGGATCGTAGCCCCGACCGCGGTGCGGGGCGCTGCGCGGCGGGAGGGATCGTCGCCGGCAAGCGCCGTGTCGGTGCCAGTCCCAGTCACCGGTCCGATGTGATCGAGCGGGGCTCCAAAGAGACCACGCTGTCGGCGCGCTCGGCGACCGCCCCGTCGTGCGTCGCGCACACGACGAGCGCTCCCGATGCGCGCGTGGCGGAGAGCAGGAGATCCGCGACGAGCGCGGCGTTCTCCTCGTCGAGGCGCGCGGTCGGCTCGTCGAGCAGCACCACCTCCGGCCCGCGCGCGAGCATCCTCGCGATCGCGACGCGCTGGCGCTCCCCGGCGGACAGCCGGTCGGCAGCTCGGGTGGCGCACTCCACCAGGTCGAGCTGCTCGAGCCACGTGCGGGCCACCTCGAGATGCTCGGGCCGGTCGCCGCCGTCGCGAATCCGGAGGGCGAGCAACGTGTTTTCGAGCGCCGAGGCGAACGGGATCAGGCCGGGCTCCTGTCCGACCCAGCCGATGCGCGCGCGGCGATGCGCCGCGAGCTCTTCGCGGTTCAGCGCCGTCAGGTCCCGTCCGGCGACGACGACGGATCCCGCATCGGGACGCTCGAGGCCGGCCAGCAGGTGCAGGATCGTCGTCTTGCCCGAGCCGGACCTGCCTTCCAGCGCGACCAGCGTCCCCCCGCTGAGGCCCGCGTCGAAGTCGACGAGGACATCGCGTCTGCCCGTTCCCTCGCCGTAGCTCTTGCACACGCCGCGCAGCTCGGCGCGCAGGCCCCCGGCTGTCCGCGGCGGCGGGTCGACGGGCTCCCGAGCGCTCTCCGTCGGCCCGTCGCCACCGATCCTGATCTCCTCGCCCTCGAGCCGCCAGGTGGCGTGGCGCTCGATTCCTGCCTCCCTGCGGGCCTCCGCCGGAAGGTGCAACCAGCCGCCGCGTCCGATCACCAGCCGCGTCCCCCCGTCGCGCTCCCAGGCAGCCGTGAGGCGGCCGTCGCGCACGTGCACCACGCGGCCCGCGAGCTGCACCGCCTGCTCGTCGTGGCTGACGACGACGAGCGTCGTTCCGTCGCTCGCGGCGAGGTCGGCGAGCAGCCGGTAGACGGAGATCGCCGTGACGGCGTCGAGCTCCCCGGCCGGCTCGTCGGCGAAGAGGATCGCGGGACGGTGCGAGAGCGCGGCGCAGATCGCCACGCGCTGCTGCTCGCCGCCCGAGAGAGCCTCGGGAAGGTCGTCCGCCCTCGCTTCGAGACCGACGCGTGCGAGCAGGTCGCGCGCCCGCCGCTGTCGCTCGCGTCTCTCGGCCCCGGCGAGCACGAGAGCCAGCTCCACGTTCTCGAGACAGGTCAGGGCCGGCGAGAGGGCACGGGTGTAGTGCTGATCCAGGAAGCCGAGGTGCGCCGCGCGGAACGCCGAGGCACGACGCGGGGGCAGCCGGCCGAGGTCCGCGCCCAGGATGCGCACGATGCCCGCCGAGGGTCGATCGAGCCCGGAGGCGATCCGCAGCATCGTGCTCTTCCCCGAGCCGCTCGGGCCGAGGACGACGCAGCGCTCGCCCTTGTCGATCGCGAGGGTCAACCCCTGCAGCGCGACCGCCCCTTCTCCCCCCGCGTCGTGGATCCGGAACACGTCGCGCATCTCGATTGCGAGCTCGCTCACGAGGTCCAGCTCTCCCCGGTTGCCCCGCGGCCGGCAGCGCCGCCGCGGTGGGCGACCCGGAGCACGAGCTCGACGAGCGCCGCGGCGAGGAGCGCGAATGCCAGGGCTGCGCCCCCGATCGCGGACCAGGGGAGCACGCGTTGCAGCGGAGGGTCGGGAGCCGACAGCGTCGCGTCGAGAGCGAGCAGCCTGCCGACCACTACGACCATCGCGAACCCGAGAGCGACGCCTGCCGTGAGCCCGATCGCCGCGAGGCCCAGCGCGCGCCAGCGCAGGGCCGCGCGCAGCGCCCGGGGGCCCACGCCCTGCGACTCGAGGTCGAAGAGCGTGTCTCCCTCGTCGCGGACGAAGCCCGCAGCGACGAGCGCCAGCCCGGCGAGCGCGAGCGTCAGAGCGACGGCGGCCGCGGCGAGCAGCGAGACCACGATGCCGCGAGCGAGCGGCGCGTCGCGGAGCCCTGCGGCGATCGTCGACCGCGAGGAGACCGCGAGCGACGAGAACGGAGGCGAGCGGAGAGCCGCGGCGACGTGCGCCGAGGTCCCGGGCAGGGTCGAGAGCCAGAGCTCGCCGGGGATCGCCGTCGGGAGGTCGTTCGCGCCGAGCGCGGCGGCCAGCGAGGCCTCGTCGGCGACCACGAAGCTCTCGCCGCTGTCCTGGGTCGTCGGGAAGCGGCGCGCGACGGCGACGAGGCGGGCGCGCACGACCTGGTCACCGAAGTCGAGCTCGAGGGAGCCCCGGGGGCCGGCCGCGGCGGCGACGTCGGGGCTTGCCACGACCGGGAGCGGCCGGCCGTCGAAGGGCTGTCGCGGCCGGAAGATCGCCTGCTCGGACGTCGTGATCTGGAACCGGATGCGCACGCCGTCCGCGGCGGCCTGCGGCCTCACGCCGTTCCGGCCGATCCAGCCGGGAAACGACGAGAGGGCGATCGGCTCGCCGTGTTCGTAGGCGGTGAGCGGACCCAGCTTGAGCAGGCCGGCGAACGCGTTCGAAGGACTTCGCCCTTCCGCAGCCTGGTGCGCCTCGGAACGCTGCTCGGCCGACGGCAGCATGAGCTGGAGTGCGACGACCCGGCCGCCGCGGTCCCGGGCCGGAACGGCGACGCCGAGCAGTCGGGTGCGTGCCGTGGCCATCGGCGGCACGAGTTGGTCGACGTCCCCCGACCGCGTCAGCACGACCAGCGCGAGCTCGACCGCGGCACCCACGGAGCGTGTCCGCAGTTCGAGCCGCGTTGCATCGTCGGGTATGGGAACACCGGCGAGTTCCACCGAGCCCGTCGGGCGGAGCAGCCTCCCGAGCGTGGCCGGTGACTCCGGGGCGAAGTCCCCGCGCCAGCCGTGAAGCAGCGGAAGAGCTGCGGCCGGTACGCCGATCACGTCCGGCGTGGCAGGGGTCGTGCCCGATTCCGCGACTGCCGCCGTTTGCCTCAGAACGGGCCACGCGCCGACGCCCGGGGCGAGCGCGCGGTAGCGGTCGACCGTGGCCACATCCTGCGGCGAGACGAGAGCCGACCCGGCGTCGAGCGTGAAGTCGAGAGGGACGTCGTACGCTGCTGTTGCGGCGCTCGACGCGGCGAGGGTCGCGCGGTAGGAGAGCGCGAAGGTGGCGAGCCCCGTCGAGACTACGAGGAACGCGACGATCCCGGCCGTCCGGCGCGGGGCACGGTAGAGCGTCAGGAGCGCGAGGAGGAGGCTGGTCGGGCCTTCCGCCGCCGCGCGCACGGCGAGCCGGACCCCGGGCTCGAGCACCCTCGTGAGCAGCACGCTGAACGCGAAGCTCGCGAGCAGGGGTGTTGCGGCGAGCGCCACCGCCGAGCCGGCGCCGAGGCCGCCGCTTCCGTTCCGGCTGCCGACGACCACGAGGCCGAGAGCGACCAGCGCGCCCACTCCCGCCACGTCCGACGGCCTCACGCCGCGGCGGGGTGCGGTATCGGGACGGCGGAGGGCGGTCAGCACGACGATCAGGGCCCCGGCCGCTGCGCTCGACGCGAGGAGCAACGCAGCAGGCGTCGCGATGCCGTGCCGCAGCGCGGCTGTGACGGGAGCTCCCAGGCGATGTGCGAAGAACGCGTCGACCGCCGCTCCGAGCGCGACGCCCGCGACCGCGCCGGGGACGACGGCCACGGCTGCCTCGCCGACCAGGAAGATCCACTGCTGGGCCTCGGTCGCGCCGCGCGTCGCAAGACGCCGGAGCTCCGCGCGGGTGTCGCGGCGGAGCCCGCCGGCGGTGATGGTGAGGAAGGCGAGCAGGAGCAGCGCCGCCGAGCTGCCGACTAGCAGGATCCGGTGCGAGGCGGTGACGCTCTCGCTCCGTGAGGCGGTCAGGGCGTCGTCGGGGCCGGTCAGGGCGAACTCCGGGTCCGCCCCCATCAGGCGCGCGGCGGCACGACCCTCGGCCGCGAACAGTCGACCGACGCTCCAGACGTGCAACGAGCTCGTTTCGAGCTGTGCGCTCCAGCTGTAGTTCCTGTTGATCTCGAGCAGGGGTGGGAGGCCGGCCAGCGCGGCCACGCTGCTCGCGAGCAGGACGGGCTCGGGCCGCCCACCCCCCGCCGTCGTCGGTGTCGAGAGGGCTCCCGCTCCGAACGGCACGACCGATCCGAGCGTGCCCCGGCCGACGACGACGAGATGGACGCCGAAGCCGTCGATCCGGTGGACGGCCGCGCCGCCGATCTGCACGACCTCGCAGCGAGCCGGGCCGCACGCCGTCGGTAGCCTGCCCGCCTCGAGCCGCACGACCTCGGCGAGCGAATCGGCCGCGCCCAGCTTCACGAGGCCGCGGCCCAGGTCCACGTCCGCGAGCTCGACGGTCGTCGAGATCGGCCGGGTCGTGATCGTTCGCAGGGCGTGACGCGCGCTGCGGTCGAGGGAGCGGAACCCACCCCGGGCAACCTGACCGGACCAGGAGACGCGCACGACGCGGTCGGCGGAAGGGAGTGCGGCGAGGGCCCGTCGTAGCGCGAGGTCCTCGGAGGCGAAGCTGCCGCCGACGACGCCGACGACGAACGCGAGCGCGAGCGCGACGCCGAGGCCGACGAGCAGCGCACGTCCGGGCCGGGCGCGGACCCGCCGCCGGGTCACGCCGGTCGTCGCGAAGAGACCGCGCGGGCGCCTTGCCGGCCGGAAGACGATCCGACTGGAGCTCACGTGCGGATCCGCCTCCGACGGGCGGCCGGCTGCAGGCCGGTCGGCCCGGCTGCTCGCCACACGCCTCGTCGGCGGTGCTCGTCCCGCTCGCGCGGCCGTTTCCGTACGAGGCCGGCGGTCGACACCATCACAGGCACACTACCGGTGTCGTCCGACGATGGGCAACCCACGTCTGGCCGGCGAGATACGTCCATGGCGCCCCGATACGACATTCCCAAGCTCGCGCCGGAGCCGCTGCGCCGTGTCCAGCTCTTCGTCAACACCGCCGACCTGGGCCACGGGTCGGACTGGCTGCGCGAGTGGCTCGAGGAACAGCGGCTCGAGGGCGAGCACGATCGCGCGCTCGAGCTGCGGGAGGCCCTCCGCGCCCTCGTCGTCGCCAACAACGACGGTCGGAAGCCCGCACCCGACGCTCTCGAAGTCGTCAATCGGGGGTTCGCGCGCCTCGTGCTCGGCCTCGACGGGGAGCAGCGCCTGCGCGTCCGCCCGGGCGGCGACGCGCTCGAGGGCGTGCTCGCCGTGACAGCAAACGCGATGCTCGACGGCAGCTGGCAGCGCCTCAAGGCCTGCCGCACGTGCCGCTGGTGCTTCTACGACTACTCGCCCAACCGCTCGGCCAGGTGGTGCTCGATGCGAATCTGCGGCAACCGGAGGAAGACGCGGGCCTACCGCCGCCGCCGAGGGTCGCCGTGAAGCGTGCTGTTACCGGTTTGGGCGCTCTGCCGGTCGGGCCTCGCCGAGCCTCACCCCTCGCCGAGGTAGGACGCGCGGACGCGCTCGTTGCTCCGCAGTGCCTCGGCGTCGTCCGAGAGCGTGACGCGGCCGGTTTCCAACACATAGCCCCGGTGCGCGACCTCGAGCGCCATCGCCGCGTTCTGCTCGACGAGGAGTACAGTCGTGCCCTGCCTGTTGATGTCGAGGATGACCTCGAAGATTCGCTCGACCAGGACCGGTGCGAGGCCCATCGAGGGCTCGTCGAGCAGCAGGAGGCGGGGCCTCGCGAGCAGGGCCCGCCCGATCGCGCACATCTGCTGCTCGCCGCCCGAGAGCGTCCCCGCCTTCTGGCTGCGCCGCTCGGCGAGCCGCGGAAAGAGCGTGTAGACGCGTTCGATGTCCTGCGCGATCCCGTCGCGGTCCTTGCGCTGGAACGCGCCCATCTCGAGGTTCTCGAGCACGGTCATGCGCGCGAAGAGCTGGCGGCCCTCCGGTGCCTGTGCGATGCCGCGGCTCACGATCGCCTGGGCGCTCAACCGCAGGAGGTCGTCGCCCTCGAAGCGGATCGCTCCCGTGCGGGGCCGCAGCAGGCCGGAGATCGTCCGGAGGGACGTCGACTTGCCCGCGCCGTTCGCTCCGAGGAGCGTCACGATCTGACCGGCATCGACTCGGAGGGAGACACCCTTGAGCGCGTGGATCGCCCCGTAGTAGACGTGGACGTCCTCGAGCTCGAGGATCGGTGTCGCGCCGCTCGTTGCGGTCGCGACTCGAGCCTGCGCACCCTCGGTCACGTCGCTCATACGGCGGCTTTCGTCCCGAGGTAGGCCGTGCGCACCCGCTCGTCGGAGGTGACCGCCGCGGGCTCGCCCTCGGCGATCTTCTCGCCGTAGTCGAGCACGGTCACCCGCTCGGAGACCTCGACGACGACCTTCATGTCGTGCTCGATCAGGAGCACCGTCAGCGAAAGCTCGTCGCGCACCTTGCGCACGAAGTCGATGAAGGCGATCGTCTCCTGCGGGTTCATTCCCGCCGTGGGCTCGTCGAGCAGGAGCAGCTTGGGGGTCGTGGCCAGGGCCCTAGCCACCTCGAGGCGGCGCTGGTCGCCGTAGGCTAGATGGCGCGCATACTGCCGCTCGGCCCGCGCCGGGAGACCGCAATAGGCGATCAGCTCACGGGCGCGCGCCCGGGCCTGCGCCTCCTCCCGCCGCTGGGCCGGCGCGCGCACGAGGCTCCGCCACACTCCGCTCCCGAGACGGCAGTGCATGCCGACGAGGACGTTCTCCAGCGTCGTCATCGTCCCGAACAGTCTGATGTTCTGGAACGTCCGGCCGACGCCGAGCGCCGTCACCTTGTGCTGGGGCAGGCCGCCGATCTCGCGGCCGTCGAACACGATCTCGCCCGAACTCGGCTGGTAGGCGCCCGTCACCATGTTGAAGAACGTGGTCTTGCCTGCGCCGTTCGGGCCGATGAGGCTCGAGATGGATCCTCGTGCGACGGTGAAGTCGACGTCCGCCACGGCGACCAGGCCGCCGAACTCCTTGCGCAGGGCTCTCGTCTCGAGGAGGAGATCGCCGTCCGTCATGCCGGTGTGCCTCCGATCTCGCCGTGGGCGGCCGCCTCGGCCTCCCTCTCCTCTTCCTCTTCCTCGTGCAGTTCCGAGCGGCGGCGCGCGCTGGGTATCAGGCCCTCGGGTCGCACCAGCATGAACAGCACGATCGCCGCCCCGTAGATGAGGTTGGCGTATTCCGGCACCTGGACGTTCGTCCCGAAGGTCGAGTTGAAGGTGTTCCCGATCGCGTACAGGCCCTTGTAGTTGACGTACGCGAGGACGAGGCCGCCGACGAGGACGCCCCAGACGTTTCCCATCCCGCCGAGGATGACCATGCTGAGCACGAAGATCGAGATCTGGAGGACGAAGGCGTCGGGCGACGTCGCGCTCGCCTGCAAGGTGATCAGCGCGCCGGCCGCCCCGCCGAAGAAGGCTCCGATCAGGTACGCCATCGTCTTGGTGCGCATCAGCGGGATCCCCATTGCCCCGGCGGCGTCCTCGTCTTCCCGGATCGCCACCCAGGCCCGGCCGAGCCGCGAGTCCCGGAGCAAGATGGAGGTCGCGATCGTGATCGCGACGAGGGCGAGCGCGGTCCAGTAGTACCAGCGCGAGTCGATCTCGTTCAGGAAGTTCGCGGGCAGGAAGGAGAACACCGAGTGCAGCCGGTTGCCGAAGCCGAGCCCGTCGATGCCGGTCATCCCGAACGACCCGTTCGTGATGTTGTGACCGGCGATGTTGTCGCCGTTGTTCACGAACTGGGGGATGATCTCGCCGAAGCCGAGCGTGACGATCGCGAGGTAGTCGCCGCGCAGGCGGAGCGTGGGGATCCCGATCAGCACGCCGAGGACCGCGGAGAAGAGCGCCGCGGCGAGGATCACGAGCCAGGGCGTGATGTGGATTCCCGGCGTGCCCTTGGCGGCCGTTCCGCCGAGGCTGATCGTGACCCCGGCGAACTGCTGGGACGCGAGCCAGCCCGCGACGTAGGAGCCCGAGGCGAAGAAGGCGACGTAGCCGAGGTCGAGCAGCCCGGCGTACCCGACGACGAAGTTGAGGCCGAGCCCCATCACCGTGAAGGCGAGGATCACGAAGGCCGTCGACGTGTCCGGGAGCCACTGCGTGAGCGTGTTGGAGAGGTACGACGTGTAGAGCCAGGGGTAGAGCAGCAGCCAGACGACGACGGCGGCGGCGACGGGGATCGTCACGCGCCTCCGTGTTCGGGCGCTCAAGGCCGGGAGGCGCAGCCGCACGGGGAGTGCGACCCTGGTCACGATCGCGTGGACAGGCTCTCGCCGAGCAGACCGTGCGGCCGGAAGACGAGGATCAGGATCAGCAGGATGAAGACCAGCGACTCGGTCCAGGACGGGCCGAGCGCGTGCCACGTGAGACCGCTGTTGTAGTTCTCGATGAAGCCGATCAGGTAGCCGCCGATCGCCGCCCCGGCGATGTTCCCGATCCCGCCGAGCACCGCCGCGGTGAAGGCGAACAGCCCGATGCGGAAGCCCAGGTCGAACCGGGCATTCGTGAAGTAGATCAGGTAGACGAAGCCGCCGATGCCGGCGAGGGCCCCGCCGAGCCCGAAGGCGAAGGAGATCGCTCGGTCGACGTCGATCCCCATCAGACGAGCGGCGTCGCGGTTCTGCGCGGTCGCGCGCATCGCTTTCCCCCAGCGTGTCCGCTGGACGACGAACGTCATCCCGATCAGGGCCGGGAAGGTGACCAGCAGCACGATCAGCTTGTCCCAGCCGTAGGGCTGGTTCCCGATGTGGAAGATCGCGCCCTGCGGCAGGATGGGGTTCGTGCTGACGTAGTCGAAGCCGTAGAAGACCGCGATCAGGTTCGAGAGCACGAACGACATCCCGATCGCGGTGATCAGCGGTGCCAGTCGCGGTGCGTTCCGGAGAGGTCGATAGGCGATGCGCTCCACGGTCATGTTCAGCGTCGCGCAGAACGCGGCCGCGCAGACGGCGGTGAGCACGAGCGAGCCGAAGAGCGCGAAGCCCGCCTCGCCGCCCTTGGCCCCGAGCCAGCTGAGGGCGACCGTGGAGGAGACCATGGCGCCCCAGCTGAAGACGTCGCCGTGCGCGAAGTTGATCAGCTCGAGGATGCCGTACACGAGCGTGTACCCGATCGCGACGAGTGCGTAGATCGAGCCGTTCGTGACCCCGTTGAGGGTGACGAGGAGGAACTGGTCGAAGTTCTGGACGGCGTTCTCGACGAGCCAGAAGACGACGACGAGGAGGAGCAGGACGCCGAGCGACGATACGACCCTCCCCCGGAGGCGGGGGACGAGCGCGAGAACGGGACGGGCGGCAGACCCGGTTGCCGTTCTCGCGCTCGTTCCCATCCGCTGTTCCTGTTCGCTAGTCGACTAGCCGAGCGCCGCCTTGGCGAGCGACAGCGGCGGGGTCACGGTCGTGACGGGCACGATGGCACCGTTCGTGATCTGGTCGACGGTGACGCCGCCGAGCGACGGGTCGCCGCTCGAGTCGATCTTGAACGCCCCGATGATCCCGTTCGGGAAGCTCTGGTTGTAGAGGTGCGCGTCGGCCGACAGGCGCGTGCCGTTGCTCTTCTGGATCGCGTTGGCGAGCACGAGGAAGGCCTGGGCGCCGTACGCCGTGTACGCCTCCAGGGTCTTCGCGTGGTACGCCTTCTTGAAGGCCTTGACGAACGCCTTGCCGGCGGGGTTCGAGAGCTGGTTCGGATCGGAGCCGCCGATCGTCACGTACATCCCCTCGGCCGCGGAGCCCGCGTTGGTGGCCGTGGCCGAGTCGTTGAACCCGTCCGGCCCCATCAGCAGGACCTTCGTGTTGTCGCCGAGCACCGACACCTTGTCCTTGATCAGCTGCCCGCCGTTGTTGGAGACGATGCCGGCGAGGAAGATCGCCTGCGGGTTCTTCGCGGCGATCCCCTGGTACAGGGACTGGTAGTTCGGCTGCTTCGCGTCCCACTTGTCGTTCCCGAGCACCGTGATGCCGAGCGCCTTGGCGGCGGCCTGGAAGTTGTTCGCGATTCCGAGGCCGTACGCTTCGGCGTCATTCAGGATGTAGACGCTCTTGATGCCCTTGTTCTTCAAGAACAGGGCGTCGGCCGCTCCCTGGAAGTTGTCGGGCACGGCGACGCGGGCGTAGTTTCGCTTCCCGGTCGGGAAGTACTTCTGTGGCTCCCCGGCCACCAGCGTCTTCTTCGTCAGGCCCACGTACGTGTTCGCCGGGCTGACCATCGGGATTCCGCCGCCCGGGGCGCGGTTCAGGATCGGCGCCTCGATCTCGGCACAGCCCGAGTTGAACGTGCCGATCACGCCCAGCAGATTCTTCACCGTCTTGTAGCTGTTGGCGTTGTTCGTGCACGTCTGCGGGTCCCACGAGCCCTTCGCCGCGGTCGAGTCGTCGCAGCTCACGTACTGGACCGTCCGGCTGCCGATCTTGAAGTTCATCGTCTTGAGCTCGAGCTGGATCGCCTGGACGATCTGCACGCTGAGCGGGCGAAGCGCCCCCTGTAGCGGCAGGTCGCTCGCGACCACGTACTGCCCCTTGCCGAACGGCTTGGAGCACGTGTTGGGCAGTCCCGAGACGCGGCTGGCGCTAAGCGGTCTCGCGCTCACCGCGGCTGCGGTGAGCGCCACCAGCCCTGCGGCCAGGACGACGCTCACCACGAGCTTGTTCTTCATCGTCATCACTCCTTTCCGGTGATGTCGTGAGGGGTCGATGTTCTCGTCCCGTCGGCCCGGTGCATCGATGCGGGGCATGCGAAGGTCTCCGCGAAAGGGCCAGGGGGCTCTCATGCAGCGCCGATCCTAGAACGAAACGTCTGTCGCCGCACGGGCTCGACGTACGCTGTCCGACCGTCGACGCTGTTGGGCTGGGCGGAGAGAGCTACGGGATCGAGCGGTACAGCCGGACGAAGGTCTCCCGAAACCCCCGACGCGGCCAGAAGCGCGCAGCCTCGAGATTCGTCATCCGCCAGTCGGTGACCATCGTCGGGTGGCCGTGCTCGTGTGCCCACGTGAGCGCATGCGCGGCGAGCGCGAGACCGATGCCGCTGCCGCGCTCGCTCGGCAGCGTCGCGGCGTTCGCGAGGTCGATCGAGTTGGTGGGCACGCGCAGATCGGCTGGTCGGCGGTACAGGAGCACGTGTCCGACGGCCTCGTCGCCCCGTTCCGCGAGGAAGTGCTCGAAGTCGGGCCTGTCCCACGTGTCGCGCCACTCGCCGACCGCCTCGTCGAGGGTCGGCACGGGAAGGCCGGCGAAGCTGGGCGACGCGGCCAGGTGCTCGTCGAGGATCCGGCTGAGCCGGGCCACCGTCCCGAGATCGTCGAGCCCGCTCTGGCGAACCGTCACGCCCTCGGTCGGTGGGATCGTCACTTCTGTCTCGCGCATCGCGAGCGCCGCGGACGCGCCGAAACCGAGCCGGAACCACGGCTCGACGAGGTCGTCGAGGCTCGGCACGTAGACGAAGTGCCTCGTCAGGCCGTCGTCGACCCAGCGGGCCGCGGCGGCACGGTAGAGGTCGCCGGTCAGGGCGGGGTCGAGCAGGGCCTGACCGGCGACGAAGCTCCACATGTGCGGGCTGACCGCGTCCTCGCGTCGCTGCCCGAGCAGGTAGCCGACGGGCCGTCCGCCTTCGAACGCGACCGCGCCAGAGGCGCCTTCGATCCGCCACGCCGCCTCGATCTCCTCGCGGGCGGCCGCGGGATCTTCGAACCTTGCCGGGAGCGCGGGCTCCGCGTGCCGGTGCCGGCGGTGACGCTCGGCGAGCAGCGCGGCGGCGGCGTCCAGGTGCTCGTCCGCGAACGGTTGAATCTCGGGCGCGGGCATCGCCGCGGGACGATAGCGTTGGCCCCGATGCCGAAGACGTTGACCGGCGCGGAGCTCGAGCTCGACGACGGGCCCGCGCGCGGTGCCGAGCTCTTCCTCGTCGACGGGAACAACCTCGCCTATCGCGCCTACTTCGCCCTCCCGGAGGAGCTCGCGACGAGCGAGGGCTTCCCGACGAACGCGCTGCTCGGCTTCACGAACATGCTCTTCAAGCTGCTCTCGGACTACCGGCCCAAGGGCGTCGCCGTCGCGTGGGACACGCGGCCGGTGCACCGCGCCGCGGTCGCCGAGGCCGCGGAGGTCGTCTACAAGGAGGGCCGGCGCGAGATGCCCGACCTCCTGCGGGAGCAGTTCCCGCACTTCCGGCCGATCGTGGAGGCGTTCGGGTACCGGAACCTCGAGTTCGAGGGCTGGGAGGCCGACGACGTGATCGCGACGCTCGCGACGCAGGCGGACGAGGCCGGGATCAAGACCTGCGTCGTCTCGACCGACCGCGACGCGTTCCAGCTCTGTTCCGAGAACGTCGTGCTGATGATGACCCCGCGAGGCGTCGCCGACGTCCAGGTCTACACGCCCGAGCGCGTCGAGGCCCGCTATGGCGTCCGGCCCGACCAGGTGCCCGACTTCATCGGCCTGAAGGGCGACACCTCCGACAACATCCCGGGCGTCCCGGGCATCGGCGACAAGACCGCCGGCCAGCTGATCGCGCAGTACGGCTCGCTCGAGTCGGTGCTCGACCGCGCGGACGAGCTCTCGCCGGCGCGCGGGAAGGCCGTCCGCGAGCACGCCGACCAGGCGCGCGCGTCGAAGCTCCTCGCGACGATGCGGCGCGACCTCGACCTCGGCGTCGACCCGGGCGAGCTCGTCCTCGGCGCGCCCGACCGCTCGACCTTGAAGGAGATGTTCCGCCACTTCGAGTTCCGCGGGCTCCTGAGCCGCGTGGACACGCTCGACGTCGCCGTCCCGGCTGCGGAGCCGGCCGTGGTCGAAGGGGTGGCGGTTGCCTGGCGCGAAGGAACCCTCCCCGAGCTGCGCGGGCAGGTCGGCTTCGCAGCCGACGCCGAGCGAGCCGCGGTCGCAACCGGCACCGACGTGGTCGTGGGCCCGAGGCCAAGTAACAGTCTGTTACAAGGCCACGGGGTTCGCCTGGCTGTGCACGACGCGAAGGCGCACCGGATCCCGGCGACGGACGACACGCTGCTCGCCGCCTACCTCGTCGACCCGGGCCGAGCGACCTACGACCTGGACGAGCTCACCGCGGAGTACGGGATCGAGCTCGCCGTCGAGCCGCCTGCGGAGGAGGGGACGGCGGCGCTCGTCCGCCACGCCGAGGCGGCACGCCGACTCGCGCCGCTCCTCCGCGAGCGGGTTCGCGAGCGCGGCTCGGAACGGCTCTACGACGAGGTCGAGCTCCCGCTCAGCAGCGTCCTCGCGGCGATGGAGGACGCCGGGGTGAAGATCGACACGTACCGGATGGGCGAGATCACGGCGCGCTTGTCGGACAGGGTCGAGGAGCTCGAGGCGCGTGCGCAGGAGCTCGCCGGCGAGGAGTTCCTGCTCGGCTCGACGCAGCAGGTCGCCCGCATCCTCTTCGAGGTGCTCGGCCTGACGCCGGGCCGCAAGGGCAAGACGGGCTACTCCACGGACACGCGCGTCCTGCGTTCGATCCGGCACGAGCATCCGATCGTCGAGGTGATCGAGGAGTGGCGCGAGTACTCGAAGCTGCTGAACACCTACCTCGGACCGCTGCCCGAGCTCATCTCACCGGTCGACCACCGGCTGCACACGACGTTCAACCAGGCGGTCGCCGCGACCGGCCGGCTCTCGACGTCGAACCCGAACCTGCAGGCGATCCCCGTCCGCAGCGACCTGGGCCGCCAGATCCGCTCCGCGTTCGTCGCGGAGGAGGGGATGCGGCTCCTGTCGGCCGACTACAGCCAGGTCGAGCTGCGCATCCTCGCGCACGTCTCCGGCGAGCAGGTGCTGAAGGAGTCGTTCGCTTCGGGCGAGGACATCCACCGCCGCACCGCCGCCGAGGTGCTCGGCAAGGAGCCGGCCGCGCTGACCAAGGACGAGCGCGACGTGGCGAAGATGGTCAACTTCGGCATCATCTACGGGATCTCGGCGTTCGGCCTGTCCGAGAACCTCGAGATCCCGCGCGAGGACGCGCAGGCCTACATCGACGCCTACCTCGCGCGCTTCCCGCGCGTGCAGGAGTTCATCGGCCGGACGGTCGCACAGGCCGCGGCCGACGGCTACGTGACGACGCTGCTCGGCCGGCGAAGGCCGATCCCCGAGCTCCGGGCCTCCAACCGCGCGACCCGCTCGCTCGGCGAACGGCTCGCGGTCAACACGGTGATGCAGGGGACGGCGGCCGACGTGATCAAGGTCGCGATGATCCGCAGCCACGACCGTCTGCGCGCGGAAGGCCGCGCCGCACGTCTCGTCCTGCAGGTGCACGACGAGCTCCTGCTCGAAGTGCCGCAGACGGAGGTCTCGGCTGTTCGCGAGCTCGTGCGCGCAGAGATGGTGGGTGCGTACCCGCTCGACCCGCCGCTCGCGGTCGAGGTCGGCGTCGGCGACGACTGGGCCGAGGCGAAGGCGTAGCTGCGCACTGTTGCCTCTCTCGTGCTCTGCGATACGATCGCCGCGGCGGATCGAACGAGGAGGCGGGCATGCGCATGTCGTTGGCGATCGTCGTGGCGACCGTTGCTCTGGCGAGCGTCGCCGCTCGGCTGGACGGCGCCCACGCCGCAGTTGCGTCTGCGACGAAGGTCTGCACCCCTCAGATCAAGAACGGGCCGAAGGCGTCGTACTGGTCGAGCGTCTCGGGCATCAAGGTGAAGAACGGGACGACGTGGACCGTCCTCGCCACCGGGGTGGACTGCGGCAAGGCGATCGGCTATTCGAAGACCTTCCTCGGCATGGGCTCGAAGAAGCAGGGCCCGTGGGCGAAGGCGAAGCTGGGCGCGCCGCTACCGCTGAAGGGCTTCACGTGCGTGAAGATGATCGACGCGAGCTACGACGGCATGGGCAAGAGCTCCGGCGGCGGCCTCTGCCACGTCGGCTCGACTCCCGGCGCCAGCCCGTTCTCGCCGGACACGTTCGCGTTCCGCGACACGGGACCCTACTCGGTGGCGCAGATCAAGCAGTTCTTCCACCTGAGCTAGAGCTCGAGCGTCTCGCCGTCCTCCGGCACCAGCGCTGCGGGAACCGCGGTGCGCAGTTCGGCGCGCGAGAGCACGCAGTGGTTGATCGCCTCCATGTGGACGGCGACGACCGTGGGCACCCGTGCGACGACCTCGGCCACGTCCTCGGCGGTCATCGTGATCGGGTCGCCCTCGAGGAACCGCGCACCGCCCGCGTTCACGACGGCCGCGCGCGGTTGGTGCTCGGCGATCCAGCCCTCCACCTCGTCGTACCAGACGGTGTCGCCGGCGACGTAGAGGCCGCCGAGGACGAAGCCGCTCACGGGCGCGAGCGCCTCGGCGATCGCGCCGGTTCCGTGCCGCCCGCCGGTGCGGACGATGCGCAGCCCGTTCCAGTCGACCGCGGTCTCGACCGGCCGGACGTCGAGGCCGAGGCCGGCGAGGTGCTCCTCGTCGGGCGGCTGGCAGAAGACGGGAACGTCGCGCGGCAGCAGGCGCTCCGCGGCCGGGTCGAGGTGGTCATCGTGGAGGTGGGTGACGACGACGGCGTCGAGCCCGCGGACGACCTCCTCGGCAGGGAATGGCAGTGACACCGTCGGGTTCGGGACCTGGTTCGGCGTGTCCTCGATCGGCGGTGCCGAGCCGGCCTCGGCGAGCATCGGATCGACGAGGATCCGCCTGCCGCCGAGCTCGACGACGAGCGTGGCATGCCTGACGAGAGTGAGCCTCATAGCCTCTTCATGCGATTTCGAGCGGCGAATTGCCCGCTATACTGCCCGCCTCATGCCGGACACGGTGGAGAAGCCCACGCAGGCGGAAGCAGGCGTCTGGACGCTGAGCCCCGAAGGGGAGCTCGTCCCGGACTACGACGCGACCTTCCCGACGATCAACGAGGGCGAGGTCGTTCACGGCACGGTCGTCCGCGTCGACAAGGACGAGGTGCTCGTCGACATCGGCTACAAGTCCGAGGGTGTGATCCCGGTCGCCGAGCTGTCGATCCGGCGCTCGGTCAACCCGGCCGACGAGGTCTCGGTCGGCGAGGAGATCGACGCGCTCGTGCTCACGAAGGAGGACGCCGAGGGCCGGCTGATCCTGTCGAAGAAGCGCGCCCGCTTCGAGCTCGCGTGGAAGGCGATCGAGGCGGCGGCGGAGAGCGGCGATCCCGTCAACGGCCGCGTGATCGAGGTCGTCAAGGGCGGCCTGATCCTCGACCTCGGCGTGCGCGGCTTCCTGCCCGCGTCCCTCGTCGACATCCGCCGCGTCCAGGACCTCGACGAGTTCCTCGGCAAGGAGCTCCGCTGCAAGGTGATCGAGCTCAACCGCTCGCGCAACAACGTGGTGCTCTCGCGCCGCGCGGTGCTCGAGGACGAGCGCAAGGAGATGCGGCAGGCGATCCTCGACCGGCTCAACCCGGGCGACGTGGTCGACGGTCAGATCTCGAACATCGTCGACTTCGGCGCGTTCGTCGACCTCGACGGCATGGACGGCCTGATCCACATCTCGGAGCTCTCCTGGAGCCACGTCAACCACCCGTCCGAGGTGCTCGAGATCGGCCAGAACGTCAAGGTCAAGGTGCTCGACATCGACCGCGAGCGCCAGCGCATCTCGCTCGGCCTCAAGCAGACGCAGACCGACCCCTGGCAGCAGGTGCTCGACAACTACCACGAGGACGACGTCGTCGAGGGCCGGGTGACGAAGGTGGTCACGTTCGGGGCGTTCGTCGAGATCCTCCCCGGCGTCGAGGGCCTCGTGCACATCTCCGAGCTCGCCCAGCACCACGTCGAGAATCCGCGCGAAGTCGTCGCGCAGGGCGACCCGGTCAACGTCCTCATCCTCGAGATCGACGGCGAGCGCCGTCGCCTCTCCCTCTCGCTCAAGCGGGTCGAGGAAGGTGCGGAGCCGCTGCCCCGAGCCGACGGAGCCGAGTCCGTGCACCTGACGCCGAACCTGCGCCTCTCCGAGGAGGCGTTCCCGAGCGCGGGCGCCGTCACGACCGAGGACGTCGAGGTGACGGACGACGCAGAGATCGCCGAGGCCGAGGACGTCGAGGTCGAGGGCTCCGCGGCGGACGAGGTGGAGGTCGACGGCTCCGCCGGGGCCGAGCCGGACGAAAGCGCACTCGCGGACGCCGAGCCCGAGCAGTAGAGGGCGACCAGGCGTGAGCCGGCCGATCGCGGTCGCGATCACCGGCGGGATCGGAGCCGGCAAGAGCGCCGCGCTCGCGGCGTTCCGGCGTCACGGTGCGGCGACGGTGTCGAGCGACGAGATCGTCCACCACCTCCTGGCCACCGACGACGACGTTCGCGCGGCGCTCGTGGAACGGCTGGGCAGCCAGATCCTCGGGCCGGACGGGCGGCCGGACCGGACTGCGATCGCCCGGATCGTGTTCCGCGATCCCGAGGCGCTCGCGTTTCTCGAAGGCCTGCTCCACCCGCTCGTCTCGCGCGAGTACCTCGTCTGGCGCGAGCAGCTCGCGCAGCTCGACGACCCGCCGAGGGTCTGCGTCACCGAGGTTCCGCTCCTCTTCGAGGTCGGCGCCGAGGAGCGCTTCGACCAGGTGGTCGTGATCACGGCCCCGAAGCGGCTCCGCGAGGCTCGGCGCAGCGTGCCGCTCGACGAGCGCGACTCGAGGCTCCTACCCGATCGCGAGAAGGTGCGGCGGGCGGACTTCCACTACCGCAACGTCGGCAGCGAGGACGAGCTCGACGCCTGGGTCGCCGCCGTCATGGCGAGCCTGACCCACGACCCGGAGCCGTGAGGCGCGTCGGCCTTCTCCTCGCCCTCGCCGCTGTCGCGGCCGGCGGCGCGCTCTACGTCGTCCACGCCCAGCCGGCGTGGTACGAGCGTCTCCGCTACCCGCTCCGCTACGAGCAGATCGTCCGCGTGCACGCGCGCAACGACCGGCTCGACCCGGCGCTGCTCGCGGCGGTGATCTACACCGAGAGCAAGTTCGACGCGAACGCGCGCTCCGACGCCGGCGCGATCGGGCTGATGCAGCTCCTCCCGGACACGGCGAAGGGGATCGCGCTCCGGACGGGAGGCAAGCGCTTCGTGGTCTCCGACCTCTACGACCCGGAGATCAACGTCCGCTACGGCGCCTGGTACCTCCGCCACCTGCTCGATCGCTACGACCAGGACGAGCGAACCGCCCTCGCCGCGTACCACGCCGGTCAGGCGAACGTCGACAGCTGGCGGGCGGAGGGCGTCGGGATCCAGTTCCCGCAGACGCGCTACTACGTCGACAAGGTCGAGCGTCTGAAGAAGGTGTACGCGAGGGCGTACGGCCTCTGATCAGGAGCTCATGTGCTCCCAGAGGTTGAGGAGCATCCGGTCCATCGGCGGCGCGAGCACCGAGCCGCAGAAGTCCATCGCGCCCGCGTTGAACACCCTGGCTCCCGCCGCCGTCTCGTAGTAGGTCATCTGGGCCGTGAAGCCTGGGCCGAAGAGGTCGGGGATCTCGGCGATCACGACCGTTCCGGGAGGGGAGTCCTTGGTGGTCGCGTCGATCTCGATCCCGTAGCCGCCCGTCGCGTCGCCGATCGTCGAGCCGTTGACGACGTCCGTTCCTTCGAACAGCCACGGAACGGCTGGTGCATTCAGGACGTGGAAGACGCCGCGGTGGGAGCCGTCGTCGTTCCCCCGGTACTGCTCGCCGAGGAGCGCGGCCTCGGGCCTGCCGAGCCGGCGCCAGGGTGCGATCCGGTGCAACGCAGCCGGCCTCGCGCTCCGCGTCACCTTCCAGTAGAAGGCGTCGGCCGAGAGGAAGATCAGCCGCCCGCCGAGGTCGCGGAACCGTTGGACGACGTCGTAGACATGGGCGGTCTCGTACTCGGTGTGACCGTGGAAGACCACGAGGTCGTAGAGCTCACGCAGCGCGTCGCCCGACTCGAACGTCTCGAGGTCGTCGTCGCAGAGGAAGTCCGGCGTCTTGCCCGCGACGGTCAGCCAGTGGAGGAACGGCGCGTCGAGCATGTGGAAGCGGGGCGGGACGCCACGGTCGCGATACGGCCGCGTGAGCACGACCGGCGGGTTCCCGCCTGCATACCAGGTGTCGCCGTAGCCGTCGCCGTCGGCGTCGTAGAAGTTGTAGGCCTGCCAGGTGTTCGTCGCCACGACGACGGCCTGCCGCGCTGTGCCCAGCCGGCTCGGCCGGAGCACGAATGGTGCGTACCCGTCGACGCCGTTCGCCTTCGTCAGCTTCACGGCGTAGACGCCGGTCGGCCAGTCGCGCCCGGCCTGCAGCCGGATCGTCTCGGGCGCGTCCCGGTTCTTCCGCCAGCGGAGGGTGACGAGCTTTCCGACCGGGATGCCGCTCATCTGGTCTACCTGCCGCGAGTACTGCGGCTCCGGCCCGGTCTGGATCACGCCGAGCGTGAGCCGGTAGGCGTCGGAGAAGATCGAGAGCCGGATCAGGTCGCCGGGCGCGTAGCTCCTCCGCTCGCAGGCCGCCTCGACTCCGACCACGCGTACCACGGGGCACCGCGAGCGGGCCGGCGTCAGCGGGCGGGGTCCGCCGTAGGTTCGGGACAGGCGTCCCGGAGCGAGCACGGTCAGGCGGAGCAGGTAGGAGCCGACGGGCGTCGTCAGATCGGGCGCCCAGGTCAGGTGCTTGGCCCCCGCGCCCATGCTCTCCTCGATCGTGTCGACGATCTGGCGGCGCTCGCGTGCGGTCCGGATCACGTCCAGCCGCACGCGTGCCGCTTCCAGGAGCTCGAACGAGACGATCGCGGCGTCGCGACCCGGCACGCCCGGGCTGACGGTTGCGAACAACGCCCGGTCGCCGACGTAGGGACGGCCGCCGTTTCCGACCCGGATGCCCGTGAGCCGAGGCGCGTAGCGGCGGGCCGCGAGGGCCGCCGGCGAGGAGATCGCGCTGCCGAGGAGTCCTGCCAGGCCGCCGAGAAACCGTGAGCGCGTGAGGCGGGCCGGCACCTCGAGAGCCTAGCCGCGTCTCTCGGTCGCGGTCGCGATCGGCGTCGCTAAACACCGGGCGCGCGCCGTCCGATACGTGATCGACCGCGCCGAACGCGCGGCTATGAGATGAGCGACGTCACGATCAGCGACCCGAGCCGCGACGGATTCGTCGTCGCAGGCTCCGCCCTGTCGCTCCTCAAGCGCTGGCGCTACGGGATTCTCTGGGCGACGGCGCTCGTCGAGTTCCCTCGGCACTGGACGGTCCGCGTCGGCGACTGGCGCTACTTCGTCCAGGGGAGCAACCTCCTGGCCGGTCGCACCGCCCCCGGCGCCCCGTCGGGCGGGCTCCACCTGTTCGCGAACTACCACTCCATGCACATGGGGCCGCTCACGCTCGCCGCGGTGTGGCCGCTCAGGGCGATCGCGGGGGACGGCCTCGTACCGGCGCTCGTGCTGATGGCCGCCCTCGGTCCCGCCGTGGTGATCGCGCTGGAGCGTGCCGCGCTCGCGATCGGGCGCGACGCCGTCTCGGCCGAGCTCGTTCAGCTGACCGCGCTCGGCGGTGGGGTGCTGCTCCTGCGCTCCTGGGGGCTCGCGGCAGGGCCGATCGCGCACCTCGACGACGTCCTGACCATGGCGTTCTGCGCCCTCGCGGTGTGGGCCGTAGCGACACGTCGCCCGCTGCTGTCGGGTGTCGCGATCGGACTCGCGGTCGCTGCGAAGCCGTGGGGGATCGCCCTGCTCCCGATCCTGCTCGCGTTCGACCGGCGCGGCCGAGTCCGAGGTGCCGTGTCGGCAGGGCTCCTGAGCGCCGCCGCTTGGCTGCCGTTCGTCTTCGGCGACCCGGGCACGGTCAAGGCCGGGGCGTTCGACGTCGCGAACGACGCCGCGTCGGCGCTTCGCGCACTCGGCGTCGAGACCGCGGGGACGCCCGGCTGGCTCCGGCCGACGCAGGTGCTGCTCGGGCTGCTGGTCGGCGTCGCCGCGTGCGCGGTCGGCCGCTGGCCGGGCGTGCTGCTCGGTGCGCTCGCGGTGCGACTCGGGCTCGATCCGGCGACCTTCGTCTACTACACGCCGGCCCTCGTGCTCGGCGCGCTCACGTGGGACCTCCTCGGGACGAGAAGGCCGCTCCCGGTCTGGACGCTCACCACCGTCGCGGGCCTCCAGGTCGCTCCGGACGTCGTGGTCGACCCGCACCGGCAGGGCATGCTGCGCCTCGCCACGTGTGCAGCGCTCGTCGCGGCGATCTTCGTGCCCGCCGTGCCGGCGCTCGCACATCGGGGTCGGCGGCTCCAGAGCGCCTAGCGGAGGTCGCTACGCTAGGCGGGGATGGCCGAGCTCCGCACGTCGAACGCCTACCGCCCGACCGGCGACCAGCCGCGGGCGATCGAGGAGCTCGCAGCCTCGATCGAGTCCGGCAACCGGTACCAGACCCTCCTCGGCGCGACGGGGACCGGAAAGACGGCCACGATGGCCTGGGTGATGGAGAAGCTACAGCGCCCGGCGCTCGTGATCGCACACAACAAGACGCTGGCGGCGCAGCTCTGCAACGAGTTCCGCGAGTTCTTCCCAGGGAACGCAGTCGAGTACTTCGTCTCCTACTACGACTACTACCAGCCCGAGGCGTACGTGCCTCAGGCCGACCTCTACATCGAGAAGGACTCGTCCCGCAACGACGACATCGACCGGCTGCGGCACGCGGCGACGTCCTCGCTCCTCACGCGGCGCGACGTCGTGATCGTCGCGTCGGTCTCGTGCATCTACGGCCTCGGCTCCCCCGAGGAGTACGCCGACCGCGTCGTCAACCTCGACGTTGGCGGCGAGCACGACCGCGACGAGCTGCTGCGGAAGCTGATCGACACGCAGTACGTGCGGAACGACACCCTGCTCGGCCGTGGCCGCTTCCGCGTGAAGGGCGACGTCGTCGAGGTGCAGCCGGCGAACTCGGAGACCGCGTACCGGATCTCGATGTTCGGCGACGAGGTCGAGCAGATCACGCACTTCGACCCGCTCACCGGCGAGGTGTACGCGCGCCTCGACACGCTCACGCTCTTCCCGGCCACGCAGTACGTGACGTCGAAGCCGACGATCGAGGCGGCGCTCGACGACATCCGCGACGAGCTGGAGGAGCAGGTCTCGAGGTTCGAGGCCGAGGGCCGGCTGCTGGAGGCGCACCGGATCCGCCAGCGCACCGAGTACGACATGGAGATGATGAAGGAGCTCGGCTTCTGCAACGGGATCGAGAACTACTCCCGGATCCTCGAGGGCCGCCCGCCGGGCTCGCACCCGTTCACGCTGCTCGACTACTTCCCGTCGGACTTCGTCTGCTTCGTCGACGAGTCGCATCAGACGGTGCCGCAGGTCGGTGGCATGTACGAGGGCGACCGCTCGCGCAAGCAGACGCTCGTCGACTACGGGTTCCGCCTGCCGTCGGCGCTCGACAACCGGCCGCTCCGCTTCGACGAATTCCTCGAGCGCGTGCATCAGCTCGTCTTCGTCTCGGCCACGCCGGGGCCGTACGAGCTTCGCAACTCGCCCGTCGTCGCCGAGCAGCTGATCCGTCCGACCGGGATCGTCGATCCCGAGGTCGAGCTGCGCGCGACCCGGAACCAGATCGACAACCTGCTCTCCGAGATCCGCCGTCGCGAGGAGGCGGGGGAACGGGTGCTCGTCACGACGCTGACGAAGAAGATGGCGGAGGATCTCACCGACTACCTGCTCGAGTCCGGCGTGAAGGCGCGGTACCTCCACTCCGAGGTCGACACGCTCGAGCGGATCCAGATCATCCGCGAGCTCCGCCTCGGCGAGTACGACGTGCTCGTCGGAGTGAACCTCCTGCGCGAGGGGCTCGACCTGCCCGAGGTGTCGCTGGTAGCCGTGCTCGACGCGGACAAGGAGGGCTTCCTTCGCGGCAAGACGGCGCTCGTGCAGACGATCGGCCGCGCCGCGCGCCACGTCAACGGGCGGGTGCTGCTCTACGCGGACAAGGTGACGGAGGCGATCCAGGGCGCGATGGACGAGACGACACGCCGCCGCGCGGCCCAGCTCGCCTACAACGAGGAGCACGGGATCACCCCCGAGTCGATCGTGAAGGGCGTGTCCGACATCGCCGAGTTCCTCTCGCTGGAGTCGCCGACCGTGCCGGGAAGGCGCCGCCGCGGCAAGCCCGAGGTGGAGGGGATGTCGCGCGACGAGCTCGAGAAGCTCGTCGTGACGCTCGAGGAGGAGATGTTCGCCGCAGCCGAGGAGCTCCGCTTCGAGTACGCGGCGAAGCTGCGCGACGAGATCAAGGAGCTGCGCCGGGAGCTGACGGCGCTCGTCGACGCTTGATCTCCGTATTACGCTTGGACATACTGTACGTATGTCGAAAATGCTGACCGTTCGAACGCCGGAGGAACGCGTGGCGCAGATCGACGCCCTGGTCGCCGCCGGTGTCTACGAGAGCCGTGCGAGCTTCATCATCGAGGCGATCGACAGGCTCGTCGACGAGCTCGAGCGCCGTCGGATCGATCGAGAGATCGTCGAGGGATACACGCGCATCCCGCAGACGGCCGAGGAGCTCGCCTGGGCGGAAGAGTCCGGGCGACGCTCGATCGCGGACGAGCCCTGGTGACACGCGGCGAGGTGTGGTGGGTGGAAGACCCCGTGACGGGGCGGCGGCCGCATCTCGTGCTGATGCGCGCGGCGGCGGTCCCGGTGGTGAACGCGCTGATCGTCGTTCCCGCGACACGGACGATGCGAGGGCTGCCGACCGAGGTGGGGCTGGGTGCCGACGATGGAATGCCCGGTGACTGCGTGCTCTCGCTCGACAATCTCACGCTGATGCCGAAGGCGTTCTTTCGCAACCGGATCTGCACGCTCGGCCCCGAACGGATGTCGAGCGTCTGCACGGCGCTCGCCCTGGCGACCGGCTGCCGCTGAGCGCGTCAGGCGTCCGGCTCGTACAGCTCGATCTCGGCGTCGTGGCCCGTGGAGCCCGCGAGCCGCGCGTCGCACGTGACGAGCGGGGCCGGCAGCAGCTCGGCGAGCGAGACGTAGACAGCGTCGTACGTGCTGACGGTGTGACGCAGTTCCCAGGCGCGTGCCAGCAGGTGGTGATGGGCGTACCTCGTGATCTTGAGCTCGCTCAGGTCGACGCGAGCGTCGGATGCGCGCTCGGCTGTGAGCTCGCCGGACATCACGAGCCGCCCGAGGCCGTGGGTCGCTTCGACATCGACGAGGTGTGGCGCATGGAGGTCGTTGCTTCCGAGCAGGCGCGCCGTCAGGCGGAGCGGGGGAGGTCTTGCTGAGACGAGCTCGACGAGAGCGGACGCGTCCACGACGATCACGGGCGCTCGGAATCGTCCCGCGCCTCACGCATGACCCGGACGATTGCCTCGTGAGAGGCGCCGCCGTGGCGGGCCTGGGCGCGGGCGACGACCTCCGCGAGCGTGGGCCTAGCTGCCATGCTCACGAGCTCGCTCCGCAGGTATTCGGACATCGACATGCCGGCGGCGGCCGCACGCGTGCGGAGGATCGCGTGCACGTCGTCGGGCACGTCACGGATCTGGATCGCCTTCGGCATCTCCATGCCAGCGTACAACCAAAGTGCATGTAATGCATGCAAGATGGCGACAAGGGACGTGACGGCGTCGAAGATGATCGAATGCGGCATGGCGATCCTCGGCGTCGACGTCGGCGGCACCTTCACGGACGCCGTCCTGCTTGCCGACGGGCGGGTGCACACGGCGAAGGTGCCGACTCGGGAGCGTCAGGAGGAGTCGGTCGTCGAGGCCGCGGCAGTTGTGCTCGCGGAGGCGGGCGACGTCGACATCGAGCGGTTCACGCACGGCACGACGGTGGCGACAAACGCGCTGCTCGAACGGAAGGGCGCGCGAACCGCGTTCGTCGCGAACGAGGGCTTCGAGCACCTTCTTCACCTCAGGCGGCAGAACCGCGCGCACCTCTACCGGCTCGACGCCGATCATCCCGCGCCACTCGTCCCGCTCGAGCGCTGCGCCGGCGTCCGCGGTCGGATCGGCCCGGAGGGCGAGATCGAGCCGCTCGACCTCGCGACGCTGCGGGACCTCGACGCCGAGGCGATCGCGGTCTGCCTTCTCTTCTCGTTCCGCGACGCCTCGCACGAGCGCGCGGTCGCGGACGAGCTGCGGCGGCGTCATCCGCATGCTCACGTCGTGGCGTCCCACGAGGTCGCTCCCGAGTTCCGCGAGTACGAGCGGGCGTCGACGACGGTCGCCGACGCCTACCTGGGCCCCGTGACGGCCCGCTATCTCGCTGCGCTCGGCGACGCGGCCAGGAACGCGAGCCTGCCCGAGCCCCTCGTCCTCCTCTCGTCAGGTGGCGTCGCCACGATCGGCGAGGCGGCTGCCCACCCCGCGCTCGCGCTCGTCTCCGGCCCTGCCGGAGGCGTCGTCGGCGCGGAGCGGATCGCGGCCCTCGCCGGCTGCGGGAACGCGATC
>Ga0187778_10000356_pt1 | contig 32951 bp, 35 predicted proteins | sample 1015_Q2_SP5_20_M_FD_132418 | JGI IMG/M metagenome (GOLD analysis project Ga0187778, IMG submission 132418) | Tropical peat soil microbial communities from peatlands in Department of Meta, Colombia - 1015_Q2_SP5_20_MG | ecosystem: Environmental > Terrestrial > Soil > Wetlands > Peat | place... | reverse complement strand
TATGTGGGTACCCAAGGCCACCGCTTGCTGGGGACCCACGACGTTAACTATTCCAATCCGCAAACCTGCCTGGACATGATCACGCTCTATAACCTGAATCCCAACAACGTCACTTCCTTCGGAACGCCAACTCAGTGCGGTCCCTTTCTGCAAGATACACAATGGAGCGTTACGGTGCCGTCGGGATTCCCCTTCCACATGCCGAGCGGTCAGATCGTCAACGGTACGGGCCAGACGTTGCAATTTGTGGGTTTGAGGCCCTACTCCTCTCCGACCTGCAATCCGTTTACAGGCGTTGGCTGCCCAGTGGATGGAATCCCGGTGTTCAGCGACATCTTCGCCGAGGATACAATCGCGAATTCGAACTACAATGCGTTGGAAGCCATGCTGGAGAAGCGATTCTCCCACGGGTTGCAGTTCCAGGCGGCGTACACGTTCAGCAAGTCGATTGATGACGGGTCAACCTTCGAGGAATCGCTCGATCCGTTTAACTTCCGCGCGAGCCGAGCACTCTCGCTGTTTAATTCCGCGCAGCGTTTTGTTATCAGTTATGACTGGGAGCTGCCCATCCCCAAGCACCAAGGCTGGAAGGGCAGGCTGGTAGATGACTGGGCTATTTCCGGAATCACTCAATTCCAGTCAGGATTTCCGATTCGACTCAACACCGAAGACGACAACGAACTCATTGCCAGTATCTTCTTCACGGGTACAGAAGCGCCTCAGCGGGTCGCGCCGTTCCAGAAGTTGAATCCCAAAACAAACGGTGGATTCTGGTTCAACCCCAATGATTTTCAGGATCCGCCACTCGGGCAATTTAACATTGGCACGCAGCGAACCATCTGCTGCGGTCCTGGCCTGCAAGAGTGGGACTTCGCCGTTCACAAGAAAATCGCGATTAGCGAGAGCAAGTATTTCCAGTTCCGCGGTGAGATCTTTAATGTGTTTAATCACACCAACCTCTTCAACCCGGATGGTAGCTTCTCGGACGGCCCAACGCTATTCGGCAAGATTACCCAGGCCGAGGATCCGCGCTTGGTGCAGTTTGCGTTAAAATTCTTCTTCTAGCCTTCAGCCGGGCGGTTTCGGCTGCCCGGCACATTCTAATGGCCGCAAACGCGGCTTGAGATTCCTGGAGACCTCGATGTACCCCGAACTGCAGAAGGAAGTGGCGACCTACGAGCGTCGCACGCCCAAATCCGCCGAGTCCCATAAGCGAAACCTGAAGAGAATTCCTCTTGGTGTGGCCAGCAACTATCGCGCTTATGACCCGTATCCGATTTTCGTCAAGGAAGGGCACGGCGGGCACTTCCGGGATCTCGACGGCAACGACTACCTCGATCACAACCTTTGCTTCGGAGCCTTGATGGCGGGCCACTGCCATCCTGCCGTGATGAAAGCCGTCGAGCCGCGATTGCGCACGGGAACGATGTTCGGCATGCCTCACGATATGGAATGGCAACTTGCGGAGGAGATTGCCCAGCGATTCCCAGTTGAAATGGTTCGCTTCGGCTCGAGTGGCACCGAGGCGACTATGCACGCTTGCCGGTTGGCGCGCGCTGCCACCGGCCGCGATAAGATTTTGAAATTTGAGGGCTGCTACCACGGATTGCATGATGCAGCCCTGGTCAGCGTCAAGCCGCATGCGCCTGATTTTGGTGACGTGAATGCTCCGATTTCTGTCCCCGGAGGTCTTGGAGTCCCCAAGGCTGCATTGGCCAATGTGCCGGTGGCTACCTTCAACAATCTCGCCAGCGTTGAACGACGGTTCAAGGAAAACCCCGGCCAGATCGCTGCGATTATTCTCGAACCCATCATGATGAATGTGGGTTTGTGTCTGCCGCAGCCTGGATTCCTTGAGGGATTGCGGGAAATCTGCGACAAAAACGGCTCGTTGCTGATCTTTGATGAAGTCAAGACTGGTGCCAAACTCGGCTGGGGCGGGGCGTCAGAGTACTTCGGCGTAAAACCGGACATAATCTGCCTGGCCAAATCGATTGGCGGTGGATTCCCGCTGGCTGCCTTTGGTACTCACAAGTCCGTGATGGATCTGATCTCCCAGCACAAGGTTTTCCACGGCGGCACTTACAATACGAACCCCGTTTCTATGGCGGCTGGCTTAGCTATGTTCCGCGAGGTGCTCACTCGCGAAAACTACGCGCACGTTGAAAGACTCAGCAAGAAACTTTCGGAAGGTTATCGCAGGACAATCGCGAAGACTGGCCTCCAGGCATACATTGCCACCGCTGGCGCCAATGGCGTGCTGATGCTTTTCCCCGCCGAGATTCGCAATTACCGTGACTGGACCACGATTGATACCGATTTGTGGCGGCATTACTGGTTCGCCATGATGAATCGTGGCGTAATGGCGCAGCCGTTCTGGTGGGACGAACAGTGGACGATCTCAGTGCAGCATACGGACGCCGACATCGACAAGCATCTTTCAGCCTTTGAAGATGTCGCGCCGGCGCTGGCCAAAGCTCAGCAGGAGCGCATGGCGCCCGTCGCTGTTGGATAGGGGCATAAGAATCCTTGTCACCCGATAAAAATGAGGCCGGACAGCCTCATCTGAAGCGTGTCCTGGGCCGTTGGGACCTGGTTCTGCTGTTTGTTGTAGCGGTTTTCAACCTGAATGTGGTGCCTTCGATTGCGGCCAACGGTGGCGTGACCCTCTGGTTGTGGATCATTTCGCTGCTGCTCTTTTTCTGGCCACAGGGCATCGCTGTCATCGAGTTGGCGCATCGCTATCCGGGGGAAGGTGGCGTGTACTTGTGGGCGAAAGAAGTGTTTGGCGACTGGCACGGGTTTCTTTCTGGCTGGTGTTACTGGACCAACAATATGCTTTACGTGCCCACGGTCATGCTCTACTTCGTCGGAGTATCAGTATTTGTTCTGGGGCCGGGCCATGAAGCGTTGGCAGATAGCAAGACCTTTGCCTTGATCGCATCCTTGCTCTTGCTCGGGCTGCTGACGATTCTGAATATCGTGGGACTGGGCGTTGGGAAATGGCTCAACAATTTAGGCGCTATCGGAACAGGAATTGCTGCTGCCACTCTGATTATTCTGGGAGTTGTGATCCTTGGTCACTACGGAACAACCGTAAACGCGTCCGAGTTTCGAGTTCCAGCTAATCCACGGTTCGTTCTGAACTCGTTTGGTGTGATCTGCTTTGGTTTAGTCGGCTTGGAACTAGCCTCAGTGATGGGAGATGAAATTCGGGATCCCCAGCATACCTTGCCGGGAGCGGTCGCGTGGGGAGGCTTCATCTCCGGGGCGTTATACGTCGCGGTTACATTGACGCTGCTAATTGCGGTTGGCAAAGACCAGATCAGCGTCCTCCAGGGAATCGTACAGGCGGTGAGCCACATGGCGTCCAAGGTTGGGGTTAGTTGGATGGTGGCGCCGTTTGCACTCATGCTCAGCCTGTCAATTGCCGGAATCGGCTCTGCTTGGATGGGGGGCTCAGCGCGAATCCCGTTCGTCGCCGGGCTCGATTCTTATATGCCCTCGTGGCTGGGCAGAGTGCATCCTCGATACGCCACGCCGCATGCGGCATTGATTGTGCAATTTGTGGTTTCGCTAGGACTTTGCGCTATCAATTTCGCCGCTACGGGTGGAGTACAAGAAGCGTTTCAGACGATGCTTTCTCTCGCCGTTGTGTTGCAGTTGGTGCCGTTTGTTTATGTTTTCGCAGCGTTGTTGAAATTTGCATTCCGTGAGCCTGAACCCAGCGGTCGATACGGCAGGAATGTTCTGATATTTGCCGGAGCCAGCGGCTTGCTGACAACAATTTTGGGTATTGTGCTGGCGTTCTCGCCTGCCAAGCAAATCACGTCTTTATGGCGCTATGAGGCGACGATGTTTGGATTCACGGCGTTCTTTGTGGGGTTGGCGGCGTTTTTCTTCTTTGTCTATGGCCGTCACAAACCACAGCTTCGGGTAGCTGCTGACTCACTCGTGCGAGCAGGGGAGCGGAGCCGGTAGGAGGTCCATATGCCATCAGGTGTAAAAGCGGATGTGCGCACTTATCAAATGTATGTGAATGGCGAATGGGTTGACAGCCAGTCGAGCAAAACGTTTCCGGTGTACGATCCAGCGTCGGAAGAGGTCATTGCTCAGGTTCCGGATGCCAATGCGGAAGACGTCAATCGTGCGGTCGTCGCTGCCAAGGCTGCGTTTGAAAATGGTCCGTGGAGCTCAACGACTGCTCAAGAACGCGGGCGTGTGTTGTTTCGGCTGGCTGACAAGATTCGCCAGAATGCAGCTAAACTCGCGGAGCTCGAGGCACGCAACTGCGGCAAGCCAATCGTCGAAGCGGAGTTCGACATTGCTGATGTGGCGACGTGCTTCGAGTATTACGGCGGGCTGGCTACGAAAGTTCTGGGATTTGTCAACCCGGTTCCGGACAACGCCGTCAGCCTCTCACTGAAAGAACCTGTCGGTGTCGCTGGTCAGATCATTCCGTGGAACTACCCACTTCTGATGGCTGCCTGGAAGCTGGCTCCAGCACTGGCGGCGGGGTGCACCTGCGTGCTGAAACCAGCGGAGCAGACGCCGCTCACGGCTTTGGAGATGGCGAACTGGTTTTCCGACGTGGGCCTCCCGCCGGGCGTTGTCAACATTGTAACTGGATTTGGAGAAACTTGCGGCGCGCCGCTGGTACAGCATCCAGACGTGAACAAGATCGCCTTCACCGGGAGTGCAGCGGTTGGCAAAATCATCGTCAAAATGGCGGCCGATACGGTAAAGCGGGTAACGCTGGAGCTAGGCGGCAAGTCGCCCAATATCTTCTTCGCCGATGCTGATTTTGAAGCTGCGATTGATGGGGCGCTGTTCGGAGTCTTTATCAATCAGGGGGAAGTTTGTTCTGCCGGCAGCCGCATTTTGGTCCAGAAACCGATTTACAAAAAGTTTGTTGATGCGATGACTGAGAAAGCCAGGAACATCAAGCTGGGAGCTCCTCTGGAGCGCGATACTAAGATGGGCCCTGTGGTCAGCAAAGAGCAGTACGAGCGCGTCCGCTCCTATCAGGAAGTCGGAAAGAAAGAAGCCAAGCTGGCCATTGGCGGTGGCCGGGCCGGAGAGTTCAGCAAGGGCTTTTATATCGAACCGACGATTTTCTATGACGTCACTAATTCCGCCCGCATCGCCCGGGAGGAGATCTTCGGTCCGGTTGCTGCCGTCATTCCCTTTGAAGACGAAAAAGAAGCCATAAGAATTGCCAATGATTCTCCTTACGGATTAGCAGCGGCAGTTTGGACGCGCGATATTTTCAAAGCCTTTCGCGCGGTGAAGTCGTTACGCTCCGGTATCGTGTGGGTGAATCACATGCAGCCGACTTATGTCGAGGCCCCCTGGGGCGGCTACAAGCAGTCAGGATTCGGACGCGAGCTCGGGCCCTGGGGAATCGAAGAATACTTGGAGACAAAACAGGTCTACATCAATCTGAATGAGTCTCCGATCGGCTGGTATTGAGGAGCTGTCATGGGCACGATTCAAGTTCGAACAACGATTCCTGGACCAAAGTCGAAGGCCTTAGCGGAAAGACGAGCCGCAGCAGTCCCTCGCGGGCTTTCGCACAGCACTCCTGTGTACGTGGCAAAGGCCCAGGATGCCTGGATTGAAGACGTCGACGGCAATCGCTACATCGATTTTGCCGGGGGCATCGGCTGTATCAATATGGGGCATCGTCGCGAGCCGGTAGTCTCAGCGATCCGGTCACAGCTTGATAAATTTCTGCACACTTGTATTCAAGTCACGCCCTACGAAGGATATATACGGCTAGCGGAGAGAATGAACCAGGTAACGCCCGGCAAATTTCCCAAGAAGACCCTCTTCGTCAACAGCGGCGCCGAGGCGGTCGAGAACGCGGTCAAGATCGCACGCGCGCACACGGGCCGGTCGGGAATTATCGCATTCGAAGACGCGTTCCACGGCCGCACGATGATGACTCTGGCGCTTACCAGCAAGACGCACCCGTATAAGGCGGGCTTCGCGCCGTTTCCCAGCGATGTTTACCGGATTCCTTACGCCTACTGCTATCGCTGCTCGTATTCGCTGAAGTACCCTTCGTGCGATCTCTACTGTGCACGCCACCTGGAAGACACTTTCAAACGCGTAGTTGCATCGGAGGATGTGGCGGCGGTGATTGCCGAGCCTGTTTTGGGTGAAGGAGGATTCGTCGTTCCTCCGCCCGATTATTTCAGCGTATTGATTGACATTTGTCATAAGCACGGTGTTCTGTTCATTGCCGACGAAGTGCAGAGCGGGTTCGGGCGTACGGGAAAACTATTCGCAAGCGAACATTACGGTATGGAGCCAGATATTCTGGTGACCGCGAAGTCGCTGGGTGGTGGCTTGCCATTGGCTGCAATAACCGGTCGTGCTGAAATCATGGACGCGCCTGGCCCTGGCGGTCTGGGTGGGACCTTTGCCGGGAATCCGGCTTCGTGTGCAGCAGGATTGGCCGTCCTCGATCTGTTTGAGCATGAAAATCTGCTGATTCGCGCCAATCAGATTGGCACCCATTTTCAAAAACGTGCCAGGCAATGGCAGAAACATTGGCCTGCGGTCGGCGATGTTCGGGGCTTGGGGGGGATGCAGGCTATCGAGTTAGTCCGATCGGCCGAGTCTCGCGAACCTGCTGCCGCAGAGACCAAGCAGATCGCGCAATACTGCTACGAGCACGGCTTGATCACAATCACCGCCGGTTCTTACTCAAATGTGATCCGGGTCCTGGTTCCGCTGGTAGTGACAGACGAGCAGATGGACGAGGGTCTGGACGTGCTGGAAGCCGCGCTGGAGACAGTCTGCGAAAAGAGCCAAGTCGTGGCCCAGCCGGTTGGGTAACGCGCTGGCCGATCTTCTTGTCCGCGGGTAACTTTTCAATTGGAGGTGACAACAAATGACGGTTGCAGCTCCGCCGCTCACAAAGGTTCCAAACTATCTTGGCGGCCAATGGGTAGATTCCAGTAGCTCCAATTGGATGGACGTGACAAACCCGGCGACAGGCGAGGCGATCGCCAAGGTTCCTCTTTCGAACCCCGCTGAGGTTGCCACCGCCGTCGAAGCTGCGGCGGGCGCTTTTCCGGAATGGCGCCGCACACCACCTGAGGACCGAATCCAGCCGCTGTTCAAGTTGAAGCAGCTTCTCGAAGATCACATCGACGAACTGGGTCGGATCATTACTGAAGAAAACGGCAAAACTTTTGCGGAAGCGAAAGCCGAACTTCGCCGCACCATCGAAAATGTTGAAGTTGCATGTGGCATCCCGACCATGATGCAAGGCTATAACCTCGAAGATGTTGCACGGGGAATCGACGAAACCATGATTCGTCAGCCTCTGGGGGTTGTGGCCGCGATTACTCCTTTCAATTTCCCCGGGATGGTTCCGTTCTGGTTTCTGCCCTACGCCATCGCATGCGGAAATTCATTCATCTTGAAACCGTCGGAGCGAGTTCCGCTTACCATGCGGCGGGTTTTTGAGTTGCTGGAGCAGACCGGACTGCCTAAAGGCGTGGTCAGCATCATCAATGGCGACAAGGATGTGGTGAACGCCCTGATTGAACATCCGAAGGTCCGAGCCATCAGCTTTGTCGGGTCCACACCAGTGGCGCGGCATGTTTATGCGCGAGCTGGCGCCAATGGGAAGCGCGCGCAATGCCAGGGGGGAGCCAAGAACCATGTCATCGTTCTCCCCGACGCGGACATGGCTATGGCAACGCAAATCGTCGGCGACAGCGCCTTCGGCTGTGCCGGCCAGCGCTGCCTGGCTGTATCGGTCGCGGTTACGGTCGGTGAAGCACAAAGAACTTTCCGCGATTCGATTGCGGATGCTGCTGCTAGGTTGCGCGTCGGCAACGGTCTCGACGAAAGCACGCAAATGGGGCCAGTAATCACGCAGCAGAGCAAGTCGCGTATCGAATCTTTGATCGGTATCGGCGAGCAACAGGGAGCAAAGGTTCTGCTGGATGGACGTAATGCAAAGATTGCAAAGCACGAAGCGGGAAATTTTGTGAAGCCGACGATCCTCGACAATTTGCCATCCGACAGCGAATTGGTGGATACCGAGATTTTCGGACCGGTGCTCAGCCTGGTTCATGCCAGCGATCTGGACCAAGCCCTGGCATTCCTCGAGCGGAGCGCTTACGGCAATCAGGCGTCATTATTCACTTCCAGCGGCTCGGCGGCCCGCCGCTTCCGCTATGAAGCACCTGCGGGCAATATTGGTATTAACATCGGTGTGGCTGCTCCAATGGCGTATTTCCCCTTCAGTGGCTGGAAGGACAGCTTCTTCGGAATCGTGCACGCGCAAGGTCGTGACGCGATTGAGTTTTACACGGAAAAGAAAATCGTCATCGAGCGTTGGGCGAAGGAACATTCGCGAAAATTCTGACCCCGGGAAGGTGCCAGAGCTCGTGCTTGTCAAGGAAGTTGAGGGATTACTAAGTCGGAAGGTTTGGCGCTTGCTGAGTGATCTCCCACCTGCAGTCTGAAGAAGCGAATGTTGTTTCCGAACATTTGCGTCTTCAGACCTGCCAGTCCGGGAAATTTCTCTCTTAGTCCCTCATCCAGATTGACCACCCATCCAGCCTGGGCTACGCAGACCGTGTCCCCAGGCTTCAAGTATCCACGCGCGATAAGGACAGTCCATTCTTTCTGGAACGATGCAGGGGTAAACGCCCAAACCTCCGGAACTGTAGAGATGAAGCGATGACCACTACAGTGAAAAACGAGAAACCCCGGAATTGAGGCGTCATAAGTTGTTGTTCTTTGCTCACATCCATAGTGGCCAAGCTCGATGCCGCTTTCGTAGTCCACCAGGATAGGATCCGCCACAGGAATCTGCTCGCGGATAAAGTCTGCGGCCTGATAAACATGAGAGCGTTGTTGATCCGCCCGGGCGATAAAAGGATGCTGAGTGGAATGCAGGGCGAAACAAAGCGCGAAAATACTCAGGGCGATTGCAACTGCACGCAACGCACTCTGCCGTGTCACGGTCACGACACACGCGGCGATCCCAGCGATTGCGACAATGCTGAGATAAACACAGTGACGCGTGCCTCCAAACGGATACACATCCACCAGCGCAGCAGTGAAATTCAGAATAAACGGAACAATCAGAAAGGATCCGAACGGGAGACGCCGCACTCCCAGAGACTGCACCTTCCCGCGAAGAAGTAAGGCCACTCCTAATAGAAACAGCACCGCGAGGATGTCGCCAATGACGAGTTGCCCAGCAATATACTGAAAGACGCTGAAGCTCCGAGTGACCAGGAAGGTTAATGGGTTTTCCTGTCCACGATGAAAATAGGACCGGCGCAGCCAGATATCGAAGGCCTGCTCCGCCATCGCGGTGCCCCTGATTTTCGAGATGTGCGTGAGATAAAGAAAGATCGCAAGCGTTAGTGTCAGAATCTGGTTGACTGTCCAGGCAATGATTGTTCGCGCTGAAAATTCACTGCCCTTGAATCGCAGAAGCGCATATACACCAAGTGCGGCGATGAAGAGAAATGCGGAGTAATGGGAGAGCATCGCAAGCCAGAGAGATATCGCTGAAGCCAGCATTAGCGCCGGTGAATCGTCGGTCAGCGCAGATTCCAAGAAGCAAGCTCCGCTAATAAGAAAAAGAAGCAACAGTCCATATTGGCGCGCCTGGGCGGTGACGCTGATCATGGTTGGAAGTAACGCCGCAAAAATCACCCCGACCAATGCAACCGCAGGCCCCAGAGTGCGCACCAGCCATCTAAAGAGCACCCAGCAGAACACCGTGCCCGCGAGAATCGATGGCAGGCGAAGCACCAACTCCGAATTGCCGAAGGGGCGCAACGCGTAGAGCACGAAGAACAGCAGCGGAGGATGTGCCTGGGTCAGGCTTGCGTTGTAGACCGCATCCAGTGATGAGCGATCGGCGATGAAAAAGTGTACCGCCTCGTCTGGATTCAGGAAGGTTCCCCATGCTTCTCGGATTCGCAGCAGGCAACCGAAAGCAATGACCGCAAGGGCCATTACGTCGGTATGCTCACGCGTCCACCGCTCCCACGAACCAACCGACGAAGATTTCGCCGGTGCGAACTTCTCAAACGCCTGTTGCGGCTGGTTCATTTGGGAATGTCTGGGGGTTTATGAAACCGTTCCATGAGCAAGCTCCATCCGCGGGTCGTGCGTCCGGCGGAACGCGGCCGAAATCCCGTACATGATCAAGATTACTAGCTCGGGTTCGATAGGGTGGCGATATCGCGGCAGGACAAATGTGATGTAGTAAGGCAAGGGGTAGAGCAACATCAACCAGAGAAACAGCCACGCTCCTGGCCGATGTTTTCGCAACGCCCGCGCCAGACCCCAAATTGCCAGGAATGAGGAGCCGACATATAGCGAATTCGCTAGCAACGTACGGAGTAAATCTTCTCGTGGAACTCCTGCCCAGAAATAAAGGAATCGCTTTAAGCAAAGACCGGCGAAACGCCCGTAATCCTCGCGGATGAAAGTGATGGCCTCCCGTGTACGTTCAGTCACATAAGCAATCTCGCCCATTTCTCCGTACGAATGCAGCTGCTGGATGTTTTTCGTTGGATGCAGGTAATCCATCCAGCTGCCGTTTGCTCCTGGTCCGTTTCCAAGCCGCAGCTCTGCACCAAAGTCGGATCGGATGAAAATGAACTTACCAAAGACGTGATAGTTTCGAGCCACCCAGGGCGTGAGACATAAGGCGAAAACAAAGGTTACAACCAGCATATTGGTGACAGACGATTGCCCGCGCTTCGCGCGCCGATACCAGACCCATAACGCCGAGGCTGGTAGGAATGAGAGCAGGCTGGTGTTGACCAGCGCGCTAACGCCCCAGAGTAGTCCGAAACAAACCCAGCCTTTCAGCCCGTTCTGCTCTTCCAACAAAAGAGTCAACCAAAAGATCAGAGCTAACAGCAACGCAGCGAGGCTTGTCTCCCATACGTAGCGGGTACTCCAGAAGATGATGGGGGGAAGCAGTGCCCAGGCCCACGCACTCCACACCGCAACTTGCTCCGTGAAACATCGTCTCGCAATTAGAAATATCGGAATGCAAGTAAGTGCTGAGAAAAATCCGTTGACGCTCAGCAGTACGAAGGCCGAGACAGGCGTGTAGATCCCGAAAAATTTGAAGACCCCGGCCACAAGAAAAGGGTAGAGCGGCGGTTCCCAGGCAGTCGGCCCGGTGATTCCGTCAAATGGGTTACCGAAACCCTCGCCGAGAGCGAGCGAGCGCCCAATGCGTCCCATTTCGAAGCCGAAACCGAAGTTATCGTTGTCGGGTTTGAACCGGTAAGTATGTGCGACGACGATATAGCCGATCCGCAGAATGAGGGCGAAGAGCACGATCCACAGAAACGACGTGCGAGCGTCGCTCCACCAACGACGCAGGTCGATCGTTCCACTGGGTCTAAAGGTTTGTTGCAAATCTCCTGAACCTGGTGGCGTCTGACCCGGTATCTCGTGATTTGTGGCGGAAGGAGAGATAGACAAGTTGCTCAAAATTCACACATTTGAAACGAAGAACCTCAGAGAAAACTCGCAACGTTGCTTATACGCCTAGCTTTTTGACCTCTTCGCCGTAGTATTTACGATAAAGAATGTCCCATTCCTGACTGCCCTCCAGAATGGTACGCTTCTGGCTTTCAATTTTCTGTCGAGCCGCCTGATCGATCTTTTCTTCCCGATTTAGCAGTTCTTCGAGGATTTTACGCACCTCAAGGCGAATGGTATTTCGATCTTCGATAAATTCGACTTCGGGCATCTCCGCAAGTGCGTCAGTGACTACATGTGCCACTTTATTGGCTTTGTCACGGTTTAGTCTCACAGCACCGCCTTGTATTTCCGCACGAGTTCGTTTTTCACCTTCCGGAACATTTCCTGATAGTTGGCGCCGGTTTTACGCATTTCTTCGGAGTAGGCTTCGAGGATAACCCGCACCTCGTCATTGATGCGGTCTTCCAGCGAAAGCTCCTCCAGCATGGCAGCATGAACCTTCTCGTTGACCGCAGGAACAGCTTGGGTCTCAATGAACTCGCCAGCTATGAGCTTTTTCGTGACTTCGCGAGCCAGGTAGCTCACATATTCTTTCGAGAGCAACATGATGCGGATCGGATGTTGTTGGTGAAACAGTTAGTTTAGCATAGGAACATTGGGCGCTCACCGGAGCCGACGCGGGTTTCGCACAAAGTGAATCCAGGTTGAGCGCTTCAGGGCTGAATAGTACGTTCTCGTACCTGACACCTGCCCTTCGTCGGGCATACAATGCTGAAATACCCAATAAACTCTTATGCCTGCACTTTCCGACGATCTCTCGGTTCTTAAAGACGACATGGTCGCGTTTATAGAAGGACACGGCATGCGTCGCTTTCCCGGCCTCGTCGAATACGACGAGGTGCAGAGCGTCACCTGGAAGTCGCAGGATAACCCCGAGGGCTGGAAGGATTTTGTGGAGCTTGCCAAAGCCGCCGGGGCACCTTTCCTGACCATGGATTCGTGGCGACTGGAGCGCGGCGAATTGGATGAATTGATCCAACACATCAGCAGCGCTGAATTCAGCGGTGACGAAGAACTGGAAGATGCCCGCTGGTTGAGAATGTACCTTGGCAAAACCGGATTTGTGCAGCTCGGTTTCGCGCATCAGGGGGTGATGATGATCTACGAGGCTTGCACTCCGTGGTACGAGCGATATCAGAACATTTTGGAGATGGCGGAAGATTTTGCCGGCCTTCCTATCGATGAACCCGACCAGGGCGACGAGCCATAATGTTTCGTGGCCCCGGGTTCCCTTGTGATTTCAATCTAAATTCATCCATTATCGGCAATGAATTGGATTTTCAAGAGCGCGAAGCCGGAGCAGGTGGCGTGCCTCGCCGAGCAACTGCCCCCTGATCCCCTGCTGAAGAACCGGGGCTTCTCCACGATCATTGCTCGATTGCTGGTTGTTCGAGGAATCACCGACCCCGAGGCTGCCGAGCATTTTCTCAATCCATCACTTACCCACCTTCACTCACCATATCTAATGTCCGGCATGAAAGTGGCTCTTGATCGTATCGAGGCTGCCATCGAACGGAACGAAGGCATTCTTATCTACGGCGATTACGATGTCGATGGCACCACCGCGATCGTAATCCTGAAGACTGCGATCGAGCTTTGTGGAGGCGCTCCCGACTTTCACGTCCCTCACCGTATTAAAGAAGGGTACGATCTTCGCGGCGACGTAATTGAGCGAGCGGCCGGGGCGGGTATTCGCCTTGTCATCAGCGTGGATGCGGGTATTCGCGCCTTCGCTGCCGCTGAGACGGCCCGCCGGCTGGGCATCGACTTGATTGTCACCGACCACCACCTTCCTGGCCAGGATGGTACGCCGCCCGCCTTGGCCGTGCTGAATCCGAACCAGGCAGGATGCTGCTATCCAAGTAAGGCGCTCTGCGGGGCGGGGGTGGCGTTTAAGCTGGCCCAAGCCCTGATGGAGCGGAGGCTCACCACCCGTGATCAGGCTGCCTTACTCAAGTCCTTTGCCAAAGTTGCAGCCATTGCCACAATTGCAGACGCAGTACCCCTCACTGGCGAGAATCGGATTTTCGCCAAGCTGGGTCTGGAGGCGTTGCGGAACGCAGTAAATCCCGGTCTCAAAGCCCTGCTTGAGATTGCCCAGGTAAGCGGGCGTCCACTGACCTCCGGCGAAGTCGCATTTCGCATTGCACCGCGGATCAATGCCGCTGGGCGAATGGATATCGCGGCAGATGTTATCGAACTCTTCAGCCTCAAAGATGCAACCCGCGCCCGTGAGATTGCTTGCAAGCTGGACAAGCTCAATACTGACCGCCAGGAGGAAGAACGGAGGATTCTGCAGGCGATTGATGCCCGATTCGAGAGTGATCCTGCTTTGCGCAATGCGTTTTGTGTGGTGATCGATGGCGAGGGATGGCACCGCGGGGTGATTGGAATTACGGCTACGCGCGTTGTAGAGCGCTATGGCCGCCCCACGATCGTGATTTCGTGCGATGGGGACGAAGCCTATGGCTCCGGCCGCTCGATCAAACCCTTTCACTTGCTCAATGCGCTGGAATCGTGCGGACATCTGTTCACGCGGTACGGTGGCCATGCGCATGCCGTGGGTTTCTCGATGCCGACGCCGCGGATTCCAGAACTGCGCGCCCACCTGGATCAGTACGCACGAGCCTGTTTGACGCCCGCTGATTTCGAGCCCACGCTGGAAGTGGATGCTGAACTGCCGTTTGGTCGACTGACGCCCGAACTGTTTCAGCTTATGCGGAAACTCGAACCTTTCGGCGTAGGCAATCCCGAACCCGCCTTTGTGGTCGCCAATGTCCGCCTCGCATCCCCTCCGCGAATCATCAAGGACAAGCATGTCAAGTTGAAGCTGGGCTGCGGGGAAGAATCAGCTGACGAACTCACCGAGAAGGCCGTTCTGGTGACTCCTCGCTGTCATCCTGATTCATCGGCAACTCCTCGGCGCCGCACTGAGAATTGGCGAAGGTCAATTGTGTTTAACGCCATGGGGTGGCACATGGCGGAGCGAGTGCAACTTGCACAGTTACTGCCCGGTGACACCATGGATATCGCCTTTTCACTCGGCTACAACGATCATTCCGAGTTCGGCGGCCTCGAATTATCACTTCGCGACTTCAGGGGTTGGGAGACCCAGCAAAACTCTGCTCGAGCAGGGTCGCGGTAAAATTGGCAGGAATGACTGATTTCAGTCTCAAGCCACCCATCTGAATTAGACTGTTTTCAGATGCCCATATGGATTTCCCATCTGCGGCGTTGGTTCGCCGGCGCGGCGATTGCTGCCGTGCTAACCGTGGCCGGAATAGCTTTCTATGCCCGTCGCGGGATGCAGAATGCCCTCAAGCAGGTTCCCCAGAAGATTGGAGTGGAAATCCAGCAGAGCGCGACTGGTTTTACAATTTCCAAGTCTGATCAGGGACGTACCGTCTTCAGGATCGACGCCAGCAGGGCGGTGCAGTTCAAGCAGGGCGGCCGCGTTGAGTTACACGACGTTGTAATTACCGTTTATGGACGCGATTCTGAACGATACGACCGAATCCGTGGCTCCGATTTTGAATACAACCAGCAATCGGGGGACGTCACCGCAAACGGCGAGGTTCAGATCGATCTGGAGGCTAACCCTGAGGGTATTCTCAATCCTGATCAATCCCCACCTAAGCAGTTGAAAAATAGTGTACATCTGCGCACCAGCGGCTTGGTCTTCAACCAAAAAACCGGAGATGCCTACACCGATCAGAAAGTCGAGTTCCAGTTGCCTCAGGCCAACGGGTCGGGCGAGGGAGTAAGTTACGTCGCGAACACGAACGTGCTAACCCTCCGATCCCACGTGAAAATTCTGAGTAACAGACCCGGGGCACCCACTGTGACAGCGCAGCGAGCGGTAATCACCAAGGATCCCTATCAGGTAGTGCTCGAACATCCGGAATTCGAAATGATCGCCCGAAGCTGCCAATCCGACGAAGCCACTATCTTTCTGACGCCAGACAACACCGTGGATCGTATCGTGGCTTCGCGGAATGTACTGATGGAAGTTACTGCACCCCAGCGAGCGAGGACTCGATCCGATCTGCTGGAGCTTGCGATGACCCCGGAGAATACGTTGCGCAGCGCAATATTCTCGGGAGCCGTCAAGGCTGAAGTTTTCGGCGACCAGTCAGCTTACGCGGATGCTGGCCGAGTAGAGCTTAAGTTTGCTCGGGAAAACGAGCTTTCCAAAGTGCGTGCAGAGAACGCGGTCAAAATTGTTCAGCAACAGAAGGCGACAGCTCAGTCAAGCAACGCACAGAATCTGGAGTTCACCGCTTCAGCCATCGATTTCATCTTAACCAACGGGAATCGTCTCTCTACTGCTGAAACTTCGGGGGTCGCCCAAATCGCATTTGTTCCAATTACGGTCAGCCCGGGACCACAAACCTTGGTGACAGCCGGGAAATTTGAAGCGCGATTCGATGAGTCCGGTCAGCTGAGCTCGTTACACGGGGCTCCGGATGCGCGGATCGTCAACAAGACTCCCGGCCAACCAGACCGCGTCAGCACTAGCGAGACGCTCGACGCAGGTTTCCGACCAAGGCAAGGGATCGAGTCAATTGTGCAGCAGGGAAGTGTCGCATACGTGGACGGTGATCGAAAAGCCTGGAGCGATCGCGCCCGATATACCGTTGCGGACCAGGTGTTAACGCTCTCGGGTTCTCCACGTGTAGTTGAAGGTGGGATGACGACAACCGCGCATTCCATGCGTATGAATCGCGCCACCGGGGACGCCTTTGCCGAAGGCAGCGTGAAAACTACGTACAGCGACCTCAAAGATCATCCCAATGGTGCGTTGCTGGCGTCTTCCAGTCCGATTCATGTCACCGCAGGAACGATGTCGATTCACGGTAGCTCGGCAGTCGCACTTTATAGCGAAAATGCTCAGCTTTGGCAGGACACAAATAAGGTCCAAGCGCCTTCCATCGAATTTGACCGCGATCAACGGGCCATGTTGGCTCTCGGCACAGCCGACATTCCGGTATCTACAATTCTGATCCAGACGGATAAGAACGGAACTGCGATTCCGGTCACACTCACTTCATCCCGCCTGAGCTATATGGATAGTCAGCGGCGAGCACATCTCGATGAGAACGTCACCGCGAAGGGTTCAGATATGACGATTACGGCAAAGCAAATGGATGCTTACCTGCAACCGCGTGGAGAGGCGACGGGGCAGCCGTCATCGACCGGGAAACTGGACAAGATTGTCGCATCAGGGCAGGTCGTCATCACCCAGCCCGAACGCCATGCAGTGGGCAATCAGTTGGTGTACACGGCCGCAGACGACAAATTCGTGTTGACCGGCGGGCCTCCCAGCATTTTTGATGCCGAACATGGCAAGATTACCGGCGTTTCGTTGACTTTCTTTAGACGCGATGCTAGGGTGCTCGTAGAAGGCGATACTAAGTTTCCTACCGTCACCCAAACGCGAGTGGCACGATAAATGCGTACGCTGGCCACCGACGAAATCGGTAAATCATATCGCGGTCGGCGGGTTGTAAATGGAGTCAGCCTTCGCGTTGAGCAGGGTGAAGTCGTTGGTTTACTTGGACCTAACGGCGCCGGAAAGACAACAACTTTCTACACAATTGTTGGCCTGATCCCTCCCGATACCGGGCGCGTCGTTGTGGACCAAGAAGACATTACTGACTTGCCCATGTATCTGAGGGCGCGTCAGTACGGTATCAGCTATCTTCCGCAGGAGGCTTCAGTTTTTCGCAAGCTTACTGTGGAAGAGAATATTTTGGCAGTCTTGGAAGCTCAGCCGATCTCATGGCACGAACGCCGGGAGCGCATGGAAAAACTGGTCGACCAACTGGGTCTGGAGCACATTCGCCAAAATCGCGGATATGCCCTTTCCGGAGGGGAACGGAGGCGCGTAGAGATTGCCCGCGCCTTGTGCATCAACCCGAGCTTTATTTTGCTGGACGAGCCGTTTTCCGGAATCGACCCAATCGCAGTACTCGACTTGCAGAAGATTATTAGTGGTATGCGAGCTGGTGGGATTGGAATCCTGATAACCGACCACAACGTTCGAGAAACGCTGTCGGTAACGGATCGGGCTTACATAATTGACGAAGGCCGCATTTTCCGGCATGGGACTCCCGAACAGCTGGCCCATGATCCCGAGGTAAGGCGAGTTTACTTGGGAGAGAGTTTCTCCCTGGTGTAAACCAGGCAATAGGTTAGTAGTCGGAAGCTGATTCTTATGGTTTTGTTGCAACCCAAACTGCATCTGAAGGTCTCGCAACGGCAGATCCTCACTCCGGGTCTGGTGCAGATGGTCAGTGTCCTTGCCCTCAATAAGCTCGAGTTACGGGACATGATCAATGCCGAGATGGTGGAGAATCCGGTTCTGGAAGAACTGGAAGAAGCAGTGCCTTTGCTCGACGATGTCGATCGCAAGGAAGAAGACCGCGACCGTCCGGCTCCGACGCCCGAAGAAAACCCCATCGCCGCAACCGAGAAAAAAGATCCATTCGAAGAGATCGACTTCGGATCCTTCTTCCAGGACTATCTTGATCCTGGTTATCGCAGCCAGGGTGAATCCGAAGAGATCGAGCGGCCCTCGTTTGAAAATTTCCTGTCGAAACCAAGCACTCTTTCAGACCACCTTATATGGCAACTGGGATCGCTTTCAACGCGTCCGCCGGTGCGCGAAGCGGCTGAACTGGTCATCGGCAACTTGAATGAAGATGGGTATCTCATCGCCACAGACGAAGAGCTTTTAGGGGCTGTGCCACCAGCTGCTCCGGAATCAGACGCAGCCATGGCAGAGAGTGTGGTCAAGGAGGCTGCTGCCCTCGGTTTAGGTTCATCGGACGCCGTTGTTGGGGAAGAGGTTCCGCCTGCAAATCCTGAAGAATACTCTGATGAGAGCGTTCCGCATTCCTCCTCAACCGAGTCGGTTGGTGACGCCGGTGACCGGCACGGAATTGCCGTCGAGGCTGCTCCAGAGCCTACTTCAGCTTCTGGGGTGGCAGCGTCGGTCCCGAATTCACACCCCTCATTTCAGCCGACCTTCAATATTGCTGACTTGCACGAAGCGATCGAGCTGGTGCGCCAACTGGATCCGCCGGGTGTCGCATGCCGTGATTTGCGGGAGTGCCTGCTCTACCAGTTGCGCTCCCATCAGCTACAGCTTGAGTCCCACAAGAACGGCAATGGGGATCGCGAGGCGACGGGGTATTTGCTGGCTGACGCGATTGCGGTGGTTGATCAGCATCTGCGGGCTTTAACCTTGAAACAATTCAAGGAAATCTCTCGCACCATTAATCGTCCGCCTGAGGCTGTTCAATCCGCTCTCGATTACATTCGAACACTCGATCCACGGCCCGGTCTGCGTTACAACAAGGTTCAGCCGCGGCTCATCGAGCCTGACGTAGCCTTCGTGAAGCATGGCGACGAGTGGCTGGTCATCATGAATGACGAGGATGTTCCGCAGCTTCGTCTTAATCCTGCCTACCGCAGATTGCTGACCAAGGATGTAAACGACAAAGATACGCGTAATTATGTAAAAGAACGTTACAAGTCAGCCATTCAGCTCATCAAGAACATTGAGCAACGCAAGCAGACAATCATGAAAGTCTGCTACAGCATTGTCTCGCGGCAGCAAGAGTTTCTGGAAAAGGGCATTGATTGTCTGAAACCCATGATGATCAAGGAGGTGGCCGAGGAAATTGGCGTGCATCCCTCCACCGTTTCCCGAGCGGTGGCCAGCAAATACGCCCACACTCCACAAGGCGTGTTCGAATTGCGGTATTTCTTCAGCGAGAGCGTCAATGGCCCCGAAGGCAGTAACACTTCGTTACTGATTCTGAAACGGCGTGTCAAAAAGCTTATCGACGAAGAAGATCCCACCCGGCCGTTGACTGACGAGCAGATCACCCGCATCCTCCAGTCGCAGGGCATCCAGGTCACCCGCCGCACGGTCGCGAAATACCGGGAAGACATGCGCATTCCCAGCACCCACCAGCGCAGAGTGAAAAAGTAGGGCAGAAGGAAGAAGTCTGAATGAAGAAGTAAATTCTGCATTCTGACCTTTCACTTCTGACTTGTTCCAATGCAGTGCCCGTAATGAGTTGAGCAATCTCCAGGAGGGGCGCTCATGAACGTGGAATACACCGGCAGACAGTGTGAAGTAACACCTGACATTCGCAAGGAAGTTGAGACCCGCCTTACTAAACTCCGCAGAATTCTTGGCGACAGATTCGAAACCAAAGTCATCCTGGCGGTTGAGAAGCACCGCCACAGGGCTGAGATCACCATCAGCCCGCGAAATGGTCCGCTGGTCGCCCTGGCGCAAGCGGGAGACATGAATTCAGCACTTAATGAAGCTTTCGACCACCTCGAGAAGCAAGCGGTCAAATACAAGACCCGATGGCGCACACAAAAACGTCGCAATCACAAGACTCTCAGTCCTAAGAAATGGAATGGTGGGGCTGCGGAAGCTGTAGTCGCTGGAGCCGCCGGTTTAGGCCAAAAGGCTGAAATCGATGTTGTGGTGCATAAGTTTCCTGCGGTCGCCAAATCTACCGAAGTTCATCTTCTACGCTCCGACGAAGCGGTGGCGTTGCGGCCTATGACGCTGGAAGAGGCCATTAAGGAAGCCCACTTTCGTGATCGCGACGTATTTGTCTTCCGCGATCCCAAGGGCAAGGTCATGGTGTTGCACCGGAGAAGAGATGGCAAGATGGAATTGATTGAAGCACCGTAGCCAGATGCCGGCTACTAGTCGCCGGCCTTTCGGCGTATCATGCTCCTCGCTGGTTTGATCAACTTCCCACGAGGAGCTTTTTCATGAGAAAAGTCTGTGCATTGGCTGTTTTTGCAGCATTGTTCGTACCCGCACTGTTTGCGCAGGAACACTACACGGAAGGCCCAGTGTGGCGGGTTTCTCTCATCCGTGTGAAACCAACCCAAATGGACGCTTACCTTACCAGCCTTCGGCAGTCCAGCAAACCCCTACTCGATGAGGAGAAGCGCCAGGGCGCGATCATGGATTACAAAATCTTCCTGAAGGAGACCAAGAGCAGCCCGGAAGATTGGGACCTCTGTCTGGCCGTGGAGTACAAGAATCATGCCGCCATGGACGGGTTCGCCGCGAAGGGTGAAGCCATCCGCGACAAAATTCTCGGCGGCAAACAACAGGCGCAGCAGGTCGGAGAGAAGCGCACAGAGATGCGCGAACTGATCAGCTCGGAACTCTTGCAGGAGATCATGCTGAAGTAGCGTGCCCGACTTTTCACTCGTTTCGGGCTGCGTTGGCAAGTCGGCAGGAAGACGGGTACCGTTGCCCGTCTTCCTTCGTGCTATCTTTCTCCGACCTTTGTAGTCCTACTCAGGAGGTCCTCTTGGAACGCTCTTGGCTTGCTGCTGCGTTCTTAGTTGCTTCTTTATCCAGACCTGCGATCCCTCAACAAGGCGAGATTCCCAAAACCATTGCCGACAGCGTGGCGGATTCGCTGAAATACACCCAGGATCAGTTCTACTCGGTTGCAGATGCCATGCCTGAAACCAAGTACGACTACATACCAAGCGCTGGCAACTTCGATGGTGTGCGGTCCTTTGCCGAGCAGGTGAAACATGTGGCTTGTGCCAACTATGCCTTCTTCAACGAGATTGAGGGCAAAACTCCGCCCGCTCATTGCGAGAAGGGCGGCTCAGCCCCGGCGAAAACCAAGGCCGAATTGCTGAAGTATCTGAAAGACTCCTTCGATTACGGCAACAAGGTCCTGCAGACGATCAACGCCACCAACGCGCTCGATCGGGTCGAAGGTCCCTATGCCGGGCCGAATACAAAGCTGGGTCTCGCCGTGGCTGCAGTTTGGCACATCGCCGATCACTATGGGCAGATCGTCGAATACTTGCGTATGACTGGTATCGTTCCGCCCCCCACTCAGCAATATGGGCTCAAAGTAAGATGAATCATGTGCGTCCTGCTGTCCTCAACTGGACTCTGCTTTTTGCGATCGGGTTCGTAGCCTGCCTGATTATCTGGCTTGGCGCACACTACGCAATCCAAAGACATGTCCAGCAATACAGCTTTACCGGCACGGTTTCGCCATCCAGCGGGAGACTTCTGTCGTGAGAGTGCATAGTGACAATATGCCTGGTTTCATGGCGCCGATGGACATGGATTACGAGTTAAGCCAGGCTAACGTGATCTCCTCCCTCAAACCTGGCGACAGACCCCAGGGCCACGTTATCTAGTAATCGCACAGGACTCTGGCAATTGCCGCACGTAGAAATCAAATTGGGTCATTGAGTGGTTTATTAAGGCAAGCTGTGTTGTCCCCATCACGGTGGACCGTGTCCAATGAGAATGCGGGCACGCAGACGGCAATGTACTCAGCACCTCCTTTTGAAGGAGTGGAGTATTGTATCCACTCCCCGCCATGCACAATGACAGCCTGACCAGCCATTACATCCATCACTCCGCCTTTGTGTCGCACGCGCAGCATCCCCCGCAGGACCAGTGTGAATTCACCGAAGTCCGGTTTTTGTCCGGGTTCTTCCCAGCCTTCTGGACTGCGCATGTGGGCAACGCTGACTTCCCCCGTAGCCGTATTCACTCGTCCAATATATTCATCGATCAGCTTCGGCTTATTTCCCGCAGCGGTGATGCGGGTTGGTTGATGGACTAACGTGGGCATGAATGCTCCTCGGTGGAGCTTTCACTGTACCAAGGACCTCTCGCAACGGGAAAGGTAAGCAGATACCAGCGCCTCGTCACGGCGGGCCTTCCATTCCGGCTCAACGACGGGAAAATGTTTATGCGGTGCCTGCCGAGCGAGTTTTCTTGGCGACCGATGGCATTAGCGATTCGAGGGCCGGGATGGAGATTGGTATAGTCAGCGTCTGCTCCAGTGGCAGCGAACCAGTCCGCAAAGCCTGGGCCAGCATGTCAACGGCCTTACCCGCATTTGCGGGGATATAAATCGTTGCTGTGAGCAGCCCCTTTCGCACCCAGGCCTGCCCGCTGTTGGGCAAACCATCACATCCAATGTAAGGCAAGCTCAGCCATCTTTCACGGGCTGAGCCTTCCGGCAGTTCCTCGAAAGCTTTCCTGGCTCCCAAAGCCATGGAATCGTCCTGTGCGGCGATCACATCGATGTGAGTCTGATGTGAGGTGGACAGCCGTAACCAGGAGCTTACCGTTCGATGAGCGCTGGCTTCGGTCCACTGTGCCCTCATCATTTTGATTTCGATTTCGGCCGGCTTGGTATCGTACATGCCCGTCGCACGTTGTTTTGCCGCCAGGTTCTCCGACGGACCTTGAATGTAGAGGACGGACCCGCCTTGGGGCAACAATGCAGCGAGTTGCCGGCCTTGGATGCGACCTACTTCCTCGTGGTCGGAGCTTACTGCGAAAGCGGGAACTTGATAGGTTTGGCGCAGATCGTGGAGATACTCGACCTCGCGATTCAGCACCACCCACCCAATCCCGGCGATTGCCGCCGCCCGGGCCACCTGTGGCAGTGCGGTTCCCCCAACGGGTTCAAAGATGATTCCGTCCGCCACAACTGTCGAGCGTGATTGGATCAATTGCAGCAACTGCTGGCTTTGAGTGATCGCGTCATTCTCAGCGGACAAAATCTGCAGGCTCACGCCGAGGCGCTTCGCGGCTTCATCCGCGGCGGCCGCCTGTTCGAGTTGATAGTCGTTGTCTTTATTAGTTAGAGATAATATGAGGTTCAACTTCGTCATGGGACCCACTCTGCTGCATCATATCTTGCCGGCAGCAGGCAATCCTTGTGACGAAGGTAATCAGACCCCGAGGTCTATCTGCAGCTCAGACCCGAAAGTCTAAGAGCAACAGGGGTTCCCCGATGCTGTGCTGGTACCGGTGCTACAATGCTGCGGTCTGGAGAAACGATTTAGTGACAAGGTTTTGCGCTGTATTCATAGTTTTCTGCTGCACTACTCTTGGTTGGACGCAAGTGCCGCTCTCAGCTCATTGGGAAGAGCTGACTGCATCAGACTTCCGATCGGCTATAGATCAGTCCAGAGGAACCTGCATCTTGCCTTTCGGGATTGTTGAAAAGCACGGTCCTCACTTGCCTCTGGGGACAGACTTGCTCAAAGTACGTTTCGCAGTTTTGCAAGCCGCCCAGCGAGAATATGCCGTTGTTTTTCCCGAGTACTACTTTGGTCAGATTTTCGAAGCCCAGCACGAACCGGGAACCATAGCCTACAGTACGCATCTGCAACTCGAGTTGCTGCAGGAGACTACGGATGAAATGTCGCGCAACGGCTGCAAGAAGATCATTATCGTGAACGGCCATGGTGGCAATGAGAACCTGCTGCCTTTTTTTGCCCAGACCCAGTTAGAAAAGCTGCATGACTACGTTGTTTACGTGCTTCCGATTCTGGAAGCACCGCCCGGTGGGCCGCCGAAGCAGAGTTCCGGGCCAGACATGCATGCTGGTGAATCGGAAACTTCGAAGATGCTGATCGCGCGTCCTGACCTGGTCCACATGGACCGCGCCGACCGGGAGTCAGGAGCCGACCAGGCCAGGGTTAAGCATCCCGACGACCTCTACACCGCGATATGGTGGTATGCGCGCTTCCCAAATCATTACTCCGGCCAGGGTTCAGCGGCGACGAAAGAGCGTGGCGAATTCGAGATGCGTCATTGGGAGAATGCAATCGTGGAGGCAATTCGCGCAGTCAAGTCCGACCAAACGAGCTTGCAGCTGCAAAGCGAATTCTTCGAAAAAGCCAAACATCCGCTGGATACACACCCCTAATGTCAGCAGTGAGAAAATCGACCACGCCTTCGAGACAAATCTCATACCGCATGCCGGCTGAATGGGAACCGCACGAAGCGACGTGGCTAGCCTGGCCCCACTATAAACAAGACTGGCCCGGCAAATTCGAGCCGATCCCTTGGGTTTACGCCGAGATCATCCGGTATCTTGCGCGGCATGAGAGGGTCGAACTGATCGTCAACGACAGCGCTGCCGAAAAGCGGGCGCGCACGATTCTCGATCGCGCCAACGCGTTAAGTGATAATGTCCGCTTCCACCGCTGGCCCACAGATCGCGTCTGGGTCCGGGACTCGGGTTGTTCGTTTGTCGTCTGCAACGAGCGCGGGACTACAGCTCTTGCATCCGGGCATTCTCCGGCCACTCTCACGGGCATCACCTGGCAGTTTAATGCCTGGGCCAAGTACTCGAATTATCAGTGCGACTCGAAAATAAGCGCCTCTATGGTGCAGGCCGCCAATGCGGCAGCTCTTCCTCCAACGTTGCGGAAGCGACGTGTGATCCTCGAAGGAGGCTCAATCGATGTAAATGGTTGTGGAACGCTGCTGACCACGGAAGAGTGTCTGCTTAGCCACACGCAAGAACGAAATCCAGGCATGAAGCGCGCCGACTACGAAAGGGCTTTTGCCGAGTATCTGGGCATCAAAGGGGTGATTTGGCTAGGGTGCGGCATCGTGGGCGACGATACGCACGGCCACGTCGACGATATTACTCGCTTTGTTGCTCCCGACACGGTGGTCACGATGGTAGAGTCCAATCCGGACGACCCGAATTACGAGCCGCTGCGAGACAACATCCGCCGCCTGCGAGAGGCTTCCGACCAGAATGGCAAGCCGATTTCAATTGTCGAGACGCCCATGCCGGCGCCAGTTGTTTTCGAGCATCGCCGATTGCCCGCTAGCTATGCGAACTTTTATATCGCGAATGGCGTTGTGCTGGTCCCCGTATTTAACGATCCGAATGACCGCGTCGCGCTCGATATTCTTGCTGATCTCTTTCCCGATCGAGACGTGGTAGGAATCTACTCCGGGGACCTGATTTGGGGCTTCGGAGCCATACACTGCATGACCCAGCAGCAGCCAAAGGCCTGACGCAGGACTGATCAGTCGCTGAAAGTTATAAATTGCTGACGGCTACTTCCTGTACTGTGTGGGCTGCGGGCCCTTTTCCAGCATCTCGCGATTCCAGATGGCGCCCTCACGCGTGTAGTTGGCCAACTCAAAATCCTGCGTCAATTCCAGCGCATCAGTCGGACAAGCGTCTTCACACAGCCCGCAGAACATGCAGCGGCTCAGATCATAGGTAAACGTTGTGAGTTCCTTGCGGCGGGTCTTTTCGTTTCGTTCGCTGGAAACTACGATCAGGTGTTCCGGGCATGCCAGCGCACACAGGTCGCAAGCAATGCACATGGTCTCATTGGTGTCTGGATTTACATTCAGTCGCGGCGCCCCACGATAGCGTTCCGCCACCTGGGGCCTTTGCAGCGGGTATTGCTCGGTGTAGATTTCTTTGGGGTCCTGGTAACGAAAGGTAACACGCAACCCCTTGATCAGGTCGAGCAGCAAGACTTTGCGCAACACGCTCGGCATGCCCATAGGCAGTTAGCATACCATCGACGGCGACTGGTCAGAAACGGGTTTTTCACCGACGCCAACCAGGACGTCCTTCGCCCAGCTAGAATATTCCGGATGGTAATGCAACAAGCGCGATCGGAAGCACAGCCCGGCAGGGAGCCCCGGACCGACGAGATCTGGATGGAGGAAGCGATTCGCGCCGCTCGGCGCGCCCTCCAGGCTGGCGAGGTGCCGGTGGGTGCCATAGTTGTATGCGAAGGAAACATCGTGGGGCGCGGTTGGAACCGCACCCTGACCGATTCTGACCCCAGCGCTCACGCCGAGATCGTCGCCCTGCGCGAGGCCGGGAAAAACGTAGGTAACCACCGCCTAAGTGGCTGCGAACTGTTTGCTACAATTGAGCCGTGCGCGATGTGCGCCGGGGCGTTGGTTCATGCTCGCCTCAAGCGTCTGGTTTATGGCGCCGACGATCCCAAGGCTGGTGCAGTTCATTCCGTACTTCAGGTTTTGAACCACCCGCATCTGAATCACCGTGTGGACGTCCGTGGCGGTGTACTCGCCGGCAGATGTGCGGAGTTGCTGCAGGAGTTTTTCGCAGCGAGACGTTAACGGCGGCTGTCAAACGAGTGTTCGGCCAGCGATTTGGCTGAGCCGTTTCGCGATTGACGTTAGTACGGATTTGTCGCGGAGAGGTGCGTGAGCGGTTGAAACGATCCGCCTCGAAAGCGGACATACCTTAACGGGTATCGGGGGTTCGAATCCCTCCCTCTCCGCCAGCTATTCACGGCAAAGGGTTTGTAAGAAAGCTACAAGGCTTGTACTGATTTTCCAACTCTTTGGGTATTAGTCAGAGAGGAAAGAAAATCAGGATGCGCTATAAAGCAAGACCCAAACTGTACCTCAAGTTTCGCCAGCCGGACTTGCTGACTAGCAGCTTCTATATTGCTAACGGTAGCTATCATCGGGACCTCAGTGCATTCTTGCCCAGCAGTCTAGCTCATTCCTAATGGGTTGACAGGCTCCCATATTTCTGCAATCATCGAAATATGCCAACGCCCCGCCGAACATCCGACAAAGTGGTCAAATACGCAGACATGTTCTCGGCAATAGGCACCGAGGCACGTCTGCGAATCATGCAACTCTTACTCGCCGCACACCCTGACGGTCTTGTGGTCAGTGAGATTCAGGAAGAATTGGACATTCCGAACTCGACGTTGTCCCATCACCTCGACAAATTGAAGGCTGAAGACCTTGTGAACGTTCAACGGGAAAGCACATTCCTGCGTTACACAGCAAACACCGATGCCCTTCAGGAAGTCCTGCAATTCCTCTATGCCGAGTGCTGCACGAGGAACAAAGCACTGAAGCCGGAGTCGATCATCACAGTCTGTAAATAGGAGCAGCGCAATGGACATCAAAGAAGTCGTCAAAGAGAAGTACGGTCAAGCCGCCTTACGAGTGACTACGGGCGGGAGTTCGTGTTGTGGTAGCAATCCTGCAACGGGGTGCGGTGACCCGATAACATCCAATCTGTACGACGCCTCGCAGGCAGGCCAGATTCCAGAAGAAGCACTGCTGGCTTCACTCGGTTGTGGGAATCCGACCGCGTTAGCCAAGTTGAATCCTGGCGAGACTGTGCTTGATTTGGGATCAGGCGGCGGGATTGATGTTCTGCTCTCTGCGAAACGTGTGGGTCCGACCGGGAAGGCTTACGGATTAGACATGACGGATGAGATGTTGGCTCTCGCCAACGAGAACAAGCGCAAAGCCGGGATCGCGAACGTCGAGTTCCTAAAGGGTGAGATTGAGCACATCCCACTGCCTGATGCCTCCGTTGATGTCGTCATCTCGAACTGCGTCATCAATCTGTCCGCCGACAAAGGCCAAGTTCTGCGGGAAGCGTTCAGAGTATTGAAACCCGGAGGCCGATTTGCAGTGTCGGATGTTGTCACCCGTGGCGACGTTCCGCCTGAAATCCGTCAGAACATCTTGTTGTGGGTCGGCTGTGTGGCCGGAGCGATGGAAGAGAACGAATATCGCAGCAAGCTCACATCCGCTGGGTTCGAGCAGATCAGTGTCGAGCCAACGAGAATTTATCAGATAGAAGACGCTCGTGAGGTCCTCGCAGGTCAGAACGTGGACGTTGATCGTATTGCGCCACAGGTCGAAGGAAAGTTCATGAGTGCGTTCGTGCGTGCAGTCAAGCCGAAATCTTGCTGTCCACCGACGTGCTGCAACTGAGATGAGGGAGAACCACTACAACGTCCTGTTTCTCTGCACAGGCAACTCGGCTCGTTCGATCATGGCTGAGGGGATCATGAACTTTAAGGGGCGACCCCAGTTCACCGCCTACAGTGCTGGGAGCCATCCGTCCGGAAAAGTTCGCCCTGAAGCACTGCGGCAGCTTGAAGTCGCGCACATTCCCTCTGGCGGGTTTCGGAGCAAGAGTTGGGACGAATTCTCGAAGCCAGACGCCCCAAAGCTGGACTTCGTGTTTACGGTCTGCGACAACGCAGCGAACGAAGTCTGCCCAGTCTGGCCGGGACAACCAATGACCGCACATTGGGGTGTTCCTGATCCGGCAGCGGTGAAAGGAACTCCCGAAGAAGTACAAAAAGCATTTCGGGATGCCTTTTTCTTACTAGATCGGCGGATCAGCCTCTTTCTTTGCCTTCCCCATGCTTCGATTGACAGGCTTGCTCTCAAGAAGGAACTCGACCGGATCGGTAACGAATGAGATTCAGCCTTCGCGCTCGAATGACCGCAGAATTCGTGGGCACGGCGCTGCTACTGGCTGCCGTGGTCGGTTCTGGAATTATGGGGGAACGACTATCAGGCGGAAATGTCGCCATCGCTCTGCTCGCCAACACGATTGCGACGGGTACAGCACTAGTCGCGCTAATTCTGACCTTTGGATCAGTCTCAGGAGCGCACTTCAACCCCGCTGTGACATTGGCCGATGCATCGCAGCGAGGAATTCCGTAGAGTGAAGTGCCTGGGTATGTAGTCGCCCAGATTGCAATACTGGTTAGTACCAAATGTGAAGGGTGGGCCAGCCCGCCTATCTACCGCATCTTCAAATCATGTGGTGGTTATCAAATCAAAGCGGGCAGATGACCGGCTCACCGATCCGTATACCGTTGACGCCATGGTGGCCCTGATCTCAATTAAAGATAACGGGGGCAACGATGAAACGAAACGCAATCTGGAGCTTGGTGGTTCTTGGTTCAGCACTGGCTGTCTCGACGGCATACCTCCTAAGAGCGACGACGAGAATTGGAGTCTGGGCCGGATTATTTTTTTTGTTGATCTGGATAGCTACTTTTCTGTATGAGAGGGGTCGGCAAAAAGACAGGAAACGCTAAGTTTCCAGTAACCTTAAGTATGGCTGCACATCGGCGGCGCCGCAGCGAGTGCAAAAGGGCGCAGCCTCTGGCATATACCGCTTAATCCTCTTTCTTGGTTAGGTTGGTGATGCAGTGTCAATAAGGATCAGGGTTGGTAACCCGAGGACCGGTGGAAATACAGTCTGGTCGCGCGTAGAGGGTGATTTCGCACACTTCAAAATAGCCGCCAACGCTGAAGTCCGTGATTTGGCAATTCTGTTTTACAGCAAGGTGCTCGACCAGTTCCGCCCTGCGGGAACACTATGGGTGCAAGTCCAATCCAAGTGGGGACGAAAAAAGGACCTCGCTTTGGCCACGCGGGAACCCATTGCGGCGCTGCCTGGTTCGCTCGTCTTCACCATAAAAGACAAGCACGACATAGAAGAGTTTCTTTATAAGTTCTGGCATCGTGGACCTCTGCGATTTTATATTTGGCGTGATTCCCCTTGTGATGAGAAAGCCCGTATCTCCTATGTCGCGCATGGATGGAAAAGCATTGAGGAATTCCACGATCTTTTCCCGAAAGAGTTATGGCTCATTGCGGATATCGACCCTTGGGAGAAGTATCTTCACGTTATTACTTTGAAGGAGGACTCCCAGGCTGTCACCAACGCCGTTGAAGAGGGAAAATTACTCCTTTCGGTCCCGATGACCCATTCGCATCTGCAACCGGATTGCTGAACTCCAACGACTTTCGCGATACGGGATGTAGGGTTAAAAGGATGCTTAGTTGGGTAATCGGTTTGTTACTTGCGGCAGGTGCGTTGTTTGGGTGTCTTCGCTGCACAAGGTCAAATCGCGAAGCTATGGGTGATGTTGAGGTTGCGGACATCATCGAACACTATCTCCACGGTGGCAATGCCTGGAGTTGGGGGGACTTTGTGGATGTGCAATTTCACAATCCCCGTCTTGAGAGACTTCGCAGATTATGTCTGGAAGCAGAATCGAAGCTGCCGAGTGAACGTGAAGCGTTCTTGATTGAGCTTGCCGGGAAACTACGTAGGGGCCAGTTCAGCTAGCGAGAGTCGCGGTCATCGCTCCTATGAGGGAAGAGAATGATGTATGTGGTTGCAAGTCTGTTTGGTATCGTCCTTCTGTTTCAGCTGCTCACATTTCTTAGCAAGCATCTCAACCGACTTACCTATGATGAGGTTGCGGACAAAATCGAACGGCACATTCAGCTCGCTCTGTGCGCATAAAGCTAAGACCGTCACCACGGGAGATTCTTGGCTTGATGCTGGGATCTCCCGTTCTCGTCTTTGGGCGGTTGGTTTCCGAGTTCCTTGTTAAACGAGCGCGGATGTGTCGTTCGGCTGTCGCAAACGATCGATCCAATATGCCCAAACAAACACGATCGGGAAGAGGATGAGATCGACCGTCACGAGAACGTGGACGCTTGGTGGTGGCGCACCGTTGAAGCTGACTAACCAAAGCGCAGTGAACGCCACAATGAATGTCCAGAGTACGAGATCGCCAGCGAGGTTGCGCGTATGCGTCGCGCGCAGATACAGAATGATCCCGATCACCCAAAGTCCGCCTTCGACGATCAGTAATCCGAGTGGTGAGTTGTACAGGCCGAGACCGTAATAACGCTGAAAGCCGGGTGCCAGAGGCATATCCGGCCTGTGGCTGGCCCAATCGAGGACCCAGTGGCTCAGTACGGCCGCGAACAGGACCCAGGCGCCGCGCCCGTAGCGACGAGTCAGGCAATAAGCAGCGGCGAGGATCGCGCCCCAAACAACGTCCATCACCAGGCTGTGGCTCCAGGCAAAGTCATAGAGGTTCAGGGCGTTGACGCGGGTGATGCCCGGCCGAATGCTGATGTGCTCAATGCCGAGAGCGACGAACACGAAGAGCAACAGATCGGCCAACAGGGCGGCGAACATAAGAGTGCCGACGGAAGTTTTTGGCGCCCAGCGTTTAGCTCCGAAACCGATGGCAAAGTGTCCGACGAACATGCGCTTTCTCTGGTCGCGCCATGGTAAGGCAAAACAACTTGTCCGTATAGTCGGCAATCTGGAAGTTGACCCAGATTCTGGGCGGTGAACACCATCCCAATCCGCCTCGGTCACGAGTCTCTGGACGTGACGCTAGCATATCTCAAAGGCAAAGATGCCGAGTCGGAAGAAGCACAGGAGCATGCGAACAGCAGCAGCTTAGCGCTGTACGCATAGACTCAGAACACCTGGAGGGAGATCCCTGGGGTAAACTGAGATCTCCCGTGGACTACTTGGCATTTACCTTCTGCAAGCGGCGGACCCAGCCGCCCCGACCGCCTCTTGCTTCTCGCAATCTTCAATCGTTGTAGCGTCGAACTTGTTCAGCTTAACGATACATGCCCGACTGCGCACCAACGGCGGTACCACCAGCCGAGCTTGTGCCACGTTTTCCGCCTCAATGATGGCCCATCCGCTGTGGATGCCGGCTTTGCATCCCCAATCAAAATGCATGAGATAGCCTTGCGCATTGAGCACCTTGATCAAATCAAGGCATTCCTCGGCTGTGTGTGGCGTCTCTATCAAATAGCGATTCATATCCTTCTCCTTTTGCGAAAGGTTGATCCTACGTTTTCGTGGCACATTCGGTGATGCCTCCTCGAAGCAGGCAATAGGTGCCAGAAAGGGCACCCGCTGCCTGCCGAAAGGCGTTATATCTAAGCATCCCGGCTTGAATTTGCCATCTAGCGGCATCAAGCGCGAGTTGCGATAACTTCCAGGTACTCAGCCTGAACGACTGTCAGCTCGTTGCCCGCCCGGTTATGCCCAGACCACAATTCTTCGAGCTCTTCGCGGAGCTGTCGCGCGTCGGTTTCATTCAGCGATCCGAACGCGCGATTCGTGGGCCCATAGTACTGACGAAAGAACTCCACCACTTCAGCGGGCGGGAAGGGGTACGTAAAGTCGTATAGGCGCCGCGTCATTTTAAGATCCGAGACCCCGTTGCCTAACCTCTCACGAACCACTGCCTCGTCGCCCCACAGCACCGGGGCGGGCATACCAGAAGGAGCTATGAACTTGGCAAAGGTCTTGAACATTTGTCCCACAAATCCTTCGCGCGTCCAATTTCCCATGGCGATCGTCCCACCGGGGCTGCACACTCGCAGCAGTTCGCGCGCAACCAGGTCCGGCCGCGGAGCAAACATGACTCCGACCAGACTCGTGACGACATCGAAGCTGTCGTCTTCAAATGGAAGCGATTCGGCATCGCCTTCCAGGAAACGAGCCTTCAGACCCTCCGCCTTGGCACGCGCCTGCGCCCGTTCTATCAGGTTCGGCGCGATGTCTACGCCCGTAACGTTCACTCCATCCCGCGCCGCCCATAGCGCAACCTGACCCGAGCCGCAGGCGACATCGAGCAACTGGCATCCAGCAGGAATGTCGAGTTGTTCGTAAAAAACGCGTGCGCCCTGTTCCATATAACGCGAGAAGCGGTCGTAGTCTCCAGCCATCCAGGTTTCTTTCAGGCGTGTCTTCAGACCGTCGATTTCTACTTCAGTTGTTGTTGTGCTCATATTTCCTCCGTTGCCTTCCATATTCACTTCTTGCCTGCGGTAAGGGCGGTTGCTGCCATGCCTCGTGGAGTCAGAAACGCAAGGGCAGCAGCGACAACAAGCAGTGCTGGGACGTCACCCCAAAGGTGTCCTCTTTGGTCAG
>Ga0187778_10000354_pt1 | contig 33068 bp, 37 predicted proteins | sample 1015_Q2_SP5_20_M_FD_132418 | JGI IMG/M metagenome (GOLD analysis project Ga0187778, IMG submission 132418) | Tropical peat soil microbial communities from peatlands in Department of Meta, Colombia - 1015_Q2_SP5_20_MG | ecosystem: Environmental > Terrestrial > Soil > Wetlands > Peat | place... | reverse complement strand
TAAGTAGGTCTCGACTGCCGGGGTGCGGCCCTGCAAGAAATTGATCAGAGCGTGCTCTCGCTCGATGATCCGATCCACGACTTGATCGAGGCTGGCCGGTGTTCTTATGGCTGGCTGCTCGATCGCAGGATTGGGAGTGGTAGTCGAAACTCCTTGGGTGCTGGTATCCGGCGGTGTCGAAGATCGCGTGGCGGCCGCTGGTTGCGCAGGAGGTGCAGCGGGGTCAGAGCTCTGCCGTGCGCCCGCACTGACCGAAAGAACCAATGCGGCGGAAAAAAAACATATCCAACGTTTCATGTTGGTAACCCCCCCGAAAAACTGTTATGAGGCAAGCTGAAACAAGACATGCACAACGGCCGTCGAGTCTACTGCCGTGCCATTGCGCTGCGCCGGCTTGAACTTAATTTTGCCGGCGGCATTCACCGCGGCATCATCGAGTCCGTGTCCAAGCCCGCGGAGTACACGGTTTACCGTCAACTGGCCGTCCGCCCGAAACATCACTTCAAGCAGAACCTCACCCTCGAGACTAAGCTTGCGAGCCTCGTCCGTGTAAGCTGGAGTGGGTTTGTAAAGAATCTCGACCGGGGTCGTCGGCTCCGTACTGTTGTCGGCGATATGCTTGCCAGTATTAGCGGCAACCTGTTGCGCCGTAAACCCGGCAGATTGAACGCCCTCTCCGTTCCTTCTTCCATTGCCTTGTCCGGGCTGTGCGATACCGTTGCCGAACCCAGCGCTTGCGACCGTCCCCTCGATGCCTTTTGCTTCGCCGGTTCCGTTGCCAACTCCTGGACCGTGCGGCAGATCAAAGGAGCCAAGCGCGTTGGCGGTCAATCGTGCCCCTTGTTTCCCTTGTCCTGGCAGGCCGAGCGGATCTCCAAATCCGCCGGTTTGCACCTTTTGAATCGGTGCATTCACCGTGGGAACAGCCGAGCTTCCGAATGACCCGGTATGGATAATCTTGTTCGGCATAGCACTTGCGACCGGGGGAAGCTCAGGAGCCCTGACATTAGTCTGAATCTTCACGGTCTGCGGATTCGGATGCGGCAAATCATCAGGAACCAATAATTTAGGTCGGTCTGCAGGCACGGGAAGTGGTTTAAGCTCAGCAGCTTTGGGTGGCGCAGGGGGTGGCTGTGGAGGCTGTGGAGCTGGTTTAGGGGTAATCGGATCGAGCGGCAAGACAAGATCGATCACCCGGTACGCCAGACCGCTGTCAATACGGTCTGGATACAGCAAGTGTGCAAAACTCAGCACTAAAAGGAGAATAATGCAGACACCGTAGCTGAATAGAAACGTGCAATAAGCAGGCCTCGCCTTGGGGAGTAACCCGAGGGTCATAGCATTTGGCGGCATCGGCATCCTGGCGGCTCGACCTTTCCCTTGATCAATGAATATCGGGGAAGGGACAAAGCTTGGCGTTAAGTTGGAACGGCTCACAAATCTAACTACGTCCCGACGAAGCGCAAAATCTGCCCGTTTGACTCAAAAGTGCATCCAGGGCTGAATTCCGCCGATAATCAAGTAGATATTACCCCAGTCGCTACTAACCTCCGGTTCTATGGGAATCCGGATCTGGAATCTTCTCTTTTACAAGTACTCCGCAATCCGATTTCCAGCCCGACGCCTCTGATGCCCTTCCGTGTCCACCGACAGCTCCGATCACGCAGTGCTCCCCAAGGCGCAAACCGCCGATATAGATCGTCTTCTCTCCCTGCACTGGACACTCCCGCCCGAAACCAGCTATAAAGAACGTCCGATGCCACGCCCGAAAAATTCGATTTTCGATCCGCAGTTGTTCAAACCCGAGGCCACTTCTGATGAGACCCGCGCCTTCAACAAAGGCATCATCGTGCAGTTTAGCCAGGTAAGTAACTGGTGGGAGGTGGGCGCACAAACCGTCCGCGACGCTCGTGCCCGTGGCGAAGGCCCATTTCCTGCCGTTCCCAAATCGGAAAAGGCGCGGACGCTTTTGATTGATGGCAAAGGCGGCCACAAGGTTCCTTTGCGCGTGATCGCTCCCGATCATCCTCGGGGCGTCTATGTGCACGTTCACGGAGGCGGTTGGGTGTTGGGAGCTGCTGACTTACAAGACGCAATGCTGGAGCGCATCGGCCGGAACACAGGGCTGGCCTGCGTCAGCGTGGAATATCGGCTCGCCCCGGAACACCCCTATCCCGCTGGGCCAGACGATTGCGAGGCTGCTGCCCTCTGGGTGGTCGAGAACTCGAAATCGGAATTCGGCTCCGACCTGCTCACGATCGGTGGCGAATCAGCGGGAGCACACCTTTCTGTGGTTACGTTGCTGCGCTTGCGCGACCGCCACGGCTTCACCGGGTTCAAGGCCGCAAATCTAGTCTTTGGCGCTTACGACCTCTCCATGACCCCTAGCCAGAAAGCCTTCGGCGAACAGCGGCTGGTGCTGCGAACGATTGACATCATCAAATTCTCTGAGGCCTATCTAGCAAACGTAGACGCGAAGGAGTGGCGGGATCCCGACATATCGCCGCTCTATGCCCATCTGACAGGCATGCCCCCAGCGCTGTTTACGATCGGTACATGCGATGCCCTGCTGGACGACAGCTTGTTCATGTATACGCGCTGGATCGCCGCAGGCAACCAGGGTGAGTTGGCCATTTACCCGGGCGGAGCACACGGATTTACTGCGTTTCCGTTTGCCCTTGCCTACGCGGCTAATGAGCGCATGGACGCTTTTCTGGCGAGAGCCGGGCGGGAGGATGTCCCTCTGGTTAACGGTGCGAGCTCGTTAGCATCTGGAGCTGGCTCTCCCGCTTTACAGATAGCCTTGCAACAGGATCATAGAAGCGAGTCGTTCTGAAGCAATGTAGGCCCATCTAGCGCATCTCCACAGTGTCAACCTACCACCGACTGTGAAATCACCTGGCATCTTGTGAACGGCACAGAAGACGGGCAGCATTCAGGTCGTTCGTTTGCGCTCCGCGCATACCTAGGAAAAAGCAATCGCACATTTTTCGCTGGATTGGTTGTGCCGCGCGTGACGAGTTCCGTTCTGAATGACGCTATCGCCCGCGCTGAGCACGACCTCGGCTAGGTCATCCAATCCCAACACCACCTAGCCGAAGGGAGGACAAGATTCCGCCCGATCACGGCGGGATCTAAAGCGCGCCTCAGGAGGTCGGGGCACCGTGCTTAGCGGAGGCCGCGCATCGGCAGAAGTGCTGCGGGAGTCTGTTTCGGAAGGTGCACGCACTCACGAGAAATCCATTGCATCCGTCCTTTTCATGCCGGGAGATCCTGAGCCGTTCCGGTTCAGCGGCTGTAGGCCTCCTTGCGGTTGCCGCAGCGACACGCCGAGCCCACGCAGTCCTTTCCGGCGGAGCACTTCCCATTCCCGATCCAGTGGCGGACATCGTAGCTATACACGTGCACTTTGACGGGAAGAACCCGATCTTTATCGACGACTTCCTGAAGGTTTCAGAACCGACTCGGCTTACATGCCCGTCTACGAATTAGCAACCCAGAGACCGACCCAGAGGTGATGTCGTTGATTCGATTTGTTGGGGCGACAGTACGGTACGACCTCATGGAAGGAGGGTTTATCCGTCAAATTCGAGTCCTTAAACCGGAACTTTTCGAGGCGGTCTGATTGTTAAGTGGCGATGGCTGAAAGTCAAGAATGGGCCGCTCTGGGAATGTCTTGTCCTCCAACCGCTTCGAATAAAGCTCGCCGCCACATCCGCACATATCTCCGTTATTCCGCTGTGGATCATTTTTCCCAAAGCCGTTCTACGCTTCATTGGCTTCCCCGTTATCGCCGTGCCTGAGCTGACGGATCGCAACACATTTGTAGTAGCGCGTCCAGAAAGCTTTGTTGATTGAGGCGAACCACCTGGCTTCTGCTCTATCAAGAAGTGCACCAACTTGGCACCAAAACTCGACGTCCGAGGGACCTTTTCTGGGACTCGTAATGCCTAAGTCCCGCGGAATCACAGCAGGTTAGCGTTGTCCTGTTGGGCCCATAACCCAAAGGTCGGTGGTTCAAATCCACCCCCGCAGCCTAGAATCAGACAGCCGATTGAGTTCTTAGTTCATGGCCGGCGGCGGCAACTGCTGTCGCGCAGGCGAAGGTTGTGCTGGCGAACTCGCTGGAAGGCCGCTCGCATCAGGCACCTTATTGGGTGAGGCTGAGTTGGCCATCGCTTCCAGGTCGGCCGCCTTATACTTAGGCTCGCTGATGTAGCCGTGGATATGGTTCTTGCCGATGCTGTTGATCACCAGCTCAATCGGCATCTTGCGATCGGCTGAGTAGAATACCACTGGTTCATAGATGTTTATGTGTTTCTTCGATACTTTGAAATCGTCCACCAGCATTTCTAGGTCGGCGTATTCGTGTTTGGCGTTCGCCTTGCGCAATCGCACGCCCAGTGGCCCCTCACGTTGGAACTGGCCGCTCTTGTCGAGGTCAAACTCGTGGTAACTGCGTTCCCCTTTCTTCTCCAGAATCACCAGTTCATCGTGGGTTGTGGCAATCGAGCCCTCGAGTTGTGTACGCGTGTTCGTAAGGTCTTGGCGAGTTGAATCGATCTGCTTCGCCTGCTCGTCCAGCTGGGCTTGCATCTTCTTCCAGCGAGGGTCGTCGATGCGCTTCCGCCTACTTGCCGCACTGAGTGGCTTGCCATAAAAAACGGAATGAGGTGGAGTCCACTTCTCAGCCGGCTCGTCCGTGTTGAAGGCCTTGAGCCGAGCGGCCAGCGAGCTTACTTGGTCTTGCGTAGCTTTCAGTGTGGAGTTGACCGCACTGTTCTGTTCAGCCAATCGCTTGGCTACAGTATGCTCATGGAAGGCATAGGTGGCGACCGCCATAACTGCAATCAAAACCACTGCCAAACTAGTTCCGAGGCGGGTCGCCGAACCTGCGACAGAGGGTGCACCTTCAGCCATGGGAGTTCTCCTGCTAACGCTGGTTGAGCAACTCATTTGCCAGAGAGCACCTGAGCCAAAGTATTGAAAACTCGTGCTTTCCCTTAATCGAGCTTTATACCACTACGAAATCCTTACCCGCCACTCATTACCCACCGGCATCTCCGCCCTCGCCCTGGCCAACATTGAGAGGGCATTGGAAACGTGGTCTGCCCGTTTCGACAAGAGCCTCCTCACGACCGAAAGGAACAATCGCGAACAACTGTGAGCCGCTGCACTTTTCGCTTTCTGTTTCGTTTCTCTTCGGCAGTTGACGAATGCGAATCATTCTTGAGAGAGAAGTAAACGCGAAGAGCCAGGCCAAATAATTATGCTGCTGGTTGGGTTTCTTGCCCGTATTATTCTCGTGTTCATAGTAGGAATCGACCTGGACGTGTTTGCCCACGGGTAACAAGCAACCGGCACAAAGGTCAGCGGCGCTCCACTTCTGGTAGTACTTTCGCTAGTTGGACTCTTTTTGAGAGAGAACCCCCTGCGACGGGTGGCCTAGAATAGCTCCATGCCTCTCATTCGAAATTGTCCTTCCTGCGGTCGGCCGAATCGTGTTCCCGCGTCGCACCTTGCTGATAAGGGCAAATGCGGTGCTTGTAAGGCGGAGCTGGCTGCAATTGCCGAGCCTATCGAAGTCAACGAGCAGCAGTTCAATGAGATCATCCGCGAGAGCAAGGTCCCTGTTCTGACGGATTTTTGGGCGTCCTGGTGCGGACCCTGCCGGATGGCGGCGCCTCACGTCGCACAAACCGCCCGAGACATGGCCGGGCGTGCAGTCGTGCTGAAGGTTGATACGGAGCGGTTCCCGGGCCTTGCAGCACACTACAACGTTCGCGGCATTCCCAATTTCGCGGTGTTCTCGCGGGGTCAGCTTCAGTTCCAGCAGGCGGGCTTGGTTGACGCAACTACCATGGAGAGTTGGCTTACACGCGCGGCATGAATCAAGGGCGAACAAGAAGAACATGGAAAAGAATTCGATTGGGCTTCGCCCCATCGGCGTGATCCGCTCGGGGCTCAAAGAACGGAGCAAAGCACCCAAACAGGGTTCAGAAGGTGCTTTGGACGCGTGGCTTGAGGTGCGTCCGTTCGCCACGAAAGCCTTGGATGGCCTAGTCGTCGGCGATGAGATCCTCATTCTGACGTGGTTGCACCGAGCACGCCGCGATGTGCTGAAGGTCCATCCGCGTTCAGATCCGAAGCGGCCGCTTACCGGAGTGTTCGCGACCCGATCGCCCGATCGGCCCAATCCGATCGGACTTCACCAGGTCACCGTACGCAAGATTTCCAAGAACCGTTTGCGAATCGGTCCCCTTGAAGCAATCGACGGTACCCCAGTGATTGATATCAAACCCGTGCTAGTGTGAAGTCCCGAATAGATAATTGAACCCGGCTTTACGCCCGTTTCACGTGGCTAGCAACAGCTGCACTACCGCGCATCGATTCTCGGCCTTCCCAGATTATGAGCGGAAGAATGATGAACGGCGCAAAAGCGGCTGCCCATGGGACATGCCGCACGCTGTTGAAACCGACTCCCAGACCGGCAAACCCTACATGCAGTTTGAGTGGGGAACGGAGGCTAGCGCCCCAAGCCCATCGCCTCCGGCCCGACACCGGGGAACCGGTCAAACAAACAGCCGCAAAAGCCTCAGCGGAGGCCGGGGAGGGAAGAGCACAGACCAGGGGAGGGAAGAGCACAGACCAAGGAGAACGTCGTGTGATGGGGACAGGTCAGGCTGGGATCTTCGACGTCTTTAGCGTGGCTTCTAATTCGGGAGGTTTCCTTCCCATGATTTCGGTCTCTGCCTTAAACCAATCCTCTCGGTCGTGACCGTGCTCGCGACCACGCTGCTCGTAAAAATGATAGGCACGTTTGCGAATCAGCTTTTCAGTCAGTTCTAGCGAGCTCGGCCGTGCCTCTTGTGCGGTCGACTCCTTGTCTGGCATTGCAGGCCTCCTAATCAAAAACTAAGCCGTCGGACCGCTTCTTCATATGGCATTCGTCACATTCGCTCGTGCTTGTGAGCGAAAACCCCGGGGGTACAGTCCAACCTGTGCTCTTGCCGTGCCCGCGAACAACTCGTCGGGCGAATGCGTCGAAAATCGAGTAAGGATCACGGCGGCATGCGCTCACGAATTCAGCGGGAACGCGATAATAGCCAGCGCGGTGTCGACCTCGCCCCCCAATTCGGTATTGAATGTCGGTTGCAATGTCCCTGTCCCAACCGTGTAAGCAATATTCTCACCGTTGAGTGGTCCTTCCCCTGCCAGTCCCAGCATCTTCCATGGATCTTGTGTTGTAACAACCGCATTCCCGCCGTTTGTGAAAGCACAGATCCCGAGACTTTGACTCCTTGCGTCAACGAAGACTGTAAACGGATATGTGAGAAAGCCTGTGAATGCGTTGGCCGAAGGCGTTCTGCCGCTTAAACCCTCAACGTCAAGAAGTGCGACGTTGAATTGATCGGAAATAGGCGAGCCGGCTGGCTCGTTCGTCGTGACAGTGACCCAGAGTCCATCGCTTGGAGCGACAGTTGCCACGTCGTATGCAACCCAGATATCGAGAAAACTTCCACTACCCGCTCTGAGTGCTATGCCAGGGACTTGCGCCCACCTGTTCCCAGATGAATCAGTGACGGAAGTGACAACTAATCCGTCTGGAGCTTCAAACTGGCAGCAGATAACAGCAATGAGTCCATCGCCCGCTGCAATGCCGTTATATCCATTCGCGGAGTTGAAGAAATTTTGATTGAATGGATAGATTCCGATGTTTTGCGTCTGTTTCAGTCGTCCGAACATGATGGCTGGTTAACCCGTCTTCCTGAAAGGCTTTTAAGAGAATTGTACCGCCGAGTTGCGGATTTTCTTGGCGCAGCAGTAGCGTCGCGTATAGCTCTTCCCAGCCCCGCGCCCGTCAAACGCGGTCTCGCGTGAGGAAATACCTCGCGAAATCTCATGTCAGTTCAGTGTAAGGAGAGAAGCGCGCGTGATGGACACGAAATTCCTTTCGAAAGCCCTGAAGCCGGTTTTCTGTACGCTGCGCACGCATTCGATAGGCATTGGTTCGTCCCAAGCGATGATGCACAGTGCCGACGCCGCTGGCCAACGGCCAACTTGGAGAGCGTTAGCCAAGGACAGCGAGACCTACGGTTGCGCCAACGTTGGGCATGGCGGCCTGGGGGCTTTCCTGAGACCATGCCCCTCACTGGAGAATGCCCAGCCCTACCTCTTAATCATGGCAGTCGTACCCGCGTCGTGCCATCCAATCTGGCAGGGCCTTAATTGGCGTGGAGGAAGTTTCTCGGTTGCGTAAATTCCTGAAGGAAGCAGGACCGAGTGCGGATATAGAAGAACCGGTCAAGTCCCCCCGTATGATTGTCGTCATCGACCGCCACGCCGCCCATATTTGTCGAGATTTCGGTGGAAGTCCTCCGGCAGAGGAAAACAAGGTGCGACCTTACGATGCTTTCAATTTTCATAATCATCTGATACATCGAAAGGAAGCTCACTACCGTGGCGAGCGCGTACCCGAAGAGGATTCGTTTTATGAGGAGATCGGGAAAGATCTCACTCCCGCGCATGAGATCGTCCTCACGCCACCGGAAACAGAAGCGTCGCCGACTTCTTGAAGGAATACTTGAAGACCCATTATGCCGACATTTCTCGACGGGTCATCGCTACCGAAAGCGCAGACCTCTCGGCGGTGACCGAGCCTAAAATTGAGGCTCTAGCAAAGCGGCACATGACCGCAGTCGTCTAACAGCGTGGTTCGTAACCGCAATGACCCATTGATCCGTGGCGTGGCCCACTCCTGGCAGCTATGCGATTTTGCATACACCAGACGGGCCGTCGCAAGCGCTGAGATCGCCGGTGCGTGTCGGCGCCGTTCACTCCGGTGTCAAGGACTCGACAGTGTCAAGATCTGGCCACCCCTTCCGTCCGCCGTTGAAGGTCCGGCTGCTGTAGGCCTGTGGTGCTTCCGAAGAAGATTAAAATAAAAAATCTGCCCACTAATGGAGGTTAGAAATGAAAAGTGTTGAAGCAACTTGGCAACCCTACGAGGAACACGGTGATCTCACCACACGGAGCAACCTTCCTGATACCGTATTCGCCTTTCCAAAGCAGCGGAAAGAGCCGCTGACGGATGCGCAGCACGTGCGCAATGCTGTTGCACGATTCGACCAGATACTCGACGTGTCGGATGAAGATCGAGCCCTAGCCTTCGCCAACATCGAGAAAGCCGCGCAATACTATGACGTGAACCTTTCCGAGACGAGCTGGCAACAACTCGGTGTTCATCCCAATCCACACCGCTTTGAGGCGGCAGCGAAAGCTGTCGAGACGAAACGGGAGCGCGGCGAGCTAGGAGAGGCCGACTCCAAGGCAGCTTCGACCAGAAGGCGTAAGCGTGCCTAGCGGGCAGGCTAACTCCCATTCCCTGGCAAAACGACGCTGACTCTTATTACCGCGAACCAAGAAACGACAGACGCCGTGCACGCGTTTCTGCTCTTTGAGATGGTTGACGACCAAACTGGCGACGCTACCAAACATATTTCGACGAAAACTGAAGGACGCCTTTCTCAATCCGGGGATTTCACGACTCATCATCTGTGTCGCAGGCGCGGCTCAATCAATTTAGACTGATTCTCTGTCTGTCAGGCGGCGAGCGGAGCAATTGTGAGATGTTCTTTCGCTGATTGATGTCGAGGAGGTCGGCATGGGTTCAGCTGCCATTTCTCGGAGAAGGTTCGTTGCGGGTGCTGCTGCGTTTGCCGGTATTCCAGTTCATTATGGAAACAGCCTCACTAGGACCTTGCTGGAGTCTGTCCTTGCTCCCCAAGACCCATCCGTGGACTACACTCTGCACATAAAGACTTCTCCCATCGAAGTTTCGCCGAATAGAATCATTTCAGCACTTACCTACAATGGGCAGTTTCCGGGGCCATTACTCCGCTTTAAAGAGGGTCGCCAAGTCACAGTGGACATTTACAACGACACCGATACGCCGGAACAGTTTCACTGGCATGGTCAAAAGGTGCCAGTTGACGTGGACGGAGCAGCCGAGGAAGGCACGCCCTTTATTCCTGCACATGGCAAGCGTCGGCTTGCATTCACGCCGGCTCCGTCCGGGTTTCGTTTTTATCATACCCACAATCGGGCCGGAGCAAATCTAGCTGCGGGCCAATATGGTGGCGAGGTGGGACCGGTCTATATCGAGGCCGCTCAGGAGCCGGGCAGGTTTGACCGCGAGGTCTTTCTTGTCCTTAAGGAATTCGAGCCGAGTTTCAGTCGCGGCGGCGATATGCCCCAAGATTTTCTATCGCCTGCAGAGCCCAATAAAGAGCTGAAAGACGTCGGCGAGTCGTCAATGAAGGCGTCGCTCGCCAAGGGTATGCCACATGGATACGAGGTCGGCTATCGCTCCTTCACAATCAATGGGCGAATGCTCGGTCATGGAGAGCCGATCCGTGTGAAGCAAGGAGAGCGAGTCCTATTCCATGTCTTGAACGGAAGTGCCACCGAGATTCGGAGCTTGGCTTTGCCGGGACACTCCTTTCAAGTTCTCGCACTCGATGGAAACGCGGTTCCGAATCCGACATCCGTTCCCGTTCTGTGGATCGGCACGGCGGAGCGCATTTCCGCGCTCATGCACATGACTCATCCTGGTGTGTGGGTTCTCGGCGACCTCGATGATGGGGATCGCGGGCATGGAATGGGAATCGTTGTGGAATATGCCGGACGTGCTGGAAAGCCACGATGGACTGCTCCGCCGCCGTTCAAGTGGAGCTACGCGCGTTTCGCTAAATCAGGGGCCACGGCTGCCCAGGCTGACGAGACTTGCGAAATGACCTTCGCAAAAGAAAACGCCGCAGAGGAAGGCTTCAATCGCTGGACGATCAACGGTTCGCCGTATCCGATGACTGGAGAGCCAGCACCGGCATCCTTTCACATTAAGCAAGGCAAGCGATATCGGATTCGAATGCGAAATGCCAGCGACGATATTCATCCGATTCATTTGCACCGGCACAGCTTTGAGCTGACGAGGCTGGCGGGGAAACCAACCGCTGGTGTGCTGAAGGATGTTGTCATGCTGGGCGGCTACCAGGAAGCCGAAGTGGACTTCGTAGCCGACAATCCAGGCATGACTCTGTTTCATTGCCATCAGCAATTGCACATGGACTTCGGCTTTATGACTCTGTTTGATTACATTTAAGCTTTAAGACATGATTGGCGCGCGATCCCTCGGAGGTTCTGATGGAAACGACCGGCCCGATTTCTTTCACGGACTGCTCCTCTGGGCCGCAGCGATTGCACTCGGCCATTTCATCGTGATCCTTGTGCATCTTTGGTTAGTGGTGCGAATTCAGCCAAGTTTTCCGAGATCGGCGATTCCGGGGCTGATCCTGGTTAATCTCCTTCCTGTCGCGGGAGCCCTGGCACTCAGGATGGGATATCGCAAACTGGCAGCACTATCGATTGGTATTCCTCTATTGATTGGATTCCTTATCGGCACATACTCTCATTTTCTTAGCTCAGGAACGGACAATGTGTTGCGTATGGCAGCAGGCGAGTTGACGCTGCCCTTCCAGATGAGTGCAGTGCTTCTGGTGCTTTTGGAGGCCCTCGGATTCTGGGTTAGCGTTAGAACCTTGACGCACCGCACCTGATCCTCGCGGTGAAAGGATAAATTCAATGTCGGCGAATACTGAGCAGGCAACCAATCGCACGGCCAAGGCGATTTTGCTTATCCGCATTCTCGTTGGGTGGGTGTTCCTTTCCGAAGGCATTCAGAAATTTCTGTTCCCCGAAGCCCTCGGTGTCGGTCGGTTTGTCAAGATTGGCATTCCGTGGCCGCAAGTCATGGCTCCATTCGTGGGCGTAGTCGAAATTGTGTGTGGTACGTTGCTTTTAGTTGGACTGCTAACGAGGCTTGTCGCGATTCCCCTCCTGATCGATATTTGTGTTGCCTTGTACTCCACCAAGATTGTCACGCTTGCAAAGAATGGTATTTGGAGCACGCTCCACGAAGCCCGCACGGATGTGAGCATGCTGCTTGGTCTCATCTTTTTACTTCTGATGGGTGGCGGGTCGCTCGCCCTTGATGCCCGCATTGGCCGGGCGAGGCACGGCGATAGTGGCTGACGCGATTGCACCACAACTCTCAAATGCTGCTGTCAGGTCGCGAAAAGGCAAACGCTCGCTCCAACTCCTCGAAGGAGCGTCGGAAAGGACGCAACCTGGCGAATTGCGCGATGGGCTCAACCAGCAAGAGGCGAGTTTCACGCTCGTATCACTCCTTGGTTTGCCCGAGCGTTTCGGATACGTCGCTGTGCTGCCGAATCTCCGTCGAGGCGTCTAGGAGTCGTCGTTTGATCTCGGCGAGTGTATTCCAAGCCTCTTGCAATTCGGTAAGTAAGCGCTCCACTCCTCTCGCAGGGGCTTTCAATGACTCTGATGCGAGGGTGGCCACGTCTACATCCGATCGAGCAAAAGCGCCAGCAAAAACGCGCAGAGGCCGTTCCTCGAAGCGAAGGGCTTCTCCATGGCTGCAACGTTTTTCCTCCAGGTCAATGCAGCCGACATCGCAATCCATGAAACCGACTAGACAGATGCCGTGATCGGCTCCCATGACACCGACCGCCTGGCCGGCCAGGGATGTGCTGAGGTTGACCTTTTGGCGATCCAGGTATTTGGTCGGGCCCGGACACTGTGCTCAACTTGTCGATGGGTGCATTCCGTGACCCAGCAATTCCAATATGCCGAGATTCTGAGACAGGCGCTGGCACCCAAACGGCAGAGGGAAATCACGCTTCAAGCCGAGAGAAACAAAATAGCGTGATTCCCGCTGCTCTTGCACAAGTCGGCGAACTACTTCTATCTATTTGGGATAGTACTTCAGTAGCTTCGCCATGGCTTTATTCAAGTTCTTTTCGTTCTTTTCCTGGTTCGAACTCGGGTCAAGCGTCTTGGTCGCAGTTCCCGTCCACACCAGCTGCTTGGTGGTCGGGTCATACATATCGATGACAAGAGCCCCGACACTGATTTTCGACTCCGTGGCCTGTCCCATGCCCATCCCGAGCCCGCGACCGGTGCCCCAGGCATTCCACTGCTTTTCCTGATCGACGGCGGTCTGATAACCGACATACAGATCGGCCTTGTCGCTATCGGTCTTGGTCAGACCCTTCGTCGCCAGTTGTGCATCAACCGCCTGCTTGATTTCGGCATCGACGATCTGGTTCGGGTGTGCGCCCCCCTCAATCGCGACCCACTTGTAGGTGTGAAATTTGGAAAAATCTACTCCCGGCATGGCGTTGTGCCGCACGTCTTGACCGTTTGCGACGATCGATACCATCAGCGCCGCAGCCAAGGTCATGCCGATCTTTAGCAATGGAATCCGTCTCGTTTTTATCATCTCTTTCTCCTTTTCGTTGCTCACCAGCTTGGGTAGCTAACAGCCGGTCGATTCATTACAAAACGTCAATCGGGTTGTAACTGCTGCACCGCTTGCCATTACCTGGCTTTGGCCCCAGCGAGTCGTGGGTGACGTTTCTGTGCTGCTTCTTTCGCCCTTTCTGCCTCCATCGCCGGTCCCAATTGCGCCCTCACGCGTCAAGATTGAACGACACCGCCCTCGGGTGGTACTCGACGAGCAGTCGATCTGGTCTGCCACGACTGCCTGAGCGAGGTGGCTATTGCCCACGCGATCGATGTTCGGGGTGGTGGCAGCCCGTCATGAATAGCTGCTATTCCACGTCCCGATGTCATACCCACAGAGGATCAGGAAATTAGGTTTTTCCCCTCCTCGTCCTTCCCTTAACTTGGTCAAGATTAAGATTGTCGGCTCAACCTCGGCCGCGAAACTACCTTTACGAGACCCTAGACTAGAAAAGGGAATTCGCTCTCGGAACTGGCAAAAGTACGAGTTCCCGCCGGTCTTGTTAACGGGCCTTAAGGTATGCGATTTGAGCCGGATGACAGGAGTGGCCGGCGAACCAGTGGGTCTTAGGGTTGAGATTCTGCCCGCAACCGAACCTAAAGGTGCGGGATTGAGGCCAAACTTTAAGAGAAATACTGCGATTTGCACACTGTCAGGTGTGACAGTTCACGCAGCGACCAGCATGGAGCAAAATTGCCAAGAGTGCTTGGCGAGGGGAGATTGAAACAGTTGTTGTTGACCCCGTGTCCGGCAACAGGAGTCAATCAGGGCAGCAGCGCAGCTGGCGGGTGGGGTAATGAAACCTGTGAGTAGTAACGGTAGCCATGTCTCTACCTTTCCACTAGCTTGCCTGGCGTGATCCGGGCGTAAATCCGGGGACAAATGAGAATTAGAGCTTTTCTTTTCGGACACAAAAGCTGAGGGTCGGTAAAGCGCTGAGCAATTTATTCGTGGATTGAAAGCCTGCATTTTTGGAGATCGTGCAGGCCGGGAAACAGGAGCGAAACGGAGGAAGAATGCGGAATCGCTTTTCTGTACTTTTGAGCGTTGCAACCATCTTGGCATGCTTGGCTGTCGGAGCTAGCGCGCAGACTGAACCATCAAGTCCAGCCGCCGGGAAAGCATCAGCCACAAACGACGACACTGGTTTTCACTTGGATATCAGCCCCTATCTGTGGTTCGCGGGAGCCCATGGAATCGTAGGAGCCCGCGGACATGACGTAGGTTTCCACGCCAGCCCCGGCGACCTGCTTTCTCACTTCGACATCGGTCTAATGGGGGCGGCTGAGATTCGCTACGATCGCCTTGTGTTAGATGGCGACCTGATGTGGATCAGACTTTCCGACAGTCGTGCGTTACCTTTCCCCGCGCTGAACGCGATTTCCGCCGATGCGCGGGTAGGCCAGTTGATCTGGACATCAAAAATCGGGTACCGCGGGGTCGACCGCAAGAGAATAAAAATTGACGGGAACGCGGGGGTTCGGTTCTGGCATTTAGGGCAGAGCTTGAGCTTCAATCCCTCCCGCCTGGGCCTGAACTTCAACGGCTCGCAGACTTGGGCAGATATCGTGGTCGGCGGAAAGGTCCAGCTTCCGATGGGAGAGAAGGCCGTTGTCGAGTTGCTGGGCGATGTGGGCGGCTTGAACGCCATGGCAAAGCAGGATTACCAGTTTGCGGCACTGCTGGGTTTCAAGATTCGCCCGAAATGGACGCTGGGGGCGGGCTATCGCTACCTATTCATTGACTATCGTCTCGGACCTCTCCCGACGTACAACATGGTCACGTCAGGCGCTTTGATAGGACTCAGCTACCACTTTAGATAGTGATTGGCAGCACCTGGTAAACCCTGGCGCGGCAGGGGTCATCTCCGGCAAAGAACTGGTGCGAGCGCCCAATGCCAGGCTGCATGGAGGTTATCGGAACGGCAAGAATGCCCCAACCTTCGGCACATTCGAAAGGTCGCAGATCTGCGCAATCGCGGCTTTCATTTCCTCTTCGCTGGCGGCGCCGGAGTACGCTGCCAGCTGCATCACCTTCTCCTCTAACTGGCCGCGGCTGAGCGAATTTCCGGGATCCCCTTTCGGGCTGTCCACGCGGCCGTGGAGGGTTCGGCCGTCCGATGTTCGGACCGTGATCTTACCGATCCAGCGGACGGGATAGGCGCGATCTACTTCGTCGTCAACGAGCATGCGCACACGCTGTCGAAACGCGACAATTCGAGGTTCGTTCCAATGATTTTCAAACTCCTGAACACCGGCACGTCCAAAAACGGCAAGCAAGCCCAAGACGGTTCCCATAGAAAATTTAGCCTGGTGAACGGTCCGCGGATTTTCTATCGCTCCCAGTACATCCATCGCTGCCTGATGCACGTGCACCGTTACCTCCGCGATCTGGTTCCAACCCAGGCGATGTGTAGCGATCACATTCAGCAGCGCATCAGCGGCGGGATGGGTGTGGCGGCAAGAAGCGTGATACTTGAAGGACGTTTCCAGAGTAGCCCAGCGACTTCCGAGGCGTTCAGTCAACTTCTGCGGATCGGCATCGCGAGACATACCTGATGCCATTCCTTTCGGTCCCTCCAGTATCTGGCTGGCCCCAGTGAATCCTTCTCTAGCGAGGTACGCAGCGATCAAACCGTTCACCGCAGCCTTGGCCGTGTGCAGTTGTTTGGAATCGGCCCCGTCTCGAAGGAATTCCCATAAACCAGCCGCCTGAGTGCCCGCCGAGCCGAAGGCATCCAACATCTGTGCGGGGGTAATCCGCAGCAAATTGCCCACGGCGGCTGCGCCCGCGAGCGCTCCGGCAGTGCCGGTGGTGTGAAAGGTTTCGTAATGGGATCGGCCTAGAAACTCACCCACGCGGATTCCAACCTCGTAACCGGCGACACTTGCCGCGAGCAGACTCCGACCGGAAGCCCCGATTTCCTGCGCCACCGCTAAAGCGGGAGGGAAGACGACGGTCGCGGGATGGAAGACGGCGCCGCAATGCACATCGTCTTGCTCAACGAAATGAGAGGCGGCCGCATTCACCATGGCTGCAAAAAGGGGGGTCGTAAACCGGCGATTGATAAGCACTTCAGAACGTCCAGTCGCACCGCGAGCCATCTGGTTCGCGAAACACTCGATCGCTTCGACTGGGCGTGCGCCCTTCCCTGCAAGCGCTGATCCAAACCAATCCAGAAACAAATCCTCGGTGCGCTGTGAAACAGAGTCCGGAATGTTGGCAAACCTCAGATTGGCGGCGAACGCGGAGAGCACCGCGCTCGAAGATCCATTCGTCACACATCGCCTCGGAGATTGAGGTCAGACAACATTGTCACGGTGGAGCTCCCGGATCTCCTTCTGGTCATACCCAAGTTCAGAAAGAATTTTGTCCGTATGTTCTCCCAGTGCCGGCACCGGATCCATCCGCGGTCGATATGCTTCCGGAGCACCTGGCGGTAGCAGAGCCGGAATTGCCCCTACGGGTGTCTCCATACTAGTCCATCGTGCGCTCAGCTGCGGGTGTCTCCATACGTCGTGCACATCCTTCAGACGCGCATTGGCAATTCCCGCCGCATCGAGGCGTTCCACTGCCTGCTCTGCCGAGAATCGAGAAAATGCGTCGACGATGATTTTCTTAAGCTCCCCGCGGGCGGCGACCCGCCGCGAGTTGGACGAGAAACGTGTGTCGGTCGCAAGGGTGGGCTGCTCGAGAACCTTGGTGCAGAATGCTTCCCACTCCCGCTCATTTTGCAAGCCAAGCATAATCGTTTTGCCATCAGCGGTAGGGAACGGCCCATAAGGATAAATTGTCGCGTGTGCGGCTCCGCTGCGCGGTGGCGGCGATGCACCATCAAACCCGTAATAAAGGGCGTAACTCATCCACTCTGTCATAGTTTCCAGGAGCGAAATGTCAACGTGGCAGCCAGAGCCCGTCTTCTGGCGTTGCAGTAGCGCAGCCAGGATATTGCTGAAAGCATACATGGCAGCCGAGATGTCGGCGATGGAGCATCCTGCCTTTGCGGGTTCATCGGGCGTGCCTGTAATGGATAAAAAGCCGGACTCGCTTTGAATCAGCAAGTCGTACGCTTTCTTATCACGATAGGGTCCATTCGAACCGTACCCGGACACATCGCACACAATCAATCGAGGATGGGATTGACGCAGAGCTTGATAGGAGAGACCGAGACGAGCGGCAGCCCCGGGGGCAAGGTTTTGCAGGAACACGTCGGCCTTCTTGAGCAGCCTCGCTAGAATCCCTGCCGCTGCCGGATGCTTGATATCTAACGTAAGGCTCTCTTTGGACCGATTCACCCAGACAAAATAGGAGGCAAGCCCACGTACCCGTTCGTCATAGGAACGTGCAAAGTCACCTACTCCGGGGCGCTCGATTTTAATCACGCGCGCGCCCATATCTGCCAACTGGCGAGTGCAGAAGGGACCAGCGACAGCCTGCTCAAGGGCAATGACCGTGATGTCGTCTAGGGGGGGCATAGAACTTTGCGTCAGAATGATCGCGGCAGACCGAGGACATGCTCTGCGACATAGGACAGGATCAAGTTCGTTGAAATCGGAGCAACTTGATAGAGGCGCGTCTCGCGGAACTTGCGCTCCACGTCATAGTCGCAAGCAAAACCGAACCCGCCGTGAAATTGCAAGCAAACGTTGGCGGCTTCCCAGGAAGCATCGGCGGCCAGAAGCTTAGCCATGTTCGCCTCCGCACCGCAGGGTTGCTGCGCATCGTATAGTTCACAAGCTCTGTACCGCATCAGATTTGCCGCTTCCAGGTTCACGTAAGCCTTGGCGATGGGGAATTGCACTCCTTGGTTCTGTGCGATGGGTCGGCCGAAGACAACCCTTTCACTTGTATATTTGACAACCTTTTCGATAAACCAGTATGCATCTCCGATGCACTCGGCTGCGATCAGCGCTCTCTCGGCATTCAGCCCGTCCAAGATGTATTTGAATCCTTTTCCTTCCTCCCCCAGAAGGCTGTCTGCCGGAATTTCCAAACCGTCGAAATACAGCTCGTTCGTCTCGTGATTCACCATATTGCGAATCGGGGCAATCGAAAGACCTTTGCCCATTGCCTGGTGGAGGTCCACCAGGAAAATGGACATGCCCTCTGATTTCTTCTTTACCTCCGCCAGGGGCGTCGTTCGTGCTAACAGGACCATCAGGTCAGAATGTTGGACGCGGGAGACCCACACTTTCTGCCCGCTGATTACGTATCGATTCTCCTTCTTCGTCGCCGTTGTTTTGATTTTGGTCGTATCTGTTCCGGTGGTTGGCTCGGTGACAGCCATCGCCTGGAGGCGTAACTCTCCGCTAGCAATTTTCGGGAGGTATTTGCGTTTTTGAGCCTCCGATCCATGCTGCAGCAGCGTCGCCATGTTGTACATCTGGCCGTGGCAGGCCCCCGAATTTCCCCCGCAATGATTGATCTCCTCCATAATGACCGATGCTTCGGTCAAGCCAAGGCCGGCGCCACCATATTCTTCCGGAATCAAAGCAGCCAACCAGCCTGCTTTCGTGAGTGCCATGACAAATTCGTCTGGATAGGCGCGTTCCTCATCTTTTCGGCGAAAGTACTCATTCGGGAACTCGGCGCACAATTCTCGCACTGCTTTCCGAATGTCCTGGTGCTGATCGTTCACGTTTAACACAGAGAAGCCTCTCCCATTACGGACGCGGAGCTTGCCTACACGAGTTCTGCACTCGCCTCCATGGCTAGACAACCTTCGTTATCTTGCGCCCAAAGCTCCACGTTCTTCTCGCCGGCGGCAAGGCGGCCGCATACAGAGAAACCAGCCGTATCGAACACGGGACGGATGGAGCGAAAGGTAAAGCGACGCAGGACTGCACCCGGGTAATTCTGATGAAGCAGCTCTAACAAAAGCGTAGCGATCAAAGGACCATGAACGACCAGGCCCGGATATCCCTCCACTTCCGCCGCGTAACGACGATCGTAATGGATGCGATGAGCATTGAAAGTGAGGGCAGAATAGCGAAACAGCAGAATGGGGTCGGGGCAAATGACTCGCTCCCATTGGGAGTCTGCCGGTCGGGTTTTGCTGGCTGGCACCGGATCACCAGCTTTTGGATTCTCACGAAAAACCAGATCCTGGTGTTCAGTCAGGGCCAGTCCTCCGGCATTGCTGATCTGGTGGCGAACGGTCACGAAAACAAGCGGGCCACTCCGTCCTTCTTTGTACGCTACGTCTGAAATTAGAGAGGCCCGCGAAATCCTGTCCCCTACTCTGAGCGGCCTATGAAACTCTAGGCGGCTGCCCGCCCACATTCTACGCGGCAGGGGTACCGGCGGCAGAAATTCACCGCGTTGCAGATGCCCGTCTTGGTCGAGCTCTGATTGGCGATGAATTGGGAGAAAATATAACCAATGCCAGAACGGTGGAAGCAGGCCGCCAGGTTCCAGCTCCGGGGACTTCCGATCCAATGTGGCTGATAAGGCCGCTATCGGTGCTGGTGTCACATGGTCACTTACTGACTCAGTTCTTCCGATCCATTCCCGTAAAGTCTTGATGTCCACAACCATTGATATTTCGCTTCCCTAGATTGCCTCTCCCCACCCTTCGGGAATGACCGATTAGCGAGGCCACCCTGGCCGAAGATTCCAATTTTGGCTTCGCGCTCGAAGTTAGTGCGCCCTGACCTGTGATGGCGAGATACACTTCGCCCACGCCATCATCAGGAAAGAGCCAATTGCATTTCGGAGGGACAAACTCTGGTCGCAGACATCCTACCGATGCGTTTGCCCATTATAGCCTCCACGATCAGGACCAAAGATCCCGCGAAAAAGAGAGAGATGAGATATTGGATCTACCGCGATGTCTCCAACTGTCGCGATTCGTTGGAGTTGGGACGCTCAGCCAAATCCAGAATTCCCGGCTACTCCCCGCCCTTTTTCTCCTTCTCTGCCGTCTTCTCCACCGGCCGCGCCGGCGTTCCATCGGCCTTCACATAATGCCCGTACCATGCCAGGTACCGCTCCATCCGATCCTTCAAATGCGATGGCGTCTTGAACTCGTGATACTCCCCCGGATACACCACTAATTCCGTCTCTTTCCCCAGGCTCTTCAACGACTGGTACATCTGCTCGCCGCCCAGGATCGGCACATTCCAATCAATGTCTCCCCCCATGAACAGCGTCGGCGTCGTCACGCTCGCCACCTTCCCGTACATCGACACATGGTCCCAGACCGCACGCTTTTCCCACGGCCGCCCCAGTTCCGTCTCATAGTCCAATATGTACTGATCATGCCCGTACATCGAATCGAACTTCGTTGCGCCCGCCCCCGAAATCGCCGCCTTGAAGCGCGTTGTCTGCGTGATGATAAAGTCCGTCGAAATACCACCATACGACCACCCGCCCACTCCTAACTTCTCCGGATCGACCAGTCCCTGTGCGATTGCGTACTCCACCATCGCCATGTCGTCCTGAAAATCCTTGTCTCCCCAATCCGCAAAAATCGCCTTCGCATAACCCTCTCCGCGTCCCGTCGACCCGCGCGGATTCGGATACAGCACCACATACCCGTTCGCTGCGAACAACTGCGCAAGGTGTGTGAACTCCGCATAGTACGCCCAGACCGGACCGCCATGCGGCCGCAATATCGCCGGATACTTCCTGCCCGGAACATAATCAAGCGGCTTGTACAAGAATCCACGAACCATCGTTCCGTCTTTGCTCTTGAAAGTCACGTACTCGGGCATCGTGAGCTTTAGCTGGGCCATCAGTGCATCATTTTCGTACGTGATGCGCTTTGCTTCTCCGCCTTCCACCCCCATTGTGAAAACTTCCGGCGGCCGCTCCGGCGTCGTAATCGATGCCGCCACCACTCCGTTTTTCGCCACGGTGTACGTGTACAGCATCAGCCGCCCGCCAATCAGCCGGGTCACCTCTCCGCCGGCCGCAGGCACCTTGCACAGGTTCTGCGTTCCGTCGTCATCTGCGATGAAGTAGATGAAGTTCCCATCCGGCGAAAATCGCGGGTCGCTCGCCATCCGATCCAACGCCTTGGTCAGCACCTTAGCCTCGCCACCCGTCGCCGGCGACACCGCCACATGCTTCGTCGAGTAGTCAAACAGCTTCGGATCGAGCTGCGTCACATACGTAATCCACTTCCCGTCCGGTGACCAAGCCGGCTGTGCATCCGATCCGGGATTCGTCGTCAGCTGCGTCGGATGCTCGCCCTTGTCCGTGTTGTCCGACGCCACGACAAAGATGTTGCGATCGTAATTCCGGTCCGGATCCGGGAGCGTTCGCTTGCTCGAGAACGCCAGCCACTTCCCGTCCGGCGACCACGCCGGCTCTTCATCGTCAAAATCTCCGGAAGTCACCTGCGTCATCTTCTTCGTCGCTATGTCGAACACATACAAATGCGTACGCCGTCGGTCCAAGTATCCAACCTCATCCACCTTAAACTGATAGCGGTCGACCACGATGGGCGGCGGTGTTTTGCTCTTCTTCGACCCTTCACTCTTCTCTCCGGCCTCACCACCGGCTTCGTCCTTCGTCTTCTCCTTCGCCTCCTCAATCTCCTCCGGCTTGGGGTCCCGCAGCACCAGCACCATCCGTTTGGCGTCTGGTGCCCACGCAAAATCTTCCACGTCCTGTACCGTGTCGGTGATCTTCTGCGCTTCGCCACCTTGCCGGTTGAGCAGATACACTTGTGTCTTGCCGTCATTGCGCCCGGACAAAAACGCGAGATACCTTCCATCCGGGCTCCATCGCGGATGCGTCGACGTTTCATTCTCCGCCGTCATCGCGATCGTCTCGCCTGCCGCCGACGGCACCATCCAAACCCGCGTGTAACTCTTGTCGGCTTTCAGTGATGCCGTTTCCACCGTGTACGCCACCCAGGCTCCGTCTGGACTGATCTGCGGATCATCCACCTCCTTGACCTGAAAAGCATCATCGACGGTGATCGCCCGCGGCACCGGCGGCGCTTGTTGTCTGCTCGCCAACGTCGACGCAACAACCCATCCCATCCACAACCCAGAGACAACCATCCGACGTAGTTTCATTCGTCCATTCCCGATAGCAGTTTTGAGCGCACTCCGCGCGGAGTGTACCACAAAGCGGGTGGTTGCATTGACGTTCTATGTAGCGGCAGTCCGCTCCTGTATGGCTGGTCTTCTTTGGCGGTCGCTCCTCTACCGGGAGTACTATAGACCGTCTCCAAGGTTGTCGGCCTGCGCGGCTCGGGGAACTCGAACGCTAGCTGAGTCTGCTTCAGAAGCCAACAATGCCATGAATAATATAGTCAAGAAGCTCGTTGGCGGAGGCGACCGCTACTGGCTCACCAGGCTCGTTCTGCAGCGAGGCTTGGCGCTCGTTTACTTCATAGCTTTTGTAGCGGTGGTACACCAGTTCAAGCCACTGTTGGGGGAACACGGGCTCTTACCGGTCCCGCGATTTGTGAAAACAGTGAGTTTCTTCGAGTCTCCCAGCATTTTTTTCTGGTGTCCCAAAGACTTTGCCTTCGATTTGTTCGGGTGGACCGGCTTGGCGCTTTCGCTGTTCGCCCTTTTTGGATTCTCCGAGAAATTTGGTAACTGGGTCTCGGTCTCCACGTGGAGTGTGCTCTGGGTCATCTACCTGTCTTTCGTCAATGTAGGGCAGACATTCTACGGCTTCGGCTGGGAGACCCTATTGCTCGAAGCCGGGTTTCTGGCTATCTTTCTCGGGAGTCGCAAAACTACCCCGCCCTTTCTAGTCATCTTGCTCTACCAGTGGCTGCTTTTCCGGCTTATGTTCGGCGCCGGTCTGATCAAGCTGCGCGGCGACCCCTGTTGGCGCGACTTAACCTGCCTCAAGTACCACTATGAAACTCAGCCGATGCCCAATGCGTTGAGCTGGTATTTCCATTGGCTGCCGGGGTGGATCCACAAGTTTGGAGTGCTCTTTAACCATTTCGCCGAACTTGTGGTTCCGTTCGCTTATTTCGCACCCCTGCCCATCAGCGCGATTGCCGGACTGATTACTTTGTTCTTTCACGGCTGGCTTTTCGCCAGCGGCAATTTTTCTTTCCTCGGGTTGCTGACCATGGTCTTAGCGCTTAGCACGATCGGGGATTCGTGGTTGAAGCACGTACTTTCCATCCAGCCACCGCCACTGGCGAGCCCCGGGCGATTGCGCTCTGCCACAATCCTCGCACTTGGCCTGGTTGTCACGGCACTGAGCTCTTATCCGCTCATGAACATGCTGTCGTCAGGGCAGGAGATGAACGCTTCCTTTGAACCGCTGCACCTGGTCAATACTTACGGTGCCTTCGGCAGCATCACTCGGCCGCGATATGAAGTGATTGTGGAAGGAACCGAGGAAGCGGTGCTTACCCCCAACACCCGTTGGCGCGAATGTGAATTTATCGGTAAACCCGGCGACGTGAAACGCACCCCGCCGCAGGTCGCGCCCTATCACTTGCGGCTTGACTGGCTCATGTGGTTTGCCGCTTTCTCCTCCCCCGGCGAGCATCCTTGGTTCATAAGCTTATTGGGAAAACTCTTGCAGGATGATAGGCCAGTACTCGGGCTGTTGCGCGATAATCCCTTTCCCGACAGGCCGCCGAAATTTGTCCGCGCCTTGCTTTACGAATACCACTTCACCACTCCAGCGGAACGGCACGAAACCGGAGCGGTTTGGAAGCGAAGCCTGGTGGGGCTTTATTTCCCAGGGGTTTCGCTGGACAACGAAGAATTTCGCAAGGCGTTACAAGCGATAAGCGAGTAGCCTGCCGTTCCAACCGTGCGCAGGCTCCTGTCTTGCTTCTCGAGGCTACGGACCGGTGCCGGTGCTCGCGAAGTCGAATCCGGTGCCGGCGCCCCTAGTCGGTATCCGGCGGAGCCACCTCGGTCTTGATATTGTCGAGGAAGAAGCTTGCCGCGAGCGGCGCCGGAATCGCTTTGTATGGGGTGGGAGACTGATTGAAGTTGAAGAAGTCGTGGAGATCGTTTGTCGCGCGATGATCGGCAAAGCCGAGATCGCCCAGACCAAAGATTCCTTCGATCGCCTTCAGGATGCTGCCAAAATCATAGTCCAGGTTGCTGATGTAACCGGGCTTAGTTGAGTAAGCAGAAACCACAACCAGCGGCACGCGAAAGCCGAGTTGATAGTCGTTCTGATTCGTGCCTTTCTGAAAGATGGGCCGCACGTGATCGTACCAGCCTCCCCAATCGTCCCAAGTAATGAAGATGACCGTATCGTTCCAGTAGCCCTTACCGTCGTCGCAATTCGTGTTCGTGCCGATTGCGTTGACAATCGCCGCCACCCACGACGGTCCCTGCCCGCTATTGATCGGATGGTCCGAATATTGTCCGGCTGGAGTGATCCAGCTCACTTGAGAAAGGGAACAGCTCGCTATATCGTTCAACACGTCGGGCGGCGCTGTGTCGACGTAGCCATTCGACGCGCCTTTCGTCCAGTCGGGCCCGGTACAGATTCCATTCAGTGGAATGCAGATGTTCGAGAGCGAGTTCGGCGCCACCCACAGGCTCGTCTGCCCTTGCGCATAGTAGGTCCATGTGATTCTAGGGCTGGGCTTGTTGAACAAGTAGTTCATGGCGTTGCGTGGAAAGCATTGCGCTGTTTCGTCGCCTGGAGTCTCTGTTCCAAAAGGCGGCGTAGAGTTGCCGTTCGGCCGGATCAGCTGTACCGACTCTCCTGATCCGCAGCCATAAATCGAACTGGGGCCATTCTCTGCCGCGAAGACACCTGCCTCGTCGTCGTCGGCCGTGGGGGCTGAGGTCGCGCCGAAAATGAATTGGTGTGCCGGATAGCTCGGGCCCTGGTTGGTCTGAAACATCCTATTTGCCCATCCATAGGTTGTTGCCATGGTGATGTAGGGATCGAGTAGGCCTCCCTTGCTGCCGTTGCTGTTCGTGACTGGCGTGTTGTACACGTACATGAACTGCGAATAGTTGTCGTCCGGAACCGTGCATCCAAAGGTGTTGGCACCGCAGTCTGTCGGAACGTCGGCAGCAGGTTTCCCGGCGATTCCCTGGTACTTGAATTCGAAATTCCATCCGCTGATGGTTCCGTTGCTCTTCGGGCCACCGTGGCTGTGGTCGAGATCAAAGTTGGTGGCCAGTCCGACCGGCATTAATGGCGCGGTCTGACCGTCCCCATTCACATAGGTGGATGCGATGTTATAGGTTCCATTCGCACCGTTAGCGGTGCAACCGGGAATGCGGCCGTTGGCGGTGCATAGTCCCTGAAACAAATTGTCGGGCGTGCGATTTTCCTGAAAGATCACGATGACGTGCCGGATCGGAGTCTTTCCGTATTGTGCGTGAGCAGTCGTTGCTGCCAGCGCGGCAGCGAAGGACACTATGATTTTGCAGCTCGACTTCATGACAGTTCTCCTTCGGCAGGAATCGGTGGGTGGTCGATTGCGACCGCGATGCGTGATCCACCTGCTAGGTTCGGCGGTAATAACCCAGAAATCGGAAGTTAGACTCGGTTATGCTGAGAAATTGGCAACATGGTAAAACCGTAACTTCCTGGCCGGGGATCTACCCTAACATCGTATGTGTGGCCTCTTTCGGCATAGGTAGCACTCTTCATCAGATATCGGGTGTTTCCCGAGAAGTGTGATGCAAGTGCCCCTTGCACCCTGTGTCCGAAGTGATCTTTGGGATTACGAATCCGCTGACCCGTGCAGCCTCGGAACTCGATCGCACGCGATCGAATCTTGAATGTTTTCGCCATCGCTGCCATCCCATCTCGCAGAGACCCAGCTCATCTTGACATTCTGCTGAGTCGGCTTAGCATCGAACCGGTCTCTTCTTCACCGCACCTAGGGAGGATTTCCATGACTCGACCCAAAACGAAAATATTGGGGGATGGCGGCGACCCCGAGGAGATTCGACGGGCTAAGGAGCTGCTGGGATTTGTTGATGGACAGACAGATTATCGGGCCACCCTTTCCCGACCCGCGTAAGCGACCTGACACGTGAGGACAACCCATGGAGCGCACAGTTTCAACCAAAGACCTTAAGAGCAAGCGAGACCGCAAAGAAAACATTACTCTTGTCGAGACCCTCGCACCCGAACGCTACCGCGAGGCGCACATCCCCGGAGCCCTGAACATCCCGCCCGAACGCATTCGGAAACTCGCCCCGCGATTATTGCCGAACAAGGACGCCGAGATCGTCACCTACTGCAGCAACCTGCATTGACATGCCAGTTCATACGCTGCCCGTGAGTTGGCGGCGATGGGTTGCACGAACGTGGCGCACTATCCAGAGGGCAAGCAGGGCTGGATGGAAGCCGGGCTTCCTGTGGAGAAGGCTGCTTAGACAATCAGTACGACACTAAGCGGCTTCGGCGGCATCCCCGAAAAACTGCTGCGCCAGTTCTCACGAGGTGCCTCATCCCAGGCGCATGCGCGTACGTTGTTTTCGCGTCTGCACCAGCGAGGTAGCGTAGGGAAAGGATCAGATCGAGTATTTCGGGTCGCCCTCGACAATTTGTACGTCGAGCTTTGGGAGTTGGTTGCTCTGCCAAAGGGACGAGTGAAACTTAACGCGATAGTTAAGCGGGCCTCCATCCTCGCGATCACTGCGTTCCAACGGACGCGGGATGCAAACGAACTCAGTCTCAATCGTCCGGCTCGTCGCCCGGACGATCGAATATCCATGGCCTCCCATATCGACAAACGCGACGTGCGGTGACAGATCAGGATTCGACAAAGCCCGTGCTTTTTGAAGGTCCCCAGTCTTGGCGTATTCCAGGCACGATTTCACTCCGTGTCGCAACAACATATTTAAGGTGGGTTGAGGCTTGGTGTCGGTTTGCGCCTGCCCGACATACAGTGCGCGCAGGGGATGATCCTTGATCATCCCATGCTCGAGGGCCTCCACGATTCCAGGCGCCGAGATCGACCCCGTTACAAACGCCACTCCCACAGGTGAAAAAGAATTTGGCGGGAGCGACTTCGCCGCCAGTCCCGCCCAGAAACTGTGGCGATCGCCCGCGACGGTCACGAATCCTGTGACTCTGTGATTTCGGACAAAGTCGTAGATCTCGCCGCGCTCGACGAAGGCTGTGCTCCAGTCCTGCAGAGCAAAGCCTGCATAGCCGGGCCACGGCCAGGGTCTCGTCACTCCCGCAGGAAGATTTTGCGGATCAGCTCTCATCTCGAGGGTTGCAGTGGTATTACCCCAGATTTTCCATGTCGCCTTCGAGGTGCTCAGCCTCTCCAGAAACCATGCTTTTTGCTCGGCACCGAGAATCGACTGTGGAGGGCGATTCTTCCACACATTCGGTATCTCGACGTTGCCGTCCATGGAGCGGATGGCTGTCGGAGGGTTCCCGTTGTTGTATGCGCAAGCGGCATCGAGAATCTCCATGGCCTCCTGGGGCATCATCTCGGGAAAATCGTCGCTGAGGAGGGGCTTGGCCTGCTCCATGCCGGTAGGCTCTTCCGAGCGATAGCTGCGCTGGTCGGTAACAATCAGTTCGACATTGCGTCCCCATCGCAGTGCGCGGTAACCCTTCAGGCAACCGATGGCGGCCAAGTTGTTGGTTTCAATGCCAAGGCCATGGTTGTCAAACTGGGCGACCGGTGCATCCACCACCTTCGGCCCATGGAACTGCTCCAGGGAATCACCGTTCGGCCGCGCCATGCGTGCGGGCTGGAACTCAAAGAATGCCTGATTGGCCGCTACCTTGCGAGTTTGAGCGGGCCGTGTCGCTCCTTGAAATTTCTGCAGCGACTGCCAGCCCAGCCAACTAAACTCGTGGTTGTCCCACATATTCACGAATGGCCAGCGCGCGCGCGCGTCCTGAACATCCGGATCGTGCAAATACGCTCGATAAATCGCTCGATAATCTTCGAGACTCACAGGAATGTGAAAATCACCGATCTTCTCACCGGTCGGATAGCGCACGATATCACGGATTCTGCGGTCATACATCCCTTGGGGACGGTCCTCCGGATACCAGACAATTTCATAGATGAAATCGCCGAGGTGTAAAACAAATCCAAGCTGTGCCCCGGCAGGAGCGCGTTCATCTTCGAAAATCATTCGGCGATAGGCAGATTGGGCTCCCTGATTCGCATTCTGGCAGCTGACAAAGGCGAACGATACGGGACGCGAATCGCCCGGCTCCGGAGCGGTAAGGGTGCGGCCGATGCGGCTTCCATTGCCGGCGTTGTCGGTAAAGCGGTACCAGTACACCTTGGCCGGCCGTAGTCCGCCGACCAGGACACGAGAAGTCCAGTCCGCGGCGCTAGCCGCGTGGGTGCTTGCGTTTGCGACTACACGGCTGAACCGCGAATCCTCTGCGACCTCGACGCTAAGATCGATCGACGATTTTCCGGCGGGTTGCGGGCATCGCGTCCACAAAAGCACGCTGTTCGAATCGGGGTCGCCCGAAGCAACACCTTCGGGAAACAGATCGCGACGCTCTCGCCACCCCGAGCTCGAGGGTGCCGCGAACAGATCTCCAGATGCCGCGGTTGCACCGAATGCCGCAGCCAGCTTTGCGAAGGTTCGTCGATCCACGGAACTCATTAGCCGACCCCCTGTGGAATTCCTACATAGTAGACGAGTCGATCTGTCAAAAAGAGAGCAACCGCCTCGCGCTTTCTCGATCAGACTAAGGTTTCCCGCCGCACTCCTCAACCGCTCGGAAGCGCCTCCACGGTGAAAGAGCAGGAAGGGCAACAAAAATGATGTCCGGAATGCACGCGATGATCGGCATGCGCTCTACTGGCTGACCACCGAAAACCTGGGGATCACGGCGACCCCAGCTAATTGTTCTCAGCGTGGATCTGTGACTCGCCAGCGAGCGGAAGAGGCGGAAACTCAAATCTGCTGGAGAGCGGACGATCGCATCCGTTCCCTGGTTCGGTCGGGCTGGTGTTGGTGGAGTTCCCGCAGCTGATTTTGGCTGCACCTCCTTTGATCGGCGTAACCCCCTTCGTTTCATAGGGTCAGCCGAATTCGAGCGGGCTCTTCCTGCCCATTCAGCCTCTACAATATTTTCGGCCGCCATTCGTCTATACAAGTGGATGGATAAGCCGTGAGCATAGCTGCGATGGCCGAGCAGGATCGCCAGATTTCCGACATCGTTGTGCGGGAACGGTCGCGGCTGCGCAATTTCATTCGCGGGCGAGTGCGGGATGAAGCGGACGTCGAAGACCTGCTACAGGAAGTCTTCTATGAGCTTGTGGAGGCGAATCGCCTGTTGATGCCGATCGAGCACGTGACCGGCTGGCTGTTTCGCGTGGCCCGCAATCGCGTCACCGACTGGTTTCGCAGGAAGAAGCCGGAATTGTTCAGTGACGCGGCCGTCGAGGATGAATATGGCGAAATGCTACGGATTGAAGATCTGTTGCCCTCGCCTGATACAGGACCGGAAGCGGAGTATGCGCGCCACCTGCTCGTGGAGGAGCTCGAAGAGGCGCTCGACGAACTGCCGGAAGCGCAGCGCGAGGTGTTCATCGCGCACGAACTGGAAGGGCGCAGCTTCAAGGAGCTATCGGCAGAGAGCCGCGTGAGTGTAAACACGCTGCTCGCGCGCAAGCGCTATGCGGTGCTGTTTCTGCGTGAACGGTTGCAAAGGGCTTACGACGAGTTCAGGGAGTTCATCAAGAGGAAATGAGGCACGATATGAGAAAGAAAATGCTTTGGATCGTTCCGCTGGCCACCCTGGCGATGGTGCTCTTTGCCGCCCTGGGCGGGTACATAGTGATGTGGCTGTGGAACTGGCTGCTGCCGGGTTTGTTCGGCTGGCGTCTCATCACATTTTGGCAGGCCCTCGCACTTCTGGCCCTGTGCCGGATTCTGTTCGGGAGAATTGGCGGGCGGCGGTTTAGCCGTTCCAATTTTCGCGGGCGCATGCGGGAGCGCTGGGAGCGGATGACCCCCGAAGAGCGCGAGAAGGTCCGCGAGCGCTGGGCGCGGTGTGGCGGGTTCGAGCCGCCGGAGGCGAAGGGGACAGCGTAATCCGGAACGATCGTCTCGGTCCTGCAAAGCCGAGGTCGTAGACCGTGGCGATGTTCGGAGAGTTCAACGCGGAGCTAGGTGGTGCTTCGTGAACCTGCGCAATCTCCCAGATCAACGCTGACCCGACCAACATGTGGTTGTACGAGGTGCAAGACTGGTACCGATTGAGTGTGTGATAAGCTTCGCACTCTTATGTCGTGCAATCCTCATGGCGGGGTTCACCACTTGAGAAGTCACCGAATCGCCGTCGTAGGCAGCTATGCCACCGGTCTCACCATGAGAGTCCAGCGCTTCCCCAGCCCTGGCGAGACGGTGCTCGCGAAGGGTTACCGCGTCGACTTTGGCGGCAAGGGTTCGAATCAGGCTGTAGCCTGCGCCCGGTTAGGAGCGAAGGTAAGCTTCATTGCCAAGATCGGCCAGGATAATTTCGGTGGGATGGCGTTAAGCCTTCACCGAGAGCAAAGAGTTGACATCGATTCTGTGATTCAGGTCCCCGGTCAACCCACCGGTGTGGGTTTCATTGTTGTGGATGCCGACGGCAACAATTGCATCACCATTGACCCCGGCGCGAATGACCTGTTGACCGCCGACGAGGTCTCGCAAAGCCTGAAGACGCTCACCCCGGAAGCGGTCGTGCTTACACAACTGGAAATTCCGGTCGAAGCGGCTGCGGCAGCCATGGCGCGCGGTCGAGAGAAGCGAGCGCTGACGATCCTAAATCCGGCGCCGGCTCGAACTCTGCCGGACTCGGTGTTGCGGTTGGTCGATGTTCTCACCCCCAATCAAAGCGAAGCCAAAGTATTAGTCGGGCAAAGCCCGGATGCCGCCATGGAGCCAGAGGCGGCAGCTCAAGAGCTTCTTCGCCGTGGTGTAAAGCAAGTCGTTATCACCCAGGGCGACAGGGGCGCGTTGATCGCCACAGCGGATTCCTCTAGGCACATTCCTGCCATTAAGGTCTCTGCCGAGGATACAACTGGAGCGGGTGATTCCTTCAATGCCGGATTGGCTGTGGCGCTGTCATGTGGCGAGAATCTGGATGACGCCGTACGTTTTGCGGTAGTGACGGGTGGCCTCGCGGTTACGCGGGAAGGCGTGGTCCCGTCCCTGCCTACGCGCAATGAAGTCCTGCGGTTCTATCGACAACAAGATCAAACGCCGCCCATTTGGCTGTCTTAGGATGAATGCAGGGTTCCAGGTTCTGCCTTAGAATTGAAGCGTTCGACCGCCAGCACGAATCGGCGAACGCGACTTATGTCCCACTCATTGGAATTCCTGTTGACAGCGCAAGAGCGCGCACGCTGGATGCGCTCGGACACGGCGCAGTTACTCAAGCGTTTCTTTTTCGCCGAGCGCTCCCTTCTGATAAGCGAGGCGTCCTGGATCCCCGCCATTGCGCCCTTGGACATCAAGACCGACCTAGCCCGCTATGTCTGGCAAGGCGCGGAAGCCGCCAACTCCTTGCGGGAACGGGTCTTCGAGCTTCGCTTTCCCAGCCGACTGATGGAGGACGAAGGCAACGATCGCGCTCTGATTGCGATTTTCGATGCGGTCAAGGATTCGCCTTCGGTGCCGGCGTTCGTGCTGAGCGTGGGAGCAGTTCTCTTGCCGGCTATGCGCGATGCCTACCAATCCTATCTCAAGGCCTCCGACCTGATCGCCGACGGCCCTACGCACCGGTTCCTGGCACTGGCCGTTGCCGAGAAGACCGAGCAGATCAGCGGCTTCGAATCGTGGATCGAGGCAGCTCGATCGCAAAACTCGGAACTGTGGTCCGAAGCGGCTGCGTGGGCGGACGAAGTCGCGAAGCGGCTTTCAGCAGTCGGCGGAGTCGGAGTGGAATCTCCTGCTGCTTTCGCTCCCGCCGAACCTCTGCCAGCAGCGAAACCCTATTCCGTTCCCGTGCATCCTGCCAGGGATCGGCGATTCTGGCCGTGCCGATTCTATTGGCCCGACATTGTGGATCCATCCTATCCCTATGGGGAGGGGCTCCAATTACAGTTGCGTTCGGCTATCAGCCATGTAAATGAGGTGTGGGCCGTTGAGGCAGGAGGTGTGATCTTATCGGCGTTTGCCGACATCCTGCCCTGGGAGTGGATTTACAACTCCGCGCGCTGGACCTATGACGAGTCGAGGCACTGTCGTATGGGCTATGAGCGGCTCATGGCTTGGAAACTGGATTCCTCTTGGATACCTTTGGGTACCTACATCTATGAGAGTGCGACGACGGTAGATTCGGGTGACATCGCACTCAATCTTCTCGGCATGCTGTTTTTTTTCGAAACCAAGAACATTCGGCATAAACCGGAACGTGCGCGCCTTTTTCATTCCTATGGCGATTCTTTAAGCGAGCATGACATGGATTTCGATTGGGCCGATGAAACGCTCCATGCCAGTTACGGCAAGCGCTGGCTTAAGGAACTCCTCGCAATTCGCGGTCAGAATCCCGCCACCTATGAGGAAGTCCGCCAGAACTGCGAAAAATTGGTAAAGAATTATGTGCGGACGGTAACTCCGGCGGAGATCACTGCGCTCAAGACCGCTGCCGATCTGCTCATCCATAAGGCGAAACAGTTGCGCTGAACAGCAGTTGGCCGCGGTTTGAGCATTTCCGAACCTGTGGCGGATGGAAATGGTCTAAAAACGCGGGCGTGAAGGCGGGCACCCGGGAGCAGCGTGCGAACTCGCGTGAACCATTTCATGCTCAGCGGGCCGAGGGGGTGGGCGCC
>Ga0187778_10000353_pt1 | contig 33116 bp, 32 predicted proteins | sample 1015_Q2_SP5_20_M_FD_132418 | JGI IMG/M metagenome (GOLD analysis project Ga0187778, IMG submission 132418) | Tropical peat soil microbial communities from peatlands in Department of Meta, Colombia - 1015_Q2_SP5_20_MG | ecosystem: Environmental > Terrestrial > Soil > Wetlands > Peat | place... | reverse complement strand
GCGGCGCGAGTGGTCTTGAGGAGCGCGAAATACTTTCGGTTTGCGAGGAAGGTGACTTGGTCCGGTCCAGCACTTTCGACACCGGCAACACCGCGGATCTCGATTTCGGGAGGCCCTTCCAACCGGCAACCCAGCTTTTGCGCAAGTTCAGAGAGTTTCATAAAGAGGTCTCCTCAAGCAGACAGACAAAGACTTTAAGGGTGTAAGTTTCAAGAGTTTAAGGAAAAGAGAAAGACAAAGATAACGCAGCAGCGCAGAGTGCGTAAAGGCGCGCAGTTCAAGAGTCCAAGGTTCAAAGTTCAAGGAAGAACCAAGGAAGGAAGACGAGGCTTGTCGTCTCAAAAAGGTCCGCGTAGCCGCGCGGACGCTCAGTTCACTCGTTGAAAAGGCGAGGCTGGGAAGCCGCAGCAGCAGCGGCGGCCGGCTTGCGCCGGGCGATACCTACAACTCCCAGAACCGTAACCTCAGAGAGCGCCGCGCGAGGCACGAAGATGCGGTCGGTGGCGGAGTTCAAATCCGGCGGGGTGATTTGAAGGCCGTTATCGAGAAGAGAGAGCAGGTCGTTGGGAATAACGCCTTCGAGCGTCTCGCCGTCAGTGAACCGTAGTTTGACCCACAGACCATCAAGCTTGGGACGGCTCAGGAAGGCTTTCCGTTCCGGCTCGAATTCATCGGAGAACTCTCGAACGAAATAGATCGCGCGAATCCGAGCAACAGGGATTTGGACGTGTTCTCCTTCAGGTGTAAGAACGTCAATGGGGTCAATCTGGCCGAGCCGCGCCGGGTTCAAGTAACCGCGTAGAGGTTTCTTGTCGGCAAGCACAAGGATGACCTTCTTGTGCGTCGAGGCTGGGGTTTTGGTTTTCAAAATCGGTAAAGTCCGGCCCCGGGAAGCACAAATTTGCCAACCGGGAAAATGTATGTTATGTTAAGCGGGATTTTCCTGTCAACTCATTGTTTTCATTAGGGTTAGGCCACGGAGCTCCGCCCGTTGACCGATAAAAAGCATATCCTGAAATCGGCCTCGATCATATCCTTAGTAACAGTTGTCAGCCGAATCTTAGGCTATGTTCGAGACCAGCGCATCACGCTCCTTTTAGGAACGACCCTTTCTGCCGACGCTTACGTTCTTGCCTACCGTATCCCGAACCTGTTCCGCCGATTGGTGGCCGAAGGTTCGATGACGGCTTCGTTCATTCCGGTCTTTACGGGATACATGCGGGAAAAGACAAGAGAAGAGGTCTGGGACTTTGCCAACCGGCTGTTCTGGACGCTGGCTCTTGTGGCGGCGATTATTACGATCCTGGGAATGGTGTTTTCCCCGGCGGTGGTCCAGCTGTTTTCCGGAGCGAACGTCGCGCGCCAGCAGGCCGTCGACCTGAACCGGATCATCTTCCCGTACTTGTTCTTTATCGCCATTGCCGCGCTGGCGATGGGCATTCTCAACTGCTTCCACGTCTTCGGGTTGCCCGCGGCGACGCCAGTCCTGCTGAATATTGCGACGATCCTTTTTTCGGTAGGAATCGTGTGGCATCACTTCAAGGACGCCGCGACGTCGCTAGCCGTGGGCGTGCTGGTCGGGGGCGTGCTGCAGTTTCTGATTCAGGTTCCCAGCCTCGTGCAAAGAGGGATGAAGTTTGACTTTGGAATCTCGTTCAGCCACCCGGCAATTCGCGACGTGGCAAGGCTGATGCTGCCCCGCTTGTTCGGAATCGGCATCGGGCAAATTAACTTGCTGATTGATACGAGGTTCGCAACTGCGGCGCGCATGCCGGCCGGAAGCCTCGCGGCGCTGTACGTGGCGGACCGGGTTATGGAGCTGGTGCTGGGTGGCTACGCGATTGCCGTAGCTACAGCGATTCTTCCGATGATGTCGCACCAGGCGGCGGCGAAGGATTTCGAGTCACTGAAGAAGACACTCTCGTTTTCCGTGCGCATCGTGGCGTTCATCACGATACCCGCGGCGCTGGGCCTGATGGTGTTGCGCGAACCGATTATTCGCGTCTTGTTCCAGCACGGGCAATTCGTGGCGGAATCCACGCGCTTGACCGCGCGGGCGCTGCTTTACTATGCAATCGGCTTGCCCGCGCTGGCCACGGTGAAGCTGGTGGTGCCGGCGTTTTATTCGACGCGCGACACAAAGACGCCGGTCATTGTCGCTTCGATTTCGCTGGTCCTGAACATTATCCTGAATGTCGTCTTCCTGGAATTCTTCTTCAACAGAGTAAAAAACGGCGGCCCCGCGCTGGCCACCGCGCTGGCGACGTTCTTTGATTTCTTCGCATTGTTGATTATTTTTCGGCTGCGCTATGGACCGATGGGAACCATGGAAATTTTCCGGTCCTTCGCCAAAGTATCGTTGTGCGCGGGAATCATGGGTGTGGCGTGCTGGTTCGGGAATTACTACACCGCGTTTACGGTGCATTCGCGTTTTCTTGTGCAGTTGCTTGTTTTTTCCGGGCTGATTATCGGGGCGACGGTGCTGTACTTGGCCCTAGCTTGGATCTTTCGCTGTCATGAGGTCGAAGAGGTTTACGGGATTGCAGTGCGCCGCCGGTCCGCCGAGGGCGAGAACGGCTACGGGACAGCATAATGGAAATCTCTGCCGCCATTACCGCATTCCTGACCCACGTGAAAGTGGAGAAGGGGCTGGCGTCGAACACAGTTTCGGCGTATCAGCGTGATTTAACCAAGTTCGCTGCATTCGTGCAAAAACGGAAATTGCCGCTCGAAGCGGTGAGCCGGGATGACCTGGTTGATTTTTTGGCAAGCTTGTACCGGCAAAAGCTCGAAAGCAAAAGCGTGGCGCGAAACCTTGTATCGTTGCGAAATTTCTTCCGATTTGCTGTGGTGCAGGGGTTGATTTCCAACGATCCCACGCTGAATCTGGAATCCCCCAAGATCCGACGGTCACTGCCAGGATATCTGCGGCTGGAAGAGGTTGAACGCTTGCTGGCACAGCCCGATGCCAAGACTCCGTATGGATTGAGGGACCGCGCCATGTTGGAGGTCCTTTACTCCGCGGGACTGCGCGTCTCTGAACTCATAGGTCTGCGCGTCACCGATTTGGACAGCAAGGCGGGCGCAGTGCGGTGCATCGGAAAAGGCGACAAGGAACGAATCGTTCCGGTGGGGAAGAAGGCGTTGAGCACCGTCGAGCATTACGTCCAGGATGCCCGGCCGAAGCTGATTGGCAAAGCCAAGGGCAGCCCGATGCTGTTTGTGAACCGGCGGGGCGGGCCCATCAGCCGGGTCGGCGTCTGGAAAATCTTGTCGGCCTACGGGCGCCGCGCCGGACTACGAGTGGCCTTGACGCCCCACATGCTGCGGCACAGCTTCGCCACGCACTTGTTGGAGCGTGGTGCAGACCTGCGGTCAGTGCAACTCATGCTGGGCCACGCAGATATTTCGACGACGCAAATCTATACGCACGTCGTCGAAGAGCGGTTGAAGCAGATTTACAAGGCGCATCACCCGCGTGCATAACGCGGCGGTTCACGGGAACCCATCGCGGGTGCTTCTGCGGCGGTCAGCGCGGACACCCTGAAGCTGAAGGAGCGCAATGCCTGATTACATGTTCTTGCTGGAAAGCCGCCTCTCACCGGAGCAGCGCGCCGCCATGATGCGCGTGCAGGAGCTTTCTGCCGCGCTGGGTTTCAATGTGTACCTTACGGGCGGGACGGTGCGCGACCTGATTACCGGGGCGTCTCTGCGAGATTTGGATTTCACGGTCGAGGGCAACCCTTCGAAGATCGCGCGCGAATTGGAAAAGGGCGGCGCGAGGATTCTGCTGGAGGACGAGAAATATCGTCACGTTGAAGTATTGTTCGCGGGAGATTGCGAAGGAAGCATTTCCGCGGCGCGGGACGATCATTACGTGCGGCCAGGGACGCGCCCGGAAATTCGCTGGTCGACGATCATGGAGGATTTGCGGCGGCGGGATTTTTCGCTGAATGCGATTGCCATCTCGCTCAATCCGGCTTCGCGGGGATTGCTTTTGGATCCCACAAACGGGCTATCCGATATTGAGCGAGCGGAAGTGCGCGCGTTGACGATTCACAGTTTCACGAATCAGCCGGTCCGCTTGCTGCGAGCCTTGAGGTTCGCGGCGCGCATGGGCTTCCACATTGAGCAGCGCACCCAGGAATGGTTCGATCTGGCGATTGAGCGCGATCTTCAGCACACCATCGAGCCGGAAGATGCTGGGTCAGAACTTCGCGCGCTTGCCCGGGAAGAGCGGCCCACGGTTGTGCTGAAGTCTTGGGAAGAGCACGACCTGCTGGAGTGCGTCAGTCCGGTATTGGCGAAAAAGCATCCGGACTATGAGTCCATCAACCGGCTGATGAAAGTGCGGGAGGACCTGTTCACGGCGGGATTTCGACCGCGACTGGCTGCACCCATGCTGCTGGCAGTGCTCGGCCGATTGAAAGATAGGGAGTTGGCTGGAGTTCTGTCCAAGGCGGGATTCCGTGCCGCGGAAACGGAACTGGTTTTGTCGTTTGAAGAAAAAGCGCTGGACGCTCAGAAGGAGTTGGCTGGGAAAAAGACGAAGGCGCCGATTGACGCGTTCCGGTTTCTGGAGAAGGTGCCGGTCGAGCAAATTGCGTTTCTTCTGGCGGAATCGAATAACAGCGGGGCGCTCTCGAAAATACGAGCGTATCTGAACAAATGGCGGCCCGTTCGGAATGGATTGCCGGCCGTCAGTAGCGAACTGGAAGCATTGGGGATGCCGCGCGGGCCGAAGTTCGACCAGATTGTCGAACAGATGTTCGCCATGCAGCTCACGGGGCGCGGCAAGACAAAAGAAGAGCGCGAGAAGATTCTGCGCAAACTGAGCGGGATCAAAGAGCAGCCGAAAAAGAAAGAGAAAGAAAAGAAGCCGTCGAAAGCAGCCGAGAAGGCGCATGCTGCTGCGGCCGTGGGCGCGGCAGCAAGGCAGAAACACGCCGCAGCGAAAGCCAATATGGAAGCGGCAACGAAAGGGAAAGCTGCGCCGGCGAAGCCTCAAGGAAAGGCTCCGGCAGGCAAGCCGCCTGGTAAAAAGGACACTTCGAAAAAGAAGAGCAAAGGGCGGTAGCCGGCGGGCAAAGCGGCTCCTTCAGTAGGCTGTGGGAAAAGTCAGAATGCGTAATGCAAATCTCGCGGGAGAGATTTAAAATCAGAGTCCATGGGGCAAGCGCAGTTCGTACACCTTCACGTTCACACGGATTTCAGCCTGCTTGACGGGGCTTGCGAAACATCCGAGCTACTAGATGAGGCGTCGCGCCAGAAGATGCCGGCCGTGGCTATCACCGACCACGGCAACCTTTTCGCGGCCGCCAATTTCTTTCATGAAGCCAGCAAGCGCGACGTCAAGCCGATCATTGGGTGCGAAGTTTACGTAGCCAAAGGAAGCCGGCTGGACCGAGGCGACAAAACCAACGGCAACGGCACGCCGGATCGCGGTGAACTTGAACCGGGCATGCGCGGATCAAATCACCTGGTGCTGCTCTGCGAATCACTCGAGGGGTACCACAACTTAATCAAGCTCGTTTCCGCCGGATTTCTCGAGGGGTTCTACTACAAGCCGCGGATCGATTACGACCTGCTTGCCAAACACAGCAAGGGATTGATTGCCCTGTCCGCGTGCCTGCGCGGTGCGGTGACGGAAGCCGTGGTCGATCAGAAATACGAGCAGGCGCGCGAGAATGCCTACCGGCTGCGCGACGTTTTCGGAAAGGGGAGCTTCTTTCTCGAAGTGCAAGACCAAGGGCTGGAGATCGAGAAAGGAGTGAATCGCGAACTGGTTCGCCTGTCGAAGGAAACAGGAATTCCATTGGTGGCGACGAACGATTGCCACTATCTGCACCATGAGGACGCCCACGCGCAAGAAGTTCTTCTCTGCATCCAGACGGGCAAGACCATGAGCGAGCCGAATCGCATGAAGTTCGCCACCGACCAGTTTTACTTCAAGAGCGCCACGGAAATGGCGAGAGTGTTTGGCGAAATCCCCGAAGTGCTGAGCCGGACGATCGATATTGCTTCGCGCTGCAACGTCAGAATCGAGCGGCTCACGAATCCGTTCCCGGAATTTCAGGTTCCCGAAGGATTCGATTCCGCGAGTTATTTCGAAAAGGTGGTCCGCGAGGGGTTCGCTGCTCGCGTGCCGTTTCTCGAACGCTTGGCGGCTCAGGGCTTCCTGCGCAATCCCCTGCCCGATTACGAGCGACGCCTGACAGCCGAAATTGAAATGATCAAGAAGATGCGCTACGAAGGCTATTTCCTGATCGTTTGGGATTTCATTCACTACGCGCGAGCGCAGGAAGTGCCGGTAGGACCGGGGCGCGGGTCCGCAGCGGGAAGCCTGGTGAGCTATGCGCTGCGCATCACAGACGTGGACCCGCTGCAATATAACTTGCTCTTCGAGCGCTTCTTAAATCCCGAACGCGTGTCAATGCCGGATATCGACATCGATTTCTGCATGCGGCGGCGGGGCGAGCTGATCGATTACGTTACGCAGAAATACGGTCGCGAAAACGTAGCGCAAATCATCACCTTCGGCACGATGGCGGCAAAAGCGGCGATTAAGGATGTCGGCCGGGCGATGGATATTTCCTACGGCGAAGTGGACCGCTTGGCCAAGTTGGTGCCGCCGACGCTTAATATCGAGCTGAAGACCGCGCTGGAAGAAGCGCCACAACTTAAGGCCGCCGTGAACTCCGATGAGCGGCTGAAGGATTTGATGGCGGTAGCGCTGCGGCTGGAAGGCTTGGCGCGGCATGCGTCCACACACGCGGCGGGCGTGGTGATTTCGCCGCGGAAACTGACGGACGTCGTCCCGATTTACAAGACCAACCGCGACGAAATCACCACGCAGTACGACATGAACGCGCTCGAGCGCATCGGCTTACTCAAGATGGACTTTCTTGGGCTGACGACGCTCACGGTTTTGCACGATACGGTTCGGATGGTCGAGCAAAACCGCGGCGTGAAGCTGGATATCGATAACCTCGCTCTGGACGACGCGGAAACGTACAAACTCTTTGCACGTGGCGAAACGACGGCGATTTTCCAGTTTGAATCGCACGGGATGCGCGACATTTTGCGGCGCTACCAGCCGACACGAATCGAAGACCTCACCGCTCTAAACGCCCTGTACCGTCCAGGGCCAATTCAAGGCGGAATGATCGACGATTTCATCAACCGCAAGCACGGGAAAACCAAGGTCGCTTACGAACTGCCGCAGTTGAAAGACATTCTGGAAGAAACCTACGGCGTCATCTTGTACCAGGAACAAGTGATGCAAATCGCCAATCGCCTGGCAAGCTTTTCGCTGGGCGAAGCGGACATTTTGCGCCGTGCGATGGGAAAGAAAAAGAAAGAAGAAATGGCGGCGCAGCGCGCGAAGTTCATGGCCGGATGCGCGGCTAACAAAATCCCCGAGAAGAAGGCCGAGCGGATATTCAACCTAATGGAAGAATTTGCCGGCTACGGCTTCAATAAGTCGCACTCCTGCGCGTACGCGCTGCTGGCGTATCAGACCGCCTATTTGAAGACGCATTATCCCGTGGAATTCATGGCAGCACTGCTGACTTCGGAAGCAGGCAACACGGAAAAAGTTGTGAAGTACATCAACGAAGCGAGGGGCATGAGTATTTCCATCCTCCCGCCGGACGTGAATGAAAGTGACCTCTACTTCACGCCGGTCGGTGAATCGATCCGGTTTGGTCTCGCGGCAATCAAAAACGTTGGCGAGAACACGGCGAAAGCGATTCGAGATTCGCGGACGGGGCAAGGAGAATTTAAGTCGCTGTACGATTTTTGCGAGCGAATTGACGCGCGGTTTCTCAATAAGCGAGTGTTCGAGAGCCTGATCAAATCCGGCGCAATGGACTCGCTCGGGCCGCGCGAATGCATGCTGGTATCCGTGGACGATGCCTTGGGCGCGTTGCAGCGCGCATCCAGAAGCCGGGAATCGGGTCAGCACGGTTTGTTCGGCACTGCGGCTGCACCCGCGCCAGTGGCTTTTGAGTTGCGCGAAGCAGCTCCCTGGAACGAAGAGGAGCGGCTGGCAAGCGAATATGCGATGCTGGGGTTTTACGTGTCGGGACATCCGCTGGAGAAGTTCGCGTCGCGGCTGGCCGATCTGAAGGCGATCTCGCTGGATCAGGTGGAAGGCCAGAGGAATGGAAAAGAGATCACGGTAGCCGCCTTAATTGTCGGCACGAGGCCGATGCGTTCGAAAAAAGGCGCGCGCTGGGCGATTTATACGATTCAGGATATGACCGGAGTCCAGGAATTGTTGGCCTTTCCGGAGAGTTTTGCGCGATTGGAGCAAACCCTGAAAGCCGGTACGCCGCTGCTCCTGAAAGTGCGCGTGCAGGTGGAAGAAGCAGGCACGCGGCTTTCACTGCAAGAAGCGCGGCGTCTCCAGGATCTCTCCGAGCGCGCGGCCACAAATGAATTTCGATTGCGCTTGGACGTGCAAATGTTGAGCGAAGATGCGCTGGACCGGCTAGAAGATTTGTTCGCGGCGTCTCCCGGGCCGACGCAGGTGATCTTTGAATTGTGCAATCCAGACGGCTCGGTCGCCGTGCTGCAGACGCAGCAGCGAGTCAAAGCCACGCCGGAATTGGCGGAAGCGGTGCGAGATATTTGCGGCGAGAACGCCGTCACGGTGGTGGCCGCATGACCACGCAACAGAAAGACAAACAGGGGCGTCCGCAAACGGAGCGGCAGAAGGAGATCGAGCGCCTCGAAAAAGACGTCGAGGAGTTGCGGCACCTGGCCGGAGACGCGGATGCGGAAGAGGGACTGGAGCGCCTGCGGCGGCAAGTGGCGGAACTTCGCCGCGAGTTTTATACCCACCTTGGTTCATGGCAGCGGGCCCAAATTGCCCGGCACCAGCAGCGGCCCTACATGCTGGACTTCGTGAACCTTCTCTTCACAGATTTTCTGGAGTTGCACGGGGATCGTGGCTTTGCTGACGACAAAGCCATTGTGGCCGGCCTGGCGAAATATCACGGCAAGCCGGTGGCCGTCATCGGGCACCAAAAAGGGCGCGACACCAAGCAGCGGCTGCTGCGAAATTTTGGGCAACCCAAGCCTGAGGGCTATCGCAAAGCATTGCGGGTAATGCAACTTGCGGCGAAGTTTCGCCGGCCAGTTCTCACGTTCATCGACACGCAAGGCGCCTACCCCGGAATCGACGCGGAAGAACGAGGGCAAGGCGAAGCGATCGCGCGGAACCTGCGCGAGATGGCGCGCTTGGCGGTTCCGGTCATCGTCACGGTGACCGGCGAGGGAGGTTCTGGCGGGGCGTTGGCGATTGCCGTTGGCGATCGCGTGAACATCCTTGAAAACAGCTTTTACTCAGTGATTTCGCCGGAGGGTTGCGCATCGATCATTTGGCGAGATGCGGCTAAGGCCGAAACCGCGGCAGCAGCGATGAAAATCACGGCGAAGGACTTAAAGGAGCTGGGAATCGTGGACGAAATTGTCCCAGAGCCGGATGGTGGCGCGCACACCGATCACGAAGGAACGGCGCGCTTGCTCGACGAAGTGCTTGATCGACAACTCGTGACGTTGATGAATGAGCCGGTGCGCGATCTGCTAGACGCGCGCTACGAGAAGTTCCGCAAAATGGGCCAGTTCTTCGATCTGGGAGCGTGACAGCTCCTCTCCGCACCCCGTAGCACATTGGCAACTTCTGCCGCCTGCGTCGTTGTGCGCACCCATGCCGGGGTCTACTCTTGATTAGCAATCATCCAGGTATCCCGATGCAGGGGAAAGTGTTGTGATGCAGGCCGGTGAGTGCAGAACAGGAATCGTTATGTCGGAACCCTTCCGTCCGTACGAGAAACTGGTGGAGATCAGCATCTTTGGGAAAAAGTTCCAGGTGCCGGAACGGAACTCGCTGTTGCGCTGTTTCCAATTCATCAGCCCGGAGACGATTCCATACGGGCGCTTTTGCTGGAATCAGGATTGCCAATACTGCCGCGTGACCTGCCAACTACCGGACGAGGATGAACCGCACGAGATGCTGAGCTGCAAATTCATCGTGATGCCTGGGATGGAGATTGTGGAAATGAGTCAGGAACTGAAGTGGTGCCTGCGCTCGAAACTGCCATCCGACACGCCGGTTTCTTCCTAAATCGCAGAGGAAAATCGAAGATTGAAAATAGAAAATGGCGAGGCAAGCCACTCTTCTATGTATTTTGGGGCCGGCGGTGGTTCTCTCATGCGCTTTGTGCTTGGGCAGGTTCGTCAAAGACGGTAGGCCGAGCGGAAGTGAGCAGCCTCGCGACTGCGACGATCACAAGATTGACGCATAGGCCCAGGAAGCCAGCGTTAAAACCCATAAAGGGGTCGCGCTTGGTAAGCACCAGGAAGGCGACGACCGCGATGCCCGCGGCCATCGCCGCGAAAATGCCGCCTGCCGTAACGCGCCTGGAATACAAGCCGAATACGACGCCAGGAAAAAGCTGAACGACACCCGCGTAACCCAGGAGCAGGAGAGCTACGAGTGTGGTGTCGCTGTAAATTGCGAAGCCAAGAGCAAGAGCGGCGATCCCGAGAACGGTAGCCCTCGCTGCCCGGGCGACCTGAATATCGGTCATGGAAGGCGCGAAGATGGGGCTGCAAAAATTTTTTATGAAAAGCGTCGAGGCCGTGAGGAGCTGCACGGCAGCCGGAACCATGGCCGTGAGAGCGCCTGCGCCACCAATGATACCGAGGAACCAGGGAGGAAAAGTTTTGCGCACGATGGTTAGCAGGGCGAGATTGGAGTCAGCCAAGCCGGGCACCACAAGAAGTGCAGTGAAACCTACGACGAACATCAATGGCATGGTGATGCTGTACAACGGCATGATGACCGCGTTCCGACGGATGGTATCGCCGCTCCTGGCCGTGAAACAGGCGCCGACGTACTGCGGCCACATGAAGAAAGCAAGTGCCGTCATGATGACCGTGGAGACAAACCAGGCGTGCCCAAGATTGTTGGTGGCGCCCGGCATGACCAGGTGCTGAGGTTTGGCGCGGATGAGGGCGGTGAACATGGGACCGATGCCGCCGAAATAGTGATAAGGAATGGCGAAGCCGACAAAGAGAGCCGCGAACAATAGGAGGAAATCCTTCAGAACGCTCACCCAGGCAGCACCGCGAACGCCACTGGTAAACACGAAGGCGGCGACAATCGCGAAGGAAATGACCATGGCGGGAGTACGACGGATTCCTCCAAAACTGGCGACTTCTACAATCAGACCCAGACCGGTGACCTGAAGCTGCAAATAGGGGATCAAAAAAACAACGCCTACCAAGGCCACAAACGCTTCCAGGGATTTGCTTCCGTAACGCACGCGGAAGAAATCGGCTTGGGTCTGGAGGCGAAATCTCTTTCCGGCTTCCCACATTTGCGGAAGAACGTAGAACGAAACGACGTAAATCAGAGGTTGGTACGCGAGGATATAAAAGACCGGCCCGCCTCGAGAATAGGCCCAGCCGCTGGCCCCGAGAAACGTGAAAGTGGTATAGACCTCGCCGGCCATGAGCAACCAAACAAAAATGACGCCAAAGCCGCGGCCCGCGACAATCCATTGCTCCATGTCCATCTTGTGACGGGTTCCGGCGTAGAGCCCCACGAAGCCGCCTACTCCGACGATGGCCGAAATAACGATGAGGGCAGCGAGGCTCTCGCTCACGGCACAAACTCCTTGTTTTGCCGCAGCGGACTAGGCCGGCGCCCGGTTTCTATTATGTGGTACGCGCCCCACATGCACAGCGGAGTCAGCACAAGCCAGGAGATCAGCCAGAAGAAATTGAAAGGTAGGCCGAAAACTCGGGGGTCAATGCGGTCCCATACCGACACTGGAAGACAAATGGCGGCAAAGGGAATCAGTCCGAACAAAATTGCCCCGAGCGATGGTCTCTTCAAGAGGCCTCCTCATCCAAGTTTGGTCGAGATGTTTGTATTCCCTGGAATTCGGACGGCATTGTACAGGCATTCTGCCCAATCGTGTCTTGCTGAATTTGCGGTCGCTCTTGCATTAAGCTACCTTGGAAAATGACCATGATGGACACGCGAGGATTGCGGTGTGACGGGTGTGGGCAGCCGGCGTCGGCGGAGCATGTCGCGCGGCGGCTGCGACGGCTGGAATGGGCGACGCGCTACCGGCCGGTGCACATCGGCTCGCTTTTCTTAGGGGCGTTTTCGCCTCGTGACGAAGATGAATTTCTGTATGCGCCGGGCGGAAAGTTTACTGGCGAAGCGGGGCAGCTCCTAAGAGCGCTTGAAATCGCTGCCGAAGGGAAGATGGCGGAGGCGATCCACACGGAATTTCAGCGGGCCGGCTGTTTTTTGACGCATGTCCTGGAATGCCCGCTCGAAAACGAGCAGGCGAGCGCAGTGGGGAAAGAGGCGCTGCTAAAAGACCGTCTGCCGAAGCTGGCCTCCCGCATCCGGAAATCGCTGAAACCAAGGCATGTGATCTTAGTCACAGAGGCCCTGACGCCCGTCGTGCAGAATCTACTTACGCTGGATTTAGGGTGCTCCGTCATGCTGGACAACGGAAAGCCATTTGAACTCAGCGGACTGAAAAGTCGGGCCGACTTTTCGCGGTTCCGGCAGAAACTTGCCGGAGCGGCAAACGGCTAAACAGAGAAGTACGAGGAAGGCCAGCGAGCCAGGACTGTACTTTCTGGCCATTCGGCCGGGTAGACCACTTTAAGGGCTATGGTAGAATCGGAGTCTTGAGTAGAACTGAGGTCACACCAGGAAACCACCATGAAAAAACAGGCAAAATTCGGCATCGGGATCGGCGTAATCGTCGTGTCGTTGGGGTTCCTGGCGTGGCTCGGATACGGCGAGAGCAAGACGTACTATCACACGATTGCCGAACTGCAGACGCTTACTGGTTCCGCGAAAACGCAGCGCATGCGCATTGGCGGCACCGTGGGAGTGGGCAGCATCCGGCGGCTTGCCGGGCGCGTGGACTTTGTGCTTGAGGGAGAAGGAAAACAACTGCCCGTGACGTACATCGGCAGTGACCCCCTTCCAGACACGTTCGTGGACAAGTCGCAGGCCCTGGTGGAGGGACGCCCCGGCCCGGATGGCCGATTTGTAGCGGAGCATGTTCAAGCAAAGTGTGCCTCCAAGTATGAAGCGGCTCCCGGTGGAAACGGCCCGGCCGCGTCCAGTTCAGCCCAGCGAAGCAGCATGTAAGAGACCCGGGATTTCCGGGGGAGAGGCGGGGGCGCTGTGGATGTTTTTGGATCATTTGCACTCCTGTTAGCGTTTGTGTGCGCGGCGTACGCGTTCGTAGGCGGCATCGCTGCGATCGTCACTCGCCACCCGCTGTTGATCAAAAGCACCCGCCAGGCCGGAATGGCCACTTGCGGCCTGGTATTTGTCGCCACCCTCAGCCTTGAATATCTGTTTTTTACCGACAATTTTTCTATCGCTTACGTGGTGTCGCATAGCAACCGCGATCTTTCGACGTTCTATAAAATCGCGGCGCTTTGGTCAGGAATGGAAGGCTCGCTGCTGTTCTGGAGCTTTCTGCTGGCGATTTATGTGTTCTCGGTTTTGATCGCCTACCGGAATAAGAACGGCGAATTGATGCCGTACGTTGGGATGGTGATGGCCGGCGTGCAGCTCTTCTTTTTGACGCTGAATAACTTTGTTGAAAGTCCATTTCGAGCGCTGGCAGCACCGGGCGCACATGGGGTGCTGCAGTACGTCACAAGGTCCGATGGCAACGGCTTGAATCCGCTTTTGCAGTATCCGGAGATGGTAATTCATCCGCCGAATTTGTATTCCGGGTACACCGGCTTCACGATTCCGTTCGCGTTTGCGCTGGGCGCATTACTGGCGCGCTACCCAGGAGAGAAGTGGATTCACCTGACGCGCAAGTGGACCATGATCGCGTGGATGTTCCAGTCGCTGGGCATCTTGCTTGGCGCGCATTGGGCCTATGCAGTGCTTGGCTGGGGCGGTTATTGGGGCTGGGACCCTGTTGAGAACGCTTCGCTGCTGCCGTGGCTGACAGGCACGGCGTTCCTGCATTCGGTGATGATGCAGGAAAAGCGCGGCATGATGAAAGTGTGGAACGTGTGGCTGGTTTTCTGCACGTTTCTGCTGTGCATCCTGGGAACGTTCCTGACGCGCAGCGGTGTGGTCAGTTCGGTTCATGCATTTGCTCAGTCCAACATTGGCACCTGGTTCGTTGGTTTTATCGGAGTCACCCTGCTGGTTTGCCTGGGCGCGTACCTCAAGAACCGCGACTATTTGAAGAGCGAAAACCAGCTCGATTCGGTGATTTCGCGCGAGTCGAGCTTCCTGTTTAACAATCTGCTTTTCCTCGTAGCGTGCGTCGCAGTGCTTTCCGGCACGCTTTTCCCGGTGTTCTCCGAGTGGATCACCGGCGACCGTATCAGCGTGGGGGCGCCGTTCTTCAACAAGGTGAATATTCCGGTCGGGCTACTGATTCTGTTCCTGACGGGCGTCGGGCCACTGCTCGCATGGCGGAAGACTTCTACGGAGAGCTTGAAGCGCAATTTTGGATGGCCGTTGCTGATAGGCGTGTTGACCGGCGTCGTGGCGTTCGCTTTGGGGTTCCGGGAGTTGTTCTCGGTGATTTGTCTGACCCTGTGCGTTTTTGTCGCCGCGACGATTGTGCTGGAATTCTACCGTGGCGCGACGGTGATTCGCGCGCGGTCGGGAGCATCGTATCCGGCGTGCGCGATTGACTTGACGATGCGCAACACCCGGCGCTACGGCGGGTACATCATCCACATGGGCATGGTATTTGTGTTTGTGGGTCTGTCGGGAGCGGCGTTCAACCGCGACATCCAGAAAGGCATGGCGGTGGGCCAGACCATGCAGATCGCCCCGTATACAGTGGTTTTGCAAGGAATGGACACCAAGCCGGAGAAGAATTACACCGCACAGCGGATGCTGGTCGAAGTGCTGCGCGATAACAAGCCGATGATGATGATGTACCCGGAGAAACGCCAATTTTCCACGGGCAATGGGGAAAACGGCACAATGGTGGCCATCTATTCGACGTGGAAAGAAGATCTGTACATCGTCTATGCCGGAATGGACCCGGAAACCAACATGCCGGTGATTCATGCGTTTTTGAATCCACTGGTCAAATGGATTTGGTTCGGAGGAGTCACGGTAGTGTTTGGGACCATCGTGGCCCTGTTGCCGAACCGCCGCGCCGTGTTAGTTCTGGCGGGCGCGACCCAGCCTGCCACGCAGCCGGCAGGTCATGCGCTGCCGTCATCCGTGGCGTTGCGAGAGGGACATGACTAGGCCTCGGCCGATCGCCGCGATTGCCGTCCTGTTGGCTCTGGCAACCCTGCCCGTTGGGGCGCAGCAACTCTCGGACCGGGCTAAGCAAATCGGCCACAAGTTCATGTGTATGTGCGGCTGCAGCCAAGTGCTGACGGAGTGCAACCACGTGGGCTGCAGCACTTCCGCCGCGATGCTAAAAGAGTTGAATCAAGCGCTTGCGAATGGTGGGACGGAAGAATCGATCACCCAGGCGTTCTTGCAGGAGTTTGGCACCAAGGTGTACGCAGAACCGCCAAAGTCGGGCTTCAGCATGGTGGCGTGGACGCTGCCGACGATTTATCTCGTCCTTGGAACGATCCTGGTGATTTTCGTGATTTCGCGGTGGCGGAAGCGGCCTGCCGCTGAACCTACCGGGAACGTATCGGCAACAGCAAATGTTTCTCCGGAACTGCTGGAACGCGCCCGGGCGCAAGCTGCGCGGGAAACTGAGGACTAACCGTGACGCCGACTTTTCTACTTGCAGCCTTGGCGATGGATTCGGGTGATTGGACAATGCTCGGCGCGTGTTTCGCACTTGCCGTTGGGACATTCGTTTTCATTTTTTACATTCAGCCGGACGCTTCCGACCTGGCGCCGCACCGCAGCAAGTTGGATCAATTGCTCGAACGGCGGGACACGATTTACGACAATCTGCGGGACCTGCGATTTGAATACCGCTCCGGGAAGTATTCAGAAGGCGATTTTGAAGCGATGAAATTGGCTCTGGAACAGGAGGCCGCTTTGGTTCTGGCCGAGATTGATCAGGCGACGGAATCCCAGGTACGGCGGCCAAGAGGCGTGCACCCGGCCGACCGGAGCGCGCAGTGAAGATCAGTGGCGAGTGGCAAGTGGCGAGTGGCGAGAACGCGGCGCGCCAGGCGCCGAGAGTTCTACTTCTCCTCCTGCTAGTCATGCCGTTTTCCGCGACGCGGGCTGGAACCGTCCGGGGCACGGTCAAGAATGGCACGACGGGGCAGCCCGCCGCAGGGGTGGAGCTCACACTGGTTCAGCCGATGGGGGGCATGCAAGAGCTTGCCCATGTGAAAAGCGGCGCGCAGGGCGAATTCACCTTCGACAATCCAAATCTGGGGGCTCAGCCGATGCTGGTGCGGGCCTCGTATCACGGCATCAACTTCAATTCCGCTGTGCCTCCGGGCAGCAGCACGGTGCAAGTGGACATCTTCGAGCCGTCCAAAGACGCGAAGACCATCGATGTGCCTTCGCACGTGGTCATCTTCCAGCCAAACGGGTCCACGTTGATCGTTGGCGAGGAATATCAGATCGTCAATAAGTCGCAGCCGCCGCGCGCGTACTACAAAACGGAAGGGAATTTTGATTTCGCGTTGCCCGAAAAGGGCCAATTGCAACAAGTTTCCGCGGCCGGGCCAGCGGGAATGGCGGTAGTGCAGCTTCCCATCGACAAGAAGAACAACCGGTACTCTGTAGCGTTTGCATTTCGACCGGGGGAGAGCGTGGTGCGCTATTCGTACGAGTTGCCGTACGTGGAGAATTCGGCGACGGTGAAGATACCGACAGTCTATCCAGGAGGCCGGCTGCTCATTGCTGCTCCGCCCACCGTGCAAGTGAGTGGAGACGGTTTGGCGCCAGGAGGGCAAGAGCAGGGAATGAATTTGTATGGGCGCCAGGATGTGCCCGCGGGAACGCTGGTGGCAATCAACCTGTCAGGAAGCGCACCGCCTGCGAATGCCAGTGCCGGAGGGGAACAGGGTCAGCAGGGTCGAGACGCTCAACAGGGCGGCGGCGAAGCTGGCGTGAACATTCAGGCAGTGCCGAGTCGCTTGGATGACCTGAAATGGCCGTTGATGGGACTGTTTTTCGTTGCTTTCGCGGCTGGAGGCTATCTGTTGAGCCGAAAGTCTGTGGTCGTAGCCGCAGGCCCCGAGCACTCGGAGGCCGTGGCGCAAACGCCGAAGAAAGCGAAGAAGCCGGTTGCGCAGGGGGCGCCGGTTTCAGCACCTGTTTCTAATCCCGTCGCGAAGGAACCAGCTGCCGTAAGCGTTCCAACGAATGGGCCGTCGACGTTGAAAGAAGTGGACGTGGCGATCGGGACGAGCCTGGACGCGCTGAAGGAAAGCCTATTCCGGCTGGAGTTGCGGCGCCAGGCGGGAACGATCTCCGAGGAAGAGTACGCGCGAGAAAGAGCGAAGGCGGAAAAGGTGCTGCGAGACATCGTCAGAGGCTAGGCCACGCGAAGCTTGGTCTGAGAGGGGGGTAGTCCACCCCCAGTGTTTTACAGAAAGAGTGCGCAAGCCCTTGAAAGAAATGGAGTTCCGAAACGCTCTTTGGCCAAAGAGCGACAAAAGAGTTCGTAAGTGACTGAAAACAAAGCCAAGCACCGGGCATTGGTAAACTTCTAAAATGGATTGTGACGTGGCTATCTGCGAGGTCGGGCGGTGACGGCGGCGGCGGCCTTTTCTCCCACCGGGATCAGTTTCAAAAACATTGATAAACGGTATGGCGGGCTTTACGCCTTGCGGCGCGTGTCTCTAGAAATTGCCCCCGGGGAATGCGCCGTGTTTGCGGGGAGGAATGGCTCGGGCAAAACGACGCTGCTGCGAATTGCGGCGCGGCTGGTGCGCGCGTCGTCGGGCGAAGTGAAATATCAAAACGGGAAGGGCGAGGACAGCACCGGAGCGCCGATTGGATTCGTGGCGCACGCGACGATGGTGTACGACGAACTGACGGCGGAGGAAAACCTGCTTTTGTTCGCGCGTCTGCAGGGAATTGCGGAACCGGCGATGCGGGCAGAGGCTTTGCTTGGTGAAGTGGGCTTGCTGGAGCGGCGAGGGTCGCAAGTGCGGACGTTTTCGCGCGGGATGCGGCAACGGGTGGCGATTGCGCGGGCGCTGCTGAACCAGCCGTCTGTTTTGTTGTTCGACGAGCCGGCCACGGGATTGGATCCGCAGGGGATTACGTGGCTGGCTGAGTCTATCCGGCAGATGCGGGACGCGGGGCGCACGATTTTGATGAGCCTGCACGGGGAATCAGAGATTTCCGCGCTGGCAACGCGCGCAGTGCGGCTGGACGCCGGGTCTGTAGTGGCAGACACAAAGACCGGGGCGAGCCTGCACTCCATCCTGACGTTCGCGGGAGCATGAATGGCGCTGCTCTCCAACACGGCGGTGCTGCTGGGGAAAGAGCTGCGGACGGAGTTTCGTTCGCGGGAGCTTCTGACCACCACGGTGGTGTTTATCCTGGTGGTTGTTGTGTTGTTCAGCTTCACGTTTGATCCGACTTCGAGCGAATCGCGACGCTTCGGGCCGGGGTTGCTGTGGCTTTCGTTTCTGTTTGCCGCTTCGTTGATGCTGCAACCGTGTTTTTTGCGGGAGCAGAACAACGACACGCTGAGCGCACTAAGGTTGTCGGTGAGCGATCCCTTTGCCATCTTTCTGGCGAAGCTCATCGCCAATACGGTGTTTTTGCTGCTGACGGAAATATTGATGCTGCCGATCTTCGCGGTGCTCTACAACGTCCATGTTCTTCCCGTGCTGGCGCAGCTTGTGCTGGTGTTTCTGCTCGGCAGTCTGGGGGTGGCGATTCCGGGGACGGCGTTTTCCGCGATCTCGGCGCAAGCGCGTATGCGCGAATTGATGCTGCCGCTTTTGCTGCTGCCGTTGCTCACACCAGTATTGATTGCGAGCACGGAGGCGACGGCGGGACTGCTGGACCCGAATCCGGAGCTGCGCGGCGCGTGGCTCGGATTTCTGGCCGGGTTCGATGTGGTATTTTTGACGGCGTTATGGCTTTTCGGGGAATATCTTCTGGAGGAGTAGCAGGCACATGAAGAAGTGGCGAGTGGCGAGTGACGAGTGGCGAGAGAAGAAACCGGTAAAAGCATGGCGCGGAGGATGGCAGCCATGGTGAAGAGCATCGTGAAGGCCGTGATTCTATTTGCGCTAATCGCAGCGACGGCGTACATCGCGTTTAATTACGCGCCCATCGAGAAGTCCATGGGAGTGATTCAAAAGATTTTCTACATTCACATCGCGTGCGCGTTCAGCGCGTTTGTGGCGTTCGGGACGTGCTTTTACGCCAACTTGCGGTACGTGTTCACGCGGCAGCCGAAGGCGGACTGGCTGGGGGTGTCGGCAGCGGAGGTCGGGCTGGCGTTTATCATGGTGGTGCTGGTAAGTGGGCCGATTTGGGCGCACCCGGTTTGGGGAATCTGGTGGACGTGGGACGCACGGTTGACGCTGACGTTTGTGCTCGGGCTGCTGTATGTTTCCTACCTTTTGTTGCGGTCGATGATTGAAGAGCCGGACAAGCGGGCGCTGTTCAGCGCGCTGTTTGGAATTTTCGCGTTTCTCGACGTGCCGCTGGTGTATTTCTCGATTCGTTGGTGGCGGACGCAGCATCCGCAGCCGGTGATCCTTGGCGGGGCGGGTTCGGGGCTTGAGCCGCGCATGCGCGTTGCGTATCTGCTGATGTGGGGCGCGCTGACGGGGCTGCTGATTTTGTTGTTGAACGCGCGGTACAAGCTGGAAGCGCTGCGCGCGAGCGTGGAGGAATTGCGAAGGGAGGCGGAAGCGCCATGAAAAACCTGGATAGTGTGCTGGCGGCATATCTGGCGGGCTGGGCGATTTTCTTTTTGTATTACGTGTCGGTGGCGCGGCGGATGAGCAGCCTTCGGGACGAAGTGGAACGGCTGAAGGGGCTGTTGAACAAAGGGGAATAAGAATCTCCTGCAAGGCGACAGGAAGAGCAGGAAGAAAAAGAACGGGTCTAAAGACCCGCCACTACAAGAGAGAAGAAAAGGCACGGGTCTGAAGACCCGCCACTACAGGAGAGTGGGTTGGCAGGGAAGAGGCTAGTCGGGATTGTTTTGTTCCAGCTTGGCGGGCCGGATTCGCTGGAGGCCGTCGAGCCGTTTCTGCTCAATCTGTTTCTCGATCCGGACATTATTCCGCTGGGACCGTTTGGTTTGCTGAGGCGGCCGATCGCCAAGATGATTTCGTCACGGCGATGCACTCCAGTTGCAGAGAAATATGCAGAGATTGGAGGACGGTCTCCCATCGGGACTCTCACAGAAAGGCAACGCGTGCGGCTGGTAGAAGCACTTTCGCCGTACATGGAACCTGTAGCGGTTACGGCGATGCGTTATTGGAAGCCTTTCACTGCCGACGCGGTCGAAGCGTTACGCAAGGCTGGACCACTGGATGAAATCGTGCTGCTGCCACTGTATCCCCACTATTCCTATGCGACGACGCTCAGCAGCTTGAGAGAATGGCGGCGGATTTACGGCAATTCCGATGGTGGGCCGAGGGAGCGGACCATCGACCACTTCTACGATCACCCGCTCTATATTCAAGCGCTGGTCCAGCGAATTGGCAGCATGCTGCGGCAATTTGTGGACAGCTCGAAGATTCACTTGGTGTTCAGCGCACATGGGCTGCCAATGAGTCTGGTCGAAAAAGGCGATCCCTACCCCAAACAGATCGAAGAAACCGTGCGGCTGGTGTGCGAGCTAGGAGCAAAGCAGCACGCCGGCTGGCCGAGGACCCATTTCTTGTGTTACCAGAGCCGCGTAGGCCCGGCCAAGTGGCTAGAACCATCGCTGACGGGGACGATTGAGAGGCTGGGGCACGAAGGCGTAAAGGAAATGCTGGTCGTGCCGATTTCGTTTGTCACGGAGCATATCGAGACGCTGCACGAAATCAACATCGAAGCGCGCGAGGAAGCGGAGAAGCTGGGCATCGAGAAATTCCGGATGATGCCCGCTGTGGGCGACTCGCCCCTTTTTATCGGTGCACTGAAAGATCTGGTGTTACGCGCCGTGGGGTTGAACAGCGAGGAAACCGCGGGGCAGCTTTCCACAACAGCCCGTTAAATGTATAATCCGCCGCTGGGACTTGGGGCATGACCTCCAATTACAATGCGGGTGTGCACAGATTTTCGCTGTTCGTCGTTTGCTGGACGGTTCTCCTGTTCGTGGCCGGGGCGTTAGTGACGTCGCAAGACGCGGCACTTTCTGTTCCGGACTGGCCGACGTCCTTCGGGAGATGGTTCCCGCCGCTGCGGTATTTGGCCGGCGGGGCGTTTTTCGAGCATACGCACCGCGTGATCGCCTTTTTTCTCGGGCTATTTGTCCTGGGACTGGCCATTCTCCTGCGAAGTAAAGAATCCAGGACGTGGTTGAGATGGTTTGGCGCCATTGCGGTTCTGGGAGTTCTTGCGCAGGCCATTCTGGGGGGACAGGTTGTTATCCGGCTGCTGCATTATTGGCTCCCGGTGCTCCATGCGTGTTTTGCGCAAATCGTGTTTGCCGCCGTGGTAAGCATCGCCGCATTTACCAGCAACTGGTGGATCTCCGACCGGCCGCAGTTTGAAGACAAGGGCTCGCCGTCGATTCACTTTCTGACCGTACTGAACGCGGCGGTGATTTATCTGCAAGTGATTCTGGGCGCAGGCTTCCGACATAAGGACATTCCGATCTGGCCGCACGCCGTGGGAGCTGTAGTGGTTCTCGGCGTCGTGACCTGGACGGCGGTGGCGCTGCGCAGGCGATTTGGGGCCTCGCGAGAGCTGTCGAAAGCGCGCATTCTGTTGCACGCGATTTTTGGGCTGCAATTCCTGCTGGGATTGGCGGCGTACTGGTCGCGGCTAAGCACGTCGGAAGCGCCGCAACCGATGCCGGTGATGGTGCTTTTCACGGTTGTCCATACGGTGGTTGGCGCAATTCTTTTTGGCTTTTCCGTGCTGGTCGTTTTGATGTGCAACCGATTGATTCCGCGCGGCAGGGAAGTGGCGGCTGCCGCGCCACAGGTGACTGCCGGATGAGCACAACGCAAACTGCCGGGCTGACGCTCAGCGAGCGTGCGAACGCGTACGTTGCACTGACGAAGCCGGACGTGTCGTTTCTCGTGCTGATGACGACGGCCGCCGGGTATTACATGGGCGTGCGCGGGCCGGTCGGCTGGCTGCACATGATGCACGTGGTGTTCGGGACGATGCTCATCGCTGGCGGAACGGCGGCGTTGAACCACTATATCGAGCGGGAATCGGACCGGTATATGCGGCGAACGGCTTCGCGGCCGCTGCCGAGCGGCGTGCTGCAACCGGGCGAAGCCCTGAGCTTTGGTGTGGCGCTTACGATTGCGGGCGCGGTGGATCTCTATTTCGTCGCGGGCGCGCTGGCCTCCGGGTTAGGCGTGGCGACGTGCCTCAGTTATTTGCTGGCGTATACGCCGCTGAAGAAACGGACCGTATGGGCTACGTTTGTGGGAGCGTTTCCGGGAGCGATTCCGCCGATGATCGGCTGGGTGGCGGCGACCGGAACGCTGGACCGCGGCGCGTGGCTGCTGTTTGGGATTTTGTTTCTGTGGCAGTTCCCGCATTTCCACGCGATTTCGTGGATGTATCGGGAAGATTACGCGCGCGCAGGAATTCTGATGTTGCCGGTGGTGGACCGGGAAGGCAAGAGGACGTTCCGGCAAATTATTTTGTACGCGGCGGCATTGGTGGGAGTGAGCCTGCTCCCAGCAGTGGTCGGGCTGGCAGGCGTTGTTTATTTCTTTGGCGCGCTGGTGATTTGCACGGGCCTGGTACAAGTTTGTTTGTGGGCGGCCAGCAACAAGACAAACATGCGCGCCAAATGGCTAATGCACGCGACGGTGATGCACATCCCTCTGCTTCTGGGATTGATGGTTTACGACAAGCTTCCAAGGTAATTCAAGAAACTCAGCGTGACTGGTGACTCGTGGAAGACGAGCGGATTTGGGGTGTAGCGTGGGAATGATCTCTCACCCCGCGTTGAATGCATGCCTGAACGGGCTTAGCGCTATTCTGCTAGCGGGAGGATATGCAGCGATCCGGTCGGGGAAACGCGACGTCCACAAAGGACTCATGATAGGGGCGGTGTCCGCTTCGACGCTATTCCTGATTTCGTACGTCACGTATCACTTGCGGGCGGGGAAAGTCGTGTTGTTTTCCGGGCAGGGGTGGATCCGGCCCGTGTACTTCACGATTCTGATTTCGCACACGATTCTGGCTATTGTGATTGTACCGATGATCATTATTACGCTGCGGCGAGCTTTGCTCGAGCGGTTTGATAAGCACAGGATTATCGCCCGATGGACGTTGCCGCTGTGGTTCTATGTCTCGGTGACCGGAGTGATTGTTTATCTGATGGTCTACGTGATCTTCGCTCCTTCGTGAAGCTATGTGTCAATCCATGAATCAGATGGCCACCTACCTCAGGCGAGCGGCGGATGGCAGCATCACGCAGGATGACTTTTACGAATACTTCAGAAGGTGGAAGACCGCCAATCCAGGGGCACTTACCGAGGTGATTTTCGAGGAAGTCGAACATTTCTGGGCGGCCGCCAATGAGCGCAAGTTCCTTGGCTTTCGCCTCGGCGCCCCCAAGAACATTCAGGAAAGCAATAAACAGAGGCTGCGGATCTTGGCAACAGCATTAGAAGAAGGATGGGACGGCGAACGAGCAAGAAATGAAATCGATCAGTATTAACAGGACTGTGCAAATTCAGTCAGGCTAGAATTGACGAGTGTCGTCCTGGCGGAAGCCGGGAGGCACCAAAGAGCCGGTCTGAGGAGAGCGGACAGCTTGGCGCGTGCCGGACTTGGGGAAAACGATGTGCCAGAAATCGACGTCCGGCTCGGAAAAGGTGATCCCAACGAAGCGGCGGTCATGCTTTTCGCGCAGGGAAGTGACGTGGCAGTCGATGGACTCGGCGGTCATTTCGTTGAATACGTGGATCTTCTGGCCCGGGAGCAAGGGGGTATCCATCAGTAGGAGGGCACCGTGGGCGCTAACGACATAGGTGGAAGCTCTCAGATCGATGGTCTCTCCTTCAGGCAGACGGGAGCGGACCGTTAGAGGAATCTGGAGTGGGAGACGGACAGTGCGCCGACGCTCTGGGTATCGGGTTCTTTGCATGAGAGACCTTTGCGGGGGCAGCTTAAAGGCTCAGGCCAAAGATGCTGGCACGGAAGTGATTAAAAAACAAGGACTTTTTCGATTTGGAACTCCTAGTACTTTTTGAATTTTACTTGTGCGCAGCCTTGGAATCCAATGCCCCGATAACCGCGTCCGCGAACTCCTGCGTGCCGGCATGACCGCCAACGTCGCGCGTGGTGTGCTTGGCGTCTATGTAGACCTGTTTTAGGGCGGCTTCTATCCGCCCAGCCGCGGAGCGCTCGCCGAGATGGTCGAGCATGAGGATGCTGCTCATCAGCAGGGCAGTGGGATTGGCCAGCCCTTTACTGGCGATATCGGGAGCGGTACCGTGGACCGCCTCAAACATGGCGCAGTCGTCGCCAATGTTGGCGCTGGGAACCACTCCCAGGCCGCCGACGAGGCCAGCAGCCAGATCGCTCATGACGTCCCCATAGAGATTGGGCAGAAGAAGCATGTCAAACTGAAGAGGGTCCATGACGATTTGCATGCACGCATTGTCGACGATGAGTTCCTTATATTGAATTTCGGGGAATTGCGCTGCCACGGTACGGACAGATCGCAAGAACAGGCCGTCGGAAAGTTTCATGATGTTGGCTTTGTGAATCGCGTGAATCTTTTTGCGTCCGTGGCGGCGGGCGTATTCAAAAGCGAAGCGCGCAATGCGCGTGGAAGCCTTTTCAGTGATGATTTTGAGGCTTTCGACCACGCCGGGAACGACTTCGTGTTCGAGACCTGAGTAGAGGTCTTCTGTGTTCTCGCGGACGAGGATGAGATCGACGTCCTCAAAGTGGGATTTGACGCCGGGTAGGTTTTTTACGGGGCGCAAATTGGCATAGAGGTCGAGGGATTTGCGGAGAGCCACGTTGACGCTGGGCGCGCCCCCGGCAATGGCCGTGGCCATGGGGCCTTTGAGCGCCACGCGATTTCGGCGAACGGATTCGATGGCGGCTTGATTGACGTGTTTGGCCTGGTCGGTAGATTCATCGGCGCGACCGGCGATTTCTTCCCAGTCGATTTGCACGCCAGCAGCTTCGAGAATGCGGCGAGTGGCGCTGGCAACTTCCGGGCCGATGCCTTCGCCGGGGATAAGAGTAACTGGATGTTTCATGAGCGCATCCTAATTGTAAGGGAAGCGAGTGTGGTTGTCGAAAACGCGGAAGACGCGGGTTTCTAGACAGGAACATCGTGGCTGTTCCGGCGTGGAAAAGTTTTGCTATACTAAAAGGGAAGAGAGCGAAGCAGGCGTGCCTGTGACGCGGAGGCCAAAGAATTTATGATTAATTTGACGCCCGTTGCGAGTTCCAAGGTGAAGGAAATCATGAATATGCAGAACCCCGTGCCCGTCGCGCTGCGCGTGGCGGTGGTGGGCGGAGGCTGCTCGGGTTTCCAATACCACATGGCGTTTGAGAACAACACCACGGAAGCCGATCAGATTTTCGATTTCGACGGTTTGAAGGTGGCGGTGGACCAGATGAGTTCGATGTACCTGGATGGGGTCGAAATCGACTACATCGAGACGCTGGAAGGCGCGGGATTCAAATTCAACAATCCCAACGTGAAGAGCACCTGCGGCTGCGGGAGTTCGTTCAGCGTTTAGTCTGGTGCAGGGGAGCGCCCTGTGGCGCTTCGTGTAGAATTTTGAGGCTCCTGGACGTTGCGTTCAGGAGCCTTTTTCATGCCTACAAGCCAATCCGAATGGGATGAGAAGCATCGGCTGGCCGCAGAAGACCCGGCCGCTGAGCCCGCGGGGATTTTGCGCGAACTCCTGCCGCTCGTGCCGGCTGGACCGGCGCTGGACCTGGCGTGCGGCACGGGGCGAAATGCGCTGTTTCTGGCGGAGAGTGGGCGGCACGTTACAGCCGTGGATTGGTCGGCCGCAGCTCTGCATGTCCTGGCAAGTCGCGCTCTCGAGAAGAAAATTCCGGTGCGGCGAATCGAACGCCTGGAAGCGGTCAAGCATCCTCAGGGGTCTGGAATTGAATTGTTGCAGGCGGACCTCGAGAAAATTACGCTGCCGAAGGAATCGTACGATGCGATTGTGTGCGTCCGTTACCTGCAACGTACCCTCTTTCCCCAGATTTGCCGTGCCCTGAGGCCCGGTGGCCTCTTGCTCTATGAGACTTACACGGAGGCGCAACTGGAGTTTGAAGGAGGGCCGCGGGATCCGGCGCATCTGTTGAAAACGGGAGAGCTCAGAGACTCGTTCCCGCAGCTTCATGTGCTGTTCTACCGGGAACTGCGAGCCGGGCAGGGAATCGCGAGCCTGGTCGCCCGGGCGCTTAGGTTAAGAGCTATTCCTGGGAGGAATTAGGGCGTTTAGGGATTCGGTGTTTTGGACTGTGGTGCAGGCCCAAGTTTGCTTAGCGCAGCGCGCAATGCAATTTCGTCAAGTCCAGAAGCGGAAAAAACCACACGGCCCGACGAGTCAATGAGCACAAAGTAAGGGATACCATGTCCCGGGAAATGACTTAGTATGTCCGGGGTCGCGTGAAAATTGTGCCAGGGCTCGTTGTGTTTACTCCAAAACTCCGAGGCCTTTTGAGGTTCTTCGTCTTGGTCGATACTGATTAAAACCAACCCCTTCTCGGAAGTCTCGCGATAGAGCTTCTCTAAAGATGGCAGCGATTCGACGCACGGGGCACACCATGTTGCCCAGAAATCGAGCAGCACTGGTCTCCCTTGAAAGGATTTGAGGGGAAGTTCTTGGCCGTCGCCAGCCTTGAGACTTACTTCCGGCGCTTGCTTACCGACAAGCTGATGGACGCGTGCGCTCATTGGGTCCTCAAGCTTTTCAACAAGACTGGCCGTGGCCGGGGGCCTAAAAATAAAGGATTGGTCCAAATCTGGTGAGGGCACGAGGTCGAGATCGGTTACAGAAAAAAAAGTCTTTCGTTCCATGATGTAAATTTCGGCCTGCTCTGGACGAAGCGGCCCCTCACGGACTTCTATCATTTTTCGGATCACGCGTACCCGTGGATCGATCCAGAATGTAAAGCGGGTCGTGATGCGCTTCGACATTCCGGCAAGCTCGCCCTCAGTTTTGATCACTTTGCATGTAACGCTCTTGCCGTTGACTTCGACGCTTTCGTCCGGGGCGTAGACCGCAGTGCGGATTAATTTCTGCAGACCGGACAGGCCTTTGAGGATTCTTTGCGCTTCATTTAGGGATGTCAATCCTGGTACTTTGACAGGCATCGGGCCAGTATCCGGAGCGGCTTGTTGAATGTATTGCTGCAATGAAGGGGAATAAATCCATTCGGTCTTTCCATCGGAAATCTGCAAGGCGCTGCCGCCGGCGCCCTGAGTTTCAAAACGAAAGTGGTTGCCGGGAGCGACAATGGCTGTTGTCAGCGATTTACTCCAGGACCGGCTAAAGTCCCCATTCATCGTGGTTTCTTCCACAGATTCGAGGCGATAAGAAGTTGCTTTCGCGTACAGCTCGAATACTTCGTTCAAGAACGCCAGCGCGTCAGGAGTGCTATCAGCAGGGGATTGGAGCGCCTCAGCCCCCTTGACGAAAAGCGGCACGACAAAGCAGGCAAGGATTGCAAGTGCCCATATGCACTGAGTCGACGTTCTACTCATTTGCGGGTATCTTACTCAGTTTACATACTCCCCGAATCTGAGTATGTCAACGTATCCGTTAGAGCTACTCTTCGCTCGAGCCCTAGTTTAGAGACATATCCTGGCTCTGCGGTTTGCAATCTTCGGAATCCCTTCGTATTCTTAAAGCCAAGCATGAAAATAGCTCTCGCGCAGTTCAATCCCACCGTCGGCGATTTTGCAGGAAATTCGGCTCGCATTCTGAGCCTTGCAGCGCAAGCCAAGCAACGCGGCGCCGACCTCGCCGTCTTTTCGGAGCTTTGCCTCTGCGGCTATTTCCCGCAGGACCTGCTGGAACGGCCCGCGTTCATCGAGCGCAACCAGCAGGAATTGAAAGAGCTAGCTGGCAAAATTCCCCTGCCTTCGATTGTCGGTTATGCCGGGCGCGTAACCAGCGGAAACGGAAGAGGGAAATCGATCGCCAACAAGGCCGCTCTGCTTTGTGGGGGCCGGGTGGCGTTTGAGCAGATTAAGATGCTCCTACCGACGTACGACGTTTTCGACGAATCTCGCTACTTCCAGCCAGCGGACCACCAGTCCGTTTACGCCTTCCATGAGGAGCAGTTGGGCATCACGGTTTGCGAAGATATATGGAATGACAAAAACTTTTGGGCCAACCAGTTGTACGACCGAGATCCGGTTGCGGAAATTGTCGGGAAGGGAAGCACCGTATTACTGAACATTTCGGGGTCGCCCTATACGCTCGACAAGCGGGCGCTGCGCTTTGAGATGCTACGGACGATTGCGCAGAAGCACACCCGCCCGGTGATTTACGTCAATCAGGTTGGCGGAGATGACAGCCTCATCTTTGATGGCGCGAGCATGGCGCTGACAGCGGAGGGAAATTTGGCGGCGCAAGCTGCGGCGTTTGAAGAAGACATCGTGCTGTTTGATACGGCCACGCAAAAAGGGGAAATCCACGAACAGCCGCAGGAAGAGATTGCTTACGCGTATCGCGCCCTGATTACCGGAACACGCGATTACGTCCGCAAGTGTGGCTTCCAAAAGGTGCTAGTGGGGCTGAGCGGCGGAGTCGATTCGGCAGTGGTGGCGTCGATCGCCGTGGCGTCGCTGGGAGCGGAGAACGTCCTGGGCGTTTCCATGCCGGGCCCGTTTTCGTCCCAGGGAAGCAAAGATGACGCGGTAAAGCTGGCGAAAAACCTGGGCATCAGGTTCATTTCGATTCCCATCACGCAGGTTTTTGAGTCTTATAAGCAGGCTCTCGTCCCGGCGTTTGAGAATCGGCCCGTCGACGTCGCAGAGGAAAACATTCAAGCCCGCATCCGCGGAAATTATTTGATGGCGATCTCGAACAAGTTTGGTTCGATGGTGCTGAGCACGGGAAACAAGTCGGAGCTGGCGGTCGGCTACTGCACTCTATATGGAGACATGGCGGGAGGGCTGGCCGTGATTTCGGACGTGCCGAAGCTCATGGTGTATGAGCTGGCCCGCTGGATCAACCGCGAAAGGGAAGTCATCCCTCGGTCGACGATCGAAAAAGCGCCTTCAGCGGAGTTGAGACCGAACCAGAAAGACGAGGACAGCCTGCCGCCGTATGAAGTGCTGGACCGGATCCTGAAGGCTTATATTGAGGAAGTGAAAACGCCACAGGAGATCGCCGACCACTACGGATTCGATCTGAAATTGGTGCGGGACATTGCCCTGCTGGTCGACCGCAACGAATACAAACGCAAGCAGGCTGCGCCCGGACTGAAAATTACGTCACGAGCTTTTGGATTTGGCAGACCATTCCCGATTGCACAGAAGTTTATTCCATAAACCGCGAGGTTTCTTGTGAAGCCAGCCCTAAAATTGACAGCCCTTGCCGCTCTTGTCCTGATTGCGCAACGATGCCCGGCACAGGAAACAAAACCAGCTGCAAGCAACGTAGCCGCAAGCCCGGCCGCGCAGTCACAAACACAGAAGACCATTGAGGCGTACCTGCGCAATCTCTACGCCTTCGGACCTGAAGTGAAGCTGGCGGTTGGGCCGCTGAAGGAAACCCCCGTTGAAGGGCTGCTTGAGACTAATGTCGACGTAACCATTGGCGAGAACAAGGAAAACGCAACTTTTTATGTCAGCAAGGATGGGCAGTATTTGTTTCGGGGTGAGCTATCGAACCTTACCAAGGATCCGCTAGCGGAGAACCGGGCGCGCATCCAGATGACGGATGCCCCCTCGACGGGCGATGCCAACGCCCCTGTCACCCTTGTGGAATACGCCGACTTCGAGTGCCCAGTCTGCCGCAACCTCCATGACGTCCTACGTGGATTGCTGCCTAATTATGCCGGCAAGATCCGCCTAGTGTTCAAGGACTTTCCCATCGAGCAGCTCCACCCCTGGGCTCGGACGGCTGCGATTGCCGGGCGCTGCGCCTACCGACAACAACCACCCTCGTTTTGGAAGATGTTCGACCTGATCTACGACAACCAGGACATTATCTCAGCCTCGAATGCCTGGACGAAGATGACGGAATATGCCGGCCAGGCGCGATTGGACGTGGATGCCTTCAAGTCCTGCATGGCCAGCCCTGAAGCGGCTGCGGCGGTCAACGCTAGCCATGCCAACGGCGAGTTGCTCGAAGTCAGCAGCACGCCAACCGTGTTTGTTAATGGCCGCCGACTGGTTGGAGCCGATCCGCACTTGCTTGAGCAATACATCAACTACGAACTCGCCAGACACGGCGCTGGGAAACCCGCCGAGAAGAAGTAGGTTAAGAAAAAGCGGCAAGAAAAGAGTAAAAGCGGGGCAGGGGTCTTCGTGGGCCGGCAAAGGGTAGGTACCCCAAAAGAGGCCCATTTTCTAATTAACATAATATAACTTATAGGACGGAGTGTCAAAGGGGATTTCGCGCCAGGATTGAGGATTTCTGTGTATCGCTGGCGCTGCTCCGTTCCTTTCAAGCAGGTCGTTGCGAGGGCCTAACTTCGACGCCCTTCGTGAGGCTGAGCTAGAGAGGCGACACAGGGCTGGCGCGGGGGGTGCGCCAGCCCTGTGAAGACATTGTTACGACCCGCTCCGTTTGAGCGCAAATTGTTGAGTGGGAATGCAATTTTGCGCGTTACGTTCGGAGAGCCGTTGATGACGCAGGTTAGAGCTCAACCGGGGGCTCGCGCGTCTTCTTTGCGCTTAGGTGCGGAAGGGGACTACTTCCCTGCTGACATCTGTTCTTTCAAGGGGGCGGTATGTGGCTTGACCTTGGGCGCTTTCCAGCCCCACTAATGTGGCCGCAACTTCCCGAGCAAGGCCTGGAAGCGGGGATCGGAACGGATAGGGCCCGACATGGGATCGACATTAAGGTAGATGAGGCGATCACTCCGGCTTTCGTAGGCTGTATCGAGATACTTGAAAGCCTGGTCTTTGTCGCCGAGGCCGACTTCGACGGCAGCCAAATAGATATCCGGCAAGAGCCGCGAGTGTTGCATTTCGATAAGCTTGTTTAGAGCAGCCCGCGCTTCTTTGTCGTTGCCTGCCAAACCTTGCGCGTGGCCGTAAGCCATGACCATGAACGGGATGTCCCCGGTAAGGTTCCGCCCCCGGGAAAAGATGTTGATGGCTTCCTGATACATTTTCTTCTCGCGATAAGCGCATCCTTGCCAGTAGTAGGCCAGCACGAAATCCGGATGGCTCTTCAAGAGCCCGTCTGCTTCCTGGATGGCTTCGTCGTATCGGTGCGAGTAATAGAGAATTTCGGCTCGAACGGCATGGAACAGCGGCGTTGCCGGTTCAATCTCCAGGACGTGTTGACTCTCCCCCAGAGCCTCCCCAAAACGACCCTGGACCATCAGCAGATGGGCATACCACTCGTGGGCCGTGGGGTAGTTGGGATTGAGTTGGATGGCGGATTTGAATTCGTTCTCGGCCCGGACAAGGTCCCAGTCGTAGCTCATAGCAACGTTGCCGAGCACGGCGTGAGGCTCAGCAAGTTTGGGATCGAGTTGTAGCGCGCGCTGCGCGGCTTCGCGGGCCTTAGGCATGGCCTCGGCGGGCAAGATGCCGTCATTGGGGACCTGGCCGTACAGGGCGGTGGCCCCGGCGAGCCCCGCGAAGGCCTGGGCATTGTAGGGATTGTCGCGGGTGGCCTGCTCGAAAAGCTCAATGCTGCTCTTCAAGTTGGAGCGAGAGGTCCACAGGGTCTCGGCTTTTAAGAAGGCTTCATTGGATCGCCGGGCAGCATCGGCAGTCACGGATCCGTGCGGAGCGGCAGCTGGAATGGCGACGGGCAGCGTGGTGAACGCCATGTGGGCCACGGTCTCCGCCACTTCCGATTCCAGCTCGAGGACGTTGGCGAAGGGGCGATTGAAGGTCCTGGAGCCGACTTGGGTTTCGTCGCTGGCTTGGACAAGGCGAATGTTGATTTGAACGCGGTCGTCGATGGGCTGGACGCTGCCATCGACGATGTACTGCACATTGAGCCTTTGGCGAATCTCGCGGATGGGATGCCCCGCCATGGCGGCCGCGGAACTCGGAGCAATCACGCCGAGATGTTCGGGGTCGAGCTGACCAAGCTGCGTGGTGATGACGTCGGTCATGCCGCGCGATACGAAGTCTTTGGTTGGGTCGCCGCTCAGGTTTGCGAGCGGCAGGACCACAAGGCGAACTTTGCCGGTGGCGCTCGCCGAGGGCCTCAGCAACCGGTAAGTGACATACGCGGCCGATGCGACAACCAGAATGGAAGCAACTGCGAAGGCAATGAGCTTTCTAGGTGATAGCCTCGCAGGTGATTCCTCGAGGACGGCCGGAGAGGCAGTTTGAGTCGTTTCCGGGGCTGGCGGCACTGGCGCCGCAGGCAGAGTAATTGCCATTGCCGACGTGGCTTCCTCTTCGTTTTCCGATTCAGGGTCCGGCTGGAAAGCGCGGTCCGCTTCGGGGTCATCTTTGGGCTGGCGGCGCCTGCGCCATTCATCCAACTCGCGAGGGTACGCGTAAACGGTGGACTTTTTCTCATGCCCGTGACGATGAATGGGCATGCCCTCGGTTTTCTCCCAACGCTGGACCGTGCGCTTCTCGCGGTCCACGTAGTTGGCAATGTCTTTCCAGCCCTCCAGCTTTCTATCCGGAAGGGGAGGCCCTTCGGGACCGGGCTTAGCTCCATCAGCCGGAATGTCGGGGCGCGGCATGATGCTTATTGAGTGTAATTGCGCGGATTATACCTCAGACAGATGGTGATGCGGCAAGGTTGTCGTTGCAGCAGGTCTCTGGGCAAGTTTGAGTCCCTAATGTGCCTTTGAAAGAACAGCGCCGGCGGCGGCGCCGATG